>Ga0074195_1000153_pt1 | contig 162537 bp, 149 predicted proteins | sample EPASupsiteHSE623_FD_64525 | JGI IMG/M metagenome (GOLD analysis project Ga0074195, IMG submission 64525) | Bioremediated contaminated groundwater from EPA Superfund site, New Mexico - Sample HSE6-23 | ecosystem: Environmental > Aquatic > Deep subsurface > Groundwater > Contaminated ...
CCCCCCGCCCCCGCCCCCCCGGGGGCGGCGGGCCCAGCCATGGGGCGGGTTGGAGACAATCGCGTCAACCGGGTTGGAAAGAGGGGAAAGGAGGTCGCCTAAAAGAAAAATAATCCGTTCATCCACGCCTCGCTCGCGCGCGTTTTCTTGCGCCACGTCCAGCGCGCCAGAGGAAATATCAGTGGCGATGATTCGGGCATTCGGATATTCCAGGGCTAAGGTTACGGCAATACAGCCCGAGCCAGTGCCAACGTCAGCCATGGATCCGGAAAAATCTCGGGGAATTGTCTGTTTGACGCAATCAATCATATCCTCGGTTGAAGGGCGGGGGATATGCACGCGCTCGTCAATATAAAAATTGCGGCCAAAAAATTCCTTGCGCTTGGTCAGATAGGCGATTGGTTCGTGTTTGGCGCGGCGGGCGATGAGTTCATAAAATTGCTGGGCTTTTTTGTCCGCGACCTCGTCTTCCGCATGCGCCAGAATATATTCGCGCGGCTTTCGCAAAACATAAGAAAGAAGAACCTCTATGTCCAATTGAGAGGATTCGATGTGATTTAGTTTGTTAGCGCCGGATTGGAGGAGAGAGTGGATTGAAGTCATGAAAAAATGACAAATGTCAAAATCCAAAGTTCAAATCAATGTCAAATGCTTAAATATACACGTCATTCTGAGGCGAAGCCAAAGAATCTCATACTTAATTCTGGGATCCCAGCCAGAGGCTGGTCGGCCCCTGGCCGACTTCAACCAATCTGCTCAGGATGACGGGTTTGACCTTTTGTCATTAGGGTTTTGACATTGATTTGGCATTTGAGCTTTGTCATTTGGATTTTTGCCCTAATTTTTGCCTAACATCCTCATCCCGCAGCGCCGTGATTATCTCATCAATCTTGCCGTCCATGATGGCCGGCAGATTGTGCCAGTTCTGCTTTAAGCGGTGGTCGGTCAGCCTGTCTTGCGGAAAATTATAAGTGCGGATTTTTTCGCTTCTATCCCCGGTCCCTATCTGGCTGGTGCGCTCGGCGCGTTCGGCTTTGTGTTTTTCAGCTTCATAATGGTCCAGCAGGCGCGTGCGCATCACCAGCATGGCTTTTTCGCGGTTCTGCTGCTGCGAGCGCTCATCCTGGCAGGAAACGGTGATGCCGGTTGGAATGTGCGTCATCCGAATCGCGGAATAAGTGGTGTTCACGGATTGTCCGCCATGGCCGCGCGCGGTGTTGGTCTCGATTTTTAAATCTTTGGGATCAATAGCCAGGTCAATTTCCGCGGCTTCGGGCAGAACCGCCACCGTGGCTGTTGAAGTATGCACCCGGCCGGCTTTTTCGGTGGCCGGCACTCTTTGCACGCGGTGCACGCCGCTCTCATACTTGAGGCTGGAATAAACATCGCGGCCCTTAATCTCAAAAATAACTTCCTTAAAACCGCCAATGCCGATGCGGTTGGCGGAGAGCAGGCTGGTTTGCCAGTGATGCTGTTCAGCCAAGCGGGTGTAAAGCCGGTACAATTCAGAGGCGAACAAAGTTGATTCATCACCACCCACCCCGGCCCTGATTTCCATAATAATATTCCGGCTGTCCTTGGGATCTTGGGGCAGAAGCGCGCGTTGCAGTTCGGTTTCCAGCCGGCTCTTGGCCGCTTCCAGTTTGATAATCTCGTCCGCTGCCATTTGCACCAGTTCCGGCTCCTCGGATTCAGTCTGGGTTTTTTCGGCTTCGGCTAACGCTTTTATCACCTGCTCATAAGATTCGCCAAGAGCAGCCTTGCCTTTTAAGTCGCTGTATTCCTGGGAGACTGCCTGCAGTTCTTTGGGATTAGAAATCACCTTACTGGATTGCAGCAAAGTTTCAAGCTCGGCTAGGCGTTTTTTGAGTTGGGTGATTTGAGTAAGCATAATTTTAGATAAATCCAAATGGCAAAGCTCAAATGCCAAATGAATGTCAAAACCCGAAGTTCAAATTTGGCATTTAGTCATTTGGCCTTGATTTGGTATTTGGATTTTGACATTTGAAATTAATCCATATAAAAACCGCCTAGTGTTATCATACACTTTCAGGCGGTTTTTGCGAAGTTAAGTTATTTTTTATCCGCTTTGTCCGGAGTTTCTTTCTTGGCGGCCTTGGGTTTGGCGGTTTTGCGCTTGGCCATGGCTTCCGCTGATTTTTTTACAATCTTATGGAAGCGCTCCACGCGGCCGGCCGTATCCACCAAGTTCTGCTTGCCAGTATAAAAAGGATGGCAATTTGAACAAATTTCCGTGTGGATTTCCGGCAGGGTTGAGCCGGTGGTAAAGGTATTGCCGCAGGCGCAGACCACTTTGGCTTGAGAATGGTATTTAGGATGGATGTCTTTTTTCATAGTCCTACGAATTACGAATCTTTACGAATATACGAATAATTTAGAGACAGTGCGTAGTATAATATAACCATTATAAAAAATCAAGCCCGCTTGATTCTTGATTTTTTATAAGATGGGGGGTAGGGTGGAGATGATAAACCTATGGTTTAACAGGAGGAAGGTTCATTCACACTTATACGACGAAAGAGGTGTTCGGATGGCAGAACAGGAGATGACGTACGCGGGCGTGGGTGTGGACTACGACGCCATGGATCCATTCAAGCGCCTGGCGCAGCTGGCTGGCCGGAAGACATCCGATAATCTCCGGCGATTCGGTTTCTGGGAGTTCGAGGCAAGCCGCGGGGAGAGCGCTTATCTCATCGAGACTCCGACCAACTTCCTCGCGCACGTAGAGGAGGGGCTTGGCACCAAGAACCTGGCGGCCGACCTCTGGCGCCGGGTCGACAGATCATACTACGACTGGCTGGCGCAGGACACGGTGGCCATGATCGTCAATGACATGATCACGGTCGGCGCTTTGCCGCTTTCCACGGCCATGCATCTGGCGGTCGGGGACTCAGACTGGTTCAGTGATGAGAAGCGGAGCCAGGACCTGGTGGAGGGCTGGGAGTTCGCCTGCCGGCTGGCGCGGTGCGCCTGGGGCGGAGGCGAGACCCCGACCCTGCGGGATGTCGTCTTTCCGAACGCGGTCGTGCTCTCCGGGTCGGCCATAGGCATGGTGGATCCCAAGAGCAATCTCATCGACCCGATGAACATTCGGGCCGGAGATGCGATCCTGCTCTTCGCAAGCTCTGGTATACATGCCAATGGTCTGACCATGGCCAGGAAAATCGGCCATCGGGTCGGTTACTCGGCCCGGCTGTCGGATGGCGACATCTACGGTGAGGCGTTGCTGGCGCCCACCAAGATCTACGTGCCGCTCATTGAGGGTTGCCAGAAGGCCGGGGTGCGGATTCACTACGCGGTGAACATCACCGGTCATGGTTGGCGCAAGCTCATGCGCGCGCCACAGCCGTTCTCGTACATCATCGAGACTCTGCCACGCCAGCAGCCGCTCTTTGGCTTCCTGCAGAAGCACGGACCCATCACTGACCGGGAGGCCTATGGCAACCTGAACATGGGCGCCGGGTTCGCGATCTATGTGACGCCCGATGATGTGCCGCTGGTCCAGAGCGTGTGTGACAAGTACAACGCCGAGGTGCCAACCAACGCGTTCGTCATGACGTGGGCCGGTCACATTGAGCCGGGCGTGGAAAAGAGGGTAGTCATCGTTCCTAAGGGCATTGAGTTCAAGGGGGAGGAGCTCAAGGTCCGCTAGGCGGTTATCGTGTACTATGTATGGCCAGGGGAGCATGCGCTTCCCTGGCCTTTTTTATTTGACAAAACACCTTATTTTTAAGTAGGATATGGCTTCGGAGGGAGTTGCTTTGACATTCCAGAAGTATTCATATTTCCCCCACAACCAGGAGGTAGTAGCCATGCCAATGTCGCTAGATTTCGAAAAGCGGCTGTTTCGGATCTTGCCACGGATCATGGAGTGCTTCGGCACCCCGGTCTATGCCTATGACGAGATCGGGATCCGCGAGACCGGCGCGCGCGTCAAGCGCGCGTTTAGCGGCCTGCCCGGATACGGCGAGTTCTTCGCGGTCAAGGCCCTGCCCAACCCCGTCATCATGCGCCTCATGCTCGAGATGGGGTTTGGGTTCGACTGCAGCTCCATTCCGGAGCTGATATTGGCTCGCCAGGTCGGCGCCGGGCCGGACCAGATCATGTTCACGTCCAACAACACCTCCCTGGCCGAGTACGAGGAGGCCTTGGCTCACGGCGGGTGCATCCTGAACCTGGATGATCTCTCGTTCGTAGCCAAGGTGCCTGGCCGGTTTCCGAAGCGCATCTGCATCCGCTACAACCCCGGCCCCCGCCGACAAGGCGGCGGCCATGTGTTCGGCAACCCTGAAGACCAGAAGTACGGCGTCCGCCACGACCAGATCGTGGAGGCCTACCGTCTGGCTATAGAGCGCGGAGCCGAGATATTCGGCATTCATACCATGGTGATTTCGAACGAACTGGATTACAGCTACATGGTTGAGACCATCAAGATGCTGTTAGGCATCATAGAAATGGTCTCCAGCGAGCTCGGTATTTCCTTCGAGTTCATGAACATCGGCGGCGGACTGGGGATTCCGTACAAGCCCGAGGACGGGCTGTTCAACATCGAGCTCTTGGGTATCAGAGCCGAGACCATTCTTGGCGTGTTCAAGGCTAGGCACGGTTACCAACCCAAGTTGTTCATGGAGTCGGGCCGGTTCATGACCGGGCCCCATGGCGTGCTCATCACTCGCGTCATCAATCGCATGTCCAAGTACCGCGAGCTCGTCGGGGTGGATGCCTGCATGTCGTCTCTGATGCGGCCGGGCATGTACCGCGCGTCAGGCGGCGGCTACCATCACATCACCGCGTTCGGCAAAGAGGGTGAACCAACCGAGGTGGTGAGCGTGGTCGGCTCGCTCTGCGAGAACAATGACCAGTTCGCCGTGGACCGCGAAATGCCGGTTGTGGCCGAGAGCGACGCGCTGGGTGTCAATGACGGCGGCGCGCACGCGATCGCCATGGCTTTCCAGTACAACGGCCGTTTGCGGCCGCCGGAAGTGCTGCTCCGGGCTGACGGAAACGTGGAGCTCATCCGCCGCCGCGAGACGGTCGAAGACCTGTTTTGCACGCTCCAGTTCGAGCCCCAGACACTGCGCGTCCATTGCGCGGGAGAGCCCCTCATCGAGCCGGGTGATTTCCGCTCATAACCCAAGGAGGCAGAGATGCCACCCCAATCATGGTTGCCGGAAGGGGGCGAAAACCTCTTCCAGCGCATCAAGGCCCAGCGCGACGCGGCCCAAGCCGCGGGTATCAAGATTCTGAACCTGGCCATTGGCCAGCCCCCGGGCCCGGCCTTGCTCTCGGCCAGGATGGCAGCGGCCGAAGCGGTGATGTCAGACGCGGAGTCCATGCACGAGTACCAGGACAATGGCTCCCCTGGCGCGCCGGGGTTTGCCAGGGAGTTCGTGGAGTTCCACACTGGCAAGCTGCCGGACAGCGTGACCGTCCTGCCGATTCCGGGGATCAAGCCCATGCTCGGGCTCATCCCCCTCGCCTGCAACTGCCAGGCCGCGGGCGGCACTCTCAGGGTGTACACCACCACTGACCCCGGGTACCCGACTCCGGCTGACTGGTGTCGCAACTACCTGGGCGTGGTCGGCCACCGTCATCTGCGCCTGGGTCCGGAGAACAACTTCCGCTTTTCTCTGGCTCGCATCTTGGAGATGGAGCGGATTCCGGCAAGCGTCAAGATCCTCATCATGATGAACTACCCACACAATCCCTCGGGCCAGATCGCCATCCGCAGCTGGCTTTGGGAGCTGTGTCGCATCTGCGAGGCCAACGGCTTCCGGCTGTTCAACGACGCGGCCTACATTGGCCTGGCGCATTCGAGCGAGTGCTGTTCGCTTGCCCAAGTGGCTGTGGAGTTTTCAGAACTCTCCTGGATGGAGGCCTATTCGGCCTCCAAGCTGATCGGCAATGGCACGGGCTGGCGCATCGGGGCCATGGTTGGGTCTCCGGATTTCATCGCTGACATTGCCCGCGTCAAGGGCAACACTGACTCCGGGTTCGCGGCCCCCATGGCCGCTGGTGTCCTGGCCGCGATCGTGCACGACCGCGCCGGGATTGAGGCATACCGCGTCAGGTACGGCCGGCGGATCGAGATCCTCATCAACATCCTGCATAGCAAGAACATGCAACTCGCAGTGATGCCGGGTGCCGGGTTCTTCACGCTCTGGCTGGCGCCGGACTTCGCGTTCGGCCAGCCGGTCAAGAGGAGCGGGGAGAAGTTCAATGATCTGATGATCGAGCGCACCGGGGTGGTGGGGGTGCCGTTCGGCCCCTACATCCGTTACGCGGTGGTCGGGGACATCGCGGCCATGGCCCAGGAGATCAGCCACGCGTTCAGCCAGGCGAACGTAGGGTATGAGGTCAAGATAGTCTGACGCTCCAAGGAGGGAGGTGTCAGGCAGTAATCGTACACAGGCAGCTGTCAGGGATGATGGCTGCTTTTTTTATTGACAGAAAAGTTTATTTCTGGTTAAATATTGGTTTGCCCTTTGTTTTACCCAAATTTCCATGTTTCATCACGAAGCAGCCCCACACCCTAAACAAGGAGGGAGCACCATGTCGCACGCGCGTAGTTTCGAAGCCCGGCTCGAGCAGGCCACCACCCCTGCGGAGCTCCAGCTCCTCGTGGCTGAGCTCAATGACCCAATTCATCCCGAGTTCAGGCGGCGCGAGCAGGCGGTCGTGACCAAGGCCGCGGAAGACGGCCTGACCTGGGCCGACCTCGTCCCCGCGATCTGGGCCGCCCCGTTCCGGTCTACCGGCCACTGGATGATCGCGGCCGCGGCTACTGCCGGCAAGCTCGCCAATCTGGCGGACGTGTCCCTGGCAGTGGGTCTGATCCAGCCCCAGCTCGAAGGCGCAGAGCAGGCCATGATCGCGGTACGCGACGCGGCCATGGGCATGCTCGAGGTCACGGACCAGACCAGCGCGGACGATCTCCAGGCCATCGTGCGCGTGGCGCACGAGTTCATGTTTTTGGTCTCGCCGGTCCAGCACGTGTTACTCGCCGAGGCAGTGGCCAGGCGGGCGCTCGACTTCTGCCCGAACGCGCCAGCCGCTACCGAGTTCGCGCAGAAGCTCTCCTGCTGCCGGATCGCGGTCAACCACCTGCTCCAGCTCTCGGCAGACAAGCTCGCGTCCGAGGGCGCGCTGGATGTCGCTTCCGCGCTTCAACTCCTGCGCGCTGCGGTCGGGGACGACCTGTTGACCTGGCGCGTCGATCACCACATCCTCACGCTCCTGGCGCCGAACCTGGGCGAGATGGGGGTCGAGTTCAACGACCTCTGCAAGCTCGCGGGCTTCGTGACCGACTTCCATGGACAGGGTGAGGAGGACCCGCGGTTGGGGGAGAAGGCCATCATCCAGGCCATGCTGCCCCACACCCCCACGGTGCGCCTGGCTCTGCACGGTGCGCTCAGCTTCGCCACCACCACCGGCATCTATGGCATGCTCACGGAGTTCGTCGCCAAGTACGGCCTGCTGAACGAGAACGCGGCAGTCGCGCTTTCGCTCCTGCGGTCCGATGGCGACCCGGCCAGCGACGAGCTCATGGCAGCCGTGGACAGCGGGGTCGAGAAGCTGGGGTTTGACTTCAGGACATCGGAGTTCGCGGACCGGATGGCCAAGGCCAACGGCGGCGACGAGGCGGCCGATCTCATGGAGCGTCTGGACCAGATGGCCAGGGTGTTCCTGGGCGCGTAGAACGCCCGTCACCCAAGGAGGGAGGTGTCAGGCAGTAATAGTACATAGGCAGCTGTCAGGGATGATGGCTGCTTTTTTTATTGACAAATAGGATAGATTTTGGTTAAATGGGGCATTGTCCTTTTTTTCACCCCCAACCAGCGCTTCGTCCGAAGCGCTACTCTCTACACACCTCAACTCAAGGAGGGAGTACCATGCAGTTACCGTCCGTCCGCAGTTTCGAAACCCGGCTCGAGAAAGCCGGCACCCCTGACGCGCTCCGGCGCCTGGCGGCTGAGCTCGACGATATCCGCCATCATCAGTTCGGTCAGCGCGAACAAGCGCTCGTCGCCAAGGCCGCGGAAGACGGCCTGACCTGGGCCGACATCGTCCCCGCGATTTCGGCAGCCCCGTTCTGGCGCACCAGCCACCGGATGATCGAGGCCGCGGCTGTGGCTGGCAAGCTCGCCAGCCTGGATGACGTGTCCCAGGCCGTGGACCTGATCCATCCCCAGGGCGAAGTCGCGGAACCGGCCATGTCCGCGGTGCGCGACGCGGCCAAGCCGTTCCTCGAGATCACGGATCAGACCAGCGCGGATGACCTGGAGGTCATCGTGCGCGTGGCGCACGAGATAATGGTTTCGTCGGTCCAGCACTCGCTGATCGCCGAGGAAGCGGCCAAGCGGGCGCTGGACTTCTGCCCGACCGCGGAACTCGCCGCGGCCTTCACCGAGAAGCTCGGCTGCTGCTGGACCACGGCCAACCGCCTGCTCCAGCTCTCGGCAGACAAGCTCGCGTCCGAGGACACGCTGGATGTCGCTTCCGCCCTCCAGCTCTTGGGCGCTGTGCACACGGACGAGGTCGAAGACCTGTCCGCGGTGCGCACCAAGCGCCACATCCTGGATCTGCTGGCCCCGAAGCTCGAGGCGCTGGAACCCACGCTCTGGGATCTCATTGAGCTGGCTGGGTTCGTGGTTGATCCCGAGAAGCCGGACGACCCGCGGCGGGCCGAGAAGGCCATCATCAAGCTGATGGTGGAGGGCTACACGCATTCACCGCGCCTGGCCCTGGATGCGGCCCTCAGCTTCAACACCCCCACTGGTTTCCACGGCGTGCTGACCAAGTTCGTGCGCCAGCGCGGAGTTCCGAACGAGGAGGCGGCCATGCTGTTCACACTGGTCTGCTCCAAGGATTCCCCAGGCAGCGACGAGCTCAAGACCGCGGTGGCTGAGGCGTGCCGGACGGCCGGGTACACCTTCTCCCCTTTGGTGTTCATGGCCCGGCTGGCGCAACTCCGCCGCGCGCGCCCGCGCCGCACCGTGACCGTGTTCGGAGGCAAGGGCATGTCGCCCGAGGAGGTGGCTCAGGCCCAAGAGCTCGGGCAAGCGATCGCGCGGCTGATCAAGGCCGAATAGGGCATCCACCAATCACGCCAGACCTCTAAGGAGGGCCATGGTCGAATACCATCACTCAAGAAGAGCTGCTCTGGAAGCGCACAAGGAGGCGCTCAAAGCCACCGGGGCAATGTACAGCCAGGTCAACCGGGCCCTCAACTGGCTGCTGCCCACTCCCAAGATCCAGGCTTTGATCGCAGAGCGGCAGGCAGCCGGTCTGCCCACCAACGAGCTCGAAGATGAGCTGAGGATCAGGGCCGCCAGAGCCGAGGCGACCCAGTCCTGATCGCAGTCGTTCTGTCCATGAGAGCTGTTCACCGACACACTGGTGCACAGCTCTCTTTTTTTGACAAACAAGATATGAAAGCGTATTTTTAAGGCGCAAAAACACGGCCTCAACCAAAAGGAGGTGGGCCATGCAATCCCCGTACAAGGTCAAATTCCATGTCGAGGAACACACTGGCCACCACGGAGAGGTGCTCTCCGATGCTTATGACGACGAGACAGTCGTCGATGCCGAGGATGGGATAGACGCCTGGAACCAGGTGGATGCCAGCGACCGGACCCTCATCTCCGTGGCCCTTGACTGGCCCGAGATGCCGGCCCTTGAGCACCCGGCCTGAAGCCGGGAAGTTCGTTCCAAACCCGTTCGTTCGTCTCTGCGGAGGCGGGCGAACGGGCTTTTTTTGACTTGTCCGCCGTAGCCCCCCGACGTGACGTCGGGGGGCGAAGGTGGATTGATTAATAAAAAAAAGGTAAAATTATATATATGAAAAATAAAACACAAAAGAATAAAGTAATTGTGTATCAAGCAAAAAACGGAGCAATTGAGCTGCGGAGTGATTTTGAAAGAGAAACTATTTGGGCAACCCAGGCGGAAATTGTTCAATTGTTTGATGTCGATCAGTCAGTTGTGTCCAGGCATATAAATAATATATTTAAAGACAAGGAAATAAACCAAAAAAGCAATATGCAAAAAATGCATATTGCAAATTCGGACAAGCCAGTCGTATTTTATTCTTTGGATGTTATTTTAGCTGTAGGTTATCGCGCCAATTCCGCGCGGGCTATTACCTTTCGCCAATGGGCAACCAAAACCCTACGGGAGCATATTACCAAGGGCTACACAATCAATCCGCGTGTTGTCAAAAATAACTATGCTGAATTTCAGAAGGCAATTGAAAACATTAAGCATCTTTTGCCTCCTGGCGCGGCTATCGACCACGCCAGTGTTTTGGAGCTGATTTCCGCTTTTGCCGACACCTGGCTGTCGCTTTATGCTTATGATAAAGATGAATTGATAACCAAAGGCGCAACCAAAAAATCCGTGGCCCTGACGGCCGAACAATTGGGAAAAGCGCTGTTAGATTTTAAGGCTTCACTCATAAAAAAAGGCCAGGCCACGGAGCTATTTGGCCAGGAGAGAAGCAACGGCAATTTGACGGGCATTGTGGGCAATGTGATGCAGTCATTCGGAGGCCAGCCGGTGTATTCGACGGTGGAGGAAAAAGCGGCCCATCTTTTGTATTTTACGGTAAAGAATCATCCGTTTACGGATGGTAATAAACGCAGCGGCGCTTTTGCCTTTATTTGGTTTTTAAAAAAAGCCGGCATATTCAACGCGGCCAAAATCACGCCAGCGGCGCTGACGGCTTTAACTCTTTTTACGGCCGAGAGCGACCCAAAAAATAAAGAGCGAATGATTCGCTTGATTTTACAATTACTGAAAAAGTAAACAAGTTGTCCCAATCTATGAAAAAAATAATTATCAAAATCATTATCACCCTAGCCGCGATTATTATCGTCAGCGCGGGTTTTAGATTGTATAAGCAAAATTTTAATAACCAAGATATCAGCCGCGCTTGCACCCAGGAAGCCAAACTCTGTCCCGATGGTTCGGCTGTGGGCCGGACCGGCCCGAATTGCGAATTCGCGGCCTGTCCCGAAGCAGGCACGCAATCCGCCGCTGTCATCAAGAATCTCCTGATAAAAAAATATCCCAAATACGCCTCCACCCTGGCTGTGACAGTTAACCAAGAAACCCCTAGCCATGCCCGCGGCAGTGTGAGTTTTGTTCCCGGTCAGCCGGGCGGATATTTTTTAGCCGCTAAAATAGACAATGAATGGCAGATTGTCTTTGATGGCAACGGCCAAATCCCTTGCAATCTTTCCAAATACGGATTCCCCAGTGATATGCTAGGGGATTGCAGCTGATAAAATACATGCCCAATAAATACCCGCGCATCGCGCAAGCGGAATTGGATTTGCACCAGTTCACCCGTGTTGAAGCCGAAATCGCGGTTAAAGATTTTTTGCAAGATAGCGAGCGTGCCAATTATAATTTGGTGCGGATTATTGTGGGCAAAGGATTACATTCCCCAGACGGCGCCGTGTTGGGCGATTTTGTGCGTAATTGGTTAAGAGATAATGATTATGACTTCCGGGATGCAAAGATAAATGAAGGGGGAGTGGGCGCAATAGATATAAAGTTATAATGATAAGGGGGCCTGTCACCCGAAGCTTTAGCGAAGGGTGGCGGTGGATGTGAGTTTGTGAGGCAAGGAATGGCTCAAATGGTGGAATTGAGCCATTCCGGCTTAAGGGTTGAGCCATTCGCTGGGCCGTTTTTAGGTTGATATTTGCCAGAAAAAGGCGTATTCTTGCATAGTATGAACCAGCAAGAAGCCAAGCAAAAAATTCAGCAATTGATTGATAAATACGAAGCTGCCAAACAAGCAGGTAGATTAAGGTCATATTCCGAGGAGGAAACAAAAAAGGATTTTATCCTGCCTCTTTTTGAAGCACTCGGATGGGATGTTCATGAAAAAAAAGAGGTTTCAGCTGAAGAAAATATTTCAGGGGACAGGGTTGATTATGGTTTTCGTATTAATGGATGGACTAAGTTTTATGTTGAAGCAAAAAAATTTGGCGTGGATTTGCATCGTCCAGAATATGCTGACCAAGCCATTAAGTATTCATGGAACAAGGGTGTTACATGGGCAGTATTAACTGATTTCGAAAGCACTAAAATTTTCAATGCCCAAGATATTGAGCGATCATTAGCGGACAAAATTTTTTTTGAGATCCCATATAATGAATATCTTGAGCGTTTTGACCAGCTTTTACTTCTTTCGCGTGAATCGTTTGAAAAAGGATTGACCGACAAAAAAGCCGAGGGTTGGGGCAAGAAACTGCAGAAAATTTCCGTAAGTGCCACATTATATAAAGATTTGCAGTGGTGCCGGGAGGAACTAACAAGAGCGCTTAGTGCATGGAATAAAAATCTAGATTCAGATTTACTTGATGAGGGCGTACAGAAAATTCTGGATCGCCTTATTTTCATTCGTGTTGCCGAGGACCGCGGCGTTGAGCGACCAATGCTGATCCCGATGGTTCGGGAATGGAAAGCGCGCAAGGATTCACGAATTGCGCCATACCAATTAATGGTTAAAAAATTTCATGAGCTTGATGTTGTCTATAATTCCAATTTGTTTTCTCAGCATACGTCTGACGATTGGGAGGAACATAGTGGCGCTTTAGAAAAGGTGGTTGACAAGCTCTATGGCAAGAAGGGATATTACGAGTACGACTTCAAGGCAATGCCCGCGGATGTGCTTGGTACGGTGTATGAGAATTACTTAGCATACAAGCTGGACAAATCAAAAATCAAAAAGACGCTGTTCGGTGACGAGATAGAATTGAGCAAAGATTCCCGCAAGCGCAAGGAGCAGGGGATTTACTATACCCCGACGTACATTGTTGATTACATTGTCCGTAACGCGCTTGGCCCGGTTTTGGATAAATGCAAAAGTGTCAATGATTTAAAAAAAATTAAGGTTTTGGACCCAGCATGTGGTTCGGGTTCGTTTTTGGTGCGCGCGATGGAGGTTATTCTTGAAAAGTATCGGGAATTTAGTACACCTGATTCTATGCACTTACGGCTTGATATTCTGCTGAATAATATCTATGGTGTTGACTTGGATTCGCAGGCAGTAGAGATTGCGCGGTTAAATTTATTGATTAACGCATTGGAAAAACGTGAGAAGCTTCCGCCTTTAGATAACAATATCAAGAATGGTAACTCGCTTATCTCTGGAACAAATGAGGAGTTAGAAAAATATTTTGGTAAAAATTATCGAGACAAAAAACCATTTAATTGGCAAGAAGAATTCCCAGAGGTGTTTAAGCAAGGCGGATTTGATTGTATTATTGGTAATCCACCGTGGGGTGCGAACATAGATGAAGATAGTACATATTTGAGAGATAAATTTCCGAATTCTACACAAGAGAAAAAAGATACTTACAAAACCTTTATAGACCAATCTTTGCTATTACTAAAAAAAGACGGGCAACTTGGTTTTATAGTTCCTAATTCATTTTTATATCAGCCTAGCTATGAGGATATAAAAAAATTAATAACGAAATATAGTTACTTTGTTATTAATTTAGGTGAGCATATTTTCGGAAATGTAGAATTGCCTTGTTGTGTTTTAGTGTTAGATAAAGGCAGTATTGGTGAGAATGTAGTTATTGATTTAACTCGAGAAGAAAGAGAATTATTGCCAGTAAAAATTTTAACTATAGATTTTGAAAATAATAAAGTATTATTAAAGGCGGAGGAAAAAATCAGAAAGGATACTGGCTTGAGCTTTGATGATGTTTTTGCACTAAAGGATGCTGGTATACAGTATCATAGGTCGGGTATTGGTTTGTCAAATAAAGGCGGGAATGATTTATATGAAAGAATATTCAGTAATCTTGAAGAAAATAAATTTAAAAGCAAGAAGGAAACATTTTATGGCAAATTACTCTCTAGGTATTATATAAATGATTCAACAGATGAGACATTCAATTTGGAGTATAAAGATGTTTTAAAAGAGGATGAATCAGTAAGTTTCTCGAGAGAAGCTTTTGAACAAGAGGAAAAGATATTATGGAGGCAAACAGCCTCAACAATATTGGCGGTTTTGGACAAAAATAAAAGATGGTTCAGAAATACAATACAATGTGCCTGGATCAAAGATGAATATAAGAAAAAAGTGGATATTCTTTATGCCCTAGCAATTTTTAATTCCAGATACATTGATTATTTATACAGGAAGACAGTTCTAGAAACAGGTAGGGTATTTCCGCAAGTAAAAATTAAATACCTTAAACCCTTGCCATTCGTGGTTGGTGCTAAGACGCAACAGAAGAAACTCGCTGATTTGGCGAAACAGACGATTAAATTACAAAACGAGCTTCGCAAGTCAGCTGAAAATTGTGAAAAATGGAAAAAATTAAAAACCGAAATTGAACGGACGGATAAGAAGATTGATGAGGAGGTGTATAAGCTGTATGGGTTGAGCGAGGAGGAGATTAAGATTATTGAGGGCGCGTAAAATAGCCAAAAATATCTTATTTATGTGTTTATACACAGGCAAACATGAAATCTTGCTATTGTTGGGTTTTCGGAAAAACTGTATAATATAGGCAGTCGCCGTAAGGTATTGACAAAAACAAAAAGGGGGTGTAAAGTTTTATCTCTTTTGAAAAACCAAAAATTTTCAAGGATTAAAATAATCCCAAAAATAAAAATTGGGTATCTTGTTGTATAAACTTAATACAAATATTATGTTTCATTCGCCGTTCCAGCGAAAATTATTGAATATAAAAGAAAGACTTTTTCCGTCTGAAATGTACTTAGAGGAAGCTATCGCTTTTGTAAACAGACTTCCAAATGATATTCAAGTACATTGGCAAAGAGATGGAAAATTTATTATTGGAGAAATTACAGATGGCGATCACTCATATCTAACGCAAGCAAAATCAGCTAAAGAGTTAGTAGAGATGGTAAATGATGTGGTTTATTCGGTTTATGGCGTTAAACAGAAATATTTTAGGATTCTAGGAGAGAATAAGTATTATCCTAATCCCGAAGAGTTTGAAAAGTTGAATAATGCTGCGATTGATAAAGAAGAAATGAATTTTATAAAGCAAGTTGTCCAACCGGCATCGATATAAGTATGGGAGATTTAGTTGATGTAAAAAGACGTAAAATATACTCTTTATTACGTTGGCTGGAAACAAAACCGCTTATGTCGGTAGACGATGGTGGTAAACACCAATATCTAGTCAGATGCGAGAAATGGCAACAACCCTTTCCTATACCTTTTAAGCACAATGTGGTAAAGAGTGTCTTTGTCAAAAGATTAATGAAACAGTTAATCGAATCCGGAGTGTGCACAGAAGATGAATTCAGGAGCCATTTGTGATTAAATGAAATTTTAAAAAACACCTATTTTAGAGGCAGAATAGTGGAGAATGGGAGAATCGAACTCCAGCTGTGGCAGCGGTCGCTTAAAAGGCGACTGATAGTACCATCTATCATCATTCCCCACTTCTTCTGCCCCTATATAGGTGTTTTTTAATAAAGAAGCTTGGCTAAGTGCTAGCGATGTAGGCGCAAATCCTTTTTAGGGGAGCGCCTGGTCGGCGCTGTTGGTCTTTTTTACCTACAACGCCAGCACTTAATCAAGCTGTAGGATTTGCCTTGCAGGATGACCAATCCTGTTAAATTGTTTTTATCTTTCTCTAAAAATGGTAACATAAAGAAGAATAAGATGCAAGAAAAATAAGATGAATTTATCAATATCCTACATAAGATTATGCCCCCCAAAAACCAAATAAAAAAAACCAATCTACATCTTCCTCTTCACCTGCCTCGGATTAAGGAAATTCTAAAAATGATGCCGCATTAATTCATGTCCGAATATTATACATCCCAAAGAACCCGCAACATCTACAACGTTCATCCCAGCCGACTAATTTGCTGATTACCGGCGCGATTGATGATTTATGGGCCAGGGGCCGGGGGAGAGAGCTGGAGTATATTGTGGTGGATTACAAAGCTACCAGCAAGGCGCAGAAGATTGAAGCCCTTGATCAAGATTGGCAGATCGGTTACAAGCGGCAAATGGAGGTGTATCAATGGCTGTTTAGGCAAAATAGGTACCAGGTTTCCAATACCGGGTATTTTGTTTATTGCAACGGCAAAACCGATTGCGCGGCGTTTGACGGCAAATTGGAATTTGACATTACTTTAATCGCTTACACGGGCCATGATGACTGGGTTGAGCCGACCATCATCAAAGCTCATAAATGCTTGAACAGCGACAAAATCCCCAAAGCCGGGAGCGAGTGCGATTATTGCAGTTATGCGCGGGCCGTGGGCGGGAGATAAGGGGAGATTGATAAAATCAAAAAATAAAAATCGTAATTTGTTATGCCAGAAACAGAAACCAAAGAAACACTATTGCGTTTTATTGAATGGACAAAAATAAAAATTAGGATTCATACCGAAAAAGTCGGTCCTTATTTTCATGAGGGTGAAATTTGGTGGGCAAGTTTAGGCGCCAATGTTGGCTATGAGGAGGATGGAAAAAATGCGCAGTTTGAAAGGCCGGTTCTGGTTTTACGAAAATTTAATGACCAGACATTTTGGGCCATACCAATCACAAGTAGGGTAAGGGATAGTTTCTTTCATTACAAATTTGAACATGGCAATAAAATAAATGCCTTGCATTTAACACAATTAAGGCTATTAAGCTCAAAAAGGTTATTGAGAAAGTTGGGATCTTTCCCAAAGGATAAATTTGCGGAAGTTAAACAAAAAATTTGCGATTTAATACAAAACGGCCCCGAAAACCCACAAGGGGTAATCGAGGCCTCGGAGCCCAATTAAGGGCGACATCACTAAAAACATATCATAAGTTATCCACAAAGTCAAGTCAATTAAAAAACACCGTCTAAAATCCAATTTGACACTTTTTTATCTTGTGCTAAACTTTATTTAACCTATGACATCCACCCGCATCATCATTATTGGCATTATTCTCACCCAACCCGCGTAGCGTGGATGTTTTCTGGCATGACCCCACCCAACGCGGGCGGGGTTTTTTGGTTATAGCTCTTTGGCAATTCCCATCCATCATGGCCCAAACCAGAAGGAGGCCAAGCCATGGCAGATCAGGTTTATCTCAACCCGGAAGCGAGAGTGGAAGTGGTGTGGCGCTTGGTTGGCCAGGAGAAGTGGAAGGCGACCGGGCTCGTGGGCGAGCTCGCGCCGGCTAAGCTGTTGGCCCACAACCTGCTCTGTGGCCTTGACCATGGGGTCAAGGTAGATCCGGCTTTCCGCCAGGGCGCTCATGCCCAGTTCGGCTACCGCCTGGCCGGGGAGGAGGCGGTCTGTCTGCTCACCGGAGCGGACATGCGCGCCATCTTTGAGCGCTACCACCAGCACCGGGGAGCAGAGAGGTGCAAGGCAGCGCTCAATTCCGTACTCAAGGCCATGGGCGAGCCGACAATCGTCCGGCTCTTGGCTGCGGCCTAGGTCTGGGCCGATGGGAGAGAACACAGCCCCGTCTCTTGCGAGAGACGGGGCCTTTTCTTTGTAGGCCCCGCCTCTCCGGCGGGCAGGCCCACCTCTCCGGCGGGCAGGTTGCATTTTTTAGATTTTATGGTATTATATGGTTTATTAATCAATCATGTTGCGCGAGAGGCAGAAGATCCTCCCTTAATCGGGCCTTCGCTCTATGACCGCAGCAGTAGCTCGCCGAATCGGCGGGAAAAGGAGAATATATATGTCAGACGTACAACTTCCATCTTTGGAAGAAATGTTGGAGGCCGGAGTCCATTTTGGCCACACCACCAGCCGGTGGCACCCCAGAATGGAAACTTTTTTGTTTGGCAAAAGAGGCGGCATTCATATTATTGATCTGGCCAAAACCCAGGCCAAATTAATTGAAGCCGTGGCTGTGGTTGAAAAAGTGGCCGCTTCCGGCAAGGCTGTATTGTTTGTTGGGGTCAAACCCCTGGTGCGCGGCGTGCTCACAGCCGAGGCCGTGCGCTCAAGCTCGCCTTATATGGTGAACCGCTGGATTGGCGGAACCCTGACCAACTGGCCGGCCGTTAACGGCATGATTAAGCGCATGAAACAGCTGGAGGATGATCAGGCTACAGGCAAGCTGGAGAAATACACCAAAAAAGAACAGCTTGATTTTAACCGCGAGCGCGAGGATTTAAAAGAAGTGGTGGGCGGTATCCGCGATATGCGCGGAGTGCCGGGTTTGCTTTTTGTGCTGGATGCCAAGTATGATAAAACTGCCATTGCCGAGGCCAACAAGCTCAAGATTCCGGTGGTGTCGATTTGCGACAGCAACATCAATCCTGATAAAATTACTTATCCGATCCCGGCCAATGACGATGCCTTGAAATCCATCACTCTAATCAGCCGCGTCATCGCGGATGCGGTATTGGCCGGCAAAGAGAAGGCGAAAGCAACTTTAGAAATGTCAAATGACAAAGCTCAAAATCCAAATCAAGTTCAAAATCCTAATGTCAAAATTTAACATTTAGTCATTTGGCATTCATTTGAACTTTGGATTTTGACATTAGGATTTATATTATAAAATTATGTCCGAAAAAGAATTGATTATAAAATTACGAACCCAGACAGGCGCCGGCATCATGGATATTAAAGAAGCCGTGGCCGAATCCGGAGGCGACGAAGCCAAGGCCATTGAGTGGTTGCGCAAAAAAGGCCAAAAGATCGCGGCCAAGCGCGCCGAGCGCGAGGCTTCAGAAGGCTGGGTTGGCTCTTACGTGCACTCCAACGGCAAAATAGCCGCGTTCGTGAGCCTGAAATGCGAAACCGATTTTGTGGCTCTCAATGCCGAGTTCCAGGCTTTGGCCCACGATTTGGCCATGCACGTGGTGGCCTCCAATCCCATCTACTTAAAACCCGCGGATGTGCCCTCCGAGATCATCGAGAAAGAAAAAGAGATTTACAAAGCCGAGGTTGAAAAGAGCGGCAAGACCGGGGATATGGTGGAAAAAATCATCACCGGCAAGCTCAATAAGTTTTACAGCGACGTCTGTTTTTTGCAGCAGCCGTATTTTAAGGATGACGCCAAAACCGTGCAATCCCTGCTCGACGAAGCCACCGGCAAGATTGGGGAGAAGATAGAGATAGGGGAGTTTAGACGGGTGCAGATATAATAATTCGCAGTATGAAGTTAAAATACAAGCGCGTCCTCATAAAATTTTCCGGTGAGGCTTTGGCTGGCAACCAGGGCTTTGGCCTGGATTTTAAAGCCGTGCGGGCCATTGCCAAAGAACTGGTCTCACTTCGCAAAAGCGGGGTGGATTTGGCCGTGGTGGTGGGGGGCGGCAACATTTTCCGGGGCCGGGCCATTCCGCGCGACTCCATAGACCAGGCTACGGCCGATTATATGGGCATGGTCGGCACTATCATCAACGCCTTGGCTCTGCAGTCGGAAATCGAAAAGCAGGGCGGGGAATGCCGGGTGCTTTCGGCTTTATCAATGAAAGAAGTGGCTGAAGATTACATTCGGCGCAAAGCCCAGAGCCATCTAAAAAAAGGCCGGATTGTGCTGTTCGCGGCCGGCACCGGCAATCCATATTTTACCACTGATACGGCGGCGGCGCTGCGGGCTTTGGAAACCGGGGCCGAAGTATTGCTTAAAGCCACCACCCATGTGGACGGGGTTTATACCGCGGATCCGAATAAAGACAAGAAAGCCAAAAAATTAGCCAAAGTTTCATTTCAAGAGGCCCTGGAGAAACATCTTAAAATAATGGATTCCACGGCTTTCAGTTTGTGCCAGGATAATAAATTGCCGATTGTGGTGTTTAGGTATTTGCCCGGGGCTTTGGCCAAGATATTGCGCAGCGAAAAAGTGGGCACAATGGTTGGTTAGGAAAAAAAATGGTATAATAGGGGAATGCCAGTCTTAGCAGCCACAACCACCGCGGCCGCGCTCAATAGCCTCAACTCTTTAACGGCCATGATAAATGGGGGACAGCTGACCTGGGATATTTTAATTATCCTGTTTCTTTTGTTTGTCTCGTTTATCTACGGCCTGGCCATCGGCCGGGACCGGATTATTGTTATTCTGATGTCCATTTACATGGCTCTGGTGGTAATAACAGCCGCACCTTGGCTGGACCAGCTTAATCCGGCCCAGTTCAAGATAAATGACCCGTTTGTGTTCCGCGGCCTTGTTTTTCTGGTGATTTTTTTGGCCATTTTATTTTTGGCTTCCAAGAGCGCCTTGCTCGCCGGCATCTCGCGTTCGGACGCGCCGGGCAAGCGGTGGCAGGTAATCTTGTTCAGCTTATTGCACGTGGGTTTGCTCGCCAGCATTATCCTCTCATTTTTGCCCGAAGAAGCCCAAGGCCAATTGGCGCCAATCACCAAGCAACTCTTTATTGGCGGCCAGAACAGATTTTTTTGGATAATTGCCCCGATAATCGGCCTGGCTTTATCCAGGGATCATAAGGCCTTAAAATAGAGGCCATTTTTGTCTAATTTTAGCGATAGAAAGCCCCAGCTCTAAAGAGCCGCAGGGCTGGTTGACTATTTATAGGCTTTATGATATGATATGAGCAGATTAGTAGAAATTAAGTCGTTTTTTAGCTAATATTAGCTAAAAATGGCTTACTTATTTTATAGCATTATATAGATATTTTAGTGATTTCTTGCAAATAATATGGATAACCAGGGCACTTCAATTTTAGACAAAGTGATGGCTGCCAGCGAACAACAGGAACTGGCCAGTTTTGACCCGATCCAGATTGTGGCCACGCTTTTTCGTGAATTAGGCAACCGCGAACAGGATGTTTTGCGGCGCCGCTTTGGCTTGCACGGCAAAGGCCCGGAAACTTTGGAAGAAATCGGCAAGAGCTATAATGTCACCCGCGAACGCGTGCGCCAGATTGAAAACGCGGCCATTAAGAACGTCAAAAACCGTTCCTATTTTAACGATACCATCAAGCCGGTTAATATCGTGGTTTTGGCCAGCCTGGAAAAACACGGCGGCATCATGGCCGAAGACCATCTTTTGGAATATATCCTGGCCACCGGCGCTTCTGATCCGGCGGTAAGAGGCCACTTTATCTTTTTGCTTTCCCGTTTGGGTTCAGAGCGGATTGTGCGCGAAGAGCCGGATAACCATCTGCCGGCCTGGCGGGTGGAGTTTGTGGATTGGAGCAAAGTGCGCGCCACCATTGATGAATTGGTGAAAATTCTAGAAAGCCATGGCGAACCCATGACCGAAGATGATCTGTTGAACCAATTCCGCGACACCGAAACCTTTAAATCGCACCAGAAGCATTTTGGTTTTAATGACGACAGCCTGGACCCCGTGTACGCCCACTTGCGCACTTCCACCACGCTCAAAACCAATCCTTACAAGGAATGGGGCTTGGCCCACTGGAAAACCGTGACCCCCAAGCGCATGGGCGATAAGATTTATTTGATCATGAAAAAGCACGGCGAGCCGCTGCACTTCCGCGACATTACCGAGCGCATTAATCAGACCAGCTTTGACGCGAAGAAAGCCTATGCTCCGACCGTCCATAATGAACTGATTCTTGACGAACGCTATGTTTTGGTCGGCCGCGGCATTTACGCTCTGGGCGAATGGGGTTATGTGCCGGGCGTGGTTTCGGACGTGATTGCCGAAGTGTTAAAAAAAGCCGGACGGCCCATGTCTCGCGACGAGATTGTGGAGAAGGTGATGGAGCAGCGCTTGGTTAAGAAGGGCACGGTCTATTTGGCGCTTTCCAGCCAGGACCAGTTTGTCCGCGACGAGGATGGCCGCTACACCGTGCGCGAGGCCCAAGCCGCCTAACATTCAATTCAAAAAAAGCCGTTTGGCAGAGAGGCCAGACGGCTTTTTTGATTTAATGGTTTTGTGGTATAATAAAGTCTACGAATAAACAAAAAACAAAAGATGTTTCTTTTGGATTGGTTCAATTCCATTTATAATTTTCTGTTTAGCGTCTGGGAGGCCGAGATGATGGCGCCCAATCCCTTTTGGGCGGGCATTATATTCCTGGCCAACGGAGGCTGGATTTTTGTTGTTTTGATACTTTGGGACTCTTTAAAGAACGTTTGGCACGAATGGCGCTGGACGGTTTATCACGTCAAGAACAGAAGATTCATCCTTTTGGCCATTGACGTTCCGCGCGACAACGAGCAGTCGCCCCTGGCCGTGGAAAGCATCTTTAACCAGCTGCACGGCGCTTTGCCCGGAACCATTACTATGTGGCAGGATTGGTGGGAGGGCCGGTCGGTTGATTATTTCAGCGTGGAAATTGTTTCCATCGACGGCTATGTGCAGTTTTTGGTGCACACCATGGAAGAATACCGCGACATGGTGGAAAGCGCGTTTTACGCCCAGTACCCGGACGCGGAAATCACCCAGGTGGAAGATTATGTTTATGGCGAGAATGACGAGCTGAAGAATTTGACTTTTCCCTCGGAGGAGTATGATCTTTTCGGTTCTGAGCTTATTCTGCCGCGCGGCAACGCTTACCCGATCCGCCTTTACAAGGAATTTGAGCACTCTCTTTCCCAGGAGTTTAAAGACCCGATGGCCTCGCTTTTGGAAAGCATGAACAAGATCGGGCCTGGGGAACAGATCTGGATTCAGCTGGTTATTACCCCGGAGTACGACCGCAACTGGGTGCCCAAAGCCAATGAAGAGGCCATGCGGATCGCGGGCAAGGCCGTGGCTGAAAAGAAAGGCGGGATAATGGACCAGCTTTTGGGCGGGATAATGAAATGGATAGACACGGCTTGTTCGCTGGTTTTCCCTTTTTACAATTCCGAGGCCGAAGAAGAGAAAAAAAAGGACGATATGCCCAGCCTGATGCTGCATTTAACGCCCACCGAGCGCTCTCAGGTTGAAGGCATCCAGCTCAAAGCGGATAAATCCGGATTCTGGACCAAGTTCCGTTTTATCTACATTGCCAAGAAAAAAGTTTTTTCCAAAGCCCGGGGCGCCTCCACTATAACCGGGGCTTTAAGGCAGTTCGGCTCCATTAACAACAACACTTTTAATCTGCACAAATATACCAAGACTTCCGGGATTTATTACTGGATGACAAAATACAGAATGGCGCTGCGTCAGAACAAATTGTTGCGGGCTTATCAGGACCGGGCCCGGTCCACGGGCTCATTCGGCATTATTTTGAACACCGAGGAACTGGCCACCATCTATCACTTCCCGAACATAACCGTTAAAGCGCCGCTGGTCTCGCGCACCCAGGCCAAGCGCGCCAGCGCGCCCATGGCTTTGCCTTTGGAAACTCAGGGCGCGTTCTCGCGCTTTAAACAAAGGAGCGAAGCCAGGGTGGGCCCGGCTCCGGCGGAATTGCCAATAGCCGAAGCCACTGAGGCGCAAGGCCCGGAAAACAGAACCGAGCCCGCCAAATCAAAAGCCGAAGCTGTTCCCGAGAACCTGCCATTCGTTTAAACTAATGAGCTTTCTTATGAATCATAATAAACATTTCTGTTTCCAGAACCGGAGCGGGGTAACGCAGTCGGTAGTGGTGCTCATGGCTTGCTGCCTTATTTTCAGCAGTTTTGTGGCCGGGTATTTTTTGGTTATGTCTACTGATACTCTGGCTTCAACTGCCGACCCCATTATCAACGACAGCGTGCGCCCGGCTTCGGTGCGGGCCTTGCAGCGCGCGCGCTAATTTATCCCTACGAACTACGAAAAAGATACGAAAATACGAAGGCAAAAGCCGAAAAAGTTGGAGTTCGTATTTTCGTAAATAATTCGTAGTTCGTAGGAACAGTGAATTGACTACAAAAAAAAGAGAGGGTAGTAAAAAGTATGCCAGTTGAAGAACGAAATGATGTCACAGTTTTGGCTGAAACAAATTTCCGCGGAGAGCGGCGGCGTTTTGGCATTAAAACCGACGACCGGCGGCGGCATGTTTATTTAATCGGCAAAACCGGCATGGGCAAATCAACCATGCTGGAGAACATGATTATCCAGGATATCCAGGCCGGCCGCGGCGTGGCTGTGGTGGATCCGCACGGCGATCTGGTGGAAAAGGTCATCAATTACGTGCCCAATGAACGGATTAATGACGTGATTTATTTTAACCCGTCGGATTTGGATTTTCCGATTGCTTTTAATGTTTTTGAAAAAGTCGGCTCCGAGTACCAGCATTTAGTGGCTTCAGGCCTGATCGGCATCTTTAAAAAATTATGGAGCGATTCCTGGGGCCCGCGCTTGGAATACGTTTTACGCAACGCCATTCTGGCTTTGCTCGAATACCCGGATTCCACGCTTTTGGGGGTAATGCGGCTTTTGGTGGACAAGGGCTACCGCAAAAAAGTCATGGCCAAGATAAACGACCCGGTGGTAAGATCCTTTTGGATTGACGAGTATTCCAAATACCCGGACAAGTTCCAGAGTGAGGCTATTGCCCCGATTCAGAACAAAGTCGGACAGTTCCTTTCCAGCCCGGTCATCCGCAATATTGTGGGCCAGGTGCGCTCGTCATTCAACATCCGCGAAGCCATGGACCAGGGCAAGATATTGCTTTTTAATCTGGCCAAAGGCCGGATTGGCGAGGATAACAGCGCGCTTTTGGGCGCCATGCTTATCACCAAAATCCAGATGGCTTCCATGAGCCGGGTGGACGTGCCCGAGGAGGAGCGGCGCGATTTTTACCTCTATGTCGACGAATTCCAGAACTTCGCCACCGAGAGTTTTGCCAATATCCTTTCCGAAGCGCGCAAATACCGCCTCAACCTGATTATCGCGCACCAGTACATTGAACAGCTGGAAGAAGAAGTGGCGGCCGCGGTTTTTGGCAATGTGGGCACCTTAATCTGTTTCCGCGTGGGCGCGGCTGACGCCGAGGCCCTGACTCCGGAATTCGACCCGTATTTTACCGAGATCGATCTGGTCAATTTGGGAAAATACGACGTGTACATGAAACTGATGATAGACGGCATTGCTTCCCAGCCTTTTTCCGCCACCGGCTTAAGGCCTTTGGAAGGGGCGGTAAACAACCGCGAGAAGATTATCCGCGTGTCGCGCGAGCATTATGCCACGGCCCGCGGCATAGTTGAGGAAAAAATATCGCGCTGGAGCTCGGCTGACACAGATCGGGAAGAAAATCCGGATGCAGCGGAAGGAGCCAGGTTCGGCCGCTTGCCTGTGCCGCGCCCAACAGCAGCCAGGAGCGAACCACGGGAAAAGGAAGCTCCATCAGCCAAAGAAGAGAGGGGAGAGAAGCGCTTCAGCAGCCAGCCTGACGCGGCTTTAGCGCACCAGGACAAGTGCGATGTTTGCGGCGAAGAAACCAGGCTTTCTTTTAAGCCCGACCCCACGCGGCCGGTTTACTGCAAAAACTGCTTAAAGAAAGTCCGCTCCGGCGAAATTCCGCGCCTGGAAAAGAAAGAATCAAAGCGCGAGGAAAAGAAAAATAAGGAAGAACGCGAAGAGGAGAGAGAAGAAGACAAAAAAGATCCGCCCATATCGGCTCCGGCTGTGGTTGATACCGGGCCGGCTGTTTCGCTTTCGCAGGCGCTCTCGCAAGGGGCGCAGAAATTCAGAGGATAGGTATTAGGAATTCAGGAATTTAAGAATTTAAGCGGTCTTGTCATCTCGAGGCCTTGAAGAACTCGTCAGTATCAATAAACTAATATTACAGGTATACTTTTAAAGCGTTAGAACTTCGCAGGCCGAGAGATCCCCTGGGTAATCATTGGGATCTCTCACTCCGCCAAACTCCGAACAATTATCAAGATACTCGGTAATATTCAATTATTGACTTTTATTTTACTCATCTGGAGTTCGAGATGACAGATTCCACCTAAATTTCTAAATTCTTAAATTCCTAACCACTTTTTGAATTATGCCCAAAAAAAATTCTAATCCCATCGTCTGCCGCATTCCCCGCACCCACGAAGAACTTTCGCACGAGGAGCTGGATTCCAGCGAAAACGGAACCTGGCGCATTTTCCGCATCATGGCCGAGTTTGTGAGCGGGTTCCAGTTTATCGGGCATTTAAAAAAGTCAGTCACCTTTTTCGGCTCCGCCCGCCTGAAAGAAGACAGCCCTTATTACCAGGACGCGCGGAGGCTGGGGTATTTATTGGGCAAGGCCGGCTATGAAGTTGTCACCGGCGGCGGGCCGGGCATTATGGAGGCCGGCAACCGCGGCGATTTTGAGGCCACGGGCCACTCAATCGGATTGAATATCCAATTGCCTTTCAACCAGCGTATGAATCCGTATGTGACTAAAGGCGTCGGGTTCCATTATTTTTTCACCCGCAAAGTGATGCTCTCGGCCGTGGGCCAGGCTTATGTGTTTTTTCCGGGCGGGTTTGGCACTTTGGACGAATTTTTTGAGATAGTGACATTGGTTCAGACCAAAAAAATGGCGGCCACGCCGATTGTCCTTGTCGGCCGCGACTACTGGCAGCCGCTATTGGACTGGGTGGAGAATATCGTGTATAAGAAGATAGAGGGCGTCCATTGCGAAGATTTGCAGTTATACACCCTGGCCTCATCGCCGGAAGACGCTCTGCGGATTATCAAGAGATCTAAACCCAGGGAAGACTTTTAAATATCAAATCCAAATGTCAAAATCCAAAGTTCAAATCAATGTCAAATGACTAAATGTTAAATAAATATTTTGTCATTAGGATTTTGACATTCATTTGGCATTTGAGCTTTGAAATTTGACATTACTTTTTATGGAAGACAACAGCGAACAACCAAAAAAACCTAGAATTGTAAAAGTAGTAGTCGACCGCGCCCTGTGCATTGGCGCGGCCAGCTGTTTGGCCATTGCGCCGGACGTGTTTGAATTGGACAGCGAAAACATCGCGGTCATAAAAAAGGATGCAAGCGTGGATGATGAGATTACGCTCTTAGCCGCCCAGTCCTGCCCTACCAAAGCCATATTTTTGTACGACCAAGAGGGCAAGCAAGTTTATCCTTAATATGTTAATTCAAGACCGAGTTTACGGGCAGTGGGAGGTTACCGACCCATTGGCCTTATCTTTAATTTCTCTGCCGGCCTTTGAGCGGCTTTACCATATCGGCCAGTATGGCAGTTATTGGTTTGGCATTCCCGAGGCCGATACCAACCGGGCCGAGCACTCGCTCGGAGTCTATTATTTATTGCGCCATTTCGGAGCTTCGCGCGAAGAACAGATTGCCGGCCTACTTCATGACATTTCGCATACTGTTTTTTCGCACGTGATTGATTATGTGTGGGCAAACGATAGCCAGGGCCAAACCTCCCAGGATAAAAGCCATGCCGCCATCATCGCCCAGGAGCCGGTTAAAGGGATGCTGGAGCGCTTTGGTTTTGATTGCCGCGTTATCGGCGATCTGGAGCGCCATAAACTCCTGGACAGAGAATTGCCGGATTTATGCGCTGACAGGCTGGATTATTTTTTGCGCGATTCCGTCTGTTATAAAGAGATTACTCCGGAGGAGGCCATGGGCATCCTGAAAAAATTGGATTTAGCCAACAGTACCATCGCGGTTATTGACGCGGATGTCGCCCGTTTTTTGGTTAAGCATTCGATTATGATGACTTGGAAGCACTGGGGCCCGGCTTGGGGCTGTTTTATGTTTGAGCGCACGGCTGAGGCCATCCGATTGGCGTTTCAGGAAGGCCTGATAACCAAAGCTGATTTTTTCAGCACCGACAAGGAGATCTGGCAAAAAATTAAACAGTCAGCCAATCCAAAAATACTCAAAGCCGTCTCGGATGTGGAAAATATCCGCCAGATCAAGCTTTGCTTGGACGAGAAAGATTATGATTATCACCTCTATTCCAAGTTCCGCGTCATGGACCCGCTGGTGCTCACTTCAGCCGGAACGCGCCGGGTAACCGAGATTTTTCCGGAATTGGCAAAAACGCTCGCCGAGGAAAAAGAGAGTTTTAACCACGGCCATTACATAAAAATTATCCGCTAGCATCAGGCTTGAGGAATAAAAATTTTTCCACCACCGGCTGGATCCAGGCCGGGAATTCGTTTTTGGCAGCATTGATATCAACCCATCTGTATTCAGTGTGCTCTTCAGACAGGGTAATTTTATCCGTGAGCGCGCGGCAGAAAAATATCATCAAAGTGATTTGCTGGCCGTCGTCGCGGGTGAAATAATGGACATCCAGGGGCAGGATAATATCAATCTCGCAGCTGATTTCTTCCTGACACTCTCTTTTTAAACCCAAATAAGGGCTTTCACCCAGATTCAACCGTCCGCCAGGAATATCCCACTGTCCTGGCCGGTGTGGGTCGTTGGGACGGCGTTTTAGGAGAAGCAGTTTGTTATCTTTGATAATAAAGGCTTTGGCCGCGTTTGAGGGATTTGGCATAGGTTTAGAATAGCATATTTATCTTGGAGTAAAAAAAGAAGGGTGGCGCAACCTCGCGGTCGCGCCACCCCTGTCCAGACTCTCCTTGCTGGAGAGCGTGCTACTCCTGGCCCTTGTCCTCCCCGGCGAAGGCCGCGTCGAAGGCCGCCACGGACGGCGGGAAGTCGATCCGCTTGACGAAGGCGCAGGCCTCGCGGGCGCCGTGTTCGCGGTCCATGCCCGGGTCCTCCCACTCCACCGAGAGCGGGCCTTCGTACTCGATACGGTTCAAGGCGCGGATGATGGCCTCGAAGTCCACACTGCCCCGGCCCAAGGAGCAGAAGTCCCAGTACCGGTCCGGATGACCGAAGTTGGTGTGGCCGCCAAACACTCCGACGGACGTGGGTGTGGCCGAGACTCGCACATCCTTCATGTGCACGTGGCGGATGTGCTCGCCGAGATCATACAAGAAGCTGACGTAGTCCACGCCCTGGTAGGCCAGGTGCGAGGGGTCGAAGTTAAACCCGAAGGATTCATGCCAGATCAGGGAGTCGAGCGTCTCCACTGCCGATGTGCTGTCGAAGGCGATCTCCGTGGGATGCACTTCCAGGGCGAAGTGGACGTTCTGCTCCCGGAACACATCCAGGATGGGAATCCAGCGGTCCGCGAACTCCTGGTACCCGGCCTGGATCATCCTCTCCGGCGTCGGCGGGAACGGGTACATCAGATGCCAGATCGGGGACCCGGTGAAGCCGCAGACCACCTCTACCCCCAGGGCATGGGCAGCCGCGGCCGTGACCTTCATCTCCTCGGCAGCGCGCCGGCGAACGCCCTCGGGATCGCCGTCGCCCCAGACGCGCTCCGGGAGGATGGCCTGGTGGCGCTCGTCGATGCGGTCGCAGACAGCCTGGCCAACCAGGTGAGCCGAGATGGCCCAGACACCCAGGCTATACTTCTCCAGGATGTCGCGGCGCCCGCGGCAGTAGGCGTCGTTGGAAGCGGCTTGCTCCACGTCGAAGTGGTCGCCCCAGCAGGCCAGCTCCAGGCCGTCATAGCCCCAGTTGCCGGCTTTCTCAGCCAGCTCATTGAGCGGCATGTCGGCCCACTGGCCGGTGAATAGAGTGACTGGTCTCGGCATGATTCCTACCATCCTTTTGTGAGGTTGTGATGTGGTTGTGGCGTGTGATTGGCTCCTCATTTCCCTCCTTTTTGAGAAGCCAGGATTTTGGTTGAAATTTTCAGGGTACGAAAAAATATCTTACGACAGTTTAGCTCTCTTGTCAATGGTTTTGACTATCTGGATATAAATAGATAAGCTTGGTTTATATGATTATTGCTGTGGCTTTATCTGGCGGAGTGGACTCGGCTGTGGCCGCCGCCTTACTGAAAAAACAGGGCCATAAGGTCGTGGGTTTTTTTATGAAGAACTGGTCAGATAAGTTTGGCTTGAAAGATTCTGATTGTCCTTGGCATCAAGATCGGCAAGATGCCATGCAAGTGGCCGCCAAGCTGGACATTCCTTTTCACACTCTGGATTTTGAAAAAGAGTACAAGGAGCAAGTCTTGGATTATTTTTTCCGTGAATACAAAGCCGGCCGCACCCCGAACCCGGACGTGTTTTGCAACAGCCAGATAAAGTTTGGCGTGTTTTTGGAAAAAGCCATGGAACTGGGGGCAAACTATATTGCGACAGGACACTATGCTAGGCTGGTTTGTCATCCCGACCGACCCGCCGTACTCGGCGGGGAGCGGAGGGATCCCTTATACTCTATTGATTCAAGTGCAAGGGATTCCTCGACTCCGCTTCGCTTCGCTCGGAATGACAAAAATAAATCCCAATTACAAATTATTAATTACCAATTATTAAAGGCAATCGATAATAATAAAGATCAAACTTATTTTTTGTATCGTCTAAATCAAGAGCAACTATCGTGCTCTCTGTTCCCCATCGGCGGATATACTAAGCCCGAAGTCCGCAAACTGGCCAAGAAGTTTGGTTTGCCGAATCACAACAAACCCGACAGCCAGGGCGTGTGTTTTGTCGGGCATCTGGATTTGCGCAAATTCTTATCCCAAAAAATAAAAGACAAGCCCGGTAATATCGTCACTATTGACGGCCAGGTGGTGGGCAAACATCGCGGCCTTTTTTGGTACACCATTGGCCAGAGAAAGGGGATAGAGATTGGCGGCATTGGCCCGTTTTACGTGGTGGAAAAGGACTTGAAAAAGAATCAATTGATTGTGACGAATAATCGGCGCGATGAACGCCTTTATAAAACCGTGGTGGAATTCAATAACACGCATTGGATTAACCCACCTCTTGTAGAGACGCGATACGTCGCGTCTCAAAAACGCCGCGCGTCTCTTAAATGTGCCGGCCGTATCCGTTACCGCGAACCATTGGTAAAATGCCAGGTGGAAAAAATCAATCGCGACAAATACCGCGCCACCTTTGCCAAGCCGGTCTGGGCCGCGGCCTCGGGCCAGTCAGTGGTGTTTTATGGTGGGAATATATGTCTTGGTGGTGGGATTATAAAGTAAGAAATGTCATCCCGAGGCGTCAAAGGATACACTCCAACCAAATAGACGCGGGAAGCATAGTTGCTTAGTTCACTATGATGATTGAGGTACGCCGAGAGGATCCCCTGGCAATCGCGATTAACAAGGGATCCTCTCGCCCCGCGACATTGTGATTCGTTGGTTTTTGTTAATTGGTTTCTCGTGTCCGTGGTTAATAGCGTCTTGCGTTAGGGGCTCGGGATGACAGGGTAGGCGATTGCCCTACGATGTTATTTTGGTTATTAACTAATTAAATAAAAAAGCGGCCCGCCAGACGTGGTGTCTAGCGGGCCGGGGTGCAACTGGTTCGGGAAGGGGGTTACCCTTCCACCTTGGTGTTGACGAACAAGCTGCTGATGGATTCGTTGTTGTGGATGCGCGCCATGGCGTCGGCCAGGAGCGGAGCCACGGAGAGCACCGTGAGCTTCTCCCAGAAGAGGGTTTCCTTGGGGATTGAATCCGAAACCAGGAGCTCCTGGAGCGGTGAGGCCGCGATGTTCTGAGCGGCGTTCAGGCCGGTCGCCGGATCCTCCGCCAGCACCGGGTGAACCACCACCGCGATGACGCTCAAGGCGCCGAGCTTGATGAGCGCGTCTGCGCCTTTGGCAATCGAGCCGCCGGTGGAAGTCAAGTCATCCACAATCAAGGCGTTGTGGTCGGCCACGTCGCCGATTACGTTCACGACTTCGGTCTTGCGGTCGCTGGAGCGCCGCTTGTCGATGATGGCGAGCGTGGCGCCCAGGAGATCGGCATAGGCGCGGGCCATCTTGACGCTGCCAGCGTCCGGCGCCACTACCACCAGGTTGGGAATACCCATGGCCTTGATGTACTCGCCAAAGACCGGCACCGCGTACAGATGGTCAACCGGGATGTCAAAGAAACCCTGGATCTGGTTGGAGTGCAAATCCAGGGTCAGTACCCGGTCCGCGCCCGCGGTGGTGATCAGGTTGGCTACCAGCTTGGCCGAAATCGGCACGCGCGGCCTGTCCTTGCGGTCCTGGCGGGCGTAGCCGAAGTACGGCAGTACGGCCGTGATCCGGCTGGCCGAAGCGCGCTTGGCCGCGTCAATGAGAAGCAAGAGCTCCACCAAGGCGTCGTTGGGGGAAAGCCGGCCGTCGCTGGAGGCGCAGACCGACTGGATGATGAACACATCGTCCCCGCGCACATTCTCCGTGATCTGCACATGGAGCTCGCCGCCCGGGAACACCGAGGCATCAACCGCGGTTGGACTGATTTTGAGGGCGCGGCAGATGCTGTGCCCTAACTCAGGGTTGATACTGCCAACCAAAACCTTCATTGCCCGTGCCATGGTTTTCTCTCCTGGTTTAACTGCGTGAAAGGTGCGATCAATGGCTAAAGTAAGGGGTTAATATACCAAATTTTATCAAAGTGCACACTTGACATTTTTGGTAATATATATTAAGATAATCTCTTGTTTTTTGACAATTCAGAGATTATAGAAATCAATCAATACAACTACATATTATATAGATATGTCATAAAGACGCTCGCGTACCACACTACTCCATAAGGAAAGGAGGTGTATTGTGTATCTTGCAAGCGGCTCTCACCGCTATCAAGTCGGCAATAAAGTGGCGGATGCTGGCAGCTACCGGCTCTACCTGTGCACACAGGAGGAGACTGACCGCCAGTGCCTGCTGCAGATCGCGACTGAAGCCACCGGCAACGGAGGCTTGGATCGCGCCGCGTATCTCCTGCAAGAGTTGGCGCGCCGCGCCGAGGAGATCGAGGCGGAGTACGCGCAGGTGAAGTCTGACCCGAAAGACATGCTCAACTATGAGCTTGGTTTCCCTGAGCTGGTGGACAGTTTTGTCTGCCCGGAGCAGGGCGGCCGAAGGGTCAACACCCTCGCGTTCCGGTTCGTCGAAGAGATCAGCCGGATGGTGCCGATCAACAACATCACAGAGAGGGACCGGTTGCGGGTCGATCTGAAAACCAGCGCGTGGATCATGGGCAAGCTTCTCAAGCTGCTCGTGTTCACGCATGGCGAGAGGATACTGATCCGCCAGATGACCGGCAATAACATCCTGATCGAGCCGGACGAGCACTACGTGGTGATCTTCGATCTCTCCCAGGCGCTGACTTATCAGGAAGAGATTCCCGAGGACGTCAGGCGACAGGAGATCGAGCTGGCCGCGCGGTCAGTCATTGTTGTTCTGGGCGGAGATCCGGTAACAGGAACTTTCCCGGATGACGGCGATGACTGCTTCGACCAATACACCAGCCACATTCTGCGGCTGGCCAGTGGCGGCCCGAGCAACGCTGCCAGAGCCCACGCCCAGTTCTACCAGCTCATTCACGAGATGGGCTGGCACGGCTTCCACCCCTTCACCACCCTTCCCCTCTAGCGAAAGGCAGGTAAGACAAGATGGGAGACCGCACATTCTCTCGGTCCGCGTACGCGAAAGCGACTACCACTTTTGCCGCGGACGCAGGCCCGGTAACTCGCCGGGCCGAACAGAAGGCCCGCGAGACGGGGGAACTCAACCCGCTCGTTGATCCCAAGGGCTTTGGCGTGATCCGCCGGTCCTTGCCCAGGCTGGAGCAGAGGCCGAATGGCCTCTGGCGTCTCACGGTCGGCATACCCATGCCGATCGAGACCCGAGTGGACACCACCGGCAGCATGGGCGGCAACGTCGATGTCGCGTTCCGGGTTCTGCCCCACATGTACGAGTCGTGCCAGGCAGTCTTGCCGGGCTACGACCTCCAGATCGCGACCGGGATCTTCGGTGACGTGGGCGACAACTTCGTTCTCTGCCGTCCGCAGTTCGAGATGGAGGCAGAGAAGATCGTCGAGCAGCTCACGCTGATGGTTCCGGAAAGGAGCGGCGGAGATGCTCCGGAGGATCCGCACTACGGCATCTTCGGCGCCGCCTATCTGACCGCGGCCCACATCTGCCGGCTCGGTCTCCGGGGCTACGACTTCACGGTCTCGGACGAGACAGCTCACAGCGGGCTCGACGAGAGGCAGCTCATCCGGATCTTCGGGGACGAGGTATTCGCCAAGGCGGCCGAGAACGGCCACCAGGTCAACCGGCGCGGCCTCCCCAGCACGGCTGAGATGGTTGCCGACCTGCTGGCGCGGACGCACGCGTTCTTCCTGCAGGTCGAGAGCCGTCAAGAGACAACCCGTTTTTGGGCCGAGATCTTCGGCCGCGAGCGGGTTGTGATGCTGCCGAGCACCGAGCTTCTGCCGCAAGTGCAGGCCGCGATCATCGGCCTCACCGAAGGGACCCTTGACCTGCAGACGGTCGAGGGCTTCCTGCGGAGGGGTAATGTTCCCAAGTGCGAGGCGGAGGTGATCCGCCGCTCCGTCGCCAACATCCCGATCGGCGCTCAGGCCGCCTTACCGAACTTCGGCGAGCGGCCCAAGAAGGGCGACTTGTTCCGGGAGAAGGCCGACATCTGGCCGGTTGATCCGAGCGAGGTCGGTCAGGACGAAGCCGGATCGGCCGAGGAAGCCGCTGCCGGCGGCCCCACCTGGCTCTAGACGAGCGCAAGTTCTGAGCCGATAATGCCAACACCAGGCCAAGGAAGGGGGACGATGACTGACAAGATATATGTCGTCACCGACCTTGGTCCTGGTGACGGCGGCAAAGGCGGGGTGGTGCACAAAATCAGCCATATGATGCGTGCCCACACTATCATCAAAGTCGGCGGCGCCCAAGGAAGCCATGGCGTCTGCACCTCATCTGGCGAACGCTTCGCGTTCAGTCAATGGGGGTGCGGCACGTTCGATGGCGTGAGAACCCATATCTCATCGCGGATGGTGGTTTCACCGGAAGGCCTTCTAAATGAAGCTGACGCGTTGCGGTATGGTTGCGGCATTCAAGACCCCTTTGGTCTGCTGACAGTGGACGAAGGGGCGCTCTGTGCCACGCCGTACCATGGCATTACCTCGCGCCTTAAGGAAATGGCGCGCGGCAACAGCCCCCGGGGCACCATCGGTACCGGTGTCGGTGAAGCTTATCGTGACGCCGCGCGGTATCCTGAGCTGGCTATCTATGTCCGGGACTTATCGCGGCCAGATCTCCATGATTTGGTTGCGGCAGTCCAGGAGCAGCAAGCCCGGGATCTCGCCGGTATCATCAATATGGACTTTCTTCCCTCAGACCGCGCCGCGGCCAAAGAGGAAATTGACCGTCTGTATGATACTGGTTTCACCAACTACATCGTCGCCCGTTTCCGCGAGGCGGCCCGGCGAGCCAAGATCGTTGACCATGACTATCTGCGGCGTGAAGTTTTCAGCCGCGACGGCGTGGTTGTGGTTGAAAGCTCGCATGGTGTCCTTACAGACCACTTTCACGGTTTCCATCCGCACACCAGTGCTATCCGAACGCTCCCTTGCTTCACGCGAGTGATGCTCCGGGACACTGGGTACAATGGGCAGATAGTGAATGTGGGCGTCCATCGCGCTTACCAGATACGTCACGGCGCCGGACCTATGCCCACTGATGATCCTTTGGTGGTTGAACACCTGTTGCCCGGAAGCCACAAGGCTGACAACCGCTACCAAGGCAAGGTGCGGGTTGGTCCGTTGGACCTTGAATTACTGCGGTACGCAGTAGCGGTCTGCGGCGGACCAAGCGCTTTCGACGGCCTGGCAATCACCTGGTTTGACCAGATCCAAGCCAATGGGGCGTGGCGCGTCTGCCGTCATTACCGCAACACTTCCGGGCCGCCGTTCTTTTCGCCTTCGGGCGCGATCAACGTGCGGCGCGGAGCAGGCGCGGAGCAGCTTGAATATCAAGAAGCCCTCGGCCGGCAGCTTAAGAACTGCTTGCCCGAGATCGAGACGCACGCCGTACCTCTGGACGCGGAACGCGAAGACCTTTATTCGCTCTGCGCCGGTGTCTTGCAAGCGGAACTGGAAATCCCGGTCCGCCTGGTCTCGTTCGGTCCAACCGAGCGCGACAAGATGTGCAAGTGATACTTCCACCTCATCGACGAAAGGACAAACGAGATGAGCGAAGCAACTCCTGTCCCCGAAGTCGCCAGTGTCGCTGGCGACGCAACGCCTCCGGCCGACCCTGTGGCCATGAAGCTGCGGGAGCTCGGCGTTCCGGCGGATGTGATCGAGAAAGTCAAGTCCGAACTGGGCGCCGAGGCTGTTGACGATCTGGCCGGTCTCACCGAGGCTGACCTCACCGGCGTCGGCATGAAGAAGCTCCAGGCGCGCAAGGTGGTTGCGTCGCTCGCCGCCGCCAAGCCGGTTTCGGCTGACACGGCTGCGGTCAGCGCGGTCAGCGCGGTTTCCTTCGATTCCGTGCTGCCGGCCGTTCCGAGCGATGCTTCCTGGTTGGAAGCGCTCCGGACCGGCGGCGTGCTCAAGGTCGACCAGTCGACCGTGATCTCGGCGATCCGGGCGGCGCTCGCGCACCGGGCCGGCCTCTACGAGATTCCGGACGGCCTGGTGGGTCTCATGGAGCAGTTCGCCGACAAGAACGAAGAGCAGGTGGATCCGGAGTTCTTCAGGCTCCGCAAGGAGATGACGCGCCGGAGCTACGCCGAGATCTTCTCGGCGATCGACGGCCTGGACGGCACGTACGTGACCGAGGCCCGGAAGAAGCAGCTCTTCCAGCGCATCGATGAGCATCTCTGGCCCGCCATCACCGGATTCTACGCTCAGCTCAAGGCCTGGCAGGAGGCCTGGATGCAGGGCGCCGCGAATCCGGCGCTGATGATGTCCGCGATCATGGCCGCGTCCGGTGGGGCGAGCGTCCTGCCTCCGGGCATGATGCAGCCGCCGGACACCGGTATTCTGCGCGACTCCGCCGACGCCGTGGCTGACAGCGTCAACAAGGTCTTCGCCGGCACCGGAGTCCAGATCGCGGCCGCACTCGCGTACGACGCGTCCCGGATCAAGGAGACCCTGGAGAATCCGCGTCTGCCTGCTCTGATCGGCGCCGCGAACCGCGACCAGATGCTTCGCCAGCTCGGCGTGGCCGTCTCGGCCACCTATCCGCGGCAGGAGACCAACGTGACGCGGTTCATGCTCGCGGTCATGCGGGTCAAGGACCAGCCGGCGGGCAACGAGGAGCTGCAGTACTTCGGCGCGCTCTTCATGCTCGGCTCCCAGATCCCCTGGGACCAGCTGGGCGGGGAACGCGTCGGTGGCGAGGTCACCGGGGTCGGCGGAACCCGCAGGGGGCGGGCTCTCTGAGCCAGCCGGCCAACAAGCTCTTTCCAGCACTTTCAGTGCATACACCTTTGGTGTAACAAACAGAACCGGGCGGTCAACGCGACTGCCCGGTCCTTTTTTTTATGCTTTTAAATTTTTTATTTCTGCGGCGCCGGGAGTTTTGGTAAAAATACGCGGCTGGCAAAAAGCTTGGTAGCTATTTGCCGGTAGCCGGAATCATAAAACGCGCTTTGGCCGTCGATCTTATCCGCGTGCGCAGTATTAATTCCGCCTCGCGGCGGGAAAAATCGTTCATAGCCTTTATGCATCAGGCGGTACTGTAAAGCATCACGTTCGATTTCTTCCAAGTATAAGCCCCGCACCGCGCGGTCGTGCACTGTTTTATCCGTTTCGCGCAGATAGGGGACTAGTAATTTTTCCCGCAGTTCCCGCATGGCATTTTCGCTTCCTTCCCAAGCCGCGCCAAACAACACATGGCTGTCTGTGCTCTCGCCTAATAAAGGATTTAATTCAGGAAAATCAATCACTTCCAGTTGGCCATCGGTTTCTTCCAGATAGAATTGCGTCACTTCACCACGAACCGTTTCTTGGTTAAAAGTTTGATTAAGCAGGGTGGTTAAGTTAGCCCGTTCGCTAGCGCCTATTCCGGGACGGACAAACACCGCCACATCAATATCCGCGCTAGCTCCGCCATAGCCTTTTAAGCGCGAGCCATAAACCATAGCCACCGGATAAACCAGGCGCGCTAATTCAGGATTAGACTCAATTGCGCTGACAGCGGCGCGGATGTCGGCCAGATCTTTTTCCATGGCTTTTAAGTTTTCGGAAAACGGGCCTGCCAATTTAGGGATGACAATATCCAATTGCGCCAATTGTTCGCTGTCTATAAGACCAAGACCACGGAGATGATAAAAAGTTTTTTCTAAAGCTGGCCGCAGTTCCGGGATATTCTGTTGCCATAAATTCAGCAAGGTTTTTTGGTGGCGCTCATAAAGCGCCCGGGCTTCTTTGGGGCCAGTAGTTTCCACGGCTTGCCTAATGCCTTCAATTAAAGCTTGGGTGGCCGCAGTATCTGTTTCTGGAGGTAAAAAGTCGGCAATATCCAGCTTATCCTCAATAATCGCCGCGCTAATTGCTTTACCCGACTCTGTAATCGCCGTTTGTCTTTCTTGTTGTTTTAGCCAGGCCGCGCGCTTGGCGGTAATCGGGCCGCGTTCTTTATCCTCAATCTGGCGGAATTTTGCGTGCAGTTTTTGTTTGATATCGGGTAAGGCAGTTGCTTTGGCAGCCGCTGGATTTTCCGGGCCTGAAATAATCGCTTGCGCGGCTGCGCGCAGGGCCGGATCTTTTGCGGACGCCATGTAGTCAATATCTTCTTTTGTTAAAAAACCCAAATCAGCCAGCACGGGCAGGGTGTCAGCCGCACTATCTCTTAATATCTGGTCATCATTATCTTCTATCAAAAAAATTACATCCTTGGCTTTTAACAAACCGCTTTCCACCAGTTTGGGAATCAGGTGCGCGGCTTTAACCACGCGCGGCAAGTCGCCTTGGCGCTGTTCCACCTCAAGCACATCGCCATCAATAAAGTTGGCGCGCACATCATGAACAGAAAGCAGATTGCCCCAAGCCTCCAGATAATCTTTGCGCAGTTGCGCGGCGGCCTGTTGCAATTCTTCTGTCGCCGGACGATAGCTCGGATTTGGTAAAAATTCAAACGGCAGATAAAGCGCGATTCGCTGGTAATCCTTGTTGGCCAATAATTCGCTTAATGACGCATAAAGTTTAGTCACTTGTTCTTCGGAAATATTACCGGCTCTAATAGCATCCATCAAAGCAATATCCGGCCGCGGCAAAAGACTCTGCACAGCATCAAGGTTTTGATTAAGCTCTTGGCGCGCTTTAATCTGCTCGACAAACATTTCATTATTGACAATATCCGGAGGCCAAACTTCGGCCGCGCGGGCGGAGTCGAGAAACGATTCGACAGCAGGAGTATTGGCCGTTGTCTCTTGCTCAAATTCGCGGTGACTCTCAAATTTTTCAGGATTCATATATAAGTATTCTAGTCCAGTCTATGAAAAAATTCAAACAGTCAGAGTTGTTGAATTTCTTGTGCTTTTGAAGTCTTTTTGGTATTATCATTTTATGATTACCGCCCAAGAATTACGACAAAAATATTTTGAATTTTTTGAATCCAAAGGGCATAAGCGCATTGCCTCGGCTTCTTTGGTTCCGGAGAACGACCCCACGGTTTTATTCACCACGGCCGGCATGCACCCGCTTGTTCCATATCTTTTAGGGGAGAAACACCCGGGTGGCAAAAGGGTGGTGAATGCCCAAAAATGCGTGCGCACTGACGATATTGAAGAAGTGGGGGACGCCATTCATCACACATTTTTTGAAATGCTGGGCAACTGGTCGTTTGGCGATTATTTTAAGGAAGATGCCATCAAGTGGAGCTGGGAGTTTTTGACAGATAAAAAATGGTTGGGCATTGATAAAAACCGTTTGGCAATTTCCATATTCGCCGGGGATGAAGACGCGCCCTTAGACGAAGAATCAAAAAAGCTTTGGCTTGGTGTTGGGGTTCCAGCCGAGCGCATTGCGGCTTTGCCCAAAAAAAACAACTGGTGGGGACCGGCCGGCCAAACCGGCCCCTGCGGTCCGGATACCGAAATGTTTTATTGGTCCAGTGATGAAATGCCGCCAGCCAAGTTTGATGGCGAGGACAATCGCTGGGTGGAGATTTGGAATGACGTGTTTATGCAGTACAACAAAAAAGCCGACGGAACATTTGAGCCATTAAAACAGCAAAATGTTGATACTGGCATGGGCTTGGAGCGCACACTGGCTGTTTTAAATAATCTTGGCGACAATTACCGCACCGAACTCTTCTGGCCGATTATAGAAAAGATTGAGGAATTATCTGGAAAAAAATACAAAGATAATGAAAAAGGAATGCGCATTATTGCTGATCATGTAAGGGCTTCAGTTTTCATGATTGCCGATGGCATAACCCCGTCTAATACCATGCACGGTTACGTGTTGCGTCGGTTAATTCGTCGAGCCGTCCGTTACGGATTACAGATTGGTTTGCCTCCCCATTTTACTGCCTTAGTCGCTAGAATAGTTGTAGAGATTTTTGGAGATGTCTACGAGAATTTAAGGGTTAAAAAAGAAAGCATCGAGGAAGAATTAGTAAAAGAAGAGGCAAAATTTAGCAAAACACTAGAAAGGGGTTTGAAAAAATTTGAAGAAGTTATTAAAGTTGGTCTAAAAGGTAAACTATTTTCTAGTACATTACCAGAGCATGTTGTGTTTGATCTTTATCAAACTTATGGTTTTCCATTTGAAATGATAAAAGAAGAAGCAAACGAAAGAGGTTTAGAAATTGATGAAGCAGCATTTGAACGTTTATTTAAAAAACATCAGGAGTTGTCACGCACTGCGTCAGCCGGGATGTTCAAGGGCGGGTTGGCGGATAATTCGGGGATGACCACTAAATATCACACAGCCACGCATCTTTTGCACGCGGCGCTCCGGCAAATATTAGGCCAGCACGTGGAACAGAAGGGGAGTAATATCACGGCCGAGCGGTTGCGGTTTGATTTTTCGCATCCAACCAAAATGACAACCGAAGAAATCAAGCAGGTTGAAGATTTTGTGAACGTGGCTATCCAAAAAGATTATCCCGTGAGTTGCGCGGAAATGACGGTGGATGAAGCTAAAAAGGCCGGAGCCATGGGTTTATTTGAATCAAAATATGGCGAACGGGTTAAGGTTTATACCATTGGCGATGTGTCCCGCGAAATCTGCGGCGGTCCGCACGCGGAACAGACGGGCGTGTTAGGCAAGTTTAAGATTCAAAAAGAAGAAGCGTCGTCAGCCGGGGTGCGGAGAATTAAAGCGGTTTTGAAATAATCCCGCTCCTCACCCCACCCTCTCCTCGGGGAGGAGAGGGAATTTTTGTTACGAAAAAGACGCGCCAATCGCTGTTGACGCGTCTCATTTGAGGAACAAGTTGATGATGTAGATCAGGGTCAGGAATCCGGCCGAAGCCGGAAAAATGACCAGTATGTACAGCCGCTCCAGGGCTGTTTTTTGTTTGTATTTCAGCCTTTTCTCGTGCCGTACGCGGGCCACGTTATCGTGAGCCTTGCGCTCAGCCTCGCGGTTGTGATGGCGGGAGCCATCATAGGCAGCCGATTCCCCGTGCTCCAGGCGCTCCAGCTTGGTCTTGAGGTTCTGGAAAGGCCGGTAAACCAGAACCAGGTACAGACCTATGCCGAAGAGGTGTAACGCCAACATCGCAATTAAGGCGCAATTAAAGAGATTCATACTCGGTCTCCAGGAGGAGAAAAAAAGGAGCCAGCGGCGAGAGGGGAGTCTCATCCGCTGGCCCTTGGTAGCCCGGGCTCATGAGGAGCCTGGGCCGGGGAGCTGTTAGTCGCCGAGAGCGGCGGCCAGGCTGTGTACGCGCTGGTCGTAGCCCTCCTTGCCGCGCTTGTGGCAGGAGCCGGGCATGGTGCGGGCCTCGAGGCCCCACCCGACTTCTTCGGCGATGGGGTCATCGTCGTCGGTTTGGCCGTCCTCGCTGTCGAGGACAGCCACGTCTGCCTGGCCGTCCCAGAGCAGGTCTTCATCCCCCACGTCGCCGAGGAATTTGCCGCGGTGGTCCCAGATGTCGGGCTTGCGGTTATCCTTGCCGTCGTCCGCGATGGCGATGATCGACATGTGGCTCATGACATGACCTCCTCGCGTCGGAGGATCAGTTCGATGTCGTTGAGCCACTGGGCAGCCCGGCGTTTGGGGACGCCGGCCCGGTGCGCCAGGTTCTGGTGCAGTTCGTGCGCCCGGGCAACGCGGCCGTGGGCGTGCAGCCGAATCGGCGCGGCCGAAACGGTTGCGGAAGTGGATGTTGAACCGGAAACTGTCATCAACATTCTCCTAGGGCTTTGGCCGCGGCGGTCGATAAGGGGATATCGGTTGTCGCGACCGGTGGTAAGGAGAAGAGTAGGGGGAGAGTCACTCTTCCATGATCGAGTCGTTGTACTGATCCAGCGCGTCTTGGAACGCGCCAGTATTCCTGATACTGAACAGCCGGTACAAGGCCATCGCGTAGCGCCGGCTGACCGACAGTTCTGCCTCGGCCTTATCAGCAAAGTCGCCGCGGTCAAGGTCATTGCTGGTTGGGTCGCTAATCATCCCGCGCAACCAATCGCGGTTGGCGCGGAACTTCAAAGCAAACCCATTCTCAGTGACGATGATCTTGGCCAGACTCTCTTGGTCTTCTTCACCTCCTCTCGTGCGGTTTATGGTAACGGGCGGCTCGCAGGTTAGGGTAGTCACGGGTACACCTCCTTCCGTCCCCTTTAACCTGGGTTTTAGGTTTGTAAGTTTCTGTTTGGTATTTAGGTATACTACAACATTTCAGTATATTTGTCAATCCTGGTATGTTTTTAGCTTATTTTAGCCATTTTTACTGCTTTTATTCTAGCTTGGATTGTGTTACTATGATAGCATAAAATAGTAAAATTTATGAATAAAAAAATGAGTATGCCAGCCAAAGGCTGGTCCGCCTCTGGCGGAAAAATACAATTTTACACAAAGAATATTGAACTCACGCCCAGCCTTAAGCGGATAATTGAGGAAAGGCTGGATCATTTAAAAAAATACAAAGGCAAGCTGAAACTGCTGGATGTCCGCGTTGATATTTCCCGTGACCAGCACCACCGCAAAGGCGACGTGTTTCGGGTGGAAGTAAACGTGGATTTGCCGGGGCGGATGTTACGAGTCGTAGAGCAAGGAGCGGATATGATTTCGGCTTTGGATGAAGCGGCGAAAAAATTAGAAAGACAAGCCAGGGATGCGAAGGAGAGAATAGTGTCAAGCAGGAAACAACAGAAATAATTCAAAGATACAAGAGACAAGATACAAACAAATTCTAAATTCCAATTACCAAGCTTTTGTCATTGCGAAGGAGCGTACTCGCGACTGAAGCAATCCTATCATCGCACTGGATGGGGCTTGCGGACGTACGGCATTAAGCGCGTTGATAGGATTGCCGCGTCGTTCGCCGGATACGGCTCACTCCTCGCAATGACAAGATATAGTTTTGATTATTGAATATTGTTTCTTGCTCGGTTATTGTTTCTTGTGTCTTGCATCTTAAGATTTTTTTATGTCTTTTTTGAATAAATTATTCGGCGATACCAATGCCCGCCATATCAACAAGCAACTGCGGCCAGTGGTGGAAAAAATTAACGCCTTAGAGCCGGAATTCCAAAAAAAGAGCGACGATGAGTTGCGCGCTGTTACCGATGAACTGAAAGCCGAACTCGCCGGCGGCAAAACTTTGGATGATGTTTTGGCGCGCGCGTTCGCGGCCGCGCGGGAGGCTTCCAAGCGCACGAATGGCCAGCGCCATTACGACGCCCAGCTCATCGGCGGCCTGGTTTTACACCACGGCCAGATCGCGGAAATGCGCACCGGCGAGGGCAAAACTTTAGCTGCCACCGCGCCGGTGTATCTTAACGCGCTCTCGGGCAAAGGCGCGCACGTGGTTACGGTCAATGATTATCTGGCCCGGCGCGACGCGGTTTGGATGGGCCGGATTTACAGTTTTTTGGGTTTATCAGTTGGCTGCATCCAGCACGAGAAATCTTATCTTTATGACCCGGGAGTAAAAGCTACGGCCGAGCCGGCCGAAGGCGAAGCCGGGTTGGAGATTTCCAGCAATCTGGTAAAAATCGACTATGACCATCTCCGGCCGGTGGAGCGCAAAGAAGCTTACGCGGCTGACATAACTTACGGCACGAACAATGAATTCGGTTTTGATTATCTGCGCGATAACATGGCGCCGGGTGAGGATTATCTGGTCCAGCGGGAATTGAATTTCGCGATTGTGGATGAAGTGGACAGCATCTTGATTGACGAGGCGCGGACGCCTTTAATCATTTCGGGCGCGGACGATAGGCCGACTGACATGTATTTTAAGTTTGCCGAACTGGTTAAGCGCCTGAAAGAGAACGAAGATTATAATGTTGACGAAAAGTTGCGTAGCGCCATTCTGACTGAAGCGGGCATTAAAAAGATGGAAGCTGCCCTGGGCCTGGCTAATATTTATACTGAGGGCGGTTTGGAAACCGTGCATCACATTGAGCAGGCGCTTAAGGCGCACGCGCTGTTTAAGCTGGACCGCGATTACGTTGTCCGCGACGGGGAAGTTATTATTGTGGACGAATTCACGGGCCGGATGATGCTGGGCCGCCGCTACAGCGAAGGCTTGCACCAGGCCATTGAAGCCAAAGAAGGCGTGGAAGTTAAAAAAGAAAGCCGCACCTTGGCCACAGTTACTTTTCAGAATTTATTCCGTTTGTATAAAAAACTGTCCGGCATGACCGGCACCGCGGCTACTGAGGCCGAAGAGTTTTCCAAAATATATAATCTGGAAGTGGTGGTGATACCCACCAACAAGCCCATGATCCGCTTGGACGCGGCTGATCGGGTGTATAAAAACCGTATTGGCAAATACGTGGCCGTGGTTAAGGAAATTAAAGAGCGCAACAAAAAGGGCCAGCCTGTTTTGATGGGCACTATTTCCATTGAGCAGAATGAAGAGCTCTCCGAACTTTTAGAAAAAGCCGGAGTCAAGCACGAGATTTTGAACGCCAAGAACCACGAGCGTGAAGCCGAGATTATCGCCCAGGCCGGACGCAGGGGAGCCGTCACATTAGCCACCAACATGGCCGGCCGCGGGGTGGACATCATTTTGGGCGGCAATCCGCCGGAAAAAGAGGAGGCCGAAGAGGTCAAGCGTTTGGGCGGCCTCCATGTCTTAGGCACCGAGCGGCACGAGGCGCGCCGCATCGACAACCAATTGCGGGGCCGGTCCGGGCGCCAGGGCGACCCGGGCTCAAGCCAGTTCTTTGTTTCCATGGAAGACGATTTGATGCGCATTTTCGCCTCGGACAGAATCAAGAATATGATGACGCGTTTGGGCGTGCCGGATGACATGCCAATTGAGAACAAGCTGGTTTCCAAATCCATTGAATCGGCCCAAACCAGGGTGGAAGGCCATAATTTTGACATCCGCAAGCATTTGGTTGAATACGATGACGTCATCAACCGCCATCGTGAAGCTATTTACCGCCGCCGGCGCCAGCTGTTAGGCAGCCATGAGGAGCCGGAGCTTAGGGCCATGATTTTTGAAATGGTTGAGCAGGAAATCAGCCAAGTGGTTAACTTCCACACCGTGGCCACCCATCATCAAGATTGGAATCTTAAGGAAATCGAGCAGACCATGGCCAGCCTATTGCCGCCGGGCGTGGCTCTTGATTTGCAAGCTGTTATTACTCCGGCTGATGAGCGCGACCGGGCCGCGGATGCCAAGATGAGAAGCAAGTTAATTGATTATCTGATCGCTGTTGTCAAACAGGAATATGAGAAAGTAATTCCCGGGGTCGGGGATATTGAATCAATCCAGCGCTTGGAGCGGGCCGTGATCTTGAATGCCATTGACAGCCGCTGGGTGGATCATCTGCAGGCCATTGATAATTTGCGCACAGCCATTGGTTTGCGCGGTTATGGCCAGCGCGATCCGCTAGTGGAATACAAGCGCGAGGCTTATCAGCTATTCCAACAGTTATTGGCTTCCATCCAAAATGAAGTGGTGTACAGCGTGTTCAAGATTGCCCTGGCCCGCCAGGTGTCTGATTCGCCTTTGGTGCGCCAGATTCTCGGGCGCATGGGCATGGGCAGTTTAAGTTTTTCCGCGCCAGCCAAAACCGCGGACGAGGCCGAGAAACAAAAAGCCGGCCTGCCGACTGAAGTTAAAAGAGAGAAAGTCGGGCGCAACGACCCTTGTCCTTGCGGATCAGGGAAGAAATATAAGAAGTGTCATGGGGCGTAATATGACCAAGAATATCGAAGTTGAAATCCGCGGGCGGCTGGATGACCAGAGTTACGATAAATTAAAATCATTTCTGGATCAGAATGGCGTACATCAGGCCAGCCAGGAGCGGGAAATGTTTTTATTGCAGGATTACCCGGGTTATACCCGGGATTTTGTCGGCCGCCAGGTTGATATTCGTTTGCGAAATACTGACGGCAATTGCGAAGTGATGTTAAAAAATCACGTTGGCGCGGCGCGTGAAGAAGTGTCTTTGGCGCTTAAAGACAATAATCTGGCCACAGCCAAAAAAATCGTCAAAGCCCTGGGCTTTAAAAATGCCATCTGGATGCACCGGTTAAAAGAGGTTTATGAATATAAAGATATAGAATGGTCGTTGGTTATCGCGCCGAACAATATCCGCTATTACGAAGCCGAATTGAACGCCACGGATGACAGCGAGGTGGCTTCGGCGCATGAAAGATTGTCAGCCGCCGCGACTGAACTCAAGCTCGAAGTTTTAGATGATGCCGCTACGCGCGAATTGATTACGAGATTAGATAAGGAAGCCAATAAACTGGTGGAGCTGTAATTTATGAAAATTATTCTCGGTTCTTCATCAGCGCCGCGCCAGCAAGTGCTCAAAGACTTGGGTTATGAGTTTGAAATTATCAAGCCCGAGATTGACGAGCAATCGATCCGCGATGCCGATCCGCGGCAATTAGTCTTGAAGCTAGCGCGCGCCAAGGCCGATGATATAATCAAAAAAGTAAAAGAGGATAGTTTAATCATCACCGGCGATTCAATTACAGTGGTTAATGGCGTTATCCGGGAAAAGGCGAAAGACAAAGAAGAGGCCTACCGATGGATTGAAGAAATATCCCAAGGCGTAGCGCAAAGACAAATCAGCTCTGTGGTGGTGACAGATACTAAAACTGGGGAGCGGCAAGAAGGCGTGGCTGAAGCCAGCGTGATATTTAATCCAATTTCCAAAAATGATGTTTCAGATTTTGTGGAATCCGGCGCGGTGTTTAACCATGCCGGAGCTTATGCCATCCAAAAAGAACCGTTCACATCCCGCATTAAAGAAGTAAAAGGGGAGATGGAAACCATTATCGGCTTACCCAAAACATTAACCGTGAAGTTGCTGAAATCAGTTTTATAAAACAACAACGGCTGTCTCTGAACACTCAGAGACAGCCGCTTAGGCAAAGAACATCTGAATTTCCCGCTCGGCGCTATCGGGCGAGTCGGAGCCGTGCACTGAATTGACAAATCCTCCTTCCGAGAATCTGGCCCGGATGGTGCCGGGCTCAGCGTTGCGGGTGGCGCCGTTCAATCGGCGCACGCGCTGCACCGCGTCCTCACCCTCAAGAATCAGGGCGACGACCGGCCCGGACATCATGTACTCGAGCATCTCTGGAAAGAAGGGCTTGTCCAGGTGCTCATGGTAATGGTGCCGGACCATGTCCTCTGACATGCAGGGTATCAGCCGCGCCTGTGCTATTCGCAGGCCAGCCGCCCGGTACATGTCTATGATATCAAGCCAGACGTTATCTCGCCTGGTGGCGTCGGGCTTGATTAAAACCAGCGTCCTCTCCAAGATACACCGCCTTTCTTTGAGAGGTTTGGGCCGTGGAACAGAGGGGGGAATGTGCTATGCTGAAGTGTAGAAAACTACTCCAACATTTTACAAGATTGATATCCTATCATATATATATTGAATTGTCAAGTCTTTATGGAAAATAACCGTTCGTCAGCCGAAATTGAGAGTCAACATGAATTAGAAATAGAAGCAAAGATTGAAAAAGCTCTGGCAAAGCCGGAAGTTGCCGAACGTTATCGCGGCCTTTTTCGGAATGTCTATGAATTACTGCCAGAGAATGAAAGAGAATCTTTTCTGGCCAACCCGATTGATTTTATTTCTGGCCAGGTTCTTTTCCGGGGAATGGGCCGGAGAAAAGTAGCGGAGTTGCTAAGTGAAGGAAAAATGCTGCCCGAATCCGGCGATTACAGCGGCACAGCCGTGTTTGCTACCGACGGACCGGTTGGGGCAATTGATTTTGTATCTAAAGACGGGGCTTTGGCCGTGATTGATCCTGAAAAAATTGACTATTTGGAACAAGGGAAAATATACGATGCCGGCTCGGAAGAACTCAGGCGGCTGGAGCAGGCGCGTTTAGCCAGTCTGCCTCCCAAAGACCGGGCGTTGGCCAGCTATGCCGTGGCTGATAACTGGGATACAAGATCAACCTACGTCCCTGGCCGGCCCTGGCATACTGTCGCTTTGCGTCGGGAGCAGCCATTGGCCGCTGTCGCCAGGCTGGTAACCTATAAGCCCGGGAGTGAGGAACCGGCTACTTTAGACCCGGCTAATACCGAAGACAGGGCATATTTGGATTCTATTTTTGCCCCGGCTCTCCAGGAGAACTAAATGGAATTATCAGCTGAGGCAAAATCTTTAAAGTTGGGGCTTTACCGACATTTCAAAGGCAAGCGTTATAAAGTTTTGGGCGTGGCGCGCCACAGCGAGACCTTGGAAGAAATGGTTTTATATGAGCATCTGGATGACAAAAGCCTCTGGGTGCGGCCCTTGCCTATGTTTTTGGAAGAAGTGGACAAGGATGGGGTAAAAGTGCCGCGGTTTGGGTATGTGGACGAATAAGTTCCCTTGCTCTTGAATAGATTAAGATTTTCGGTTAGTATATTAGCCATGACATCACCACGGCAGCAAATTTGGATTTTATTCTTTTTGTTAACCACACTGGGCTTTATTTCCGGCTCCATTTTTACGCACACCCTCCCCACTTGGTGGCCGGCTTATTCGTGGTTTGGCCGGTTTCGGGCGCATTTGGGCTTGGATTTACAGGGCGGGGCGCACCTTATTTATCAGGCCGACACTTCCAAAGTTACTTTTGAAGAGGCTAAATCAGCCATTGCCGGGGTGCGCGACGTAATCGAGCGGCGGGGGAACGCCTTGGGCATTTCCGAACCAGTCATCCAAACCGCCACGGTGGGCAATAAACTGCGCGTGATTGTGGAGCTGGCCGGCGTATTTGACGTTAATGAGGCTATTAAGCAAATCGGCGCTACTCCGCTTTTGGAGTTCAAGACCGAGGCGCCGGAGCCGCCCAAACAAGAGCTTACGGCCGAAGAGAAAAAGACGCGCGAAGATTTTAATAAATCCCAGCTCAAAAAAACCGAAGATACCATCAAGCAGATTAAGGACGCTCAGGGCAATAACTTTTCCGAACTGGCCACCAAAGTTTCCGAAGACCCGGGCAGCGCCGCGCAGGGCGGGGATTTGGGGTGGGTAAAACGGGCCAGCTTAGTGGAGCCTTTTGCCACGGTTTTGTTTGATCAGCTGGCAGACGGGGAAATGTCCCTGGAACCGGTGGAAACCCAGTTCGGCTACCACATCATCCAGCGCCTGGAATCAAAGGACGAAAATGGCGAGACGCTCGCGCACAGCCGGCACATTTTATTCGTTACCAAATCTTTAACCGGCGACGCTCCCCAGTACGATCCGTGGAAAAATAGCGAGCTGGGCGGCAAGCAGTTAAAGAAATCCGAGGTGCAATTTGACCAGGTTTCCGGCAGCCCGAGCGTGGGTTTGGTTTTTAATGATGAGGGAGCCACGCTATTCGAGACCATAACGCGCGCCAACGTGGGCAAGCGGGTGGCTATTTTCCTGGATGGGAACTTGCTCAGCGCGCCGGTGGTGCAATCTGAGATTGCCGGGGGCAAAGCCGTGATTACGGGCAATTTTTCCATTCCCGAAGCCAGGCAATTGGTCCAACGCCTGAATGCCGGCGCTTTGCCAGTGCCCATTAATCTTATCAGCCAGCAGACAGTGGGCCCGAGCCTGGGCGAAGTTTCCATTGCCAAGAGCTTGAAGGCCGGCATTATCGGCTTTATCCTGGTGGCGCTTTTCATGCTCGCTTTTTACCGCTTCTCCGGGCTTTTGGCCGTGATTGCTTTAACTTTCTACGCCAGCATCGTGTTCGCGCTTTTTAAGCTTATTCCCGTAACTTTGACTTTGGCCGGCATTGCCGGGTTTGTGCTGTCAGTTGGCATGGCCGTGGACGCCAATATCCTCATCTTCGAACGCTTGCGCGAGGAACTGCGCCGCGGCGAGCCGTTTGAGCGCGCGCTGAAAGAAGGTTTTCATCGGGCCTGGTTTTCTATCCGCGATTCCAATGCCTCAAGTCTGATCACTTGTCTGATTCTGGCCTGGCTCGGCACCTCAGTGGTCAAAGGCTTTGCCATTACTTTGGCCATTGGCATTTTAGCCAGCTTGTTCAGCGCCATTACTATTACCCGCTTTTTAATGGAAGTATTCAGCCGGGTTGCCTGGCTGCGGGATAAAAAGTGGTTCTGGGGAGCCTAATATAATTTTAATATCAAATGTCAAAGTTCAAATGCCAAATAAATGTCAAAATTAAAAGGTTAAATATTTTTGACATTTAAGCATTTAACATTGATTTGAACTTTGGATTTTGACATTTGGATTTTTATGAATATAATTCAACGTCGCAAAATTTATTTCACAGTTTCTATTCTTTTAGTGCTCTCAAGCATTGTTGCTTTTGCCGTCTTTGGCCTTAAACTGGGCATTGATTTTACCGGCGGCTCATTGTTGCAGATAAAAGTCGCGGATAACGTGCAAACCACGGCCACGGATATTCAATCTGTTTTAACTACTGGCGAGCCGAAAGTTCTGGAATCAGTCACAGTCCAGCCGACCGGTGAAAGAGGGTTTATCTTGCGTTTTAAAAACATTACCGAAGACGAGCACCAGGCGGTTCTGGCCAAATTAAGAGCCGCTTTGGCTCCTAAAGATGCGGCAGCCACCACTACGCCGGTTCAAGCAACGGATAAAAAATCCATTCCGGATTTAAGCGGCCTGAAAGCGGTTGATTCCAAAGGCAACCCGGTTGACGTAAAATTCGAGGCCAATCCGGACGTAGTGGCTGAATCATCTGATACCACCATTGGCGGAGCCGGGGTGGTGACTGAAGATTCTTTTGAGTCAATCGGCCCCACGGTTGGCAGTGAACTGAAACAGCGCTCAATATATTCTATCCTGGCCGTGCTCGCGGCCATCATCATCTACATTGCCTGGGCTTTCCGCAAAGTATCCCAGCCCGTGGCTTCGTGGAAATACGGCGTGGCCGCGGTTATCGCCCTGACGCATGACGTGTTTATTCCGGTCGGCATTTTTGCGGTTCTGGGGCATTTCTTGGGCGTGGAAGTGGATATTCTGTTCGTCACCGCCATCCTTACCATTCTCGGTTTTTCCGTGCATGACACGATTGTGGTTTTTGACCGCATCCGCGAAAACCTGGCCCATTCCCGCCACCGCGGCACGTTTGAGGAAATCGTCAACATCAGCGTCAACGAAACCGTGCGCCGCTCCATCAATACCTCCATGACCGCTTTTCTGGCGCTTTTATCCATTTTCATTTTTGGCGGCGAATCCATAAAATATTTTGTGCTGGCTTTGATGCTGGGCATAATCTTCGGGACTTATTCCTCGATTTTTATCGCCTCGCCGCTGTTGGTGGTCTGGAACAATTGGAGTCGCAGGCAGAAACAGTAATTCTAAAATTCCGAACCACCTAGTTTTTAGACTGGGCATTTTTTTAATTCCCTTGGTGGCGGGTATACCAAGATTGCCTGTTGATTATTAAAAGTGGTATAATAAAAGCCATAATGATTAATAATCGGTTTTATGATAGACCAAGCGATTCTGCAACAAAATATTATTACCGCTTTAGGATTGGAAAACCTGCCGGCTGAGCGCAAAGCCGCGCTGGTGGAAAAAATGGCGGCTTTGGTGGAGAAAAATCTAACCGTGCGGATGCTGGAAGGATTATCCGAGGCTGACACGGAAGAATTCGGCAAACTGGAACAAGGAACCGACGAAGATCGGGCCAAGTTTTTGCAGTCCAAGTTTGCCAATCTGCCTGAAATGCTCGAGGAGGAAATTGTGAATGTAAAAAAAGCCGTGCTCGAAGCCGGCAAAATTGAATAAATATGCCCCGCCCCGCAAAAAGCGCAAAATTAAAATTTCTGATGGCTGAATTTCAGAAGAGGAACGAAAAGTTTTCTCAAGAACTTACGCCTCTGCAAAAAGAGTTTGATGATGCTTACGCGCAGCTGCGCCGGATGATTGACGCTAAAAAATTAGAAGCCGTTAAGGCCAGCTTGAAAAAGCCCAAAACCAAGTAATATGCCTGTCCAAGAAAGAAGATCAATCTCGCACCGCCAGGAAAAAAAAGAAGCTCAAGCGCTGGCAGCCGAGCAAGAACGATTGAGCACCGGCGCGTATGAAACATTTTTCCGCGCGGAGGAGCTTTTGCAAAAAGGACGGGGATTGACCGAAACCGACCAAGGGCTTTTGTCCGGCACCCAAGCCGAATTGGAAGCCCTGTTTGGCGATATCAGCGCCGCGCACAATGGCGAGGCCGGACAGGCTCTCCAGGAAGCAGCTAAAAGATTAGGCGCTATTGAAGTTTTGGTTAACACTTTTGAGCAAGACCAGCTGCCTGAAGGCAAAGAAGGCGTGGGCCTCAAGCTGGCGGCCATGGAGAGAATTGATGTTACCCGAAAAAAAATCGAGGCCATAACCGGCTACCCGCCATATCAAGCCAAGGGCAGCCAGACAATTGAAAGCTTGGCGGCTTTGTGGCAGGAACTCTCAACTCTAAGTTCGCAAATAGTGTTGGAGCACACCCAAGGCAAGATTAAAGAAATAGAGCGTTCAGCCGCAGAAAAGTCCGAACAAGTTGAAAAATTGCTGGTCCAGCACCAACAAGAAGTCGAGCAGGCCAAAGCCGCTCAGCCAGAGCCAGAGGTTGCGCCAGAGCCGTCAGCAGAAACGCCATCAAGCCAGGCGCTTGAAGACGAGATGTTGCATCTGATCCAGGAAGATTTAGCCGCTGGCGAGTTAAGCCCGAGCGCCGAAGTTCAGCCAGCGCCGCCATCACCAGAAGAAGACAAAGCGTCTTTGCAAAAAGTCATGGAAGTTGAAGCCGCAGCTCCAGCTCCAAAAGAGCCAGAGAGCCCGCCAAGTGGACGCGCCGAATTTAAAAGTCAAACTCCCGAACAAATTGAACAATTGCGGGAAAGAGCGGCTGAAATCGTGCTCCAATCCGGCGGCGCAAGCGTGTTCACATCGCTTGATAAAGAATTATCGCCAAACTACAGCGCGGGATTTCAAAATCTTGAGACTCGTACCCAAGGCAAGGCTTCAAGCGCGGGCAGCAGAATAGAGTCTCAATTTCTCTCACAGAATGAACGTTCCAAGGGAACCAGGATTGATGAGGCGCTAAAAGAGCATGGCATCAGGGAGATTGTATATATCAGCCGAGAGCAGCAGCCGGTTTTTGAAACAGTGACAATCCCTGGCAAAAAAGGAACTTTAGGCATAGGCAAAACACCGGACAGAACCGAAAAAAGGGCCACTGGCAGATATGAACCAACGCTTCACAGCGATATTGTTAGCAACGGGAAAAAAGAAGCGGCGGTTCGATTTACTTATTACATACCCCAAAGCGATTGGAGAGATTACTCGGGAAGGAGAGGGCAGATGATGGCCGTAGAAATTGTTCTGCCGGAATCAGACGCCAGAGTAGTCGAGCAAACGCTTGAGAGCGATCCGGCCGCGATCCGCAGAATTGTGGAGCGCGTCATGAAAGAAAGATTATTGAAAGACCCGAAGGCCTGGGAAACTCCACAAGGAAACGGAGACCCTTTGCGCCCGCCATACGAAAGTTGGGACGCTGAACCCGGCGGCGGAACAATTTATGTGCAGACAGAAGGCATGACGCCGGGATTTCACCCGGAAGCGGCGAAAAAGGCCGGGCAACCCGAGGTAGAAGCGCCGGTTGCTGCCTCTGAAGCCGAGGCCACAGCCGCGCCTGCCGCGCCGGCAGCTGCTGCCCCCGAAGGCGCGCCAGAACCGGCGGCTGCTGTGGCTAGCCCCGAGGCCGCGCCGGTCGCGCCGGAAAAAACAGAGAATGAAGAAGTAAGAGGTTTGGTTGAGAAAATCCGCGCAAAACGCATAAGCGGCGAGATTTCCTGGAGCGGGGTGGATGCCATGTTGCAAGAAAAAGGCATTGAGCCGGGCACGGCCCAAGCTGAGCAATTTATGGAGGACTGGGATAGGCAGCAGGCGGAAAGAATCGCCAAAAACGAAGCGCCTGATGCTTTAGTGGCCCTAGTAGCGGAAGGTTTGCGCGAGAAAGAGCCAGTGGTAGCAGATCCAACCGAAGCCGAGGCAGAAGATAAAAAGTTTATTCCAACCAGTGAATGGCAGGAAGTTCCGGAAGATACAATTTTGCCTCCAGGTTTAGAAATTAGGATGAATTTTACAACAGGTAAAAACGAAGCCCGTTTGCCCGAGGAAGAAACTACATCTAGGGCAACAGCCGCGCCTGAAGTGCCGGAGAGCGCGCCGGAACTTGGCGTGCTGGAAGCCAAACTGGCAGCTGCCAGAGAAGTATTAAAAAAAGCAAACCAGGATTTAGCTGTTTTTTTACAAAGCGCCGGGAGTTCCGCTTTGGACGAGGCAGGCTGGGAAAAAGAGCGCCAGACGCTTTTGGTTGCGCGCTCCGAGGCTTTGGCTGAATTTGAAAAAACCGCGGCTTTATTTGAAACCGAAGCCAAGTTAAATGAAGCCAAAGCACGCTTAACCGAGGCTGAGCAGGCTTTAGCCAGCCATTTGGAAAACATTGAAGTCGCCGCTGACCCGGCCACTCTGGCCGAAACCGAAAGGCTGATGCAAGCCGAGCAGGAGGCGCGGGGAAAATATGAAAGTTTGCGCGCCGAGCTGGTAAGTAACCGCGTCCAGATTGCTTTAGAAAAACGGATGCAACAGAGCGAAGAGCAAGCCGCGCAAGCGGAAAAAGGATTAATAGAAAAAGTCGGCCGCAAAATTTATGAAGCCCAAAGATGGCTGGGAGAGAAGAATTTATCAAAATATTTGGGTGAAAACTGGCAAAACAAGGATACCAATACCAAGCTCACTAAAATTTTTAAAGGCACGGTGAGGCTGGGAGCGCGTTTGGCCTCATTACGGACCGTGACCTGCGGGGCCATGTTGGGCGCCGGCGCGGCCGTGGGTTTAACCACCGCAGCCGGAGTGGGCATAATCGGGGCGCGCCGGGTTTTGTCCAGTATTGCCACTTATTATGGCGCTCATGACGGCATGGCGTCTTACCGCCAGGCGAAAAATACGGAAATCATGAAGCAGAAATTGACCCCGGACGAGCTTAAAGGCATGACCGAAGATGATTTGCTGGAGCGGCTGGGCGTGTTTGAGGCTACGGCGCGAATGGATCGTGAGTCCTTGCGCGAGGACGAGAATTATAAAACTTTATGGCAGGAACTGGAAAACCGGATGAAATACAACGCGGTTGATTCGCGCCTGGATGAATTATTGGCCCAAGCCGAAACGCGGACTGTTGAAGCGGAGAAAAGAATGAAAACCAAGGAGCGCAACCGCAAATTAATAGCCGGCACAGTGGCGGTTTTGGCCGGCACCTCGAGCTACTGGCTGCCCACAGCCTGGCAAGGCGTTAAAGGCGGCTGGCATGGGGTGAAAGATATGATTGGCTCCGGGCCTTCGGGTGAGGAAATGAAGTTTAGCGGCGCGCTTACCGGCGAAGCTCATGGCGCTACCTTGGAAGAAGAGGGATTATTGCCGGATTCAAGGCAAACATTCGCGCCCGCCGCCGAATCAACTAGTGCGCCCAAAGGGCCGGAAGTTTTACCAGAGTCTCCGGCTGTTGAACCGGCCACAGCCGAGAGCGCGCTTAAAGCCGCTCCGCCAGCCGAAGCCGCGCCTACAGCAGCCGATATTGAATACCAGGGCGGCAAGAGTATCTGGGCTGAAGTGTCGCGCCAATATGCCAAGCGTTTTTCGGGATGGGATAGTCTTTTGCAGGCTGAACGCACTTATTTAATTGATCAGGTAAAAGATAAATTCACGGCCAACCCCGCGGCTTTTCACTTGGAAGACGCAAACAAAGTAACCGCAGAACAATTGCGCGCCATAGATTGGGATAAAGCTTTTGAAGGCGTGAGATTAGTTAAACCTAAACTGACCGAAGCGCAGATTGCCAATATTGACCACCCGGCGCCAGTTGAGCACCCCGCCCCAGCCGCGCCAGAACCAGAGCCACTGGCGGCAGAAACTACTACCGGGCTAGATACGGGTCTTGAGGGCCAGCAGCTGCCCGAGCTGCCGACTGAAGCAGTTGAGCCACCGCCAGCCGCGGAAGCCCCGGCACCGGCCGAAGTCCAGCCCTCAGTTGAGGCCACGCCCGAGAATTTTGTCGCTTACGCGTTTGAGCATAATCCAGGAGAGAGCGTCGAACGCTTACGGGCTTTTGCCTATTCCATAGAGGCGGATGATTACCGTGAGGCTCTAATGAAAGATCCGGAACGGCTGCAAAGAAAGTTTGAAGGGTTCCAGAAGATTTTGACTGATAATACCGAACGTTTAAGAGGCGGGCGATTGGAAAAAATTGCCATGAGCCAGCCTTCGCCGGTGGAAGCCCAGGATGGCCATGTTTATTTCTTGTATTCTCCGGAAGGCAAACTTGGTAAGTTTAATATTCTGGTGCAAGGCGAAGACGGAGGCTATGCCCGGGTATTTAAGACAGGGTTATTCGGCCGGCAGAAAATGGTTTTTGACGCCGATGGTGTTAAAAGGCTGCTTGGTTATGTCGGTGGCGCAAAATCAGAAGCGGTAAGTGCGGCAGCAACCGAAGTCGGTGCCGGCAAAGTTGCGGTTGCGGCTGAGGCAGCACCGGGCGGTAAAGTGCCGGGACCAGAAGCGGCTCCGGTCCGGCCGGAATCAAGCGCGGCTGAAGCGGCATTTGAGGATTTGGACGCTGGCGCAAAAACTTTGGAAACATTTGAAAATAAAAGTTTACCTTTTGTGGAAAGATTAGCGGCTCTAAAAAGCTACATTCCGGATAAACAGCGCATTAATCTCGGCGCGTATGAGTTTGCCCGCGACGGGGACAAGGTTTATTACATGACTTCTTCTGACCATGGAGTATTATTGACCGAAGAGAGTTCGGCCGGGATTTTGGAGGCGGCCGAAAAAGCCAAGGCCGCGGTGCTCTCGGGACAAGATGCTCCGGGAGCTGAAGCCGGGCCAGAGAAGGCGGAAGCCGCTTTTACTGATTTGGGAAAAGGCGAGGCTGTTATCAAGGCGCTTGAGGATAATAATGCTCCGTTGGCCGATAAATTGAAGGCTTTAAGAGATTATATCGGCGACCGGCAAAAAGTGACGCTCAATGGTTTGGAGTTTACCCGGGTGGGTAAAGATGTGTTTTATATGGTCGAGCCATCAAGAGGCGTGCCGGTTGATGAACAGGTTTTAAGCAAGATTCTTGAGGCTCACCGGCTGGCCAAGGCAGCGGCCGGGTAAAAAAAGAAGACCCTGGTGGAAACGCGCGTTGCGTGTCCAAACAGGGTCTTCGTGTGAAGAACGATTCGGAGTTTCCAGCTCCGCTGGTTTTGTGTTTGTATTGTTCACATATTGGCCATGGTGTCGGCCTCAACGTGATTGCGGGTGACCTTGACGCGGACCAGGAAGCCCGCGCCCATGTTGTCGGCCGCCCCGTCGTGGCGCACCCCGGTCCGGTGGTGCATCACGAACTCGTTGAGGCCCAAGCACAGCCAACCTTGGCGGTCGGCCGTGAAGGTCGCGAACTGCGGGGTAACGAACGTGGCCTGCAGCCCGTCCAGTCCATACGCCAGGGCCGCGTAGGCGCCGTCGGGTACGGCGCGTGCAAACTGGAACCCGTACTTCGGGACTCCAGACAGGCCGGTGGCGTCCACGAGCCGGTAATCAGGCTCGCCTTTGGTTTGGTTTGGATAATAGGAACCGGAGATGACCTCCAGCTCCACATCATCTCCCTCCCAGACAAAAAGCGGAACCTGTCCCACCGTGAAGTTGGGCGGTACCCAGAAGATGTCCGAGTCTGGTCCCGACGCCTGGAGGCGCAGGGGCTGGAGCTCGATCCCGTTCACATCCACCGGCTCAGCCAGGCGGCCGAGGTACCGGAGCGGGTCGCGCGGCCGGGTGTAGCTCTCGTCCGCGGAACGGCCCAGGACCACAAAGTGCAGATGTGGTCCCTCGGGGTACCATTTTTGCCCACTGGCGCTAATCTCGCCAATGGTTTCGCCCTGTTTCACTTGGGCGCCGACCTTGAGGCGGCCGGCCCGGACACTATCCACGACCTTGAACAGGTGGCCGTAGTGCGTCCAGGTTGTGTCGCCGTCGATTGGCGCATGGCGCAGGGTAACGGAGAGGTAGGGGTCCTTGAGGGTCAAGTCCACTACCTCGCCATCAGCCGAAGCCAGCACTAGATAGGACCGCTTGCCTCCTGAAGGCAGTAAGTCCACAGCCAGGTGTTCGCCAAACTGCCCCCTAGGCGCTTTGAACACATTCAGGATCCGCGCCGAGCCGTCCTCGAGGGGGCTCGCAAACATGCCGGCCGGCGCGTCCACAAAAGGGGAGTTGAAAGGGCTGAGCGTCGCAAAGCGCTTGCTCAGCCGATCGCTCCCCGGGTAGCCCTCGCGCGGGTCGATGCGCGAGAGCGGCTCAGTGGAGACATAAGCGACAGAGAAGTCCTCTGGCCGCATCTTCGTGATGTAGATGAGCGGCAAGTAGAACGACTTCCGCTGCACATCGATCTCGGGCCGGCCGTTCTCTCTGACTAGCACTACCCAGAGATAGAGCTCGCCGTCAAACCCGACCGTCGGATCATTTTCCAGCTGGCAGACGATGTCGCCAGGCTGGAGCCTCTCCGCCGCCGGATTAACCGGGTTGGGCATGGGTTCGAAGTAATACTTGCCGTTCCGGAGGTTTCCGCGGGTGGTCACGGAGCTCAAGCTCGCGCCCTGGACAAACTGTCCGGGATAGAGCTTAGAGCATCCGCCCGTCCAGGTGACCCGCCACTTCTGGCCCGAGATATGGCTGGTGGTCCGGTACTCGCCCAGCATCCGGTTGGCTTCGGCCGGGAAAGCCTGGGCCAATATGCCGATGGCGAGTATCGTGGCCGGGATGATGCCTGGGAAGCCAATCAGTCGCAATCCGGCTACCGCGAAAAGAAACAGTCCGCTGACCAGGGTGGCCCGGGCGCCAGTTACGCTGTACACAGAATGCGGGCTGAGAATCAGGGTGAAAGCCAGTACTCCGATGGCCGCGGCTACCAGCCACCAACAGAGCTTGTTGGGCGTGACGGTCTTCTTGATCGGCCAGGCGAGCAAAAGCCCGCTGATGCCGGCCAGTATCAAGCTGCCTGCCCAAGGGATTCTGTAGAACGGAAAGACAACAAAGAAGAAACTGGCCAGGCCCAAACAGAATTCCAGGCCGGCCAGCACCTTACCGAACTTGGTTGCCAGGTCAGAAACGTACTTCTGGCCCATTGCCCGCTGATCGTCGACGAACTTCTGGAGGTCGTCCAGACCGCCCATGGCCGCGCGCACCCCTTGCTGGGGCAGGCGCATCCAGGCAAAGCTGGCGTCGATCATGGCCACGAAGTTGGCCATCTCCGCGAAAGCGCAGAGAGCCGTGATCATGGCGAGTGCGCCGTAGATGCCGATGGGCCAGCCCGACTCGAAGTGGACATGGCACCACAGCATCACGAAGAACAGGGGAATCATGGCCACGCTGATGTTGGCCCACCGCTGGTAGGCCGTGCCGGCTGAGCCGGCCACGACGTTGTACGGGGCTCTGACTAGCCAGTTCCAGAGGAACCGGCCCATGTTTTGCAGAATCTGTCCCATGTTACGGCCTCCTGCCTGCGAAGGTGTTGCCGAGGACCAGGAACTGGCCTTTGCGGGCGCGAGCTTCCAGGTCATCGACCATGTTGTCGCTCCAGTCTGCGAGCTGACCGCTCAAAGCAATCAGCCCGGGGTGATTCGGGTCGGGCGTGCCGCCGAGCAAGGTCTGGCCGTGCATCAGCTCATCGTACCAGCGCCTGGCGTCTTGGTAGAACACCGGGGCATGGGTTCTCATGAACTGAGTGGCATCACCGGAAAAATCCTTGATGCCTTGCCAGACTCTCGGGAATTCGCGTTCGATGAACTCTCCCAGCTCGGTCATCAAGGGCTTTTGCCCGACCACGCGGTCGATGACGTGCTGGCGTTCGGTGTTGTCCACTGCCCTGAACATGCTGTCCAGGAGGTTGTTGCGGTCAGTGGCTTCCTTGGACAACACTACCCGGAGCATGAAGTGGCTGGATGCCCACGGCTCGATGTTCCGCAGAAATTCCAGCACTTCGAGCTCGAATTTGCGGGCCAGAGCCGGGTTGACGTCCTGTTTGGCCACCAACTCGTCGTTGATGTACGCGGTGAGGGCCGATTCGAAGGCGACCCGGAACCTCTGACTCAAGGTTCCAAAGAAGCCGACTGCGAATCCCTCGGCATTACGCTCAAGGTAGCCCCTGACTTCGTCAGCAGCCAGTTCGGCAATGACTTTCTCGCCGACACCGCTTAGCTGGCTAGTCAAACGGTTGAAAAACGGATTATTCATCAACTCCTCACATAGTTGGGGTTTCGGCAAGCAGCCGGGTGAAGAGCGCTTCGCGCCTGATGGCCGGATCATCGATCTGGATGATGTCGGCCAAGATGCTCTTGATCTCCTCGGGAGTGTTGATGTTCTTGAGGGTCAGGCAGAGTGTGGCCACCTGTTCCGGAGACAGACTGGCAAAGAGCTCGGTCACGCGCTGTTCGTACAGCGTGTTGACCCGGTGCAACTTTGCCTTCCTGGTTACCAGAGTGATGGCTTGGTTGGCCAGAGCGATGGCTGCGCGCAGGTTCTGCGCCGCTTCTGCGGCCTTAACCTTGGCTTCTTTGGTCACAGCCTCAGTTGCCAGGCGCGCGGCATCGGCCTTTTCCTTAGCCGTGGTTGCGCGGTCCTCGTCCTCGAGGCGTTGCTGTCGGGCAAGGGCGGTTCTGATGTCTGTGATCTCAAGCTTGCCAAGCGGAAGTTGGTTCCCTCCGCCGCGGTTGCGGCCTTGCTGCTGCTGACCGCCGCCTTGGTTCTGGTTGTTGTTTCTTCCGCGTGCCATGGCTTCCTCCTAGAATGGCCGGTAAGGCCGCGAGAGATCCACGGCAGTCAGGAAGGTGAAGAGCCAAGCGAGATAGAGGATGAGCTTCACCCTCCAGTGCTTGTAGATGACGTGGGTGATGTCGAACGTCACTCCGTCTTCGGTTTTCTTGATGGCCAGCACGATGCTGCCCACGATGATGGCGAGGGGCCAGATTGGCCATCCCCACCATACCTTCCAGAATATGGGCAGGAAAGCGAGGATGAATGCGAGCACCAGGACCAGGTAGTGCCAGGTCTTGGGTTCGCGGGAGGTGCCATCTTGGTCCTGTTGCGGACCACGAGTGCGAGTGCGCTCCTGCTCTTCGGCAGGAGGTAAATCACGGGCAAGGCCAGCATCTCTGGTGGCCATATGGCATTCTCCTTCCCTGAATACAGGGAAAATAAGGGGTTTTTGAAACTTCTGTGTTTTCAAAGAGGTATTTTGGTATTCAAGGAAAATTATCACATTTTTTGATATTTGTCAACAAGATAAGTTGACAAAAAGTTAGTTGTATGTAAAGGTATGATGTTGGACTTTAACATATAACACTTTACCCGAAACTTCACCTTTCCTCCCGTTAACCCAGCGGGCAATCTTGCAAATGCCGTCACCCAACCATAGGAGGGACACGAGATGGCAAACAAGCAGTACAGAGAGACGACCTTTGGCAGCGCTCACGCGCTGCCGATCGACAAGGTCACAGAGGCCTTCCTCAAGGCAGGCCAGATTGGCCTCAGCGAGCAGGTGGTGGCAGTGGCTGAAGCGCCGCTCCGCGCCTCGAAAGCCGCGGCCAGACTATGGCTCGCAGTCGGAGCCCTGTTCGCGCTCGTGGCCTACGCGCTCGCGGCGGCTTTCAGCATTTGGACCTGGAGCTGGCTCGCCGGCATCGGCCTGTCCTTCCTGGGGCTGGTGTTCCTGTTCAACGGCGCGCGGTACTACTACTCGCTCACCACCCTGAACGAGCTCGCGCACCTGTTCTTCATGTCCGGCAAGAACCTAGTGCCTTTGGTCGAGAACAAGTGGCACCAGGACACGGCCGCCTTGCGCTACGCCGTGTTCAACGGCCAGTTCACCTGCCAGTTCATCCTCCGGAACCTCGCGACCAAGCCTGGCGATGACAGCCCGTCCATTCCCGTGGACCTAGTGGTTCATTGCGCACTCTCTTTCCATGAGCAGCGGGTGGCGGGTTGGCTGCGGGAGATCGAGGCCGAGGCCATGCGCGCCAGCGCGCATCCCATGCAGCTGCTCGAGGCGCGCTTGAGTCGTTTTCCGGATTCCATCCGCAACCAGCTGTCACAGGCTCTCGGGCCGGTAGTGGCGAGCGTGACCTATCCCGAGCTCCGGGAGCAGGCAGCGAGCCTCTTCGGGCAAGGAAACAGCCAGCTGGCCAAGGCCATCGCGGCCCTGTTCGAGGCCGAAGGCGTGCTGGTTTTCCAGGTTCTGAACCTGGAAAACATCCTGCCCCCAGCTGATGTGTCTGAGCAGGAAGAGCGCCTGCTGGTCAGACAAGCCCAGGAGCGTGCGCTCGGCGATGAGCTGCAGGGACGGGTCGAGAACGTCGAGTGGGAGGAGTTGTCCGCGCTATGCGCCGAAATCGGCCGCGTGGACATCAACGCTCAGGCGCGCGCCAATCTGCTCTCGCGGCTGTGCGCGCGGGCTATCGCTCTCGGCCGGGAGTACTTCGGCCAGAAGATCGCGGCGGCCACTGTGGCTGACGAGATCTTCCTGGTCAAGGAGATCAATGACTCTGACCTGCCGGTTGATCTGACCAAGGAACTGCAGGATGCTTTGTCTCGGCGGATCGGGCAGATCAAGGAGCAGGCTCAGGCCAGGCATGCGAACCAGGTCGAGGACAGGGTGGATGATCTGGATGTCGAGGCGGATGCCTTGCTCCAGCTCACTGACCCTGAAGGCCCGTTCGAGCTCAAGTTGAAGATGCTGGCCGAGCGGCGGGAGAGGAATCCGGAACTGGTCGAGGCCGCGCTCCTGGTTCGTCAGTCCGCGTCCCGGCCCACTAACCGAGCCTTGCCAGGCCGTCAGCCGGCTATGACCAGCGGGAACCGCCCGAACCAAAAGAAGCTCCCTGGGATGTCGGGCTGCTGAACGCCTGAAGCGTTGTTCATTCAGAGGGCTGTTGTTCTACTCGCAAGAGTGGATCAATAGCCCTTTTTTCTTTGTATTATTTTTCTTGACAATTTATGTATTTTATAGTAAGTTAGCATATTAAAATAAAGGGATTGAAAAGCCCTTTAAAAATCAAGAAGTATAAAAAAACAATGATAATCAACTAGATATTCCACACGCTCATCCATTACCGGGAGGTTTGTGCCATGAAGCTGTGGAAAGTTGTTGTATTCGGGATTATCGTCTTAGCCATGGTCGTAGTTATAGGCCGTTGGCGCGAGACGCAGAACTTCGGCGAAACGCTCGATCTTTCGAGCCAGAGCCGAGAGAGAGCGGTTGAAAACGCGAGCGCCGCCGTGGTCGGCGGGTGGTATCCCCCCAGAGGGGAGTACTGCCTCATCGTGGCCATGGATAGGTCTGGTTCCATCACACCCGCGGAGCGGGAAAAGGAGAACCAGATAGTCGAGGAGGTATCAGAGAGAGTCAAGGGCTTCAACATCCTTGAGGTCTGTGCGTTTGCTCAAGCCTATGAGACGTTCGGCAGCGCCGACACCCCGGATGGGCGCAAGGAAGTCCTGTCCCGGTGGCGGAAATCGCTCCAGTATAAGCCTGACCGCGAGTTCACAAACCTGTCGGTCACGGCCGATAACCTGGTCCGCGACGCTGTTCCCAACATCAAGTCCGGCCGGCTGGCGGAGATCATCATCATCACTGATGGTGATAATGACCCGCCTGAAGACCAGGACGACGACGCGCTCATAGCCTCGGTCGCGGCCAATCTCGACGGCATTCCTGAGGAATACCGTAGCCGGCTGCGGGTGCATATCATCGAGGTCGGCAACCGATTCAGGTTTGCCGGCGCGGTGGAGAGAGAGATTTTCGGCGGCCGTGCCGCCACTCTCAAAGCCAGCGATTGGTCAGAGGCGGTCGCGATTGTCGAGAAGCTGCAAAGTGAGTTGCAGGGCAGCTTTGCTTTGCAGAGCTCCTACGACGAGCTGAAGATCAAGGTGCCGGATGATCGGCCGGTCACGCTGGGCCCGTTCACTTTGAACCTGACCGGCGTGGCTTTGGCCAATTTCAATATCCGGCTCGAGCCCGCTGATCCGACCATTGGCGACCAGCTCCTGGGATCCACTATGGTGAACCAGAGCTCGCCCGTGCCGTTTCATGTTGGGTTTCTGGAGGCCAAGGATCAGGACCAGGTCATGTTCGAGTTTCGGGTTGACCCGGAACAGGGCATTCCGAAGGACTACTTCTCCAGCCAGCTTTGGCAGGGGAAGGATTGGGACTTCGCAGTGGTTCTGGAGCCGCGGGATAATCTCCTGCCGCTCCAAGATGCCGGCACCCATCTGGAAGTCAAGATGCACCGCGATTCGCTGGTCTTCGAGGACGGCTTTAGGGCTCTGCTCTGGTTTCTCGGGACAGCGCTGGCTTTGCTCGCGCTTGTCATTTATCTTCTTTGCCGCTCTTCTAGCGGAGAGGACGATGATGACGATGACGAGGAAGAAGACCGCGCCGAGATGGCGCGCGTCCTCTCCGGAGTCGTTGAGTATGGCGGAACGCGCGTTGTGCTTTCGGGCCATGAGCAGGAGATTGATGACTGCCTGCGTTTCCGGCGCGAGAGCGACGGTGTTCATGTCATGCCATATGCCACTATTGAGGTTTCGGTCGGCTCCAAGCCGCCCGAGATTCTGTACGCGGATACGGACTTCTTGTTGCCTCAAGGCGGCGAAGTCAGTGTCCGTGAGCTGAGAAGCAGCCGGATCTACGCCATCACGCTCAACGAGTTCGCTGTTGCGCTAACCGACGAGGAGGTGTGAGTTGACCGACCTAGATCCCATCACCCTAGCCGACACACTGATTACGCCGACCATTTTCGGCGGCTTTGGCGGCTTCGGCACGAGCGCCTTGGAGACGCTTGAGAGAACCTACTTCCCGGCCGGCCGTTTGCCGGCGGGAACCATGGCGCTGGCGTTGGACACCTGCGACCAGAACCCGTTCGGCCGCAGGGTGGACAAGGGACAGATCATGTACCACGAACTGTCCTTTGACAACCCGGCCGCTTCGCTCGAAGAGATGTTGCGAGCGCATCCGGAATGGGCCGCGAGCCTGGATCCGGAGCGGCTGCGTTTCGACCGGGTGCGCATCGCCACCACCGGGGTGCTCAAGCACCACGCCCGGCTCCTGGCCACGGCCTTGCGCAACCGGGCACTGATCGACCAGATCAGCGCCGGCGCGCGCAAGCATCTCTCTGATCAGACCAGCCCCCGCCTCAACCACGGGGTGCTGGAGACGTTCTCGTTCGCCGGCGGCTGCGGCGGCACCGGGCTGCCTCTGGCCGAGTTCATGCGTTTGCGCGATCACGCTCGCGCGGACGCCACCGGCATCACCAGCTGGCACGAAGGCTGGTTCCTGGGGCCGGCCAACTACCCGCCCCATCAGGTGATGACCAGGTGGTACAAGATGAACTTCGCCACGGAGATGAGGTTCCTTTCCCGCGTCGTGGCGCATGGTACCACCATCGGTGATCCTCGTTTCAACCCGGTTCTGCCGGGCTTGGAGGATCTCCTGGACATCGCTTCTGGTCCGGGCAAAGGGCGGTTGCTGCCTGGAGCTTTTGACCAGGTGGTGATCTTCGACCCCAGGAGCACCAAGGGCAAGTCCTTGCCCATCGAGTATCTCCTGGAGATGATGGCCAGCTGCGCTTTCTGGCGCTCCCGGTTGCCCATGCTCTCGGCCATGATCCGTGAGCTGGTCATCGAGACGCGCGACCACCGCGCAGCGGCTGAGACCGAGGAAGGCGTGTCGTATTGCTGCGGCGGCATTGGCGGACGGTTCGTTGAACTGCACCCGCAACTGCCGGCAGTGCAGCAGCACCTGCTCGAGCACAGCCTGTGCCAGGCAATTCTCTCTGGTGGCCAGGGCGCGGGTGCGCCAACCATCGACTTCAACCGGTCCCGGCTCGATCAAGTCGGAGCTGACTGGCGGGAGGAGCTCAACCGCCATAACTTCCGTCTGGCCAGTCCCGAGCGCCTGTCCGCCGCCATGGCGGCCAATCCGCGCAGCGAGCTTTCCAGCATGCTGAAGCGGATTGAGGACATGGAAGAACATGTCCGCGAGACGGTTGACCAGCGCGGAGAACTCTCGGCCGCGAGCGAGGCTCTTCAGTCAGAGCTCGCCGTCGCGGTCAAGGCAGCCAAGAGCCAATTCGGATTGCGCGCTTTGCGCGTGCCGCTCCAACGGCTCAAGGCCGACATCTCAGCGCTTCTGGCTCGTTCTCAGGCCGCTTCGGCCACACCCCTGTCTGACGGGTGGAAGGACGAGTTCTGGCAGACGGCGGCGCCGATTCTGCCAACCACAACCACAGTCAGCGAGCCGGAGACTGAAGTTACCCCAGTCAACGTCGGCTTGCTCGGCGCCATGTGGCTCAACATCAAGGAGAGGCTGTTGCGCCGGGTTCGCCGGCAGGCGCGGTCAGGCAGTAGCCGGTCCTTAACCAATCATCCTCTTCTTCCGGTCTTGGTCCATGACCTGTGCGAGAAGGAGAGGGCCATGCGCGATTACATGATCGGAACGCGTCTGGAAGGCGTTGCTTCTGGTCTGGTGGATTTCCTAGCTGGCGAGGAAGAGCAACTCAGCCAGCAGGTTTTCGAGGCCGAGGGGTTGGAGACCGAGAGTCTCTCCGCGGCCAAGGCCCTGCTCGAGAGCCGGGCCGGAGAAAACCCGGTGCGGTACACAGTACAGCCGTCGATCGAGTTCCTGTTGGGCAAAGCCGAGCCCGCGCCGGATAGGGTGCGCGAGACATGGGATCGCGTCTTTGCCGGTGAGCCGCTCAAGGAGGCGGTAAGTTACGAGGTTGGCGGAGCCATCAGCTTCGCCGAACTCGTGGCCGCTGACTCCGGGGTGGTGGAGTTCCTGCGCATGGCCGTGCGCGATGTCGCTCCTCACGTGTCTCTCCGGGCCGACGAGGTTACGGAGATGCCGGAGCAGTACTTCCTGGTGTTCCCGGAAGAACTCCGGGGCTATCTGGAGGGCATGCACCTACACAAGGTCGGGCCGTGGATCAATATGCCGGTGGCCGGACTCTCGGCCATTGTCATCTACGCCATGGCCTACGGTCTGCCGGCGCGCGCCCTGCAGAGCGTGGCTGAGAGCGAGCCGGCTCTGCGCGATCCCCAGACTACAGATGGGGAACGCTACGAGTCGTCGCTCTTTCCCGAGTACCGGAACCTGCCTTCGGTCTTCGCGGCTGACCGGCGGGTCACGGAAGAGATCATGGCCGCGGCCATGATCTGCCACGCCAACATCAAGCAGGACGACATCTTCCCGCTCGCTCTGGGCCAGGTGCAGGTTACGGGGCCGCTTTTTAACCCCAACCCCTGCCCGTTCCAGATGGACGCGGACGGCAATTTCCAGGTGGTGGTAGCTGTGCCGGGCGGCAGTACGCACCGTCGCCCGTTGCGCACCGACCGGTTCAGTGTGGCCGTGGATCTGGTCAACGAGCGCAAGGCTGAGTATCTCGACCCCTTGCGCGCCTACCTGGCCACAGTGGCCAAGAGTGGCGACTACCTGGCCGCCGAGGTGCTCAAGGGGACGGTCAAGGCCATCGGCGTCTGGCTCGCGGAGCGGGCCATTACTCACGAGGACCAGGAGTTCACTGAACTGGGAGTGGCTGACCAGAAGGTGACAGCGGCCGAAGTCGCTGCTCTGCCCACGGTCGAGATCATCTACCGGGCGCTCGAGCGGTTTGAGGAGACCGACTGGGTGGCCTACTACAAGAGCGTGGCCGAGGGCAAGGTCGTGGACCTGACCGCGGCTCGCCGCCGGTTGCGCCGCCGCACCATCTGACCAACATCAACATCAACCCTCAAAACACAGGAGGTATTCGCCCTTTCAAGACAGACCCCCGTCGAGTGCTGCTGCAACATTGGCAGTGCTCGGCGGGGTGTTTTTTATTCCAGTATTTTCTCTATATCTTCAAAATTTTTCACTTGCACCAGTTTTGAGCGCAGTTCTTTGGCGCCAGGCGTGGATTTTATGTACCAGGCTAAATGCTTTCTAATTTCAATCAAAGCGCCTTGGCCTTGCCAGTCCAGAGCCAGTTGGGCATGGGCGAGCATAGTTTTTTTGATATCGTTCCAAGTAGGAGTAGTATAGCGCGGTAAATCAGGAGGTAGTTCAGAATTTCGGAATTTCAGAATTTCGGTAGGATTTGCGAGATACTCCTTTATTTGCTGGAACAGCCAGGGGTTGCCTTGGACCCCGCGGGCCAGGCCAACACCGTCGGCTCCAGTTTCATCCAATTGTTTTTTGGCTTCTTCGGGCGCGTAAATACCGCCATTGACTATCAAAGTCCCGGAATAAATCCGGCGCGCGGCTTTGACCATGGCTAAATCCGGCGTGCCGTCGAATGCCTGTTCATAACTGCGGCTGTGGAGCATAATGGCTGGCACGTTTAAATCGCTTATTTTTTTAATTAAATCCAAGGCCGTCACTTCTCCGGATGATTCCAGTTTCTCGTCTTCGCTGTCGCGCTCTTCAATCAAATCGCGGATAACGGTTTTCAGGCCAATGCGGGCGCGGATTTTAATCGAAACAGGGATGGTTACGGTGGCCATGGTGGCGGCGATAATATCGTGAACTTTATTCAAATTCCGCATCAGCGAAACTCCGCCCCCGGTTTTTACCACTTTGTAAGCCGGACAGCCGAAGTTCAAATCAATTCCCGAATAACCGCTATCTTCAATAATTTTGGCCGCTTGGGCGATTGTCTCGGGAGTTTTGCCGAAAATTTGGCACACCAAAGGCTGCTCCTCGGGCGAAAAGCGGAGCATCTCCAGAGTTTTTTTATTGTTGCGGATCAAGGCTTCGGCGCTCAAAAATTCGGTATAAATAACATCCGCCCCATGCTGTTTGCAGATCCGGCGGAAAGGGGAGTCGCACACGCCGGCCATGGGCGCGAGGGCAATAATAGGTTTTGGCAGTTGAGTCCAAAAAGACATAAAAATACCGTGTTTTAGTACGGGGTCTAAGAATACCAGCGAAAAATCCAAATGTCAAAATCCAAAGTCCAAATCAAGGCCAAATGATTAAACACCCTCGTCATTCCGAGCTTGTCGAGGAATCTCGTGGATAAACTCTGAGATCCTTCGACTCCGCTTCGCTCCGCTCAGGATGACGGTTTTTATTTTGACCTTTTGATTTTGACATTATATTTAAAGCCACCGGTGTTTTTTGAAGTAATAGAACATCAAACTGGTGGCCAAAGACATGATGAGTATAATTTTCCAAAATCCGTAACTGCTTTCAGCGAACGGCATGCCGTTTGTGATGTTCATGCCGAACAGCGTGGCTAACAAAGTCAGCGGGAAAACTATCAGCGAGAGCGCGGTCAGGGTGCGCATAATGTCGTTCAAGCGGAAGTAGATGAGCGACTCGTTGGTTTCTTGCACCGCGTCGATGGTTGATTTATGGTTTTCAATCTGATCCCAGATGTCCCGGCTTTTAGTGATGAGGTCGTTGAAGTTCAGTTCGCTCTTGGTGGCTCCGAAATAATCGCGGTAACGGGCGGAGAGCTCGGCCAAAACATTGCGGTAGCCTTGCATGCTTTTGCGGATATCCACGATATTTTTTTTGGTGGCCAGAATTTTATGGATAAGCGCCCGTTCGTGGCTGGTAAAAAGCTCGTTGTCCAAGGTATCAATGTCCCAGGAAACGTGGTTCAGCATCGGGAATAATGAATCAAGCAGTTCTTCCGAGAGACCCAAAAAGAGCGGCAGAGGATTAGGGCCGTCAAAAAGCGCGCGCGTTTCCGGCAGGCTGTCGGTTTTCTGGGCCAGATCCCGAATCGCCATTACCTCATTGGTGTGCACGGTGACTAAAAAGTTTTTTCCCAGAAAAACATCTATCTCGCGGGGAGCAATCTGGCCGGTTTTGCGGTTATAAAGCGGAAAAAGCAAAACAATAAAAATATAATCCGGCCTAAACTCGATTTTCGGGCGCAGCGGGGGAGTGGCGCAGTCAGCCAGATGGGCCGGAGCGAACGAAAAATTATCGCGCAACCAGCGTATTTCTTCTTCGCCATTGGCAACAATATTATGCCAGGTGAATTTTTTAAACGGAATTTGGGTGATGTTTTTGGACATGGTTATTTTAATTAGGCGGCACCACCGGCGGAGTGGTGGTGGCCGCGGCCTCCGGCAGGGCTGTTGTTACTGCGGAATCAAAAGGGTCAAAAATAGTATCGCTCAAGAGCGAGGACTGTTTGTAAGAGTGGACAGCGCGGACTTTTTGGAATAAATCCAGTTCAATGTCTTTGAGCGCCACTTCCTGCTTTAAAACCAGCACGGTTTCGGCCTGGACAATGGTTTGGTAAAAATCGCGGTAAAGCACAAAGCACAGCCCGGCCATAATCATGGCGGTAATAATCATAATTGAGAGCCGCAAATAAATAAGCGGATCCGAGGGCCTGACGCTGAATTTTAATTTAGGCAGACGCATTTTTTTATTCGACTATAATCCAGAAAGTGTCTACGGCCAAACTGGCGCTGACCACTCTGGACGGGCTATCTTTTTCTTGGCGCACCGCGAAAGTGCTTTCTTGGATATTGGAGTAAAAAGGAAGTTTTTCCAGATTCTCCAGGAAGCGGGCGGCATTGGCCCAGCCGCCTTTAATTTCCAAATTAAATCCCAGATTAGAGAGCGGCTCATTCGGTTTTCTTTTCCGCTCCCCAACATTTATTTTCAGCTCCACGCCCGCGTCATTGGCCGCTTGCTCCACGGCCGTAATGTACGGGAGCTCATTGTTTTCCGTAAGCATAATCTCGTCTAAAAAGCCGATACCGCCCTCAATGCGGGCGTAATTTTCCCTGACTTTTTTCTGCAGCTGGCCTTTTAAATAAAGCCGCTCAAGCCGCACCCGCTCATCATAAACCTGGCGGTTAATGAGCCTGATTTCCCGCAAGGCCGGATAAGCCACCAAAACCACAATTATCAGCGCTAAGAGGCCAAAAATTATGGCAGAGATAAAAGATCGGCTTTTAAGATAAACGCGGTCGGCCATAGGGTTTACTGGGATGAGATCTTAGGCGTAAAAATTTCACTTTTAAGAACGCCGGTGAAGCGGAATTCAATATTGGTTTTTTCCAGAAGATTGGAAAGCGGCGCGTCCAAAGATTTAAATAAGCCGGAGCGCTCCAGGGCTGTTTTGGTTGTAATTAAAGCGTCGCGGCTTTGAGCCAGGCCATTAACACGGAAAGTGCCGCTGGAGCGGTTTAAGAGCAGGTAATCCACGGTTACCGAGGGCGGTATCAAAGCGGTTAAACGGGAAACGAGGTCGCTCCATTTGGTAAAACTGGCTTGCATTTTGTCCGCGTACTCGACTTTTTTATTGAGCTCGTCAATATTGTTTTCCAATCGCAGATGCTCCACATTAACGAGCGAGGTGTCTTGCCTGATTTTTTTGAATTCATCAATCAGCACAAAACGGGCCGCGGTTAAAACAGTGGAGGCTAAAGTAATGGCAATCAGCAAACTGCCCACCAGAGTATTGGCGATTAAAAAAGACCTTTCCCGGCGCAGGGTGTCTTTTTGGTAATCAGGCAAAAAGTTAAAGGTTCGCATGTTTAAACAATGTTAGAGAGGCCCAGGCCGATGGCTGTGGTATAGCCCAGGGCTTCGGAGTTGGCCAAGGGGCAGGTATTTTTTGTTTTTTCAAAAACCAGGTCTGGAGACAGAAAATTAAGCTCCGGCCCGTCGGATTCTTTGGCAACGACCTTTTTTAAATTTTTTACCAGGTTAATAAGAGGGTTGCCCATAAAAATATTTACGGGCGCCAGTTTGGCGGAGAGTGTTTCTTTGAGCTGTTTTAAGTTGGCCCCGCCGCCGCATAAAATGATGGAGGTGATAGGGGAGCCGTGCGGAAAGTGATCAGTATAATAACTTATGCTTTTTTTAACGTCAGCCACCAGTTCATCAATTGATTTATTCACCAAATCAACCACAATGCCTTCGCCGGTTGATTTATCCAGCCCGCAGATGCGCTTGGCTTTTTCGGCTTCTTCCAGGCTCAATTTAAGCTCCTCGGAGATAATCCGGGTAATGGCGTCCGAAGAAGTGGCCAGGGTGATGGTGAATTGGATGGTGCCGCGGTCAAAGCAAATGAAACTGGAGCGGGTGGCGCCAAAATCAACAATGGCAATGGAGGTTTGCGGCTGGTCTTTGAGCGGCAAGAGGCTCCGCAAAATGGCTTCGGCCTCAATTTGCAAAGAAACCGGCATCAGGCCGGCCGAAATCAGGCAGGCTGTAAAATTATCAACAATAACGCGGGGCACGGCTCCGACCAGAACCTGGGTCAGATTATTGGCGCCGGATTCCACGGTTTGCCAGTCCAAATACAAGTCATCCGGCGGAATCGGGATATGGTTGGGCAGTTCTTCGCGGATCCGGGCCGGGAGTTCTTTGGGCCCGACATCTTCCAAAGTGATTAATTTAATGAATGAGTGCGTTTCCGGCAAACAGGCATGGACATAAGGCGTGCTGATTTTTTTGCCGATGACGTTTTGCGTCAGTTGTTTTATCAGCCCGGCCAAAACATCATTCTGTTTGATTTCTCCCTGCTCGCTTACTCCGGCCGGCACCCCGAGCGAACCATAACTGACCAAGGTCGGCGTGCTGCCGATTTTTTTAACAAAAGCCAGTTTCAGCGAGTGATCGCCGATATCCAGGCCAAAGGCTTCAAAGTTGTTGGAAAAGATGGGCATTGTCTAGGCGTCATCCTGAACGAAGTGAAGGATCCCAGAATTAAACACAAGATTCTTCGCTACGCTCAGAATGACGGCGGGTTTTAATATTCTTCTTCCCAGTGGTTAATAAGCAGCACTTGGGAGAAAAGCGGTTCGCCGAGCGAGTCGTTTATATACACTTGATTCAGGTTGATATTGAGCGGATGCCAAAGGCTGAACAAGTCCACGTTCTGGGCAATAATGCCGCCATTGATGGTTAAGTTAACTGCCTGCAACATGCCATCCTGGAGTTTGAAAGTCCCACCCGAATACATTAAGCCGTCGATGGTCACATCAGCCGTAAAACTGCCGATGGAGATGTTGTTTTTGGCCAGCAAACCAGATGGTTCTCCTGATACGTGGTTTATATCCAGCGTGGCCGGCGTGCCGCCGGATGAAAAGCCGTTGCCCACGGTAATGGTGCCGTCCGAGACCAGAGTGCCATTGATAATCAAGGTTTGGCCTTTTTTGATGTTAATGTTGCCGGTAACATAAGTTATGCCGTCCAGAGTCAGAACCGGCGAATCATTGAGGAGTTGAGCGAATTCGCCGCTTGAGTAAATTCGGTCAGCGCGGGATTTGTAAGAGGTCTGGTCAATAGAGTCAAAATCAATTTCCGGCATTAAAATTTCATTCGGTATGGGCGGGCTGTCCGGGTCGTGCACGGCCGCGGTTTCCAAATTGGAAGAAACACTCACATCCACGTCCGTCACCGAGCTGGTGTCGCCGCTCACGGTCCAGTCGCTGAAAAGCTTGAGCTCCACGTTATCATTGGCGAACAAATCACCGCCGGTCACATTAACCGCGCTGGCCGTTGACTCAATCTGCCCGTTGGTAAAAATGGTAACTCCGTCCGTGGGAATGGGATTTAGGGCTTTAAAAACATTGGTCTGCACCACCCTCTGGCTGGCTGTGTCGCGCACCGGAATGGTGGAGGTGGCTGTAATCACGGCATTGGCCAGGGCTTTGTTGGTCACCGTGACGGTATATGAGCCGGTAGAGCCTAAAACATTACTGCGGTTAATGGTCGCGCTCCAATTGTCGATTGTTTCAAAATTATTCCGCCAGGTTACATCATTCTGGAGTTTCCAAATCGCTTCTTGCACCCCGATCTCGGCCAGATAATAAGCTTGCGGCGATTCCCCGGTAATGTGGGCGATTTTTACTTCCTGTATTATAGCATCTAAGTAAAAACTAACAATTATAAGCATGGTCGAAAGAACAACCAGGGAAGATATAAGGAGAAAGCCTTTTTGATTTTTTAGCTGAGTTTTTTTCATTTTTATAAATTGCGTCCAAAAAGAGTGGTGCGCGTAGTATGAGTATTATTCCCTTTTTGCAGATAGAGCTCGGCGGTAACGGGATTGTGGCCGTAAAATTTAATATTGGAGACATATTGCCCGACCAGCAAGTCTTCGAGCACACGGGATTGGGCCGGATTGCCAAAATCATCCACCGCGTCAAAAGTTACCAATATCAGCGGTTCGGCCGGGAAAAAGTATTCCTTAACCTGCCGTTTTAAATCCGTGCCCGAAGCGTAATAGCGGATGTACTGGATTTTATCGATTACGTGCCCGTCCTGCAGTTCCAGCTCCTTGGGCAAAGCCGGAGAAGTTTCGCCCGCCGTGGCCGCCAAGGGCGTGGCAATCTGCCGGGTTTGCCGAATGTCGCGGGTCAGGCGCTCAATAATTACGCGCGAGTTTTGCGTCAGCTCAGACCGGTTTTCCGAGCTTGTCAGCGAGCGCAAAGACAAGCTGTAAATAGAAAGCACTAATCCCAACAGCACCGCCCCGACGGTTACAGCAATCAGCACTTCGAACAGAGTGAATCCTGATTTGTTTTTTATCCGGTTAAAAATCATCTTTTAGCTTTTAAGTGGATAAGCCGCACTGAGTGGTCGGTTCCGCCCAAAATAGACGGCCAAAAAACAGTAACCGTGATTTTTTTAAGGCCAATGTCAGCGCCTGAAGAGGCAAAAGCGGCGTCAATCAGCTCCACGGTCGAGGTGCGCTTGAATTGGTAAAAAGGATTGGTTGGATCGCTTTCCACGCGCGCTTGATTTTCCAGCGTGCCGGGGGTCAGGGCGTTGTAGTCAGCGGCCATCAGTTCCTCTATTTTTGCCTGGCCAAGCTGGTCGGCCACAGTGGCCAATTCCACGTCCTTGCTGGTTGAAATTCCGCGGGGAAAAGCCTGCAACAATCCCAAGATGCCCACGGCTAAAATTGAAACACTGATAATAACCTCAATTATCGTAATGCCGGAGCGAGAGGAAAGTAATTGTTTGTGGATTCTTTTTATCATGGTTATAAATGGCAAATGACAAAGCTCAAATGCCAAATGAATGTCAAAACCCTAATGATAAATCAATTTGACATTTAAGCATTTGGCATTTATTTGAATTTTGGATTTTGACATTTGGATTTTTTATTCTATCCTCACATACCCCGAGGGGCTGACGATTACTTGTTTCTGTACGCCATCGCTGTTTTGCAGCACGATAGTGCCGGCTTCCGAGGCCGCGCCGGCGCTGTTAAAAGTTACGGTAGAGGCCGTAAACGAGCCAATGGAATAAAACTGAATCATGGTTGGCAGCGGTTTATCTTCCAAAACATCCGTCCCGCTCAGTAATTGGTATTTATTTTCGATGGTAAAGAATTTTACGCCATAAACGTTCTGCCGGGTAAGTGAATAGTCGCGCGCGCGCTGCAGGGCGCTGCGCAGCTCCCGGGCCGAGGCCGAGAGCTTTAAGCTGGGCTGGTGGTATTTGATAAAAGCGGCGCCCAAAGAAAGAGTAACTGCGATAATGCCTATGCTGACCACGAATTCAATCAAAGTAATGGCGCGCGGGCGGTGAAGACGGCGTAAAAACATAAAGTTAAACGGCTTGTGTTAGAGAATACATGGGCAGAATAATGGCCACAGCCATGCCGCCCACGGCCGCGCCCAAGGTCAAAATCAGAATCGGCTCAATCAAAGAGGGCAGTGAATCCATAGTTTGGCTGACATCCTCTTCATAGAACTCGGCCAGGTCTTTCAGGATTTTAGAAATTTCTCCGGTCTCTTCCCCAACAGCCACCATTTGCTCCACTACCGGGGGATAGAGTTTTTCGAATTTTAACATTTCTTCCGAAATTTTCCGCCCTTTTTCCACTTGTTCGGCCATGGATTCGAGCGAAGCGCGGTAATGGACATTTTTTACCACTTCGGCCGATAATTTTAAACTGGCCACAATCGGCAAATCAGTGGCCAAGAGCGAGCCTAAGGTGCGGGAGATGTCGGCCAGGTTTATTTTGACCGCGATTTTTTTCACTATCGGCATATGGAGGATAATAGAGTGCCAGATTTTTTTGCCCGGCGCGGTGCGGACGCCATAGAGCAGTCCGCCGGTTATAACCAGCGCCAGGGGGCCGACAATCAAGATATTGTTGTTCACGCCGTCGCTTACGGCAATAAGGATTTTGGTGGGCAGAGGCAGCTCCACGTTCATTTCTTTAAAAATTGAAAGCAGCTTAGGCACCACAAAAATAAGCATGCCGCCGCCGATGCCGACCATGGCAATCAAAATAGCCGCCGGGTACATAAGCGCGCCTTTGACCTTCTGCTTCAGCTCATGGCTTTTTTTAAGCTGGTGCGTCAGTTCGGATAATACTTCTTCCATCTGCCCGGCCGCTTCGCCGGCCTTGATCATGTTCACAAAAATCACCGAAAAAATGTTGGGATAAGCGCGCATGGCTTCGGAGAGAGTAACGCCTTTTTCCACTTGCCGGGCCACCCTAAAAAGCGCGCGCTTGAATTTGGGGTTGGAGCTCTGCAGCGTCAGCGTGCGCAGGGCGCGCGAAACCGAGAGCCCGCTTTTAAGCATAACGGCCAGGTTCTGGGTAAAGAAAATTTTCTCTTCAACCGAAACACCGCGGATTTTATCCAACAACAGGTCGAACTTTTCGTTGATGCCGCTGGGATTCAAAAATTTTTGCTCCAAACGGGCAAAAGCATCGTTGGTCGGAGTGCTTTCGTTGGTTAGAGAGTCTTTTGGTGTAGTTGTTGCTGCGAGAGGCATGAAGATTGATTGCTCTAAATAAAGATACAAGATACAAGAGACAAGCAAGATACAATATTCAAATTCGAAATTATTGGATATTGAGTATTTGAATTTGTTTGTATCTTGTTTCTTGTGTCTTGCATCTTTGGATTAATTCTATTCTTTAGTTACCCTCAATATCTCTTCAATAGTGGTTACCCCGGCCGTGGCCTTGAGAAAGCCGTCTTCCAGCATGGTAAGCATGCCTTGCTCGCGGGCTTTGGCGCGGATGGTGTCCGAGTCCGCGCGGGAGTTAACCAAATCTTTAACTTCCTCGCTCATGGCCAGAACTTCATAGATGCCGATGCGGCCTTTATAGCCGTTGTTGCCGCATTTGTTGCAGCCTTTGCCCTTAAAGAACAGGATTGATGAAAAATCTTTGGCCGCGGCTGTTGTTGGTTCGGACTGGGTCAGGGTCTTGCTGATCTCCGCGATATTAATGCCATGTTCTTTTTCGATGCGCTCCACTTCTTCTTTTTTGAGATTATAGCTGGTAATGCAGTGCGGGCAGATTTTGCGCACCAATCTCTGGGCCATAATCATGTTGGTGGTGGAGGAAACCAAAAATGGTTCAATGCCCATATCCAAAAGCCGGGGCAGAGCCGTGGGGGCGTCGTTAGTGTGGAGCGTGGAAAGCACCAAGTGGCCGGTCATGGCCGCGTTGACCGCGATGCCGGCTGTTTCCCGGTCGCGGATTTCACCGACCATGATGATGTTCGGGTCCTGGCGCAGCAGCGCGCGCAAGCCCACGGCAAAAGTAAAGCCGATTTTCGGGTTCACCTGGCTTTGGTTGATGCGGGGCATGCGGTATTCAATCGGGTCTTCAACTGTGGCGATGTTCACCCCGGGCTGGTTTAAAATATCCATCATGGTGTAAAGCGTGGTGGTTTTGCCCGAGCCGGTCGGCCCGGTTACCAGAATAATGCCATTGGGCTTGGACAGGTCGGCTTTGACTATATCCAGAACCTTGGGCTGGAGGCCCAGTTGCTCCAAAGTCAGCACTTTTTTGCCTTCATCCAAAAGCCTCATCACCACTTTTTCGCCGTCATACACCGGGATGATGGAAACGCGGAAGGAGATTTTATAATCCTTGTTTTCAATCTTAAAACGTCCGTCCTGGGGCAGGCGGTGTTCGTCGATTTTCAAATTGGAGAGGATTTTTATGCGCGCCACCAGTCCGTCTTGCAGGGTTTTGGGCAGATTCATCACGTCACGCAGAATGCCGTCAATGCGGTAGCGGATGAGCACGGCTTTGTCCATGGGCTCGATGTGGATATCGGACGCGCCTTCAAAGATGGCATATTCAAGCAAAGTATCCACCACCCGGATAACCGGCAAATCCTTGGCCATATCTTGCAGTTTGGAGCCGTCTTTGGCCTCTTCTTCGGTGATTTCAGCCGAGAGTTTACCACCGGTTTTGGTGCGGATGTTGGAGAGCTCATCCTCCAGGTTCTGGTGGTATTGCTTGACTGTTTCGCTGATGGCGCTGGGCGTGGTCACAAAGAGTTTAAGAGGCAGCTGCACTTTCCGCTTAATGAATTCAATGGTTTGGACATCATCCGGGTCGGTCATGGCCAAAGACAGCGATTGGTCGTCTTTGGCAAAAGCCAGGATCTCGTATTTGGAGGCCACGGGCTCGGGAATCAGGAACAAAACCTCTTTGTCTATGGACTTGTTTTTTAAATTAACAAAAGGCAAACTGTAAAAAGTCGCCGCCGCGTTATAAAGTATATCCTCGCTTATCAAATTTGAGGATAACAGGAATTTTTCCAAAGGTTCGCCTTTTTCTTCGGATTGGGCAAGATACTTGTCAATCTCAGCGCCATCAAGAATTTTGTTGGCCTGGAGTATTTCTTTTATTTTTTTATCTGAAAGCATTTATTTTAGTACTTACGAACTACGAATAAAGAGCGAATATACGAAATATTGAAATTTTTTGTCATTGCGAGCCGAAGGCGAAGCAATCCTATCAACGTGTTCAGTGAGGCTTTCAGATTGCTTCGTCGCTAACGCTCCTCGCAATGACAATCATATTCGTATTTTCGTATCCTGTTCGTAGTTCGTAGGGATATTTTTATTGATATTATTATACCAGAAAAATGAGAATTATAACAATAGCTTAATTTTAATTCACAATAGACAAGAGCGCAAAAAAATTGTATCATATACCCATGTTTATCCGCTTGGGGATTAACGTAAAAGCCGCGAAAGTTTTCAGCCTGTTAAGTTTTTTAGAACTGGTTTTGCTGTGGCTGTTTACGGCTTGGCGCTACCGCTTGTCCCCGGATTACATGCCGCTTCATTACACCATCTACTTCGGTTTTGACCGGTTTGGCCCGAAGTATGATATTTTTCTGTTCGCCACCATTGGCGCGGTTATTCTCTTGGTTAATCTGGTAATCGGGGCGGCCATGTTCCGCAAAGATCCGCTCTGGCAGGCCTTATGGTGGGGGCTGACGGCATTTTTCCAGCTGATTCTTATCGTGGCCTTGGTTTTGTCCGTGTTAAAAAGCTTAGCATAACTACGAATTACTAATCTTTTACTAATATACTAATTTACGAATACAAACGACTGTTCTTTTTGCCTAATATTGTTTCAAGAGTTAGATATTAGTACATTAGTACTTGATTAGTAATTAGTAGTAGTGAAATTTTATTTATATGGATATACCCAGTTTTTTTCCGATAATCAAGATTTTTTTGCTGACCAGCCTGGCTTTTTTGCTGGCTTTTTTGATTACTCCCATCCTGACGCACTTTCTTTACAAATATAAGCTGGGCAAGACCATCCGCGATTCTTCGCTGGCCCCGGTTTTTTCCAAAATGCATAAAGAAAAATCCGGCACCCCGGTTATGGGTGGTATTTTGGTGTGGTTTTCAACCTTGGTTTTGGGGCTTATCTTTTTTTACATTGCCAAATTTTTTCCTGATTCCAGTCTAGGGCGCCTGAATTTTCTTACCCGCGCCGAAACCTTATTGCCTTTGGGCGCGTTAATCGCCTCGTCTTTGGTTGGTTTGGTTGATGACTGGCTGAATGTCCGGGGCCGGGGAGCTTTAAGCGGCGGTTTAAAAGTTTGGCACCGTCTGCTGGTTTATACCGCTATTGCCGCGGTTGGCTCTTGGTGGTTCTTTTTTAAGCTGGACTGGGATTTGCTGCACGTGCCATTTGTGGGCGATTTCCAGGTGGGCTGGTATTATATCCCGATTTTCATTTTTATTATCGTAGCCACGGCTTTTTCCGTGAACGAGGCCGATGGTCTGGATGGTTTGGCCGGCGGGTTGCTGCTCGCGGCTTTTTCCACCTTTGGAGCCATGGCTTTTGTCAGTGGACGCACGGAGCTGGCAACTTTCTGCGGCGTAATTGTGGGCGCTCTTTTGGCTTTTCTCTGGTTCAATATTAATCCGGCCCGGTTTTTTATGGGCGACACAGGCGCCATGGGCCTGGGGGTAACCTTGGGCGTTATCGCCATGCTCACTAACACGGCCTTGTTTTTGCCCATCATTTGTTTTCTTTTCATGCTGGAATCTATAAGCGTGATTATCCAGGTGCTTTCCAAAAAAATCCGCAAAAAGAAAATTTTCATTTCTTCGCCGATCCATCATCATTTTCAGGCCATCGGCTGGAGCGAGCCGAAGATCGTTATGCGCTTCTGGGTCATCTCCGGCGTCACCGCGGTGGTGGGTTTGGTTTTGTTCTTGGTGGATAAATCACTTTTCTAGTAATTTATGATTGAACTCAGGAATAAAAAAATCCTTCTCTTGGGTTTGGGGTTGCATGGCGGGGGAGTGGCCACGGCTTGCTGGTTGCATAAACAGGGCGCCAAGCTGGTTGTCAGTGATTTGAAATCCGCCTCCATTTTGGCCCCGTCTTTGGCTAAACTTAAATGTTGCAGGGGAATCAAATTTGTTTTAGGTCAACATCGCGAGCAAGATGTCCGCTGGGCTGATATTGTTGTCCAAAATCCGGGTGTGCCCAAAGAATCGCCTTACATCAAACTGGCGAAAAAACTGGGCAAGCCGGTTTTGAATGAGGCTAGTCTTTTTTTTGACCGCTGTCCTTGCCCGATAATTGGAATTACTGGCACGCGCGGCAAATCCACCACTACCGCTCTTGTCGGCGCGTTGCTTAAGGCTAAAGACAAGCGTACTTTGGTGGCCGGCAATATCCGCACCACGGCCATGCTCGATGTTGTTGATAAATTAAAATCAGGCAGTACAGCGGTGTTGGAACTTTCCTCGTGGCAGTTGGAAGGATTAGAGGCAGTCAAACGCGCGCCTAAGGTGGCGATTGTCACTAATCTTTATCCCGATCATCTTAACCGTTACAAATCTTTGGCTGCTTATTATCAATCCAAGAAAGAAATTTTTCGTTTTCAGAAAAAAGGCGATATCTTGATATTAAACGCGGATGATAAAGTCCTGCGCAAATGGGACAAGCAGGCAAAAGGTTCGGTTTTATTTTTTGGAAAAAAAGACCACAACCAGCCCGGCGCTTTTGTCCGCAATAACATAATTTATTTTCGTAAAGATAAAAAAATTACCCCAATTATCAAAGTAAGCAACATAGCTTTGAGGGGGGAGCATAATCTGGAAAATGCGCTGGCAGCGATTACCGCGGCCAAGACTCTAGGTGTCCCGGATACTTTGATAAAAAAAGTCCTTAGAACTCCGCTGCAACTATCTGGACGGCAGGAAGAGGTTGGTCAAAAAAACGGCGTCACTTTTATCAACGACACCACAGCCACCACGCCGGTGGCGAGTATTATGGCTCTTAAACGTTTTGGGGTTGGCAGCCAGCGTATTTTATTAATAGCGGGCGGAGCGGATAAAAAACTGGATTACAAAGATTGGGCTAAAGCGGTCAAAAAATATTGTTTTGAAGTCTGGCTTTTAAAAGGCAATGCGAGCGATAAAATGGCGCGCGCTCTGAAAGGATTCAAAAATATCCATCTGAACTATACCAGTCTCCCGAGCGCGGTGCGCGAAGCCTTTGATTTATCCGAGCGCGGCGACATAATTCTTTTTTCTCCGGCTGCGGCTAGTTTTAATCTCTGGCAGCACGAGTTTGAGAGAGGAGAGGATTTTAATAAGGCAGTGAAGAAATTAAAATAATTTCTTTAAAAAATCCAAATGTCAAAATCCAAAGTTCAAATGAATGTCAAATGCTTAAATGTCAAATTAATTTGACATTAGGGTTTTGTCATTCATTTGGCATTTGAGCTTTGTCATTTGTTATTTATGGCTATATTTAAGCCTCGCCCAAACTTAAACAAACCGGACACCGTTCTTTTTATTGTGGTTGCTTTGATTCTGCTTTTTGGCTTGGTAATGCTTTCTTCGGCTTCGGTGGCCGTGGGTTTTAACCGATTCGGGGACGGCGGATTTTATATTAAGCGGCAATTGGTGGCGCTCATTGTCGGGGCCGCGGCTTTTTACGTCTGTTACCGGATTGATTATCATCTTTGGCAGAAATACGCTTTTTTTCTTTTTTTGTTAAGTATGTTTTTGCTGGTTCTGGTTTTTGTTCCGGGCATCGGCGTCGGCGGTTATGGCGCCCGGCGCTGGCTGAATTTGTATTTTTTCCGGAGCTTCCAGCCCGCGGAATTTGTTAAACTGACCTTGATTCTCTATTTATCCACCTGGTTCTCTCTTCGGGGCGAGGCGGTAATGCGCGATTTAAAAGCCGGCGTGCTGCCGTTTATCGGGCTTTTGGTTGTGCTGTTCGGGCTGATTATTAAACAGCCGGACTTGGGGACGCTGCTGGTTATTTGCTGGATCGGCATGGTGCTGTATTTTGTCGGCGGAGCGCATCCCAAGCATTTCGCGGCCATAATACTTTCCGGCGTCGCGCTTCTGGGCTTGGTTATTAAGCTGGCGCCGTACCGCATGGCGCGCGTCACCGCCTTTCTTAATCCCTGGCTGGATCCGCAGGGCACCGGCTACCACATTACCCAGGCGTTTTATGCCATTGGTTCGGGCGGCATATTCGGAGTCGGTTTGGGCCACTCGCGCCAGAAATTTTTATATCTGCCCGAGGTTACCGGCGATTCGATTTTCGCGGTAATTGCCGAAGAGCTGGGCTTTGTTTTAAGCGCTGTTTTAATTGCCCTGTTTCTGGTATTGTTGTGGCGGGGCATTCGTATCGCCAAACACGCCACTGACAATTTTGGCAAGCTGGTGGCCGCCGGCATTACAGCCTGGATAGTAGGCCAGGCCTTCCTTAACATCGGGGCCATTACCGGCGCTTTGCCATTAACCGGCATTCCTTTGCCCTTGGTGTCTTATGGCGGCACTTCTTTGGTGATGGCCTTGGCCGGATTGGGAATCTTGTTTAACATTTCAAAAACCAGCCAGATATGAAGATAATGTTGGTCGGCGGCGGCACCATGGGTTCAGCCAGCCCATTACTCGCAATTTACGAGGAGGCTAAAAAACAGGGCAAGAACTGGGACTGGTTTTGGGTTGGCACAAAAAAAGGTCCGGAGCGGGGTGTAGTCCAGGCTTTGGGTATTGGCTATGAGTGGATGCCCACGGCCAAGCTGCGCCGGTATTTTTCCTGGCGCTCGCTTTTAGACCCGATATTTTTTGTAATCTCGTTTTTCCGCAGTCTCTTGGTTATTGCCGCCATCAAACCCGACGTGGTAATATCAGCCGGTTCGTTCGTCGGGGTGCCGGTAATCTGGGCCGCCTGGTTCTTCCGGCGTTTTATAATCATTCACCAGCAGGATATCAGGCCGACATTATCGAATAAACTCACGGCTTGGTGCGCCAGCAAGATTACGGTCAGTTTCAGCAAATCATTACTGGATTATCAGCACCGCAAAACCGAACTGATCGGCAATCCTATTCGCGCGTGGGTGGGAGAGGGGAGTAAGGAGCGCGCGCGAGAGCTGTGGAAATTAAACACTGAGGAGCCGACTATTTTAATCATCGGCGGCTCAAGCGGCTCCAGCGCTTTGAATAAATGGGTTTGGGAGCAGATAAACCGGCTGGTGCGGCTGGGCAATGTCATTCATATTACCGGCGCGGGGAGAGTTAACCGCGCGGTGCGCAAAGCCAATTACACGCAAATCGGGTTTTTGGACCGTGAACTGGCGCACGCGCTCTCTGTGGCTGATGTGGTTGTTTCCCGCGCCGGCATTTCCATGCTTTCAGAACTCTCTTATTTATCCAAACCAACTATTCTGGTGCCAATGCCCGGCACGCATCAGGAAGACAACGCGTTTTATTTTGCCAACGAGCACGCGGCCGTGCTTTTCCGCCAGGATCAGCTTAACGAGCGGGTGGTGGAAAAAATCGCGCATCTTTTGACTTTTGAGCGCGACCGGACGGCCTTAGCCGAAGCCATTGGACAGATTATGGAAAAAACCGGACGAGAGAGGATGGTGGAAATATTAGAACAAATTGAATAAAAAATGTCATCTCGAGGTTTACTGTCATCTCGAGCCTCGGTATGAGCAGTCTTAAACGCGGCGAGCGTCTATCTGCTATCAAGATATTAATTGCCTCGTAACCAGGCGAGGCGAGGAGATCCCCTGGATTCCGCAATGTCTGTCTTAATAACCATGGGATCCTCTCGCTCCATTTCATTTAGAGCTTTAAATATTATTTATCGGCATGCGGAGTTGTTATACTTTTAACACAATCAGTAAGTCGCTCGGGATGACAAAACAATTATTATGAACTTAAAAGATTATAAGCATATTCATCTCATCGGCATTGGCGGCATCAATGTGTCAGCTATTGCCAAGCTGATGCTCGCGCAAGGCAAAAAAGTGAGCGGCTCGGATTTGGCGGCCACGGATTTAACGCGCGAGCTGGAAGCGCTGGGCGCTAAAGTTTATCTTGGCCATAAAAGAGAAAATATTGCGCCAGATGTTGGTTTAATAATCTACTCGGACGCTGTTCCTCAAAATAATCCCGAGCGGCTTGTGGCTGAAGAGAAAAAGATAGAAGTCATGAGCGCGTTTAAATTTTGGGGCGAATACGCCAAAGATAAAAAAGTCGTGGCCATCTCCGGCACCAACGGCAAATCCACCACCACGGCCATGGTTGGCTTTATTATGGCTGAGGCTGGTCTGGACCCGACCGTTGTCGTCGGCACCAAAGTTTTACAATGGGGGAGTAATATCCGCATCGGCAAATCCGACTGGCTGGTGATTGAAGCGGATGAATATCACGCGCATATGCTGGAATTCAAGCCGCGCATCGCGGTTATTACCAACATCGCGCCTGATCATCTTGATTATTATAAAGATCTGGACGATATTGTGGCGCATTTTCAAAAATGGGTGGAACATCTGCCAAAAGACGGCGGCGCGGTTATCAACCTGAACAACCCGGCCAGTAAGCAGCTGCGCTTTAACGCGCCGGTTGTCACTTTTTCCCTGGGCGGAGCCAAAGGTTTGCGTTCAGCCGGTCTGACCGTGCGTTCGGGTTATGATTCCTGGACAGGCGACAATTCCTTTAATATTGTTGACGACAAAAAAGACTGGGGAATTATTGATTTATCCCTGCCCGGAACATTTAATATTGAGAATGCTCTGGCCGCGGCCGCCACTGCCGATCTTTTAGGAATCAGGCGCAGTAAAATCAGAAAAGCTTTGAGCATGTTCAAAGGCACTTGGCGCAGGTTTGAAATAGCGGGTGAATACCAGGGCGCTTTGGTTATCTCGGATTACGCGCACCATCCGGACGGGGTCAAAGCCACTTTAGAAGCCGCGCGCGGCTGGTATCCGCACCAGCGGCTTGTTCTGCTTTACCAGCCGCACCAGCATAACCGCACGCGCAAGCTGTTTGACGAATTTGTGAAATCTTTCGATGAGGTTGACGAACTTATTCTGGCCGAGATTTATGACGTGGCCGGCCGGGAAAATTCCGAAGACCAAAAAGTTTCGTCAAAAGATTTAGTTGAAGCGATTAAGGCGCGGCTCCGCTCCTCACCCCCGTCATCCGATGGGGCAGGCCTACCTCTCCTCGGAGAGGAGAGGGAATCTAAAAATCTCTCTCCCTTCCAGGGAGAGGGTGGGGTGAGGGTTGGGGCGCAACATCTAACCCCTGACCATATTTCCTACGCTCCCGACCTCCAAACCGCGGAGCAGATATTGCGAAGCAAAATCCAGCCGGATGATATCGTTATAATCATGGGCGCCGGGGACGTGGATTTGGTGGCGCGGAATTTAGCCGGATAATATGGATGAAATGCAAATACAAGACAAAACAAAGCGCGACGTTTCTTTATCGTGGCCGCTGGAGCGGAGGTGGATATTTTTTCTCACGCCCCGGCTCCCGCGTTTTCTGAATGGGCATAATCTCACTCTTTTATCTTTAGCCTGGAGCGCGCTCGCTCTGCTGGCGGCCTATCTGGCGCAAGGCGCGAGGATTTGGATTTGGGCGGCGGTGGCGGCCATTCTGTTGCAATATTTTACCGATTGTCTTGACGGCGCCGTGGGACGCTACCGTAATTCCGGGCTGGCCAAGTGGGGTTATGTCATGGATCATTTTTTTGATTATATTTTTATCGCCTCTCTGTTTGTCGGCTACGCGTTCCTTGTTTCCGGCAGTTTCCAGTTTGTCCCTTTCGCGCTTTTTATTATTGTTGCCGGTTTTATGGTTTACTCCTGTCTGATGTACGGAGTATCGCATGAATTTCAGATGAGTTCTTTTTTATTCGGGCCAACCGAAGCGAGAGTTATTCTTATTCTTCTCGATATCGCTTTTTTCTTCTTTGGTTTTGCAGTATTGGATTGGGGGCTTTTGGGGGCGGCCGTCTTTTGCTTTATACTGCTTGTAAGCGCGGTTTATACCAGCGAAAGGCAATTATACAAAGATAGAAATTCCAGCCCAGGCCCAAAAAATATTCAAGAGTAAAATTTTTAACGTTGTTATATATATGTTTCCGCCAAAGCTAAAAAAAGGAGATGAAGTAAGAATAATTTCGCCGGCCCGAAGTTTGGCTTTAATATCAAAAGAGAACCGGGAAATCGCCCAAAGCCGGTTTAGGAAATTAGGTTTAAAAATTTCTTTTTCCAAGAATGCCGGTGAAAAAGATGAGTTTTGGTCATCCTCGATAAAATCCAGAGTTGATGATTTGCATGCCGCTTTCAGGGATAAAAATGTCAAAGCTATTTTTACCACCATCGGCGGATTTAATTCCAACCAATTATTAAAGTATTTGGATTACGGGCTGATTCGCAAGAACCCAAAAATACTTTGCGGATATTCCGACATAACCGTTTTAAGCAACGCGATTTATAAAAAGACCGGATTAGTTGCGTATTATGGCCCTCATTTTTCCACATTGGGAATGTTAAAAGGACTGGATTACACTTTGGAATATTTAAAAAAATGTTTATTTTCCGAAGAAAAATTCACACTCAAACCGTCTGAAAGCTGGAGCGATGATCTTTGGTATAAAAATCAGGTTAAAAGAAAGTTTATAAAAAATAAGGGGTTTTTGGCAATCAACCAAGGGGCAGCCGAGGGAAAAATTCTGGGTGGAAATGGTTGTACTTTTAATCTGTTGCAAGGAACAGAATTTATGCCGTCATTAAAAGATGCCATACTGTTTTTGGAGGATGATGATTTGGTTAAAGATTGGGCAGCGGTTGAATTCGACAGAAACCTGCAATCGATTTTGCATTTGCCGGATTCCGGCAAGATTCGCGGATTGGTCATTGGCCGTTTTCAAGCGGCTTCCCAAATGACCCCGGAAAAGATTTCTAAAATAATCAAAACAAAAAAGGAATTAAAAAATATTCCCGTCATAGCTAATGTGGATTTCGGCCACACCACGCCTCAGATAACATTCCCGATTGGCGGAAGAGCCAAACTTTTAGTAAAGAAGGATAAAATCTATCTGGAGATAACAAAACACTAAAAAGAGTAATATGCCGCAGATTACTGTTGACCAACTTACCCAATCAATCGGCGCGCAAGTGGAGCAGAATGTTCCTTTGGCGCAGTTTTCCACTTTCAAGCTGGGCGGGCCGGCTGAGTTTTTGGTGCGCGCCAAGAGCGCTGAGATTATCAAGCAGGCTATCCAAACCGCTCTTGATAATAATCTTCCATATACAATCTTGGGCGGGGGAGCCAATGTTTTAATCGCGGATAAAGGGATTAAAGGTCTGGTTATCAAAACGGAAAATACCGACGTCGCAGTCGAAGGCGAAATTATCCGCGCCCAAGCCGGGGCGCCGTTGGCGCAGATCGCGGTCAAAAGCAGTCAAGCGGGTTTGGCGGGTTTGGAATTCGCAGTGGCCATTCCGGGCAGCGTTGGGGGAGGAGTGCGGGGCAATGCCGGCTGCTATGGCACGGAATTGAAAGATGTGTTGACTAGAGTCCACGTGCTTCAGATTGTCATCCTGGAGGGAGCGAAGCGACCGATAGGATCCAGTATTTCTAAGATGGATTCTATCGCTTCAGCCCCGCAGAGCGGGGCTTCGCTCCAGAATGACAAGAGGGTTGAAGATGTTTGGTTAGAAAACAAAGACTGCCACTTTGCTTATCGCGAAAGCCGTTTTAAGCGCGAACCGTTCGTCATTCTGGAAGCTGAGTTCAAAGCAATGCCGGGCAATAAAGAAGAATCAATGGCCAAGATGAGCAAGTGGCTGGAACAGAAAAAAGCCACGCAAAGCGTGGAATCAAACTGCGCCGGCTGCGTGTTTAAAAATGTCGCTTGGCCAGATTGGGAGAAAGTCAGCCCAGAAGCGCTAAAAAAGGAGGATGTGGATTCAGGCAAAGAATTTCAAGCAAAGGGGATTGTGCCGGCTGGGTGGATTATCGACCAGCTGGGGCTTAAGGGTTTCCGCTTGGGAGGCACCATGGTTTCCGAGAAACACGGCAATTTTCTATTGAATATGGGACAAGGCTCAACCGACCAGATGGTCCAGTTGATCAGTTATGTCAAAATGCAGGTCCGCGACCGGCTGGGCGTTATGCTGCAGGAAGAAGTCCAATATTTGGGTTTTTAAAAAAAAAGAACGGCAAGCCCTCTCAACTTGAGAGAAGGCTCGCCGTTTCGTTGCCTGTGGTGCCGGGCGGCTATGGTTTCCGCTGGGCTATTCCAGCCACCAGAGCAAATCCGGCGGCAACCAGGAACGTGAACAGGGCGGCGGCTTCACCGAAGTGGTCAGCAGCCGCAGTCGATCCCGTGAGGCATTTGGCCGCTTCCATGATTAGGAGGCCGATGACGGCTGAGTACACAGCCATCACGACCAGGTAAAGCACGATTTGCAGACTCCTATTCATCAGACCTACCTCCTGTGTAGGGTTGGAAATAACGGGTTTTTATGTATATTATATAATATCATAGTAATGACTTTTTGTCAATATCATTACTTTTCCTCATCCAAACTATTGACAGCATAGCTAAACTCTACTAAACTGTTTTTATTGATTATCAATACAAAACTCTATAAAAGCTAGTCGGATTATTTAAGAGAGATTACTCTTAAATAATTTATTTTGTCTTATTTTGATGGAAGTTAACAAGCCCGAGAGTACTGACTCTAAACCCAAGGAGAAAGCAAGCGCTCCTGAAGGTTTTTTCGTGAATCGCAAGGGATTCATTGAAATGGACGGCGAAGTGCTTGAGCTTTTGCCGGCCGCAACTTTCCGCATCAAGCTTTCCAATGACCACGAAATTCTGGCCCATCTTTCCGGTAAAATGAGAATGAACAAGATCCGCCTGCTGCCTTATGACCGGGTGAAAATCGAGATGAGCCCATATGATTTAACCAAAGGCAGAATTACATATAGGTATTAACTGCGAATTATGCGAATGAATGCGAATTTATGCTAATACTACATTCGTATCCATTCGCAAAGATTCGCATAATTCGCAGATAACTTATGAAAGTCAGAGCTTCAGTAAAACCCATTTGCCGCGATTGCAAGGTTGTCCGCCGCCACCGGCGGTTAGTGGTAATTTGCAAAACTCCCAAGCACAAACAAAGACAAGGATAGATTAGCAATTAGTAATTACCAGTTACCAATTACCAAATTCATGCCAATCAGAATTAGTGGAGTTAACCTCCCGGACAATAAAAGAATAGCCATTTCCTTGACTTACCTCAAAGGCATTGGCGTGGCCCGTGGCCAGCAGATTTTAGCCAAGGCCGGCATTGATTTAAGCAAGCGGACCAAAGATTTAGCCGAAGACGAGGTGGCTAAAATCCGCCAGATAATCGAGGCCGAAGGCTATGAGCTGGAAGGCGATTTGCAGCGCCGCGTTTTGGGAAATATCAAGCGCTTAAAAGAAATCGGTTCTTGGCGCGGCTCCCGTCATGCCCGGCATTTGCCGGTGCGCGGCCAGCGGACCAAAACCAATTCCCGCACTGTGCGCGGCAATGTCCGCCGGACCACAACCTCGGGCCGCAAGACTAGCACGCAAAAAACGTAATTAAAGAGACTGCGAATTATGCGAATGAATGCGAATTTATGCTAATCATTCGTATCGATTCGCAAAGATTCGCATAATTCGCAGTATATATTTATGCCACCAGAAGAAAAGACAATCAAACCTAAAGCAGCGGCTCCTAAGAAAAAGAAAGCCAAAGTATCCCTCAAAAAGGGCGTGGTTTACGTTAACGCCACTTACAATAACACCATTATTTCCATTGCCGATATGGCGGGCAATATTTTAGCCGCGTCTTCGGCCGGTAAAATGAGTTTTAAAGGGCCAAAAAAATCAACGCCTTACGCGGCCGGCGTGGTGGTTAAGGATTTGGCCGAATTCGTAAAAAATTCCGGCTTGCAGCAGGTGGACGTGATAATTAAAGGCGTGGGCATGGGCCGCGAGGCCTCTATCCGCGGTCTTTCCGGATTAGGGCTGCAGATTTTATCAATTAAAGACCGGACCCCGGTTCCGCACAACGGGCCGCGCGCGTCCAAACCGCGGAGAGTATAGCAGTATGGCCAGAGATTTAGCTCCAAAATACAAGCGTTCTCGCCGTGAAGGCGTGGAATTACATCCGGATTTAGATCGCGCCGGAACCGCTAAATCGCCTTTAACCCGGCGCCGTTATTTTCCGGGCGTGCATGGGCCAAAAGGGGTTTGGGCCAAACACTCCAATTTTGGCATCCAGCTGCGCGAAAAGCAAAAGACAAAACGGATTTACGGAATTTTAGAAAAACAGTTCAGAAATTACTATACCAAGGCCATCCGCAGCCAGGGCGACACCGGCGAAGTAATGCTGGGCTTACTGGAAAAGCGCCTGGATAACGTGGTTTACCGGTTGGGCTTTGCCAAAACCCGGCCCGCGGCCAGACAGATGGTAACTCACGGCCATATTTTGCTTAACAAGAAAAAAGCGGCTATTCCTTCCACTCAGGTTAAGATTGGCAATGAAATTACCATCAAAGGCAAATTATTGGACAAGCCGGTTTTTGCCGAAAAGCTGAAAGCGCTGGACCGCAAGGCCCCAGGCTGGCTGGCCCGGGATAAGAACCAGGGCAAGATGGTGGCCGAGCCGGATTTGGACGAGGCCAAACAGATGATTGATATGCGCCTCATTATTGAATTTTATTCAAAGTAAACCTGCGAATTATGCGAATTTTTGCAAATCAATGCAAATTATATGTTCGCATAAATTCGTATTTATTCGCATAATTAGCAGCAAATTTTATGGAAAATATTCCATTGCCAACCACCATTAATATTGAGGTTGACAAAAAGGACCCTAAAAAGGGCACACTGACCATAGAGCCTCTTTATCCGGGCTATGGCCCGACTGTGGGCAATTCCTTGCGCCGGGTTTTGCTTTCGTCTTTGCCCGGGGCGGCTATTTTTGCTTTTAAAATTAAAGGCGTCAAGCATGAGTTTTCCACCATTCCTTATGTTAAAGAAGACGTGGTTGATATTTCGTTAAACTTGAAGCGCGTTAATTTAAAATGCTTCAGCGATGAGCCGGTTAAACTGGAAATTGAAGCCAAGGGCGAAAAAGTGGTAACTGCCGGCGATATTTCCGCCAACAGCGACATCGAAATCGCTAATCCCGAACTGCCGATTTTGACTTTAACCGATAAGGCCGCCTCAGTTGAGGTGTCTTTGTGGGTTAAGCGCGGCCGCGGTTATGAACCGGTTGAATCCCGCGTCGGCGAGGAGCTGGAGGTTAACGCCATTGCCATCGACGCCATTTTTACTCCGGTTCGCCAGGTTGGCTACCAGGTTGACAACGTGCGCGTGGGCGGCCGGACCGATTACGACAAAGTCATCATGCAGATTGAGACGAACGGCACTATTACCATCGAGGACGCGGTGCGGGACGTATCGGGCATTTTAGCCGAGCATTTTACCTTGATTGCCGCCAAGTCCGGAGCCGGAGATAAAGTTACAGGCCAAGACGATAAAGAAGACGAGGCTGAATAATATTATCTTGTTATGCGCCACCAGAAAAAAACAATGCATTTGGGAAGAGAGCATGGCCACCGCCGGCTGTTGATGAAGAATCTGGCCACCAGTTTTTTACTTTACGAAAAAATCGAGACCACGGTGGCCAAAGCCAAGCTGTTGCGGCCGTATGTTGAGCGTTTAATCACCTCGGCCCGCGTTGACAGCCTGCCGGCCCGCCGGATGGCCTTGCGCAAACTGACGCACAAAAACGCCACTAAAAAATTGTTTGAAGTTTTAGGGCCAAGATATAAAGCCAGAAAAGGCGGTTATACCCGCATTCGCCGCACCGCGCGCCGGGTGGGCGACCGCGCCGAGATGGCGATTCTATCTTTGGTGGAATAATTTTATGGCACAAGTTGTACGCAAAACTCACACTATCGATGCCTCTGGCGTCTCCTTGGGCCGGGTAGCCACCCAGGCGGCCTGGCTTTTGATGGGCAAGCACAAAGCCGCTTTTCAGCGCCACCAGGATCTGGGGGACACAGTTAAGATTGTTAATTCCGACAAGATTAAATTTACCGGCACCAAGCTGAAAGACAAACTTTATTACCGGCCGACCACGCGCGTTGGAGCTTTAAAATCCGAGAATCTGGAGAGCCTCTTAAAGCGCCGGCCGCATGAACCGTTGCGCCGGGCCGTGTGGGGCATGCTGCCCAAAAATTCCTTGCGCAAAGAAATGATAAAGCGTCTGCTAATCAAGTAATTATTTTATGAAGAAAACAGCGGAAAAATCAGATAAGCCCGTGGAGGGCTCAAGCAATCCTTTTCACGGCCGCAAATACATCCGGTCCGTGGGCCGGCGCAAAACCTCCAAGGCCAATGTTAAGCTCTACAGCCAGGGCAGCGGTCAATTTTTAGTGAACCATCTGGCGCTTGATAAATATTTTCCTCATTTTTCTTTGGTGGAGACGGCCCGCTCGCCTTTGGAGCAGCTGGGCAAAGCCAAAGAGTTCGATGTTAATGTCAATGTCTTGGGCGGCGGCAAAGCCGGCCAGGCCATAGCCGTGCGTTTGAGCTTATCGCGGGCGCTCTCCACGATTGATGAGAAATTAAGAGTCACTTTGCGCAAGCTGGGATATTTGAGCGTTGACGCGCGGGTTAAAGAAAGAAAGAAACCGGGCTTAAAGCGCGCCCGCCGCGCCCCGCAGTGGAGTAAGCGTTAAAATTTTAATGCAAAAATAAAGACCGGCCGTTTGGCTGGTTTTTATTTGGAAATGTGAGATAATAAAGTCGGAACTTCGGAATTACGGAATTTCGGTGTTTCGGTAAGAAAATTCGTCATCCTGAACGAAGTGAAGGATCTCGGCGATTATCCACGAGACCCCTCGACAAGCTCGGGGTGACGCGGTCTATTACTGAAATTCTGAAATTCCGTAATTCCGATCCACTATTTATGACAGACACTCATCATCCAACAAAAGTGGCCCGTTCCGGAATGGTTTACACTGGCACCTTGATACTGCAGAAAATTCTCTCTTTCACTTATTTCAGTTTTATCGCCTCAGCTCTCGGTCCGGCCAGTCTGGGGCGCTACACTTTCGCGCTGTCATTCGCCGCCTTTTTTTCGCTGGTGGTTGATTTTGGTTTTGTAAATATGGCCATCCGCCGCTTTAGCCAGTTGGAAAAAGAGCCAGAAGATTATTTTCGCACTCTTTTAACCACGCGGCTTCTTTTGGCTGTCTGCGGCGCGGCCATCTTGTTTTTAGTCGCCATAATTCTCGGTTATGATAAAAGCTTGCTGGAGCTGCTGGCCATAACCGCTTTGATTATGGTGATGGACGCGTTTACCGCTTTTTTTTATACCGTGTTCCGCAGCCGGCAGAATTTATTTTATGAATCACTGGGCACGATTATTTTCCAGATTATTATCTTAAGCGCGGGACTCTTTACTTTAGCCCGCACTCATGATTTACGAGCCTTGCTCTTGGTGATTGCTTTGGGCAGCCTCTGGCATGTGATTTATTCTTTGGGCTTGATAATCTGGCGCGCCCGATTTTCCGTTAAGCCAAAATTCAGCCTAACGCTGATTAAAGGAGTTTTAGCCGCGGCCTGGCCATTTTTTATGGCCGCCGGATTTATTAAGGCTTATAACACGATTGATACCATCCTGCTCAAGAATATCGCCGGCGACTTGGCTGTGGGTTTTTACGCCATTCCGGCCAAAGTGGTTTTTACTTTTCCATTTTTGGCGCTGGGCATTACCGCGGCCGTGTATCCGGCCATGTCCAATTACGCCGCCAGCTCGCGCGAGCGTCTGCAGAACATATTCAGCCGCACCTTGCAGTTATTACTGACCATTTCTTTGCCCATCGCGGTTGGGATTTTTCTTTTGGCCGGGCCGATTATGCAACGCATCTGGCCGGAGTTTGGGGAATCGATTCTGGGCCTGCAGGTTTTAATCTGGGCCGTGGTGTTCTTGTTTATTGAATATCCGTTCGGCTCGCTTTTAAACGCCACCGGCAATGAGCGGCGCAATACTTGGAACCGCGGCATCCAGCTGGCGACTTTTGTTATTTTGAATGTTTTACTTATTCCGGTGTATGGTTTTATGGGCGCGGTTTACACGGCCCTGGCTACCTCGGTCTTGATAGTTATTCTCGGAGCCATAAAAGCGCGCCAGATTGTGGCGGTGTTTAATAAGTTTATTGTGGTTGTTTTGTTAAAACTTTTGGCTTCATCCGCGGCCATGGGAGTTTTGATCTGGTGGCTGCGCGATAAATATTCTTTTCTTTCGGTTATTCCTTTGGCCGCGCTGGGGTATTTTATTATGTTGCTGATATTACGCGTTTACGGCCGCAACGATTGGGAGTGGCTCAAAAGCCTGGTCCGCCGCAAGGCCAGTAGTGAATTCGTGGAGTAATATGTCTAGACCTTTTTTGTTAACCTTGGAATACCCGCCGCAATTGGGTGGCGTGGCAAAATATCTGGAAGGCGAAGTTAATGCTTCGCCCGTGCCGGTGGTTGTTATCAAAGCGCAAGATTTAATGTGGCGATTTTGGCCAAGATGGCTGCCTTTGCTGTGGCGTGTGAACGCCCTCTCCTTTACTAAGGAGAGGGTTGGGGTGAGGTTATGGATATCCCACGTTTTGCCAATGGGCTATATTGCCTTGGTTTGGAAATGTATTTATAAAACGCCGTACCGGGTTTATCTGCATGGCTTGGATTTGGTGCGGCCAAAATCATCGCCTTGGAAAAGATTTTGGGTCAAGATGATTTTAAAGAATGCAAATGAAATTGTGGTAAACAGCAAGGCGACGGAAAAATTATTGGATAATTATTGTAGAGACGCGATACGTCGCGTCTCTGTCCAGTATCCGCGCATCGAAAAAATCGATATAGAAAAATATAAACCCGCAGGCGAAAAATTGCGTCAAGAATACAATATTGGCAATAAACCCGTTTTATTAACCATCAGCCGTTTGGTGAAGCGCAAAGGGATTGATTTGGTGATAAAATCATTGCCAGATGTCTGGAAACAGATTCCGGATTTGATTTATGTGGTGGTGGGGGAGGGGGATTATCGTGATTCTTTGGTAGAGGCGAGGCATTGCCTCGCCTCTACAGAACAACAAAACCAAATTATTTTCACCGGCCCCGTATCCGACGACGAAAAATACGGCTGGCTCTCGGCCTGTAATTGTTTTATATTAACACCCATTGATGACCCCAATGATTTTGAAGGTTATGGGATTGTTTATAAAGAAGCGCAGATGTTTGGCAAACCCGTCATCGGTTCCCGCGTGGGTGGAGTGCCCGAAGCGATTGGAAATCAAGGCGTGTTGGTCGAAGCAGGCAATATAAATCAAATTACGGACGCAATCATAAAAAATGTCCAATCCTAAAATTTCTATAATTATTCCTGTCTATAATCACGCCAAAAAATTGGCGCAATGTTTGCAATCCATAAAGAACCAGACATTTCAAGATTACGAGATTATTGTTGTCAACGATGGTTCAACCGATGTGACGCACGATGTGTTATGTAGGGGCGTATTGCAATACGCCCCTACGGCCAAATGCATTCATCAACCCAACCAAGGCGCGCCTATTGCTCGCAATAACGGATTTACCCAATCAACAGGCCAATACGTCCTCTTCTGTGATGCGGATGTCGTAATGAAACCAGCCATGTTGGAAAAAATGGCCCGTGTTCTGGATGAAAATCCGACTATATTTTATGTCTATTCTTCTTTCAAATTCGGGTGGAAAAAATTCAAACTCTGGGAATTCGACAGCGAGCGTCTCAAACAAATGCCCTATATTCACACCACATCTCTCATCAGACGCGAGCACTTTCCCGGATTCAATCCTGTGCTTAAAAAATTACAGGATTGGGATTTGTGGCTCTCGATGCTGGAGCAGGGCCATGTCGGAGCGTGGATTGACGAGGTTCTATTCACGGTCAAATCAGGCGGCACCATGAGTAAATGGCTGCCATCATTTATAGTTAAATTAGGAATAGGAAAAACAGCTCGGGAGTACCGCCAAGCTGTAGAGATAATCAAAAAAAACAGGCAGCCGAGAGGGTGAGTCGCGGCTGCCTATCCGAATGATCGGTCGAGGTCTCTCGCCATATTATGGCTCCTCGACAATGGTGATTACTTCCCCTTCGTTCTGGGGAACCAGGAAGCGCCTTCTTCTCCCGGCGAAGACGATGTCGAAGTAGAGCAACCTCTCTCCGAACATCACCGGCACGACTTCTTTCACCCTGCCCGTTGTCGGCTGGCCCTCGCCGGAAATCTTGACGTGCTTTCCGACCAAGCCTCGCACGGCGGCGGTGAGGACTGCTTCCTGCCGGCGGCGGTACTTATCCAGATTTCTTTTATAAATCTGGATAGCCCTAAACTCGGTGGCCACCTAACCCTCCTTTCCGGATCAGGGTTTCCTGGTTGCGCGGGCGTGATTGCCCGCGTGCTTCTTGTGCGATTTCGTTTTGTTGAAAATACTCCAGAAATGAGATAGTGTCAATATATGGATATATCAGTCATCATAGTTTCCTGGAATGTGCGCGATTTGCTCAAGAAATGCCTTGAGTCTGTCTTTAGATTCACAAAAAACAGCGTCATTCTGAGCGAAGCGAAGAATCCCAGGGATAATCCACGAGATCCTTCGGCTACGCCTCAGGATGACGTGAGTTTCGAAGTCATTGTCGTGGATAATGCTTCAACCGACGGTACAGTTGAGATGGTCAAGCGAGATTTTCCACAGGTGAAATTAATCGCCGATCAGGAAAATCGGGGATTTGCGGCCGCTAATAATCAAGGTATTAAAGAAGCTAATGGCGAGTATATTTTATTATTGAATCCGGATACAGAATTGATTGAGGATTCATTATCGGGAGTAGTAAAAAAAATGCGTTCGGATTCAAGTATTGGTGTTCTGGGCTGCAAACTTCTAAATTCGGATAAGACATTTCAGCCGTCGGTGCGGCGGTTTCCGCGGGTGCGGGATATTGCGGTCATGCTTTTTAAATTACATAAATTATTTCCGTCCTTGCTGGATAGATACTTGATGAAAGATTTTACTGAACTTACCCCTCACCCTAACCCTCTCCCAAAGGGAGAGGGGACTACTCATGAAGTGGATCAAGTGATGGGCGCGTTTTTTTGCATCAGAAAATCATTATTGGATAAAATCGGCCTGTTGGATGAAGGCTACTTTATCTGGTTTGAGGAAGTGGATTTTTGCCGCCGCGCCAAAAAAGCCGGCTACAAAGTAGTTTATTGGCCGGACACAAGCGTGGTGCACCATGGCGGGCAGTCTTTTAGTCAGCAAACGACCCTAAAGAAGCAGTGGTGGTTTTTTAAGAGCGCTCTTCGTTATTTCTTGAAGCGAGGCTGAAGGAACAGCCGCAATAATTCTGGTGGTAAAAGTTTTCCTCTTTGGCCACAGCCCGGGCAATATCTTGGCCGCCGTGCTTTTTAAAGTCAGCTTCCAAAAACTCAATGGCGAATTTTTCTCCGGCAATCTTACCCAGTGGGTTAATATAGTCCGCTTTTTTGTTCCGGCCCATAGTGATGGTGGCGCTAAAAATATCAAACCCGTTGGCCTTGGCAAAGCGCGCGGTTTGTTCCAGGCGCATCTTGATGCAAACCCCGCAGCGAGCGCCGCCCTCGGGTTCGTTTTCCAGACCTTTAACTGTTTCAAACCATTTGGCCGGCTCATACTCCGCTTCGGTAAAATCAACTCCGATTTTATCGCAATAATCCCGGCTCTGGTCGCGCCGTTTTTTATACTCTTCCTCAGGATGGATATTTGGATTATAGTAATAGCAGGTCAACTCGTATTGCTCTTTTAACTGGGCAATCGCGCCTCCGGCGCAGATGGCGCAGCACGTGTGTAACAGGAGTTTTTTCATAAATGAAATCAAGCAATAAAAAATTAATAATAACTACTTTCAGTTTAATTATTTTAGCGGAAGCGCTGTCGTTTGTCACGTATTTATATCCCGCGGTTAATCCGTGGGTTTTTGGATTAGTCGCGCTGGCGGCTCTGGGCTTGGCTGTCTATAAACTGGAATGGGGTGTGTATTTGATTTTCGCGGAACTGGCCATTGGCTCGTTTGGAAAATTATTCGTGCTGCAAATTAGCGGCGTGGAATTATCAATCCGCATTGTTTTATGGTTAATTGTGATTTCGGTCTGGCTCGCCCGCCCGAAGCAAGAGCGCTCGGGCGGGCTCGCCCAAGTTGTGCGGACGCGGCGGATTGCGTTTTTACATTCTCAATTTTTTAAACCATATTTGGCCCTGGCTGTGGTGTTGGGATGGGGGATTGTTTGGGGCTTGGGGCGAGGCCATGATTTTGGTGTTGTATTTTTTGACGCAAATAATTATTTGTATTTTTTGTTGATATTCCCGGTGTACGACGTGTTGGTCCAAAACCGAGACGCGATGTATCGCGTCTCTACAATTTTGTTCGGTGCAATTTCCTGGCTCGCGGTAAAAACCATTCTCCTTTTTTATATTTTCAGCCATGAATTATTCGGGTTGCAAGATATCCTGTATTCCTGGTCACGCCGTTTCCAGCTGGCGGAAATCACCAATATCAACCCAATGGAATTGACTTCGCGCGTCTTTATCCAGTCGCAGATCTGGGTGTTGTTTGGGTTGTTTATTATTTTAGGGTATTTATTTTTTTGTCATTCTGGAGCGAAGCCGCCAAAAGCGGCTGAAGCGATAGAATCCAGAATTTCTAAATACGGATGGATCCTATCGCCCCGCAGGATGCGGGGCTCCAGGATGACACTAATATTGTCCATATTTTTATCCTCCGCACTCATTATGTCCTTTTCGCGCAGTTTCTGGCTGGCGGGCATATTATCTTTAGGTGTTTTTTTAATCTTGCTGTTAATTCAACGCGAGCGATTCAGCCGCGTTTTCTATTTTGGAATATTGAGTATTGTCATTATGACTCTGGGCGTGGGGCTGACTTTGGGTGTGGCGGCTTTCCCAATTCCGCGCGGTTCATCCAGCGCTGATTTTCTAAAAAATCGAGCTTCGCAATTCAAAGAAGCCGCGGCCTCGTCCCGCGTGTCGCAAATCCGTCCGCTTTTAACCATGATCGCCAAACACCCGGCCATTGGTTCCGGCTTTGGCCAGGCCGTAACTTACCAATCCCAAGATCCGCGCGTCCTGAAAAATCATCCTGACGGCCAATACACCACTACCGCGTTTGAGCTGGGCTGGCTGGAAATCTGGTTGAAACTGGGTTTGCTTGGTGTGTTGGTATATCTCTATTTACTGTGGCAAATTTTGAAATTCGGCTGGCAAACAGGTGGTTATCTTGCCTTTGGTGCCATGGCCGGCCTGGTTGCGGTTGTCATCACTCACGGAGTAAGTCCATATTTAAATCACCCTTTGGGAATTGGGGCAGTTTTGCTTCTGACTTGCGCGTTTGACACTAGTCAAAGACAAGAATAGTATTGATAATTAAATACCTTGCGAGTAACAAATAACGATGTCCGCAAGGCAAGTCAGCACCTTCCAGAGGAGGGAAGGGCAATGGCACATGAACATGGCAGTATGACCAAGAGTCATCCCGTCTCGGCGGTGGTGGACGAGATCATTGGCGGCCAAGTGTGTCTGAGGATGCCTATGATCCCAACGCTGGATGGCGTTGAGACCGGGTCCACCTTCGAGCTGTGCGTGATCGACGACGAGACCGGAGAGCCCATCGGGCCCTCGAGCCTGGCTCGGGTCATAACCGTTGACCGCGACCAGATCATCTTTGACATCACGCGCGTCGCGATCCCGAGCGCTCTGTCCGTTGGTGGTCAGCTCTCGGTGATAGTCACCAGCAAGGGGCTGGATGCCGGAGAAGATCAGGAGCACCGCTCAGTTCAGATGGTGGCAGCGTAGCATGAGGGGCCTACGATTGCCAGGCAGAACCGCAAGTGGGGGGGGAGTATCCTCCACTTGCGGCCTTTTTGTATTTGTTATAAATTAAGCAATCGTGATAATCTTTATCTATGCCGCAAGTGCAAATTCAAATAGTTACGTGGAATAGCCGAATCCATCTGGAACGGCTTTTTCGCGGTATTGAAAAACAAGAAGGAGTGGATCTTAGTATTGTGATAATTGATAACGCGTCAAGAGATGGAACTATGGAATGGTTGCGTTCCTCCAACCCTCACCCTTCCCTCTCCCTGGAAGGGAGAGGGAATATTAGAATTATTCAAAACCAAACAAACAGAGGTTTTGCTGCTGCTCACAATCAAGGATTTGCAATATGCGAAGCGCCTTATGTTTTAGTGCTGAATCCGGACACGGAATTACAGGCTGGATATTTGGCAGAGGTTTTGCGTGTTATAGAGTCCACTGCGCCCCTCACCCTAACCCTCTCCCGAAGGGAGAGGGGACTGTCTGAGAGCCGGATTGCGTCCGTTCAGGGTAAGCTGTACCGGGAATTGCCAAGAGGCGAAAAATATGGCATTATAGACAGTTGTGGGTTGGAAATGAGGAAATGGAGTCGAGTAGTAGATATTGGGCAGAATAGCGCGGATAAAGGCGATTTTGGGGTCCAGACAGAGGTATTTGGCGCCACCGGAGCGTGCGCGCTTTATCGTTTACAAGCCCTAAAGCAGGTGGCGGATAAACACGGTATTTTTGACGAGCGGTTTGGCAGTTACAAGGAAGACGTGGATTTGGCCTGGCGGTTACACCGTGCCGGCTGGAAAGCTGTTTTTACGCCCCAAGCCACAGCCTGGCACGGCCGGAGAGTGGGGAAGGGGGATAGGCGGTCGTGGAAAATTCGGTACTTATCTTTGAGAAATCAAATGTTAATGATATTGAAAAATGTCAAAGTCCAAAATCCAAATGTCAAATCAAGGCCAAATGATTAAATGTCAAATTTAAACTTTGGATTTTGACATTTATTTGGCATTTGAGCTTTGATATTTGTCATTTTATTCCATGGATCTCTCCATCATCATTCTCAATTACAATTCCAAAGATTATCTTTTGCCGTGCATCAAGGGAATAACCGAGCACACGGCTGATTTGGAATACGAAATTATCGTGGTTGATAACGCGTCTACCGATTCGAGCATCAATTATATCGAACGCAAGATTTTGCCCCGCTTCAGCCAAGTGAAACTGGTTAAAGCCAAAACTAACGGCGGTTACGCGGCTGGCAATAATCTTGGCATCAAGGCTTCAAGCGGCCATTATCTGGTAATAATGAATCCCGATATTGTGATTTGGGACAATTCATTAAAACAGATGGTTGATTTTATGGATGCCAAACGAGCAGTGGGCATTGCCGGGCCTAGGCTGCTCTCGCCAGACGGCAGTTTGCAGTACGCTTGCTATAGCTGGCCCACGCCCCAAGTTTTGCTTTACCGCCGCACCGTGCTCGGTCGCTTTGGTTTTGCCGAGCGGGCGATTGATAAGTTCTTGCTGAAAGACTGGGATCACTTGGACTCCCGGCCGGTTGACTGGTTGCAAGGCTCATGCGTTATTGTGCGCCGCGAAGCGCTCTTGCAGGTGGGTTTAATGGATGAGCGTTATTTTTTGTACGCCGAGGATATGGATTGGTGCCGCCGGTTTTGGCAGCAGGGCTGGGAGGTTTGGTATCTGGCCCCGATTGAATTGATTCATTATCACCAGCGCGCCTCGGCCAAAGACAGCGTCTGGCAATCTTTATTCAATAAAATGTCCTGGGTCCATTTAGCGAGCTCCATAAAATATTTCCGCAAATGGGGACTGGGAAAAACTCATGCCTTTCATTCCTAATTTTATCCATCCAACCTGGCGCGACGGGTTCAAGCGCGTCTTTTCCGGGCAGCAATATTTCTGGAGGGTTATTGTTATTGCGGCCACGCTTTTGGTTTTGTTTTACGCGTACCAGCTTATAGACGCCTACCGCAATGTCCGGCAGATTCGCGCGCTCGTGCCCCAGCTGGAAAACACGATCCTGACCCGCGACTGGGAAGGGGTGCAGGCTAATTTGCGCTCTCTGGTGGCCAACGCCGATGAGCTGCGGGGCGATCTGGACCGTTTGTTCCCGTTTACCTCTTTGCCGGGCGTGCGCGGCGAGGTTAAGGCTGCAAAAAATATTTTAGCCGTGGCCGAGATTAACGTTGAATCGGCCAAAGAAGTGATTGACTGGCTGGGCCAGTTCAAGCTTTTGCGCGGAGGGTCGCTGGAATCGGTTGGATCTTTGCCCGAGGCCGAGCGCAAAGAGTTTTTGCAGGGACTGGCGGCTTCGGCCCCGCTTTGGCAAGACGTAAAATTAAGAACCGCCATGGCCATGGGCTTGCTCCAGGACGCCGAGGAACAAACCCGCTTGCCTGTTTTAAGTTCTTTCATAAGCTCCATCATCCAAACCATGAGCTCGGGGCAGGAATTTTTTAACAGCGTTGAGCCTTACATTCCGCTTTTGCCAAAACTCCTTGGCTATCCTTCGGCCCAAAATTATCTGCTGCTGTTGCAGAACAATACCGAACTGCGGCCCACGGGCGGGTTCATTGGCACTTTTGGCAGCCTGACTTTAGGGAACGGCGCGGTGGCCGGTTTTAGCACCGAGAATATTTATAATTTGGACGAGCCGGCCAAAGCTTATAACACCAAAGTGCCGCCCCCGCCGATTCAGCGCTACTTAAAACAGTCGCAATGGTTTTTGCGCGACGTTAACTGGGATCCGGATTTTCCCACTACGGCCCGCGAGGCCATGCGTTTTTACCGCGAAGAGCGCGGCCCGATCCAGAGCTTTAACGGCGTGATCGCTTTTACTCCGGAAATCATCAAAGACATTTTGAAAGTCACTGGCCCGATAACCATCCGCGACAATGTTTTTACGGCCGAGAACATAGTCGAGAAGCTCCAATATGAGGTTGATGTCGCTTTTGAAGAGAAAGGCGTGAACATTTATAACCGCAAGGAGATTATTGACGATTTGGCCCAGGTTTTAAAAGAGAAAATTTTCGCTTTCAGCAGCCAGGAATTGCGTTCTTTGGCGCCGCTTCTTTTGGACGCTTTTGCCGAAAAACACCTGATGGTTTATTTTACCGACAGCCGGCTGCAAGCGATGGCGGCCAAACTTAATTGGGATAACCGCGTTTTGGAATCCGAGGGCGATTATGTTTACCTGGTGGACGCCAATCTGGGCAGTTTAAAAACCGATCCGGTTGTGTCCCGGATCTTAAACTACACTCTCCGGACAGAGCCGCGCGACCGGACGCTCATTGCCACTGTGGCCGCGACTTATAAAAACACCGGCAATTTTGACTGGAAAACAACGCGCTACCGCACTTATTCCCGGCTTTACGTGCCTTATGGCTCGTCTTTAATAAGCGCTAAAGGCAACGAGGAGCAGATAGAAATTACCGACCAGCACGGCAAAACCGTGTTCGGCACTTTTATTTCCATTGAGCCTGGCCGCAGCGAGACTTTGACGTTCACCTATAAACTGCCCGCTTGGCTGACCGAAAAAATAATTCGCGGCCAGTACCAGCTGCTTGTCCAAAAACAAGGCGGCACCGAGGCGCACGAACTGCAGCTTGATCTGGCTGTTCCTTTTACAGTGGCTTCGAGCGGCGGTTTGCCCGGATTAAAACAGGAAGATAATAATCGCGTTACCGCCAAAACCGATTTGCGGACCAGCCAAACAGTGTATTTGAAATCAAAATAATTTTTTTGTCATCCCGAGCCCCCAGCAGGAGATGCCACTTACCACAGATGCGACAAGCCATTGAACAGAAATCAACGAATCGCATGTCGAGGGGCGAGAGGATCCCCTGGTAATTGCTCATAACAAGGGGATCCTCTCGGCGTACCCCATCCATCGCCGTGAATAATGTTACTATGCTTTCTGCGTTCATTGCTTATAGTGGTGTACTTGAACGCCTCGGGATGACAAATCAGGTTGACTTGTTGCCTATTTTCGCATAAGATGAATTGACAATTCATCTGCTTTTTGAACACAATTTTTGCTCACCGCCTGCTATGTTTGTCAAAAAAATTGGAATTGATTTGGGAACAGCCAACACACTCGTTCATTTGCCGGGACGGGGCATTGTTATTAACGAACCTTCGGTGGTGGCGATTTCTTTGCATGAAAAAATCGTGCTGGCCGTGGGTGATGAAGCCAAAGAAATGATCGGCCGCACGCCGGACACAATTATCGCCTCGCGGCCCTTAAAGCACGGTGTCATTGCTGATTATAAAACCACCGAGGCCATGCTGCGCTATTTCATCAACAAAGCTCTGGGCGGTTGGAGGCTTTTCCGGCCCGAAGTGATGGTAGCTGTGCCGGCCGGCATCACGTCAACCGAGCGGCGCGCCGTGGTTGACGCCACCATCGCGGCCGGAGCCAAGGCCGCTTACATCATCAAAGAGCCGATTGCCGCGGCCATTGGCGCCAACATCCCCATTGCTTCAGCCTCAGGCCATATGATTATCGATCTGGGGGGCGGCACTTCGGAAATGGCCGTTATTTCTTTGGGCGGCATTGTGGCCAACACTTCAGTGCGCATCGGCGGCAACAAGCTCGATACGGCCATCATGGAATACACGCGGCGCAAATATAATCTGGCCATTGGCGAACGCTCGGCCGAGGAAGCGAAAATTGAAATCGGTTCCGCGCTTTATCTGCAAAAAAAGATGTCCATGGAAGTTAGGGGACGGGACATGGTTTCCGGTTTGCCGCGCACCATTACTATTACTTCCGATGATATTACCGAAGCCATCCAGGCCGAACTGGAGGGCATTATTTCGGCTGTCAAAGCCGTGCTCCAAAACACGCCGCCGGAGCTGGCGGCCGACGTCATCGACAAGGGGATTGTGCTTTCCGGCGGGTCCTCGCTTTTGCGCAACATGGACCGCCTGATTGCCCAGGCCACGGGCGTGCCGGCCTACACGGCTGATGACGCGCTCTTGTGCGTGGCCAAGGGCACAGGCATTGCCCTGGAGAATCTGGAATCTTACAAACGCAGCATCTTGTCCGCGAACTAACCTCCCTCTCCCTCTGGGAGAGGGCTGGGGGTGAGGGGCGAGATGAGCTAGGCTGACGGTTGGCTCAATTCCACCATTTGAGCCAATTGACTAAAAAAAGACGCCCGCCTGGAGGTTATCCAGTACGGGCGTTTTGTGGCTCATATAGCGCTGCCATCTGAGCCAGCCTTGTGGCTCAAATGGTGGAATTGAGCCACAAGGCTAAAGCCGGAGGAGCTCGGCGGTTTCTTCCCAGCCGATGCACTCATCGGTGATGGAAACACCGTAGAGCAGGCTGCTCCCGCCATTTACCCCTTGCTTGCCGGCCTCGAGATTACTCTCCAGCATGGCGCCGATGACGCAGTTCTGGCCTGAGTGGCGTTGGGCAAGGGTATGGACCCAGGCCGAGGCTTGGTCTTTTTCCCGGCCTGCCTGGCGCGGGCGGGGGTTTTGCCAGACAGCCCTTTCCGCGGCTGGCTTTACATAGCCGTTATCATGGCTGCAATCAACCACAATGGCCGGCTTCAATCCAGTTGCTTTGATAGCCGAGCAAGCCAGAGCGATATTCTGCTCATCGCAGTTCGGTCCGTTCTTGCCGCCTCGGAGCACCAAGTGGCCATGAGGATTGCCCGTGGTCTTAACTTGGCACTGCCGGCCGTCCTGGTCGATTCCCAGGAAAGAGTGGGCAACCCGGGCGCTAAGCATGGCATTGATAGCCACCTGCACGTCGCCGCCGGTTGAATTCTTGAACCCGATTGGCATGGAAAGGCCGGATGCCATCTCGCGGTGGGTTTGCGATTCAGTGGTGCGCGCGCCAATGGCCGCCCAGCTCACCAAATCAGAGATGAACTGGGGAACTGTCGGATCCAGAAATTCAGTGGCTGTTGGCAATCCCAGTTCATTGATATCGAGGAGGAGTTGGCGCGCGATGCGCAGCCCTGCCTCGATGTCGTCCGTGCCGTCAAGACGCGGGTCGCTGATCAGGCCTTTCCAGCCGGTGGTGGTGCGGGGTTTCTCAAAATAGACCCGCATGACCATGAACAGCCGGTCCGCCGCTTCATCCGCGAGTTGCTTCAGGTGTCCTGCATACTCTCTGGCCGCGGCCGGGTCGTGGATGGAACATGGCCCGACAATAGCCAGGAGCCGCTGATCTTCTCCGGCAATGATGCGCTCAATCGTCTGCCGCGCGAAAAGAACGGTGCCAGCCGCTTGCTCCGTAATCGGCAGCTCGGTCTTAAGCTGGCGCGGGGACGGAATAGGGAACTCGCCGGCCACGCGGATATTGTCAGTTCTCTGCATTGCTGCCTCCCGGAGTTGGGGTGAGTTGTGTAAGGAACGATGTCTGGTTAAATAACCAAAAAAGCTGACCTTTTGCGAAGACCAGCTTTTCTAGAGATTGGACTTTGGGCGATTACCTAAGCCAAAACACTGATCTTCGGGTCAGCGGAAAAAAGTATGTATAAAACCAGTTGTTCTGTCTCAGTTGTTTTTCCATATCAAAAATATTATAGCATCATAAAAATATTTGTCAATAAAAAAAGCGCCGCCAGTCCCTGGAAGGGCCTGGCGGCGGCGTGCTGTGGGGAGCGGTTGTTCTCGGAGTTCACTCCACAACCGGGAACGTGGCCTGGCAGTGGGGACAGGTTTCCTGGCCCGGGCCATTGACCTTGAGTTGCTTCTGGCACTTGGGGTTGGGGCAGTTTGCGAACCGAGAGACAGTCCGGCCGCCCAACCAGTCGGTCCGAGTCGTCTGATAGATGTGGACCGGTGCGTAGACCGGTTTCCTCACCGGCTGGTGCGAGCGCCGGTGCCCTTCGGCCTGGTTTCGGCTGATGCGCGCGAGGCAAAGGTTGCAGCGCACCCTGTTACCAGACAAGGGCGTGAATGTAGTCTCGCCTTGGTGCGAAACCTTGTCTCTGGGCATAGCTTAGCCGCCTCCTTACGCGGTTTCGAACTTGGCGCCGCAAAAGTGGCAGTTACCCGGGCCGTTGGCATGGATAGTGACGCGCCTTTCGCATCCAGGGCAGTTGATGTAGCTGTACTGGCCGTAAGAGGTACTTCCTGTCTGGATGTGGCACTTCGGAACAGGTACCTTGGGCTTGAGTGCCTTGGGCTGGCCCGGTTCGGTGCTGACCAGGTGTTCAGCCAGCTTGGCCACTTGAGCGTCCATGGGGCTCAGGCCGCGCACTGTGGGCTTTTTGCGCGGCGGCTTCTCGCGGCGCTGACCCTTGGCATGGTGTCCGTGGTCATGAGTCTTGTCCTGTATCCACGATGATTTGGCCATAAGTCCCTCCGGGAAATGAGTGGTTGGAAATGTGCTTCTCGTTCAAGACTGTGGCCGTATTATTAGCCAGCTTTAGATTTATGTCAATGATTTGACGTTTTTTATTTTTTGCGCTAAGCTGGAATCAGGTATGAATAAAACACGCCAGAACAGAACAGCTTTGCTTTTAACCCTTAGCCAGTGGCTAGGGTAGTGTTTAGCGTGTAGAGATCGCGAATCACCCTAGCCAAAGCCGGCTAGGGATTTTTGTATACCCAGCTCTTTGTCAATTCAATTCAAACTTTTTAACAAGAGAGGAAGTAGGCCATGAAATCAAGAGACGGTCCTGATTGCCGGTATATTTCCAGCCAGGTGTTCCCGTTGGACGGCCAGTTCCATGGCCGGGTGATTCTCTCGGTCATAACCGCGCCGGCCGAGGTGGTGAATTCCGTGGTCGTGCAGTGGCCACGCTGGAAGCTGGCCGTTGGAGTCGCTATTGAGGATTCGGAGGCAAGAGCGCTCGCGCGCGCCCGAGAACAGGCTTTTGCGGCCGCGCAAGCAACGGGAAACCAGAGGGAGGCGGAGAGATGCCTGTAGTGACATTTCCTCAAGTGGCGCTGGTTCAAACGTCCGGCGGTTCGGAGCCCGGAGATGTTCGGGTGCTGGTATGTTTCACTGACCGGCCTGCAGCCTTCACTTCCAGCTCGGCACAGCCCGGTGTCCGGTATGGGCGCGAGCTCGCCGCCTGCGCAGCGGTTATAGCCGCGGCCATCAGAGTCGGGAACTGCGCCATAGAGACGCGAGTGGTGCACTTCAAGCGCCGGCGCGGTATTACCCGCGTCATGGTTGTTTCCGAGCACGCGCCTGGCCGGACGGACATCAGGACCGGCTCATCGCGCCGCCAAGACCGTTGCTGGGCCGCGGCCGAGGCCTGCCTGGACGCTCTTTTCATTCTGCCGGCTCCGGATCCGCGTCAGGTTGGTTTATGGGTTCGCCTCTAGAGCCCGGATGGTTCTTTCCGCTTGGGCCAAGCTTCACAGCTTGGCCCTTGTTTTTTTATTTTTGCGCATTGACCGCGTGCGGCAAATACTTGTATAATTAAATTATGATAAAGGCGAGCGCTGAACTAATCGGGCATCAAGAAATTTTAAGATATTTGGAGCAATCGCTTCAGAATAATTCTTTAGCCCACGCTTATTTGTTTCTCGGGCCCGCCGGCAGCGGGCGGATGAAGCTTTTGGAAGTTTTTTTGCCGCAAATCATCCAATCAAAAAATCTCCAGCATCCGGATATCCGCGTGGTAACAGCGGAAAGCGACACTATCACCATCAGCCAAATAAGGGAACTCCGGGCCGCTCTGGCCTTGTCGGGTCTGGCTGGGAGTAAAAAAATAGCCGTGATTGACGGAGCGGAAAAAATGAACACCGAAGCCCAGAACGCTTTTTTGAAAGTTTTGGAAGAGCCGGTTAAAAATACTTATATTTTTCTTTTAGCCAGCCATCGGCGGACTCTGCTGCCGACCATTTATTCCCGCGTGGTGCCGATCTATTTTAATCCCGTGCCAACAAAAGAAATGGAGGCGCTGGCCGTTAAATTGGGTTTAGAGAGTAGCGCGGTTTTAGAGAGCCATGGCTGCCCCGGTTATTTAATTAATAAATCGCAGGGCCAAGAAAATGATTCATCGTTGATAGACGGGATTATTTCCAAGCCCGACCCGAGCGAGCGGCTGCGTTTTTTTATGCAAGCCAAAATGGAAAAGGAAGCCATCAGGCCGTGGCTCCAGAGCCTGGCGCCGGTATTGCGCGAGCGATTATTGGCTTTAAACCAACCAATTAAATTAGTTAAAACAATCAAGCTGCTGCAGGAGGCCTTAAGCGGGCCGACTGGCCAAAATTGGCAGCTGATTGCGGAAAATGTAATTATTTCCATATGAACAAAATAAAAATATTGTGCCTGGCCTTGTCTGTCGCTTTTCTGGGCGCGGCCTGCACTCCGGGCGTGAGCGGCACGGCAGCGGACGGCGGGGTTTGGTACAGTTCAAATCGCGGCGAGCGCTGGGATCAGAGGATTCTTATTCACGCTGATAGCACCAGCCGCAAGACAATCGGGTCGCTGGATTTTCACAAATTGGTTTTTTCGCCCCAGGACAGCCGCAAGCTTTTTGCCTTGTCAACGCAGGGCGGATTATGGATCAGCTGGAACGCGGGCAATAACTGGGATTTGATTATTTCCTCCCCGGGAGTCAATGATATTGCCATCCATCCGGCCAATCCCAGAATTTTTTACGTGGCCGTGGGCACTTCAATCGCCAAAACCGAGAGCGACGGTGATGCTTTTAAGGCGGTTTATACCAATGACCAGAAGTTGAACGAGGTAACCAGCCTGGCTCTCAATCCGGCTAATCCGGCCATTCTTTATGCCGGCACTAAAGCCGGGCAGATACTGTTTTCCGAAAATAGCGGCGTTTCGTGGCGGGAACTGGCCAAACTCGAAGGCGTGGTGGAAAAACTGGCTGTTCATCCGGCAAATCCGGATATAATGTACGCCGGCATTGCGGGCCGGGGATTGGCCCAATCCACTGACAAAGGCAAGAATTGGAAATTCTTTACCGAGAATTTTGCCGCCTTTTCCGGAGCCAGCGAGTTCCGCGATTTTACCTTGTTGCCCACTGGCATTATTTACGCTTCCCGCTACGGTTTGCTGCGCAGCTTGAACCAGGGCAAAGACTGGGTGAATCTGCCCTTGATTTCGGACAAGAACGACTCTAATATATATTCACTCGCCGTTAATCCCAAAAATCCGCTGGAAATTTTTTACGGCACCCGGTCCACTTTTTACCGGTCGCTCGACGGCGGCTTTAACTGGATTCCGCGCTCTTTGCCCACTACCCGCGCCGCGCTTTCGATTCTGGTAAATCCCGACAATCAAGATATTATTTATCTGGGCGCGGGGAGAGTGAGATAGAATAAAATAATAAAAATGACAAATGTCAAAATCCAAAGTTCAAATCAATGTCAAATGGCTAAATTACTGTCATTCCGACCGAGGCGTACTCGCCGAGTGGAGGAATCCCTTGTATGCGAATTAACCAAGTATAAGGGATCCCTCGACTCCGCTTCGCTGCGCTCGGGATGACAACTTTGTCATTAGGATTTTGACATTCATTTGGCATTTGAACTTTAGCATTTGGATTTATAGATTTAATATAACTTATGTTTGATAAATTCGATTCGCAGAGTAAAAAAATCAAAGAGCATTTTATCGAGGAGCTAAAATCCATCCGCACCGGCCGGGCCAATCCGGCGCTGGTGTCCAATATTGTGGTTACGGCCTACGGAACGCCGACGCCGCTCTCGCAATTGGCCAATATCAACGCCCCGGAAGCCAAGCTTCTGGTTATCGAGCCCTGGGACAAATCGCTTCTCAAGGAAATAGAAAAAGCCATTGCCGGCTCGGGGCAGAATTTAACCACCGCTTCCGACGGCGCGGTGGTGCGAATCAAGCTGCCGGATTTAACCGCCGAAACGCGGCAGTCTTTAATAAAGATTTTGGGGGAAAAACTGGAACTGGGGCGCGTGGCTATCCGCCAGGCGCGCGACGACACCAAGAAGGAGATTGAGAATAAAAAGCGCGCGGGCGAAATTACCGAAGACGACCGCTACAGCTTTTTAGAAAAACTGGACAAAAAAACCAAGGATTTTTCCTTGGAGCTGGAAGAGTCGGCCAAGCAGAAAGAAAAAGAAGTAATGACAATTTAGTTTATGTTATTAACCATCATTGCATTTATACTGATATTAGGTTTTTTGGTCCTAGTCCATGAACTAGGACATTTTATCGTGGCCCGGAGGCTGGGCGTGGCTGTGGAAGAATTCGGCATGGGCTTTCCGCCCAAATTATGGAGCCGCCACTATCAAGGCACTAAATATTCCTTGAATCTTATTCCTTTGGGCGGGTTTGTAAAAATCAAAGGCGAAGAAGGGGGATCAAGCGAAGATAAAGACAGTTTTGCTTCGCGCCCGGTTTGGCAGCGGACGGTTATTGTTCTGGCCGGCGTGGTTATGAATTGCCTGGCCGGCTGGCTCATATTGGTGGCGCTTTTTTCCACCGGCGTGCCTATGGAAATAACAGAGAGAGTCAACCGCGCTTATGTGCGCTCAAGCGACGTGGTAATTGCCGCTATTGTGGCGGATTCGCCGGCTGCCAAAGCCTCTCTGAAAGAAGGCGACAAATTGATAAGCATCAACCAGGAGCCGGTGAAACAGATTGAAGACTTTCAATCTTATGTCTCGGCTCACCAAGGCCAGAGCGTTAAACTGGTTTACAGCCGCAATCAGGCCGAAGTCGCGGTTGAAGTTGTGCCCGAAATTATAAAAGACGTGGAGCCTGGCCGGGCCATAATCGGCCTGGATTTGGCCGAACTGGGCATAGTGCGCTGGCCGTTCCATAAGGCGGTGGTGGAAAGCGCCAAAGCCGCTGGCAGCTATTTGGAGCGCATTGTTTCTGTTTTGGGAAGTATTGTCAAACGCGTATTTATCGGCCAAGGCGCGGGAGAGAGCCTGGGCGGGCCGGTGGCTATTGCCGTGGCCACTAACGACATGGTAGATTTAGGCCTGCCTTACGTCCTGCTCTTTACCGCTATTTTGTCTTTTAATCTGGCGATTATCAATATTTTTCCGTTTCCGGCTTTAGACGGCGGCCGGATAGTATTTTTCATTGTCGAAAAAATTCGCGGCCGGCCGTCGCGCAAGCTGGTTGAAGACTGGTTTCACCGGGCGGGCTTTATCCTGCTGATGCTCTTGGCGATTTTTATCACTTATCGCGATATCATGCGTTTCGGCGGCCGGATTTGGTCGGCCATCGCCAATTAGGCTTCCTAAAACAAAATTAGCAGTTTGGAAAGAGTTGGTATGTTCAAAAATTTTTTAGGCCGACTTTCGAAAGACATCGGGGTGGATTTGGGAACTTCCAATACCTTGTTCTTCGTGCGCGAAAAGGGGATTGTCATCAACAGCCCAACCGTGGCCGCGATTAACACCCGCACTGACCAACTTTTGGCTGTGGGGTTGGACGCCAAGCGCATGATGGGCAAAACGCCGCCGCACATCACCGTCATCAGGCCCGTGGAAAACGGGGTGGTGGCTGATTTTGAAACCTGTGAAAAGCTGGTTAAGCATTATATCGAAAAAATCCACCGCGAAAGCTTTACCATTACGCCACGGCCGCGAATTATAGTTAATATTCCGCTGGATATTACCGAAGTGGAGCGCAAAGCCGTGCAGGACGTTCTGATGGGCGCCGGGGCCCGGGAAGTGCACCTGGTGGAAGAGCCGCTGGCCACGGCCATTGGCGCGCGGGTGAATTTACAGGATTCCGTGGGCCACATGATTGTTGAGATTGGGGGCGGCAAAACTTCCATGGCCATCATCTCCCTGTCGGGCATTGTTAACGGCCAAACCATCCGCACGGCCGGCGACGAGCTGGATAACACCATCCGCGAATACGTGCGCGAGAACTTTAATATTATCATCGGCCAAAAAACGGCTGAGGAGATAAAAATCAAGATCGGTTCAACCATCGCTTTGGAAGAGCCGCTGGAACTCAAAGTCAAAGGCCGCAACCTGCTGACCGGCTTGCCCAAGGAATTCAGCATTAATGACAGCCAGGTGCGCGAGGCCATCAAACGGCCGGTGCGCACTTTAGTGGATCAGGTGCGCCTGACCGTGGAAAGCGCGCCCGCCGAACTGGTGGCTGATTTGCACGAAAGCGGCATTTTGCTTTCCGGCGGCGGCGCCCTGTTGCGCGGGCTGGACGCGCTCATCAGCAAAGAACTGACCATGCCGGTAAAAATAGTGGATGACCCGCTCACCACCGTGGTCCGGGGCGCCGGCATTCTGCTCGAGGACGACGCTTTATTGAAAGAAGTGGAGTCGGTGGGGAATATAATGTTGGGATAGGTTATGCGTTTTGGATTTTTAAAACAAAAAAAATCCCTGCTGGCGGTTTTTATCGTCTTACTGATATTGGTTTATAATTTTACGGCCCTGGGTGTTTATGGCTCTCGGCTGCAGCCGGTTTTTTATTACCTGGGTTCGCCTTTTTGGCGCGCGGGCCGGGGGCTGAATTCAGCTTGGGCCGGCTTAACCGGCGGCTGGGCTTTGCAGGCCAAATTGGCCAAGAGCGAAGACTACGCTTCTGCCTTGGCTGCGGAGAATGCCCGGCTTAATTTTCTCCGCGACGAGAACCGCGAATTGCGCGAGCTCTTGGGGTTTAAGGCTTCATCCAGCCAGGAAGTTCTGGCGGCTTCGGTTATGGCTTGGTCAGATTTTTCCGGCCAAAGCATTATTATCATCAATCAAGGCAGCGAGGCTGGCGTGCTTCCTCGCCTGCCGGTAATTTCCTCGGGTGGCGTGCTTATTGGCAAGGTGGCCAGCGTCACACCCGGAACAGCGACGGTTCTTTTAACGGTTGATAATAACAGCAGTATTGCCGCGTCATTGGCCAAAGACAGCGCGGTGCAGGCCATTGTCAAAGGCAAAACAGGCTTGTCGCTCTCACTGGACCTTTTGCCGCAAGACGCCGTTATCGCGGTTGGGGACATTGTCGTCACCTCGGCCCTGGAAGACAACACTCCGGCCGGGCTGGTTATCGGCAAGGTGGCGGCCGTGTTTTACAAAGACGGCGAACTTTTTAAACGCGCTAATCTCGAACCAATTGTATCTTTGCCTAATATTAAAATTGTAGGGGTAATAAAGACGGTTCAATAAGCTTTATGTTCTTGGCGGCGATTATTTTCAGCTTTTTATTTTTTTTGATTGACTTCTTTTTTTTGGCGTCTCTGGCAACGACAGTGAGAATTTCCGCCTCGCTTCTCTTAATAGTGCTTTTCCTCTTAGCCCGGCGCGAACGCGAAGCGCTTATTGCCGCCGTCTTAACCGGTTTACTGATTGATTTAACCGCACCGCTTTGGCCTTTCGGTGTTATGCTTGGCTGGCATTTTATTGTTTATGCCGTCTCGAGGCGGCTTTTAACTTCTTTTTTTGCCATAAACAAAAAAAGCGCCATTGCTGTTTTCAGCCTGCTGATAGGAGCATTGTATTATAGCGGCTATTACGTAATTTTGTTTTTGCTCGATTATTTGCCGGGTGGAAGCGCTGAATTCAATATATTGGCCACGGCCGGAAAAATCGCTTTGGCCTCCTTGGTTTTTAGTTTTATCGTTTTTGCGTTTTTGGCGCTCTCCGGGCGCGCTTCAAGGCTGCTGCGGCGCTGGTTCTTAATTCGGTAGAAAATTTTGAGCGAGCATATTGCCGTCTAATTTGAAATTATTGTAGATTATTAGGATTAATATTGTTCTTATCCTTACGAACTACGAACTATTTACGAAAATACGAACTCCGGCTTATTTAATTCATAATTCTTTCGTATTTTCGTACTTGATTCGTAGTTCGTAGGAATAATTATCGCTTAAATGAGAAACGACCCATTCATCATTAAAGAAGAGGGCGGGGATATAAAAGACCGCGGCTTGGGCGGAATAGTGCCGGAAATAGACGGCGATATCGTGGTGGCTGACTCTTACCGCAAGCATCCCCGCTACCAGTGGGCCAAATTCCGCAACAACAGCGCGCTTTTTTACGCGTGCTTGTTTTTATTCATCGCTTTGGGGAGCCGCCTTTATTATTTGCAAGTGGTGCGCGGCGCGGAATATTACGGGGCAGCCGAAGAAAACCGCATCCGCGAACAGGCCATAACCGCGCCCCGGGGAGTTATTTTTGACAAAAACGGCGCGCGCTTGGCTTATAATGTGCCGGATTTCGCTTTATACGTGGTGCCGGGCGATTTGCCCAAGCGCCAGGAAGAAGAAGATGAAATTTTTAATGAGATTGCCCGGATTATCGGCAAAGAGCATTTTGATTTAATGGAATCATTCGCGCGCGTCAGCCGGACGAGTTTTAATCCGGTGGAAATTGCGCGGGGCCTGACCCAGGAGCAGGCGGTAACGCTCTCGCGCCGGGCCGAGGATTGGCAGGGGGTTGTGGTCCATCCGGTTGAACAGCGGTTTTATTTATCTGAACCGAGTTTGTCCCATGTCCTGGGCTACACCGGCAAAATGTCCGAAGAAGAATTTCAGGCTTTGCGCAGCGAGGGCTATAGCCTGCCGGAACATATCGGCAAAACCGGAATCGAAAAAATTTATCAAACAGAGCTCCATGGCCGGAACGGCGCTCAGTTGATTGAGGTCGATTCTTTGGGCAAAGAGAAAAAAATGTTCGACCAGCGCGCTCCGGTGCCCGGCTTTAATCTGTATTTGAATTTGGATTTGGATTTGCAGCAATTAGCCGGCCGCGAATTGGAGGCAGCGGTTAAAAAGCTCCGCGCCCCGGGCGGAGTTGTTATCGCCCTGGATCCTCGGAGCGGCGCGGTGCGCGCTTTAGCCAGTTATCCCTGGTATGACAACAACCTTTTTGCCAAAGGCATTGATGCCAAATCATATAACGCCCTGCTTGCTGACCCGAACCAGCCGCTTTTCAACCGGGCCGTGTCCGGCGAATACCCGTCCGGCTCGACTTTTAAATTGGTGGTTGGCACGGCCGCTTTGGCCGAAGGCGTGGCCAGCGAGCATTTTACCGTGCTTTCCACCGGCGGGTTGAACATTAATAATTATTTTTTCCCGGATTGGAAAGCCTGCGGCCACGGCCTCACAGATATCAGGCGGGCCATTGCCGAATCGGTTAACACATATTTTTACACTGTGGGCGGCGGCTATGGCGACATTGCCGGCTTGGGCTTAGAGCGGATTGTCGATTATGGCCGGCGGTTCGGGCTGACCGCTCTCTCGGGGATTGATTTGCCTTCCGAGTCTGCCGGTTTTCTGCCTGCAAAAGACTGGAAGCTTAAAACCAAAGGCGAGCGCTGGTTTTTGGGCGATACTTATCATTTAGCCATTGGCCAGGGCGATATTCTGGTTACCCCATTGCAAGTGGCCGATTTTACCGCGGTCATTGCCAATGGCGGCACTCTTTATAAGCCGCATCTGGTGGAAAAAATGGTTACCGCGGACAATAATATTTTCCCGATTAAATCCGAAGTTATCCGCGAGCGGGTGGCTCCGCCTGAGGCGATTGAGATTATCCGGGAGGGAATGAGGCAGGCCGTAACCGCGGGTAGTGCCGCTTCGCTTAATAGCGTTCCGGTGGAGCTGGCGGGCAAAACCGGCACCGCCGAATTTGGCCAGGATAAAACGCCGCACGCCTGGTTTACGGGATTTGGTCCGTATGTCAATCCTGAGTTGGTAATTACCGTTTTGATAGAATCAGGGCAAGGGGGAAACATCTCGGCCACGCCGATTGCCAAGAAATTGTTTGAATCTTATTTCAAAAATCAATCAACACCTTGACATTCTCGCCAATACCCGTATTATGTATACTGTTAAAATTAAATTTAGAGCTTCATGTCAGACAAAACAACGTATCTCACCGATGATGGTTATAAAAAACTGAAAGAAGAGGTTGAGCATCTAAAAAATGTTAAGCGCCTCGAAATCGCCAGCCGGATTAAAGAAGCCAAAGAGCTGGGCGATCTTTCCGAGAATGCCGAATACGCGGACGCGCGCGAAGAGCAGTCTTTTACCGAGGGGCGGATTATGGAAATCGAGGACACGCTCAAGAATGCCGAGGTGATCAGCTCCCTTAAATCCGAGCCCAACCGGGTGGATATCGGCGACGCGCTCACCGTCGAGAAAGACGGCTCCAAACAGGAATACACGATTGTCGGCTCAAATGAAGCCAGCCCGGCCAATGGCCGGATATCTAACGAGTCGCCCTTGGGGCAGGCGTTTTTGGGCAAGCATAAGGGCGATGAATGCGAAGTGCAAACACCCAAAGGCATTGCTACCTACAAGATTATTGATATAAAGTCCTAGGGTTTTGTTGCGTAATCCGTGTTTTTTGGCTATACTATACCCATTGTTAGAAAACTATGCCCAGCCAAAAAACAACCAAAAACGGAAACGAAAAAGACGAATTAAAAACCCGCCTCGCGCGCTTGAAGCGGGCGCAACGCCAGAAAATCAACCCTTATCCGCCAACCGCTTTCCGCTCCCACACTTTGGCGGCGGCTTTGCAGACTTTTGACCATTTGGAAAAATCAGGGGCTGAAATTACGGTGGTGGGCAGAATCAAGAGCATCCGCAATCACGGCGGCTCCACTTTTTTGGATTTGGAAGACGGGAGTTCCGCGCTGCAGCTGTACGCCAAAGAAGACCAGTTGAAGAAAAAATCTTACCAGACATTCGTCGATCTTTTGGATGTCGGCGATTTTATCCAATCCGGCGGCCTGGCTTTTAAAACCAAGCGGGGAGAGCCGACTCTGCTTATTAAAAATTGGAAACTTCTTACCAAAACCCTGGCGCCTTTGCCGGAGAAATGGCACGGCCTGCAGGATATTGAAGTCAGATTCCGCAAGCGTTATTTGGATTTAATCGCCAACCCCGAGGTGCGGCGCTTGTTTTTGGTGCGCAGCGAGGTAATCAGGACTATCCGGTCTTTTTTGGACAGCCGCGGTTATTTGGAAGTGGAAACGCCGATTCTTCAGCCCATTCCCGGGGGAGCCAATGCCCGGCCGTTCGTAACGCACCATAACAGTTTGAACACTGATTTGTACTTGCGCGTCGCGCCCGAACTTTATTTAAAGCGCTTGGTTGTCGGCGGTTTTGAACGGGTGTATGAAATCGCCCGCTGTTTCCGCAACGAAGGCATTGACTGGGCCCATAATCCCGAATTCACCCAAGTTGAGCTGTACCGCGCTTATGGCGATTACGAGAGCATGATGGAGGAAACCGAGGATCTGGTGCTGGAGCTGCTGCAAAGCACCGGCAACGGCACGGTTATTTCTTACCAGGAAGATGAAATTAGTTTTAAGCGGCCTTTCAAGCGCCTGACTTTCCGCAACGCGCTTATTAAATACGCCAAGCTCGATATTGAAAAATATCCGGACCGGGCCTCGCTTTACAAAAAAGCCAAAGCTCTGGGGCTCAAGGACATAACGGCCCGCGACGGCCGCGGCAAGCTGTGCGACGAGCTTTATAAAGAATTCGTGCGCAAGTTTTTAGTCCAACCCACTTTTATCACCGACCATCCGGTAGAGCTTAAACCCTTGGCCAAACAGAAAGAAAAAGACCCGCGCTACGTGGAGTGCTTCCAATTGGTCTTAGGCAAAGGGCTGGAAATGTGCAACGCTTATTCCGAGCTTAATGATCCGCTGGAGCAGCGCGCCCGCTTTACTGAACAGCAAAAATTGCGCGAAAAAGGGGACGAGGAAGCCCAGCCGATTGACGAGGATTTTATTGAAGCTCTATCCCACGGCATGCCGCCCACCGTTGGTTTTGGCATGGGAATTGACCGGCTGGTTTCTTTGTTGACGGACAGCCGCAACATTAAAGAAGTTATTTTATTCCCAACCCTCCGGCCTAAGTCATAACCTCACCCTAACCCTCTCCCTAGTAAAGGAGAGGGCACTAATAACTATGTTAGATATTAATTACATCCGGGAGAATCCCGATAAAATCAAAGCCAACAACAAAATCCGCCATTGCGGCGTGGATGTTGATAAAGTTTTGGAATTAGACAAAACGCGGCGCGAACTGGTATCGGAAATGGATGCCAAGCGCGCGGAGTTGAATCAAAAGAGCAAAACCAAGCCCGGTCCCGATGAGATTACAAAACTTAAAGCTTTGGGCGAAATCATTAAAACCATTGAAGCCAAATTAAAGCCTATTGAAGACGAGCTGAACAGTTTATTAATCCGCTTGCCTAACCTTACCCACGAGAGCGTGCCGGAAGGAAAGGATGAAACCGGCAATGTGGCGGTAAAAACCTGGGGCAAGATTCCCAAATTTGATTTTCCGGTTAAAGAACATTGGGAGCTGGGCCAAGCTTTGGATTTAATTGATATTGAGCGCGGCGCCAAAGTCTCGGGCGCGCGTTTTTGGTATTTAAAGAATGACTTAGTGATGCTGGAATTCGCGCTCATCCAGTACGCGGCCCAGTTTATGCGTGATAAGGGCTTTACGCCCATGCTCACCCCCATGCTGGTGCGCGAGCGCGCCATGTTCGGCACCGGATTTTTTCCGGCTGATGAGAACGAAATTTATCAGGTGAACGCCGAGGAAGAAAAAATGTACTTAATCGGCACAGCCGAAGTGCCGCTGGCTTCGTACCACGCGGACGAGGTGATTGACGTGGCCGGCGCGCCGCTCAAATATTTTGGTTTTTCTTCGTGCTTTCGGCGCGAGGCCGGCACTTACGGCAAAGACATGAAAGGAATTTTGCGCGGCCACCAGTTTGATAAGCTGGAGATGTTCATCTTCTGCGCCGAAGACGATTCCTCGAACATGCATGAATACCTGCTGGCCATAGCCGAAGAGTTTTGGCAGTCTTTAAAGATTCCTTACCAGGTGCTCAATATGTGTTCCGGCGACATCGGCGCGCCGAACGCCAAAAAGTATGACATTGAAGGCTGGCTCCCTGGGCAGGGTAAATACCGCGAAGTGGCCTCCTGCAGCAATGACACGGATTTTCAGGCCCGTAGGCTTAATATTAAATATCAAGATAAAGCCGGCAGCAAGAAGTTCGTTCACACTTTGAACAATACCGTTTGCGCTTTGGGTCGGACCATGATTATGATCATGGAAAATTACCAGCAGAAGGACGGGTCGATAAAGATACCGAAGCCGCTCGTTAAATTATTTGGTAAAGATAAGATAGAGAAGAAGTAGGTTAATATTAAAATCCAAATGTCAAAATCCAAAGTTCAAATGAATGCCAAATAACTAAATGTCAAATAAGATATTTTGTCATTAGGATTTTGACATTCATTTGGCATTTGAGCTTTGAAATTTGACATTTTTATATGTCTCACACCTGGCTCGAAATATCCAGAGGCGCTTTGAAACACAACGTGGCGTCAATCCGCGCCTTGATTGGCGAGGAGCGGAAGATTATCGTGGTGGTAAAAGCTAATGCTTATGGCCACGGCCTCTCTCAAGTGGCCGAAGTTATTGAGGAGGCAATTGACTATTTTGCGGTAGCTACAGTGGAAGAAGCGCAAATTTTGCGCCGGCGCGGCATTAAAGAGCCGATTCTGGTTCTGGCCTATGTCCCGGAAGAGCCCGGGGTGATAAATTGGTGCCGGGAAGAGCGCGTGGAACTAACAGTATCGAGTCTAAATCAGGCGGAGCGGTTAGCTCGCTTGGTAAAAGACGGGGAACTGCGCGTGCAGGTAAAAATCGATACCGGCTTGGGCCGGCTGGGCATCCCGGCAGCCGAAGCAGTGGCTGTTGCCCAGCAGATTGCCAAACTGGGCCCGCTGCATATTAAAGGCTTTTTCAGCCACTTGGCCGATCCGTTCGGCAACATAACTTACACCAAAAAACAGCTTGAGGAATTTTCTCTGGCCCGGCGCGAACTGGAGCGCGCGGGCTTTGACAGCCAGCTTTATCATTTGGCAAAAACCACGGCCATCTTGAGCCTGCCGGATTCTTTACATAACGCGGTGCGCTTGGGAATCGGGCTTTACGGTATCTGGCCGGCCAGCGAGCTTGAACAGTTTGTTAAAAAAGAGAAACCGGATTTTTTCTTAAAACCGGCTTTAACCTGGAAAACCCGGATTTTACAAATAAAAGATTATCCGGCCAATGCTTATGTCGGTTATGGCTGCACTTATCAAACCCAGAATAAATCCCGCTTAGCCGTTATCCCGGTTGGTTATTACGAAGGTTATGACAGGGGATTATCAAACCGCGGCCAGGTGCTGGTTAATGGCCGGCGCTGTCCGGTGCGGGGACTGGTGTGCATGAATATGACGATTATCGACATCACGGACGCGGGCCGGGTATCAGAAGGGGACGAAGTCGTCTTAATCGGCCAACAAGGCGACGAGGTTATCATGGCTCATGATCTGGCCGATTGGGCACACACCATCAATTACGAAATTGTGACGCGGATCAATCCATTAATTGAGAGAAAAATTGTTGATTAACAATGCCCAGCCCCTGCTGTCATCTCGAACCCTCGTTTGAGCAAGATTCAATAGAATGAATGTCTATTAGCGATTAACACCAATCAACACCAGGAACAAGGCAGGGTGAGAGATCCCCCTAATCAACGTTGGAGGGCGTCATGGCAAGATACTATAACTATTATGTCTATATCTTGACCAATAAATGGCACACTGTATTCTATGTTGGCGTGACGAATTCATTAGCAGGCCGAACTTGGCAACATAAAAATAAAATAGCAGAAAGTTTTACTAAGAAATACAATATTGATAAGTTAGTATACTACGAGCATTTTGAGGATATAACAATTGCTATTACAAGAGAAAAACAGCTAAAGAAATACAGCCGCCGTAAGAAAGTTATTTTAATTAATAAATTTAATCCCAAATGGGAAGATTTATTTACAGAGTTTTAGCAATTGTCATCTCGAACCCTTACTTAAACAAAATTTTATAAAATGGACGTCTATTAACAACGAATGTTTTTAAACATGAGGAGCGATGCAGGGTGAGAGATCCCCTGGTAATTGCTCATAACAAGGGGATCTCTCGGCCTGTCAAGAAATACGAGTTTTATAAGTGCATCACAGATACATATTCTTCGTGACTTATCAATTCATTTAGGCCTCGAGATGACAAATATATGCCTAGTAACCAAAAAATCAGGGTAGCAGTATTATTCGGCGGCAGGAGTGGTGAGCATGAAGTGTCGCTGGTTTCAGCTTCAGCGGTAATTGATAATCTGGATAAAGAAAAATACGAAGTAATCCCAATTGGAATTACCAAAGAGGGGAGATGGATCGCGGGTCCGGACTCGATGAAGTTATTGAAAACAAATCAGGCGCCAGAGGACAGTAATGTCATGATTCTGGCTGAACCAGCGCGCACCACCCCTGGCCCCTCCTCGGAGAGGAGGGGATTAGACGTTGATGTCGTCTTTCCGGTGCTCCACGGCCCGTATGGCGAAGACGGCACTGTGCAGGGGTTTTTAGAGCTCACAGGCCTGCCTTATGTGGGTTGCGGGGTGCTGGCCTCGGCCGTGGCCATGGATAAAGTTATGCAGAAACGGACTTTCAGCGCCGAGGGATTGGCGCAAGTTCCTTATGTTTGGTTTTGGCGGGATGAGTGGGAGAAAAAACAAACTGAATTGATTCAGCAAGTTGAAAAATTGGGTTATCCGGTGTTTATCAAACCCGTTAATATGGGCTCCAGCGTGGGCATTTCCAAGGCGCACGACAGGGGAGAATTAATTGAGGCGGTCGCGGACGCGGCTCGCTATGACCGCAAAGTGCTGGTCGAAAAAGGCGTGGAAGCCGCGCGCGAGATTGAATGTTCTGTCCTGGGCAATCATGATGATATTAAAGCTTCCTTGCCCGGTGAGATTATCCCTTCCAACGAATTTTACGATTATGACGCCAAATACGTGGATGGCAAGTCCGAAGCCAAGATTCCGGCCGATTTGCCGGCTGAGACAATCAAAAAAATCCAAGATATGGCTGTCCGCGCTTTTCGGGCTTTGGACGGCGAGGGATTGGCGCGCGTGGATTTCTTTTTGACCGAAGATGGCCAATTGTATGTCAATGAAGTGAATACCATGCCCGGCTTTACCTCAATCAGTATGTATCCCAAGCTTTGGGAGGCATCCGGGTTGCCTTATCAAAAACTTTTGGACCGTTTAATAGAACTGGCCATAATGCGCGCCAATGAAAAGCGCGCGTTGCAAATATCGTATCAACCCAAGGAGGATTGGTTTAAATAAAATGTTCCGCCATCAGCGAAAATATTACCGGCCTGTTCGCCGCCGACCGTCGGCCTGGCGCCGCAGCGCGCCGCGCGCTCACGGGACGTATGCGAATTATGACGCGCCGGGTTTGGATCGGCAGATGATAAAAAACATCGTGCTGGCTGTTTTTTTTGGCGGGGCGGTGTGCTGGTTTTTTTACTTTTTTTTCCTGTCCGATAATTGGGCCATCAAAAAAATTCAGATTAACGGCCTGTCGAGCATTCCTGAACCGGAATTCACCGCCATGGTAAAAGAGGAGATTGGGCGCAAGCGGCTGTTTATTCTGCCCAACATGAATATCCTGCTGTTTTCCAAAAACGCTTTAATGTCCCGCATTCAAAAAAAATATATTGTTGAAGAAATAGCGGCTGATAAGGAATTGCCTTTCACGCTCAATATCACCATTAAAGAAAAACAAGCCCGCTTGGTTTTAAAAGCGATTTCCAAGATGGAAATTAAAAATGAGGTAACAGCCGAAGCGCCAAGCGCGGATGTTGTTCCGGGAGAAGGCCAGGTGGCCGGGGAGACGACGGCCAGCTCCACCAGCGAGACAGGGGATAGCGTCCCGGCCGCGCCCGCAACCACGACGATTATCACATCCACCGATTATTATTATCTGGATGTGAACGGCATTGTGGTTGGAGAGTATTCGCCGCCGGAAACAATTCCGGAAAACGCCCCTGCCCTGCCGATGGTGGAAATTGAATACTTGAGTCAAACCCTTGTCAAACCCGGCGACATCGCGCTTGGCAGCGACGAGATAGGGTATGTGTTCGCGGTTTACGACGCTATAGCGCGTTCCGGGGCCGGCATCAAACTCCAGTCCGTAATTTACAATCCGGTCCTGAGCGACGAATTAAAATTCGTGACCACCGAGCTCTGGCAGGGCCTGCTTTCCAAAAAATTGCCTCTGGACACGCAAATGCGAAAATTAGAAAGCGTTCTCTCAGAAAAGATCAAGGACAAGCGGGGAAGCTTGAAGCAAGTGGATTTACGGGTCAAGGATCGCGTCTATTTCAAATAGCAAGGTATCCAGGTACCTCTCAAATTAAACTAGCGAAGATTCAAGAGGGGTTGATAAAACCTTATTAGGATAAATGCCGGGATTTATTTTTTCCTCCTCGGAAATATAAGCGCGGGGGAGTTTGGTTTTATAATTTAACCCAATTGTTGATAACTGTCATTAAACCTTAAAAATCATAATAAAGTCATTCGCTTTACATATATTGTGCGAATGAGTATATTATGATAAAATGATTATATCGCCTATCAAGCAATTTTACTATAACTATGAAATCACAAGAGCCTATCAAGAAGTATATCGTCCCCTTTTTGGATTACTGCGAGGTTGAGAAGGGTTTGTCAAACAATACGCAAAGGAATTACAGTCAATATCTGAATCTATTCGTTCGCTGGCTCAATAAGGCCAAAAAGGATAATTTACTCCCCTGCCAATTAACCCCGAAAGATGTTTGGGATTACAGGCTTTTCTTGGCCCGCGCGTATAAGACTTCCCGAAACGCGCACTTGGCGAAAAAGTCGCAAAATTATTATTTGATCGCCTTGCGGGCGCTTTTGGACTATTTTGCGGAAAAAGATATTGTCTGCCTCCCCTCTTCAAAAGTTAAACTGGCCAAGGATCGAAATGAAAACCAGGTTTCATTCTTGGAATTGCGCGAAGTGGAAAAAGTTCTCATGATTCCGAACACGGCCACGATTATTGGGTTGCGCGACCGGGCGATTTTGGAAACGCTTTTTTCGACCGGCATGCGCATTTCGGAACTAGTGTCTTTGGATAAGGAGCAAATTGCTTTTCTTTTGGAAAAAGACGCGATTAGAACCGTCGAGTTATCCATTATAGGCAAAGGCCGGCGGGTGCGCACAATATATATTTCGCCACGCGCTTCTGCCTGGATAAAGAAATATCTGGCGGCCCGAGCTAATGAATTCGACAAATCGCTTTTTGTCAATGTGCGTTCCAAGAATCCCGAGGCCAAACGCCTCACACCGAGATCAATTCAAACAATGATTTCCAAATACGCTAAAAGAGCCGGTTTGGCTAAAAAAGTGACCCCCCACACCCTGCGGCACACCTATGCCACGGATTTGCTTTCGCATGGCGCGGATTTGCGGAGCGTGCAGGAGTTTCTGGGCCATAAGAGCGTGGCCACCACCCAAGTCTACACCCATGTTACGAATAAAAGACTAAAAGACATCCATGAAAGATTTCATGGCGGAAACAATATGTCTGATAAATAAATTATGGCTACATTTTTGGAAGTTCAAGAAATTTTTTATTCAGGAGGCCAAGCATTTCGGGGCGATAAAGAATTAATCAATAATATAGCTTTTTTGTTGGATGAAAAGTATTTGACGTTCAGTAAGGTTATTATTGGGAGCAAACAAAAATATTCCGCAATATTTGACAACCTGTCTTCAAATAAAGATGCATATAATGCGGCAGGTGGAGGCAAGAGTCATATCACGCTGAAATTGCTGGCTGGGGAATATTTAAGAACAAGAAGATTTCATAAAGTATTATATGAACATCCTTTTTGCGGATATTATCCGGATGTGATGACAGAAGATAATTTAATTATTGCCGAGTGCGGACATACTGATAATGCGGACAAGATGCTGAAATATTTTCAAGAGGGCAATATTAAAGAGTGCATACAAATACCCTATCCGACGCATGAGGATAAGAAAATACACGGTTATAGTTTTATCGCTGGCGATCAGTTAAAAGAATTCTTAGATTTTTTGGAGCAAGAGAGGTTAAACCAAATAAAGGAAGTGCTAAAGAATCAAAAATAAAAAAGCGTTGGCGCAAAATCTCGCCAACGCTTCCATTCCCCTGGACTTCAACCCATCCCTCCTTCGGGTTAAAGGTTATACACCTCCTGGAATTTCTCAATAGCCCCGGCAATCATCTCGGCTAGGTCCGCGTATGACTGGCGGAAGAGATTAACCAGGTCTTCCGCGCTCCAGCCCATGGCGGCGAAGACGTTGGATACAAATCCGCCGGCAATGACCACAGCGCCGACGACTATCGCCGCCATGGCCAGATAACCAATGCCCACTACCGCGAGCCCGAGGGCCTTGATGCCTATCCAGGCGGCAATAGCCACTCCGACGGCGATAATGCCGGTTTTGATCCAGTCAGTCTGGGCCAGCTTTTCGCCGCGGCTAATTTTCGCGGCCACGCTGGCCTCTATCGCCGACTGAGACAGGATTTTGCCGGATGGCACTTCAACCAGGCGGATGACGGGCGTAAAACCGTCCAGCCCCAGTTCCAGCATGGCCTGATCTCCGTCCGGCCGCGTGAGCATGGGTTTACCGTCAGGGTTAAACGACAACTTGATGATGACCGGCTCATCGCTTGGCCCGGCTACGGCAATACTGATGCTTTTACCGGGTTCCTGAGCCAGCGCGGCTAGGGCATCGTATTGCCCCACGAGCTGGCTGGTGACATCGTTTTCCGTGCCTGTCAGCACAATATCGGCTTTGGGCGCGGGTGAACTGGCTGGATTGCTCCTGGAACAGCTGGTGGCCGGTATTACTGCCAATAAGGCCGCCAGAATACAGGCGATGGGTTTTTGTACGATTTTCATCGTCTTTATCCTCTGAAATATGTGAAGGAGCGTGGAAGATGACAAAACAAAGAACGCCCTATTATAACACAAGGGTGGAAAATTGTCTATTTTATATAATTGGTTCACTACAAATAATCCAGCGGATTCACCGGAATGCCGTTTAAGCGGATTTCCAGGTGTAGATGGGCTCCGGTAGTCAACCTGCCTGCCCCCGGGGTGCCTGGCGTGGCCCCGGAGCAGCCAATTACCTGCCCTTGGACAACATAATCGTCTTCTTTGACCAGAATGCAGCTGGTATGGCCGTAGACGCTGGAGAGGCCGTCAGCGTGGATAATGGAGATATAACTGTAACCCATGCCGCCGTCGTGCGCCGCGGACACATAGCCGGAGCCAATGGCGCGGATTGAGGAACCCTGGCTGGCGCGGATATCAATGGCCGGGTGTTCAAAATAGCGGCGGAAAGGATAATCCGGGTCATGAAAAGTGGCAGTCACAGTCCGGCCGTCAGTGGGCCAGAGAAAACCCTGTCCCGAGAGCTCGGAAAGCGTTTTATCGCCCTTGGCCGCGAGTTTGGCGCGCAATTGCTTTTCCAGGCTCACAATAGCGCCGTTGATTTGCGCCTGCTCGGCTCTCACCTCTTTCAATAACTGCTGAAATTTGCTTTCATCAGCCTGGGTGGCTTCCAAAAGCACGTTTTTGGCAGTCGCCTTCTCGGATAGGGTTTCTTGCTTGTCACCCAGTTCCACGCGCAAACCCTCAAGGGATTTACGCTCTTCTTCCAGCTTTAATTTTTCCGTTTCCAAGTTGTCTTTGACGGCTTTAACTTTTTTTAGGACCGTGTTTAAATCGCCCTCAATGGTTTCGAGGTACTGCACTTGATCATAAAATTCGGAAAAAGCGTCATTGGCCAGCAGTATCTCAAGATAGCTTTTCTCCCCTTTTTGGTAGAGAACGCGCACAAATTCAGCCAATTTCTCCTGCTCTTTGACTATTTCCAGATTCTTGTCTTTGATAGTTTTTTCGGTTTCCTGGATTTTCAGGTTGGTCTCGGTAATTTCCTGGCGCTTTATCTCCAGCTCGGTCTGGGTCTGGTCGATTTTATCCTCCAGCTCCCCTAATTGGTTTTTTATCCCCAAAGCTTCGTTGCGCTTGGCCTTGATTTTATCTTCATAAACCTGGACTTTTTTTTGCAGTTCTTCAATGGCTTGGCGCTGGGCTTTTAGTTTTTCCTGCAGCTCATCCGGAGCCGCGTCCTGAGCCTGGCCGACAATCGGCAGAGCCAGCAAAAAGAAAATTATCAGCAAACCGAGGATTTTGTTTTGTCTTTGTATATGTTTGAGTGTCATGAATCATCATTATAGCACAAAATTGGAGTGTTGAGAATCCGAGAATTGGAGAATTGGTGTGAACAATAAAAACACTCCAATTCTCGGATTCTCCAATTCACGACACTGAAATTTCAACGCCAGTGTTAAAATTTTTTTATTGCTTCTTTAATTCTGGCAATACTTTTCTCTTTCCCCAGTATGCCCATCACCGCGAACAGGTCAGGAGATTTGGCGAGTCCGGTTACGGCCACGCGCATAGGCCAGAGTATATCGCCTTTTTTGACGTTGTTCTGTTCACAATAATTTAAAAATTTTTCGCGGAGTTTTTCTTCTTGCCAATCCTCTGTTTTTATCCCGGTGATGGTGTTAAGGCAGGTTTGAAGCTGGGTTTTACACTGGGTTTTATCCAAACCTTTAGGAACAAGAATCGCGACATCATAAGATAAAGTGTCTGTACGGAGAAAATCTGTCAGCGGCTCAAAGTCAGATAATTTTTCCATGCGCTCTTGCGCCAGTTTGACTGCTTTTCGGAATACGTCGTCCGCATGACCACCCCCCAGCCCCCTCCTGGGTACAGGCGGGGGGGTTTGTCCATTGAGCTGTCCCCCCTCCTTTACTAAGGAGGGGGTTAGGGGGTGGTTCTTGATGGCGTCGCTAAGTTTATCTAAATCCATTTTTTTAATATACTGCCCGTTCATCCAGTTCAATTTTTTTATGTCAAAAATCGGATTGGCTTTGTTCACTTTATCCAAATCGAATTCTTTTATCAGTTCTTCGCGCGTAAAAATTTCCTGGTCAGTTTTGGGGTTCCAGCCTAAAAGCGCTAGGTAATTCACCATGGCCTCGGGCAAATAACCTTGCTCGCGGTAATCTAGCACCGAAACCGCGCCGTGGCGCTTGGAAAGCTTGGTTTTATCCGGTCCGAGAATAATCGGCACATGGGCGAATTGTGGCTTGTCCCATCCAAAATATTCATACAACAGCAGATGTTTGGGCGCGGATGGCAGCCATTCGTCAGCGCGGATAACATGGCTTATCTCCATCAAGTGGTCATCAACCACCGCGGCCAGATGATAAGTGGGAAAGCCGTCGGATTTAAGCAGCACCTGGTCATCGAGCAGGCTGTTTTTAAAGCGCACTTCGCCTTTAATAACGTCATTGAGCACGGTCTCGCCCTCATTGCCGATTTTCATGCGTATAACATGTGCCTCTCCCCCGTCCAGGCGTTTTTTAACTTCCGATTGGTCCAGGGTTAAACAATGGCCATCGTATTTTGGGGGCAGTTTTTTAGCTTCCTGTTCCTTTCTTACTTGCTCCAATCTTTCTTCGGAACAAAAACAATAATACGCGTGGCCTTTTTCGACTAATTCAAGCGCGTGTTTTTTATAAATTTCCAGCCGCTGGGACTGAAAATAAGGGCCATGATTGCCTGTTTCTTGAAATTTAGTTTTCTTCTCTGTCTCGAAACTCGAACCTCGTAACTCGAAACTTTTAATTCCTTCGTCAATATCTAATCCCAGCCAAGTTAAGGCTTCTATAATCGTCTCAATACTTCCGGCTACTGCCCGGTCTTGGTCTGTGTCTTCAATGCGCAAAATAAAAGTGCCGCCATGGTGGCGCGCGAAGAGCCAGCTGAAAAGCGCGGTGCGGATATTACCCACGTGCGGTGCTCCTGTTGGACTTGGGGCAAATCTAACTCTGATTTTTTCTGTGTTTTTATCCATAGAGTTTTATTGTGCCGAGAATCCGTGAATCCGAGAATTGGAGAGTTAAATTGTATATTTCACTCCAATTCTCGGATTCTCCAATTCACGACACAATCTTCCAATATCCTTCCATCGCCATCTTAACCATATTGCGGCGCATGGGATGAACAAATTTCAGCGCTTGCTCAATCGGCACCCATTGATAATCCCTGATTTCATGCTGGTCTAATTTGATGCTATCGCGACTTTGGTCAAAACGCAAGTAAAAAATAGTCTGGCGCTGGCCGCGGTATGAGCCCCGCAGCTGGTGCCATCTTGACCAAACATAAGAGTATTTTTTCGGGTGCTTGCCTAAAATTTTAAGATTCACGGCCCCAACTTCTTCGCGCATCTCCCGCAGCACGGCTTGCTCTTCGCTTTCGCCCTTATCCACGCCGCCCTGGGGCAGCTGCCAGTGTTCACGTTTTTCATTGGCCCGTTGAACGAGCAGTATCTCATTTTTATTATTGGTGATAAAACCAACCACGTTATGGCGGTAAACAAACGCCATCCGCCATTTGGCCGCCAAAACTTTCCACAGAAATCCGATGGTGGCATTCCAAATTCGAGGCGCGCGACGCGGATCTTGAAAAAACCGCCACATCCACTCCAGACCTATTTGCCGCATTATTGCCGGGGCGCGCCGCACTGTACCGGCTAAAAAATCAAAACTGCCGCCCACGGTCATGGCCAATTTTACTGATTCCAATTTTGACAAATTATGATACAGCCATTTTTCCTGCTTGGGGCAGCCAAAAGCCACGAACAAGATTTGCGCGCGACTCTGATTTATTTTTTCAATCAAGCCCGCTTCGCTGGCCACCCATTCATTATTTATTTTGCGCACTTTGCCGCCCGAAATAGCGCCCGCGATTTTAATTCCCGGGTACTTCTCCTGCAGTCTGGCCGCCGCTTTTTGGGCTACTCCCGGCGCTCCGCCCAGCAAAAACACTCCCCGGCTTTCCTCCTCCGCCAGGGCCCCGAGTTTGAGCATAAAATCAGCCCCAGCCACGCGATTATGGAGTTTTTGGCCAAGTAATCGGGCCGCGATTTTCAGGCCAAAACCGTCAGGCAAAGATAAGTCGGCGTGGTCAAGAATAAAACGCAATTTCGCGCTCTTGAAGGCTTTTAAAACAATCTCGGGATTAGGGGTGACAATATAATGCTGGTCTTGGCTGGCCAAAAAACCGCGCGCCGTTTTTACGGCTTCAGAGGGGCTGATATCCGAAATTTCCGCGCCAAGGATCATTACTTTTTTCATGATTCGATTATATCATTGCAGGCTGTTGATAGCTAGGTTGACAAAACTGTGTTTTTTATTAGAATAAAGGTATCGTAAGAGGAATGTCGCCACCCCCAACGGTGACACGGCATTCTTCGCAGGCGCGCGCCGCGCGCCAAGGTGGCCCTGGCAGCTTTGCCAGTCCGGACTGCTCCCCGGCAAGCCCCTCCCCGGCTGCTGGGGCCACCGCATGTTCGCTCGTTCCCAACTCACGCAGTAAAACGCGGAGGTATAGACCAAAGGGCAAAACAGGCAGTCAAGCGGGCTGACCGCAGTGAAGTTATGTCAGCCGCTCTTGATTCAAAGAGCGATTGCCACACCCCCTGTTTCACCCCCCCCATCTGTTGTGCACCGAAAAGGAGGCACAGACGATGAGGATCGGTCTCAACCTTCTGGCGGCTGACGTGCATGCACGCGGCCGCCCCAGCCAGGTCGTCGAGGCCACCACCCAGGTCGAGGGTCGCGTCATCGCCTAGGCGCGTCGGTCTTGCGCGAAGCTTTGCGCGCCCTTCTGTTCGGAAGTGCCACATCGCGCTCAAGTAACATTGAGTGCGCGCCCCAAGTTCGGCAGTACCGACATCCGGAGTATCTGGGCTCGCCGAGGCGAGTCTAGAGGGCACCAGTCCCACATCCGCAAGGAGGACAACATGGGACGCCACACCCAGACGGCCGCAGCGAGAGCACGCGGCCAGACCAACCAGCAGCCGAAGACCACGGTGAGGGCAGGGCAGTTCGCGAGGGCCACCAAGAGGGCCACCAAGAAGATCGACGCGAGGGCCAGCGGGGTCGCCAAGCAGGCGGGTTGCACGATCGGGAGCACGGCGTAGGTTCTGGGACCTACCACGCTCCCAGTTCAAGGAGTAACCAGTAAACCGGTAAGGAGCCCAAGGGGCTGCCAAGCCAGTTAACTGGCGGGGGCAAGGAAGTCAAACGACATCCTTGCCCCTCTTTTTTTTACTTATCAACAGTTTTTTTGTTGCCTTAATTTTTTTTTGCTATAATTCTCATCATCGTCGTTCTTTCCACAACTCTTCCCTGGGAGTATTCCAGATTCAAAAAAGTTTGCTCCCAGGCAAAAAGCAGGGGCGTATTAGTTATTCCTCGTAGACACAAGGCGGATAATCCGCGCACGTCTCGAGGGCTTTCACCCTAATCACCCCAGCCGGGGCGCAGCAATATCAAAGGAAAACCTTCTCGTTTTCCCAAAATCTTCTCCGCCTCTTTTTTTTATGTTAAACTACCCTCGAATATACAAATCAACCATAAATCTACAAATGTCATCCCGCACTTGATGCGGGATCCAGGGTTAATTGCATCTGACTCCTGGATTCCCGCTTTCGCGGGAATGACACACAAGGCCACATGAAAAAAATCGCAGTACTAATTTTGTTGCTAGTGACTATTTTGGCGCCAGGAACTCCTGTTCAGGCGGCCGAGTTCAATCCTCATAACATTATTTCCGATTCTGAGCTGGAAGAAATAGATGCCTTGTCCTTGGATGCGATTCAGCGGTTTTTGGAAAGCAAAGGCTCTTATCTGGCCAAATACACCCAGGTGGTCAAAGGGGTGTCCAAAAGCGCGGCCCAGATTATTTTTGAAGAAGCGCAAACTTACCAGCTGAGCCCGAAGTTTATTATGGCCATGCTGCAAAAAGAGCAGAGCCTTTTGACCGACTCCTCCCCCAGCCAGGACCAGCTCGATTGGGCCACCGGGTTCGGGGTTTGCGACAGCTGTTCCAAAAACGATCCCAGCCTCTCTATTTTCCGCGGCTTTTACAACCAAGTTTCTGATTTCGCGGAAAAAGTACGGGTCAATTATCTGCGTGATTTAGTCAATCTGGGACGCACTTTTACCGGCTGGGGCCCTGGGCAGGCCAAAACCACTTTGGATGGCTACCAGATTACGCCGGTCAACAACGCCACAGCCGTGCTTTATACTTACAACCCTTTTCGCGGCGGAGATGGCCGGATTGGGGCGAATTTTAATTTTTGGCGCATTTGGCAGCGGTATTTTACCCGCGCTTATCCGGATGGCACGCTGTTGCAGGTTGCCGGCCAAGACGGGGTGTGGCTGCTGCAGAACGGGGAACGCCGGGCGTTTGTGTCAAAGAGCGCGCTTTATTCCCGCTTTGATCCCAAGCGCATTATACAAGTGACCCAGAACGAGCTGGATAAATATCCGGTGGGAACGCCCATCAAGTTTGCCAATTACTCGCTCTTGCGTTCCCCCAAGGGCACGATTTATTTATTGGTTGACGACGCGTTGCGCGGCATTACCTCAGGCGAGGTGTTCCGCACGCTTGGCTTTAATCCTGAAGAAGTTGTCCGGGTTACCGAGGCTGATTTAAAAGATTACCAGCCCGGCGCCAATATCACCATGGCCTCGGCTTATCCGGCCGGCGGCCTTCTCCAGAACAAAAAAACCGGCGGCGTGTTTTATGTTAAGGATGGCATAAAACAAGCCATTATTGACCGCTCGGTCATGGCTATTAATTTTAAGAAACGCAAGTCCATTCCTGTTCATCCCGATGAACTGGAAAAATATCCCTCTGCCGGCCCGCTTAAGCTGGCGGATGGCACCCTAGTTTCTTCTACCGGTTCGAGCGCGGTTTTTGTGATAGCGGACGGGCAGCGGAGGCCTATTGTTTCCGGCGAGGCTTTTGAAAAATTGGGCTATCGCTGGCCGGATATAGCCATTGTGCCGCAAAAAGTAGTAGAATTACATCCATTAGGCCAGCCATTAGATATAGTTGTGGTGGATGAGGAGAAAGAAGTGTTGGGAGATAATATTGTAAATAAATGACAAATTTCAAAGCTCAAATGTCAAATCAATGCCAAAGTTCAAAATCCAAATTTTTTGTCATTAAGTCATTTGACATTCATTTGAACTTTGGATTTTGACATTTGGATTTTCTCTTATGCTAATCTACGCCGCTCATTTGCCCCACTCCCCGGCTCTGCTGCCGCAAATCGCCAAAAACAAGGCGCCGCTTTTTAAAAAAACCAGGCGAGCCATAGCTGAAATCGCGGCTGATTTATATGCCCGGAATCCGTCGGCATTGATTTTAATTACGCCTTTGGGAGCCGGTTTGGAGCATTCTTACACTTTGCAGGTCGCTGCCCGCTATCGTGTTGATTTGGGAGCAGTCGGCGACTTTACCTCGGACGATATTTTTAGCGGTGATGTTTTTTTAGCCAATAAGCTGAGTGAGGAGCTGAGTTCCGCCTGGCCGGTAAAAAGCCTGGCTAATGAACGGCTGGACGCGGCCACCAGCGCGGTGATGCTGGAATTATCCCGGCCTAAGAAGAATTATTCTATCTTGCCCTTAACTTATGCCTTGCAGCCAGTCAAAGAGATATTCGCTTTTGGCCAGGCCATGCGCGAAGCCATTGAATTGAGCCGCCAGAGGGTGGCCGTGCTCTCTTTGGGCGATTTATCGCGGGTGCCGGAAAAACTTCTGGCCGCGGGCGAAAAGTTCGATCAAAAAATAATCGACTGCCTTCATGCCAAACAAGCGTTCTCTTTCCTGGAGCTTGAGGCTCCTCAAGTTGATTCGTTTCATGTCTGCGGTTTTCGGCCTTTGGCTCTCCTTTTAGGCGCTCTCTCGGGCATTAATTATGAGGCTGAGGTGCTAAGTTATCAGCAACGGTTTGGAGTTGGGATGATGGCGGCGAGATTCACGTTCTAATTTTTAATTGATTTCATAAACACCAATAACCAAACATCAAACACCAAGAAAACACCAAATAATCAATAACCAAATAAGAATTATTTTTTGATGTTTTGGAATTTGATGTTTTCTTGATTATTGGAGATTGGTGTTTGGTGTTTTTAAATTATGTCTTGATATGATTGCTAAAATATCTCCATTATTGCGTCTTCCCTCCACTGCCGATGTATTCGACTACTTTGTTCCGCCAGATTTAGAAACAGTCATTCGCCCTGGTCAACTAGTCTCCATCCCCTGGCGCTCAGCTTTAGAGAGCGGAGTGGTTTTGGACATAGTTCCCTCTCCTTTCCAAGGAGAGGGTCAGGGTGAGGTTTTGGAGCGGAGCGGGAACTTTAGAGCTCGCCCCATCAGGAAAATTATTGATCCAGAACCGATTTTGAATGCGGCGCAGCTTGGCTTGATTAAAAAATTCAGTACTTATTATTTTTGCCCGCCGGGCGCGGTGGCCCGAAACATGGTTCCGGAAAAAGTGGTGCGCGTGGTCAAGCCATCTGCGCCCTTGCTTAATTCAAGCCCGGTTGATTTTAAGATTGAAAAATCCCAGCTGCCTTTTTTAAATCAGGCGGCCGGCCGGATTACCCGCCAGACCCGGCACCTGGAAATTAAAGATATTTCCTCTTTTATCTGGCTGGTGCTTTGGCTGTCCAAACAAAAAGAATATTCCTGCGTCACTGTGCTGGCGCCGACTATTCACTGGCTCGAAACTTTTGGCTTGGTGTTAAAAAAGAAATTCGGCGAATCTTTGGCTGTTATTCACAGCGGCTTAAGCCGCGGCAGCCATTGGCGCGCCTACCAAAAAATTCTGCAAGGCCGGGCCAGTATTATTCTCTCCACGCGGCAAGGAGTGTTTTTGCCCATGCCTAAGCGCGGCTGCATTGTTTTGTTCGATGCCGGGAGTGATGATTTTAAGCAGTATGACCAGCATCCGCGCTATGACAGCCGGACAGCGGTCAAGTGGCTGGCGGATGAAACGGCTTCGCAAATAATTTACGCGGCTCCGACATTCGCTCTGTGGCCGGGCGCAGCGCCAATCAGTTTGCCGCCGGCCTCTCATCTTAAATCCCAAGTGCGGTTAATTGACATGAAACAATCCTTGGGGCAAAAAGGTTCCAGCATTATTTCCGAAGCCGCGCTGGAGGCTTGCGAGGCAGCGGCCAGAAATAAAAAAAAGGTTGTGATTATTTCGTTACGCGAAGCCAGCGAACAGGGAATTTCAGTTAAGTTGATTCAAGAGATTTTGACAAAAGAAGGAAAAAATGTTAAAAATGAGTCAGCAATCATTATTGATACTCCGCAAATACTGGAATCAGGCTCGCTCGCTCCCTGGCGCGGGCAGATAAGTTCTTTGATTATCACTTCCATTGAACCGCTCCTGGCTATGCCTGATTACCGTTCCAACGAGCGGGCTTTTTACCGCCTTAAGCGCTGGCAGATGCTCGCGCGGGAGCTGGGCATACCGGAAATTATTCTGCAATCATACAGCCCGGACAATCCGGCGGTGCGCGCTTTTGCTTTGGGCGAGGAGGAGCAGTTCGTAAAAACAGAAATGGAATCGCGCCGCGCGCTTGGCTATCCGCCGTTTAAGGATATAGTCAAACTGTCTTACAAAGGCAAGGATGATAAAGAATTCAGCGCCGTCATATCCCAACTTAAAATTGACGCCAAAATAAAAGTTCTCGGGCCTTATATTGAGCATCATTCCAAACGGAAATCTTTGCTTTTAAAATTTGAAAATAATATTGATATTCCTCTGCTCCGGACTTTATCCTCTAAACTGTGGGTTGTGGATAGAGAACCGGAGAATGTTTTATAGAAGAAATGTCAAATATCAAAATCCAAAGTTCAAATGAATGTCAAATGCTTAAATGTCAAAGAATTATTTGATCTTTAGATTTTGACATTTATTTGGCATTTGAGCTTTGTCATTTGGATTTATATTTAGTTTATTATGTCTAAATTACCTCTAGTATTATTTCCTGCCCCCTCTCTTCAAAAACCCTCCGACAAAGTGGTTGATTTTGAAGCTGCCAAAAAATTAGTCCCGGATATGATTGATACCATGATAGCCGCCAAAGGCATTGGCTTGGCCGCGGTGCAAGTGGGACATAGCATCCGGCTGGCGATAATCAATAAAGAAGCGGATAAATCGCTCAAAGAGCATTTGGCAATCATCAATCCCAAGATATTTTCCGCTTCTGACGAGATGGATCCGGAAGATGAGGGTTGTCTTTCCGTGCCTGGTAAAACTTGCGTAGTGCCGCGCCATCGTAAAATAAAAGTCCGCTACACGGATGTGTTTGGCCAGGAACAGAAACTGAAAGCCACCGGCCTGTTCGCCCGCGTCATTCAGCATGAGATTGACCATTTGGATGGAATATTAATTATCAGCAAAGATGCAAAAATATAAGGTGGTTTTCTTCGGCACGCCTGACTTTGCGGCGCCCAGTCTAGAGGCCTTAGCCAAGGCCGATTTTTGCGATATCAAAGCCGTGGTTACCCAGCCGGATAAGCCGGTTGGCAGGCACCAATCAAAGCCAGCTGCCTCGCCCATAAAGACCCTTAGCCAGAGGCTAAATTTGCCTGTTTTTGAGGGTTTAGACAGGTTAAAAGGCATAGAGGCGGATATGGGGATTGTGGTCGCTTATGGCGAGATTTTGCCCAAATGGCTGTTAGACCGTTTTCCTTTGGGGATTGTCAATATCCACCCGTCTTTACTTCCCAAATACCGCGGTTCATCCCCTATCCAGGCCGCTATTTTAAATCAAGATAAAAAGACCGGCGTAACCCTCATCAAGCTGGATGACAAGATGGACCATGGGCCGATTGTGGCGCAGGAGACCTCACCCCTACCACCCCCCAGCCCCCTCCTTAGTAAAGGAGGGGGGGTGTGTTCATTGGACTGTTCCCCCGCCTGTACCCAGGAGGGGGTTAGGGGGTGGTCAAAGGGTGGTCTGACCGCCGGCGAACTCCATAATCATCTCGCCCAGATCGGGGCGCAGATGTTGATTAAATATTTGCCTGATTATATCTCTGGCAAGATTAAACTTATTCCGCAAGATGATTCTTCTGCCACCTACACAAAAAAACTTGCCAAAGAAGATGGCAAGATTGATTGGAAAAAATCACCCCAAGAAATTGAAGCCCATGTCCGCGCCATGAATCCCTGGCCCGGAGCCTGGACAATGTGGAAAGAAAAAAGATTGATTATTTGGCGGGCATCCGCTCCTCACCCAACCCTCTCCTCAGAGAAGAGAGGGATTGTTTTAGAAGAAGTCCAGCTTGAAGGCAAAAAAAAGATGCCCTTTGCGGAGTTTGCCAAAGGACACCCGGACTTCTCAATGAACAACACCTGCGGCGCGCCTCGGCGCTAACTGGCGGCCCAGAGCACCAGGCGGCAGATACTGTAGAGCGCGAACGCCAGGTGGCAGAGCCAGATGAGCGCCAGCAGACCGAGGGCGGCCATCACCCCGGCCACTGTGTCGTCGAGCATGATGCCCCAGGACGACATCTCCAGTTTGCGTTCCACCCGGTTCACCGGCCAGATCTTGAAGATATCGAACCAGCGGAAGAGCAGGAGCGATGCCGCGAAGTAGCTTCCGGCCGCTGGACTGCAAATCCCTGGCAGAAAGAAGATGGGCAGGCAGGCCACCAGCTGGCCATGGCACTCGTCGATGGTTGTTTGTTGGAAGTCATAAACTACTTCCTCGCCCGTGTGCCTTCGCCGCGGCCCCCATTTGCAGCACATATGGAGTTCAGCGGGGTAAACAACTGCCAGACCGGCCGCGAATACCAGTATGGCCGTCACCAGCACCCACATTCCCGGAACCCCGGCCTCCCAAGCCAGGTAGGCGGCAATGGCCGTGACTACGCTGGTGGCGGTGCCGCCGGCGCGCGGAAACAATCCGGTTCCGAACACCGTGGCGATGGCGTACGACAGTTTGTACCACATGGCTTCCCTCCTTGCGGGTGATGGTACAACTCAAGTTTGGTTTTTATCTTCGTTTCTTGGTTACAGTAAAATCAAGATATTTGCCAATGGCCAGTCTGGTCTGCGATTCAATGGCCGGAACAGAGCCAAAGATAATCATGGTGTATGGAAACACCACCCACTGCAGCAGCATGTAGAGGTATTTGTGTTTGGATTCGCCGGGCGGGCAGGGCGGTAAAAATACCACCGAAAGCACGGCCGTGGCCAAAAGGCCAACCATAGCCAGAGTCAAAAGCCAATCCAGCACCTGCGGCGCGTTCTGGGCAATCACCGTGGTTTGGGTGGTGCGGTCCGCGAACCAGAGCGGCAGACGGCCAAGAATCAGGATGAGAAGCGGAGCTGTTGCCCAGGAATACATGCCCTCGGTCAGGTTGAAAAAATACTTGAACTTTTTCATGAAAGGAATCTTGTGGTTGTGGTAAAAATGCCAAACCATGTACGGAAAATGCTCAATGCCCCAGGCCCAGCGGCGCTGCTGTTTGTACAGCGCTTTCATGCTGCCCCAAAAAGTTCCGGTCTCCACCGTGTCCATAGAAACCGGCACGTACATCGGGGTCACGGTGTAGTTGCCGTTGAAATGCAAAAAACATTGCAGAAAAATCCGCGAATCCTCGGTTACCAAATCCGGCTCCCAAAAACCGATTTCCACCAGAGTTTTCCAGCTCATGCTGTGCGAGGAAAAAGTAAACAGCCGTTCCGGCCGGGATAAATCAGTCAAAAGCCAGAACGTGGTGCCGTTTGAGATAGTGCGGGTGATGGCGTTGGATTGCCAGATATTGTTGTTGAAAAAAGCCACTGGCTGGTAGCTGGTGCGGTGCGGCGTGGGGCTGGTTAAAAACTTATAAGCCAGATGGGCGAAATATTGCGGGTGGACAATGGTATCCACGTCAAAGGCGGAAACGATAATTTTTTCGTAAGGAATGCCCATCTGGTCAATTTTCTTTTGGACTTCCTTGGCGGCCCAAACGTCATTTGAGCCTTTGCCCGGCTGTTCGTTGGGCAGGTTGGCCGGATGCATTGTCACCCAAAGCCGGCCAAAGAGATGTCCGTACTTGGTTTTAATGCGCTCGGCCACAGCCAGTCCGTTGGCTTGGTCGCGCTCTTCCAAAGCCAGGATAACCATGAATTTTTCCAAAGGATAATTGCTTTTGGCCAGACCCGCAAAAGTTGTTTCCACCACTTCGTATGGCTCTTTGTAAGTGGGCAGAAAAATCAAATGCCGAATATCCGGCCAGGTTGAATTGGCGCCATCGTGTGAAACCGGGTTTTCGGTTTTTAGTTTTTGCAGCCAATTGATGCTGATATCTTTTTTGAAATGGCGGTAAGAATTAAAAAGGTAAACCAGCCAGTAAACGGCTTTAATCAGCCAGAGCAAGTCAAACAGGATAATAATGTAAATCGCCCACAGCGGCCGGACAAAAGAAAGAACCACCGCGCCAATCAAAGTTCCCCAAACCAAAATCGCCGGAACCATTTCCAGAAAGCGGTAAGCTGGGATGTGAGATAGTCGTGGCATAAAACACTGTCATCCCGACCGACACAATAAGCGTAGTTAACGCATTATATGCGTCAAGCCTTAAAACAAAATTAAAATATCAAAGCGAAATGGAGGGAGAGGATCCCATGTTAATTGCGATTGCCATGGGATCTCCTCGCCTCGCCTGGCACGAGGTAATTAATATCTTGATAACAGATAGACGCTCATCATATTTAAGATTACTTATGCGGAGGCTCGAGATGACAATGTTTTATTCGAGCTTTGCTAACAACCCCATCCTTTTGGTGTGCTTGAACATGCTCGTAAAATACCACCCGCCTAAAACCAGATAGACAATATTTAAGAGAGCGGCCCAGAGCAAACTGTGCCAGGGGATGTTGCCGGTGGCAATCACCGCGCGCATGCCCTCAAAAACATGGGTCAAAGGCAAGGCCAAGGCAAATGGCTTTACCCAAACCGGCAGAATCGACAAAGGATAAAAAACAGCGGACAGCGGCTGGAGTATAAAGCTGACGCCAAAAGCCAGCACTTGCGCGTCCGTGCCATAGCGGAAAATAATGCCGGTCACAATCAAGCCCAAAGACCAGGCAAAAATCAGGAGCAGCCCGATGAAGGGCAAAAGCGAAAAGCCCAAGGAGAAGATATTGAAAGAATATAAAACCGCGGCCAGAATGCCCATAATAGCCAGGGTGATAATGACTTTTATAACTCCAACCACGGTTGAGGCGATAATAAATTCGAGATTGGAAAGCGGGGTCACGTACAAATTAACTATGCTGCGGCTCCAAATGTCCTGCAAATAAGAAATGGCCAGATCCTGCTGGGCGCGCTGGAAAAGCATCCAAAGAATCACCCCGCCCAAAAGAAAAACGCTGAACGAGACTCCCTCGCCTTTGGCAGCGCCTTGAGAGACGAAGTTTGAGATAAACCCCCAGACCGCGATGGTGACCACCGGCCAATAAAGAATATCCAGCCAGCGCGGCATGGATTTGTACCAAAAATAGAGGTGGTGGAGAATAATGGCGTTAATTCTATGCAGCTTCATAGATAAACTACTAATTACGAATCAAGTACTAATATACTAATGCGCTAATCAAGGAAGTGTGTTTTAGTAAGAGATACGTAAATTAGTATATTAGTAAAAGATTAGTAATTAGTAGTCTGTTTATCATCTCTAGCTATCTTTAAAAACACATCTTCCAGATTCGGTTCTTCAATGCTGATGTCGCGGATTCTAAAACCGCGCTGGTAAATTGAGCCTAAGATTCCGGGAATCGCTTCGTTAGTAGTGGTGATATGAACACGATTGTCGGTTACCTCGGCTTCCAGCTGTTTTTCTTTTATAAAATCCTCCAATTCCTCGGGCTTACTCTCAAAGGTTATTAAAAGCTGGTGGTCGGGAATAAGCTTGGTCAGTTTTTTGGGTGTGTCATTGGCCACAATCTGCCCGTGCGAAAGAAAAATCACGCGGTCGCACATTTCCTCAATCTCAGCCATGTTGTGCGAAGTGTAAAGCATAGTCAGGCCGCGGTCTGAGCGGATGTGGAGCAGAAGCTCGCGCATCTTGGCCGCAATGTCCGGGTCCAGACTCGAAGTGGGTTCGTCCAAAAGCAAGAGGTCCGGGTCATTGAGCAGGGCTTTGACTACCATGACGCGGGTCAGCTGGCCCGAGGAAAGAGTTTGGGCTTTTTTATCTTTCAAGTCTTCAGCTTCGAATTCTTTTAAGAGCTTATGAATCCGTTCATAGCCTTTCACTCCATAGAGCATGGAAAAAACTTTAAGGTTTTGCCAGACTGTTAAAGCGCCAAAAAGATTAACATAAGCCGAGGTAAAGTTCATCCGTTGCAATACTTCTTCGCGATTGCCAAAAGCGTCCAAGCCGAAGATATTTACTGCTCCGGAATTGGGAGTGATAATCTGCAGCAGGATTTGGATAGTGGTTGTCTTGCCGGCCCCGTTCGGGCCTAAGAATCCCAGAATTTCGCCTTTTTTTAATTCAAACGAAATACCTTTGAGAGCCTCAAAGGTACCATAGTTTTTACGCAGATTTTTGACTTCAATCACGTTCGGCATGTGATATATAATATCATGAAAGCCTTGGAAAATCAAACCAAAATACAGAATAAAAAACACGTCATTCCGAATGGCTACGATTGTCATCCCGAGCCCCTAACAGGAGATGCCATTAACCACGGGTGTGGCAAACAACTAAACAGAAATCAGCCGACCGCAATGTCGTGGGGCGAGAGGATCCCATGGTAATTGCAATTGATTATGGGATCCTCTCAGCGTGCCCCAGACATCGCCATGAATCATGCTATTATGTTTGCCTCATTCACTGCTTGTGACACGCCTACTGACGCTTCGGGATGACAAAAAGAGCCCATAGTTTGGACTCTTTTTGTTGGTAATATAATATTAGTTGTTTACTGCGAGCTGGCCGTGTGAATGTCTTTTTGGACCAGGCGGATGGGTGAAGCGTTTTCAATCTGGGCCAGGAAAGAGTCGGTAACTTTTCTGATGCGTTTGCGGTTATAGAGCAAACCATCCAAGTCCGCGCCTGAAGTAAAAGCGCGTTTTTTGCCGTTGGCAAGAATGTAAACAGCCGAGCTAGAGCCCTTAATCAGCGTGCCGTCCGGATAGCCTAACTCGCTTCCAAAGGAGAATTGCTTGAACTGCGCGGCCGTAATACTCCGCACGCGCTGGCTCTTAAAGCCGCGGGAAAAGAAGATATCACTGGAAGGGATGCGGCGGGCCGCGGCGCTCTCGATGTAGTAGTAGTTAGCGGTTCCTCCGGCCACTGTAAGCAAATCGCCGGTATAGAAATTATTTTTATCACTGATGTAAGTCTCGGTCGGATAACTGGAGAGGGAGCCTGTTCCCACTTCAATAACATCATTCCAGCCGTAGTTGCGCCCCAGGAAAATATCGGCCGAAAGAATCGGCTGTTTGCCGTTGGCGGCGGAAATGCGATAAACCGCGCTCTTGCCCTCTTCCTTGACCAAAGTACCCACCGCGAACAATACATTGTCGCCTTGTTCGTAGAGGTCAATTTGGCGGCTGGAAGGCAAATAGACTATGTCAGCCCAGTTAAAGCGCGTGTTAAACACTGCGGCCGACGGAATAACGTGTTTTTGGTCGTTCGCGATATACCAAACAGCCGGCGAGTTTGGGGCTTTCAATAATGCTCCATCCGGATAAGCGCCAATGCTTGAGCCCAGCACCTGGCCATTGTCAGAGGGAGGCGTGCTGGGCGGAGTGGTTGGGGTGGTATTGGTAGTAGTAGAGCCGCTCGTAGTTGGCACCGTGGTGATGGCGAATAAAGTGAAATGCGTGGTTTGGGCGCTGACTTTATGGGTAGTGGTATTGACGCTCGAAACCAAAGAAACCCATTTATTTTCCGTGGTTGAGAAATAGGAAATACTTAATGTATTAGGATTAATATTACCTAATAGCGCCGGGTCATAAACAAACTCCAAGGTAATCGGTTGGGAGAAGGTGGCGCTGGACTGGATGTTAAAAACAGTATTCGGAATAATAACGCCGGCGCTTGAGGCAATCGGGGCGCTCACTTTTTCCGCGCTGGTGGCCTCAGACACATTGACCGTGGAATTAGCTGTAAAACTTGAGGCTGGCACAACCACAGTCGCCGAAGTGCCGCCGGATACGGTTGTGGTAATCGCGCCGCCGCTGGTAGTGATGGTTCCGGAAGAAGAAGCGGTTGAGGGCGCGGAAGACGCGCTTGAACCGCCGCCGCCACCACCGCCGCTAGTAGGCGCGGAGATAACCACGGGATTTGAGCTGGTTTGCGCGTCAGCTTCGTTGCTCGCGGCCGAGCAGTTGCCGGCTGTATCGCAAATATAGATTACCGCGTAATAATGGGTGGCCGCGGAGAGATTATCAACAGTCAATGAATTAGTGGCCAAAGTATTTTTACTGATTTCCGTGCCATTGGCTGATGTGACGCCGGTCGCGGTTCTGTAATAAAATTTGTAGGCGGAAAAATCGCTGCCAGCGTAAGTTGAAGTCCAGCTGAAAGTGGCGGCGGTTTGGCCCGCGGCGCTGCCGGAGAGATTAATAATAACCGGCGTTGGAGCCGTGGTGTCGATAGTAAATGTGTTATCACCATTGGCATCCATTACATTACCGGCCCGGTCCGCGGCCACCGTGATGGTCATTGTCGCTATGCCATCGATATAGGTTCCGCCGGTCGCTGAATTTACCGTGTAAGCGTAGGTATAAGTATTACCGCTTAAAAGCGTCATGGGAGTGGCCAAAATACTCTCACTGCCTGGCTGGACAATGGCAATTTGGGGTACTACCGACAATGTTTCATTGGCGGTAATGGATATGGTAGCGCTGCCGGTTTTTACATTGCCGGATGTATTAACGCCTTGAACAACACTGGTAAGAGATATTGTGGGCTTAGTATTGTCAATAACAAAAGTGTGCGCTGAATCAGACATGATATTGCCCCCGACTGAAATATCGGTAGCTGCGCCGGAAATAGTGACTGTGGTCGTGCCATCCATATAAGTTCCATCGGCCGGACTTTGTACGGTGTAGATAAAAGTGTAAGTGTTGCCTCCGCCAGAAGTCATGTCCGTGGCTGAAATATCAGTGGAACCGGGCTGATTAATCGCAATTTTAGGAGTCGTAGTAACGGTTTCACTCATGGTTATCGAAATGGTTGTTGCTCCAGCTTTAACATAACCGGAAGTATTGGTTCCCTGGGTAACAGTAAAATTAGCCACGAATGGAGAAACCGTATTAATGGTAAAGGTATGGCTTGAATCCGCGTCCATGACATTGCCAAAAGAATCAGCCCCAGTTGATACAGCAACCGCTACGGTTCCGTCGCTATAGCCAGTTTCAGTTCCCGCGTGCACGGTATAGTCGTAAGTATAAGTATTTCCGCCGGATGAAGTCATATCCGTGGCTGAAATGTCTGTTGAGCCAGGCTGATTAATAGCAATCTTGGGGATTGTGGTTACGGCCTCGCTCATAACCACGGTAATGGTAGCCACCCCGGCTTTAACAGTGCCGGCCGTGTTTATTCCTTGGGCGATTTGAAAACTTTGCACTGTTGGCTTGGTGGTGTCAATAACAATCGTATGGTCAACCGGAGTCATAACATTGCTAGCCGTGTCAGCGGCCGTGGAAATGGTGACCGTGGCGCTGCCGTCAACATAAGTGCCGCCATTAGCGCCCTGCACTGTGTAGGTGTAAGTGTAAGTATTACCGCTAACCAGAGACATGTTGGTGGCGGAAATATCAGTGGTGCCGGGTTGGTTGATGGCGATTTTTGGAACAATACTCAAAGCTTCATCAAAAGTGGTGGTAAACACAACAGCGCCGGCTTTGACGTTCCCGGAAATGTCGCCATTTTGGTTGGCGGAGTAAGCAGTGATAGCCGGATTACCCAAGTCCACAATATAAGCAGCGGATTCGGCGGTATTGGCTTCAGTGGAGAGGGTATTACTTAACGGGAAAGCCACGCCGTCAAAACCAGAGGTCGTGAGGATAACATAGTAAGTTCCACCTGACGTACCCGCGTCCACGCGCAGCCCGGTAATAGTGTAAAGACCGTCTCCATCAGGTCCGGATACGCTCATTCCCGGTTGGACAATATTGATGTTGCCCGGGGAGAGCACAATGGAAGAAATATCCGAAGTTTGCTTAAAACCATGCCCTTTGAGCACTACCGCCACAGCGGAAGAACTCCCAGCGGCCGGAGTAATGGATTTTATAATCGGCCCGGTTTTAATAGAAACCGAATCAGACGAGGCCGGGTTGCCGTTGGTGCTGTAATTTAAAGATAGGGCGTGGCTGGCGCTTAAACTGCCGCCAGCGGCGACTGTGGCGTCAAAAGTGATAACCTTAAACGCTGAAGACGAAAAAGTGAAAGTTATTGTTTGCCCCGCGGTTTGCGTGGTTACTCCGGCGCCGGTTACATTATCCGAGAAAGTTAAATCAGTCGGCAAAGTAATGGTTAAAACCGTGGCCGCGGTGGCGCTGGAATAAATCAGGCGAAATCTCAAGACATCACTTGGTTCGGCCCGGACCGCGCTATCGTAGTCGTTGACTGTGGAATAGTTGGTGGCAGAGTGGGTAAAATTTTTAGCCCGCAAAGTAACGCTGTCCACAGCATAGGCATTATTGGCAGCCAGTAAAGATAATCCAAAAACCGCAGCCACTAAAGCTGTTTTTATAAAAATATTATTGATGCGGTTGGTGATAGAATTCATATTTTCCTCCTGTTAATTGACCGTCAATTTTACGTCTTGCTCATATTGGCCCACCCAGAGCTTGTACTCCCCTTTTGGGGCCGTGGCCGGGATTTCGGCCGAGAGCACGCGGTCGTTAATTTGATTGATATTTTCCAATTTGAATTCAGAGCCGTCTTTGGCTGTCAATTCTTTAACATCTTTCAGGCGGATACCTTGCAAGACAATAACCCGTTTTGATCCTTGGCTGACCACATTGGGCGTGGCCTTGATAACCGTGGCCCGTTTTTCCGTGGTCAGAACAGTAAATGATAATTTATCCGCCAAGGTTTTATTATTAACGTCAATAAACTCAATTTTTTGTTCACCGGCAGACAAACCGGCCGGAATACCGGCTTCAATCAATTCATCGGAAACCAAGCGCCAGGCAAGTTTTTCTCCTGGGCCGGACAGGCGCAATTCTTTAATGCCGCCCAAGTCCTCGCCGACAATAACCGCGCCAGTGCCCAAATCATCAAAAGCCTGCCTGGGGTTCATGCTAAAAATGCGCGGGTTGAAAATGTGTTTACTGGCAGCGATTTGGCGTTCTAGGGTTGAGGAAATAGTTACCAGTGTTTTGGCCTTTTTTGAATTAAATTGGTCAGCCATGACAGAAACCATTTCTTCGAGCAGAGGAGCTTGGTTTTTATCAAAAGCAATCGCTTCATCCAAACGGCCTTGCCATTTTAAATCAATGAACTCCCCGGGTTTAATAACATCAATTTTTAAACCTTCATTAAAGACAGAATCAGCGATTTTTTCAGCGGTTCCCTTATTAATGCCTTTAGCAACGCTTTCCAGAGTGAGGGGGCGGTAGGTAATTTTAGAATCATTTTTTGGCTGGATGGTAACGTTGCGAATATTACTATTATAGCCAGTCGGCAGTTGCGCTAAAACAAAGTATTCCAGCACATCCCCGGGCTGAGCCGTGGTGGCGATTTGCCATTCAGTTTCATGGGCGCTCAAATTTCTGACTTTCTGGACAACAGTCAAAGGCAGGCGCGACCGGCTCATAACAACACCGCGGGTTATGAATACTAAGCCAATAAATAGAATCGCGCTGATTAATATCAAGCTAATCAAAGGATTCCGTTTTATTATCGCCTTAATATTCATACGGATTTACTTTATATGACAAAGAGCTGGATGTCGTAAGTTACTGGCTGTGCAGGCTGGCCGGCATTAATCAAATTATCATTAGCTGTTATCGTAATTGTTTTTGCGCCAGTGACAGCAGTGGCAAAATAAGTAAAGGTTACAACCACGCCGCTTGTGGTCCCGGAAACAGTCGCACCCGTGTCTGAAACACTGCCATCAGTAATAGCGGTGATAGTGTAATCAATATTGTTATTATTAACATCAGTTAAGGTAAAATTAATTACCTGTGAGCCGCTGGCGGAAACAACAATCGGTTCAACTGGTGCAATGCTGGTGATAGTTGGGTTGGTGGCCGGATAAGGCACTTGAGCCGAAACAGTCACCCCGGCGTTGGTAATTACCACCGGAATAACGCGGCTGTCCGTGGGAGTGGCAAATCCGTTTGGTCCGGTTTCAATCGTTATATTATAATTAGCGGCTGCGGCCGGATTTTTTACGAAATTAACTGTTACTGTAACTTGATTTCCAGCCGTTAGAGTGCCGGTTGTCCACCCCAGAGTTAAAATTTTTGTCGCTACGACTAGATCGCTGTTTTGCACCGCGTCCCAGGTAACGCCTCCGCCGGAAACAGTCACGTCAACACCGGCGGCCACAGAACTTAAATTAAAATCATTGGCAAAGGTAATTTTAAGATCCCCTGGGGCGGCAACATTAGTTGCGGGTTTAAAATTGATGGTATAAGCAACCCCGCTTTGGTTGGGATTATGGCTGGTTGTAGCCACTTTGACGTCAGCCAGATTAGCCGCCTGCGAAGATACGGAAAAACTCATCACCGCGGTGACGAGAATTAAAGTAATGAGTTTTTTCCAGGATGTAGGCATAGTCTAGTAAGTGTCATCTCGAACCCCTTGATGGTCTTGATGATAATAAGGGACGAGTGTAATTTATGGCTGTAATTAATTACTATGGACGTTGCGGGGTGAGGAGATCCCCTGTTAATTGCACTTGCCATGGGATCCTCTCCCTCCATTTCGCTCTGTGATTTTAATTTAGTGTTGAGGTTTGAGACATATAAAGCATTAACCGCGTTTATTGTGTCGCTCGGGATGACAGTTGTTAATTTCTCTCTCTTTCTAATTCTCTGCGTAATTTTCTCTTTAATCTGGCGCGGCTGATTTTTCTATATCTCTTTATGATGAAGAATAAAGCGATTAAGATGATTATTCCAATGCCGATAACTTTCCAGGGCAGAATCCAGAAACTGATAGTTTGCTTGGGCAGATTATTGCCGGCATAGTTTAATTCCAGCTCCGCGGTATAGCGGCCAAAGCCCAAGCCTTTCCAAATAATTTCTTTTTTGCCGTCTTGGGTGTAATTAACAGTGCCATAACCTTTCCAAGTTTGCAGGAAAACGCGGGATGAGCCGGGAAGTACATTGCCGTTCCGGTCGTTCACCGGCAGATAATCAACCAGCTTGGTGCCGGTAATGGCGCCGGTCGGGCTTAATACAACCTCTTCGCCAACGCGGGATAAAACCTGGCCAAAGGTATTTTTCAAGGTGATTTTTCCACTGGGTTTGCTATGCACATTGCCGGTGTTGGTAACACGGACTGCCAGATTAATCGGGAATTTTTCAAAGATTGCCTGCGGACCGGTTTGGTGAACCTGGTCAGGCTCAACTTTGGTATTGTAAGTATCGAAGATATCCAAAGCGCCTTGCTCTTTTATCTCGCCTTTAACTTTTACCAAGAGCAGTACGCCGACTTTTTGCTTAACCGCGATATCGCCGCCGCCGCTGGTCACTGGCGAAAAGAAGATTGTGCCAAAGTGGCCGCCGGCTTCAGCATTGGCCGGGATGCGGACAGTAAACGGCATTTCCATCCGGCCCTGGGCCGGAACAGTAATGGTCGCGGAGGGCAAGTTGATCCAGGAAGAGAGTGAAAAAGCGGTTTGGCTCTGATCTTGAGTAAAAGCCGCTTCACCGGATTCGCCGCTGGCCGTAAAATCCGAAGCTGAAGTGGCCAAAGTCAGTTCGCCTGCCTCGCCATTGGTTATAGTGATGGTTTGGCGAATTTCCTGGCCTTTTTCCAGCTCTAATTCAATCTTAGGCGGGGAAACCGTAATACTGGCTGCTAAAACAAGGTTTTGGCCCAATAATAGCCAAATTCCGGCTAAAAGTGTGCCAAATTTCAGTAATTTGTGGTTGTTTATTGACATATGGTCACACTATAGCATATTTCGTAAAAGTTGACAATAGTACTATTTTTCTGGCCTGGTTCTTACCAGAGGACTCCCCTCCTGGTTAGAGGAAGGGAAAGTCTCTAGCAACAACCTTTGATTAGAAGGATGGAGTTAGTGTGTAGGTAATGACAAAAGTCTTATTACCAGCAGGCGTTAACGCTGTTGAGCGGGCGCCATACTTAACGTTCCAAATAGCTGATTCCGGAGAACCTGATCCTGAGTTAATAGCATCAGTTGTAGCATTAGAACCAGCGGAAGTTGTGGCTGAATAAGCAACCACAGGAGAACCCGCGGCGCTGTTCTCGGCGGAAACGTAATAAGCGAATTTGCCATCGCCAGCAGCTGCTGTCATATCAGTGGCAGCGCCGGCAGTTGCGGCAAAACCAGTAGCACCCGAAACGTCAGTCGCGGCGCTAATGACATAGCCTGAGCTGGCGTTTGTTGCAACTGATAAATCAGTCGTACCAGTGCTCCAGCTGGTGGTACCAGCAACTAAAGTGCCAAGGTTAACTGAACCAGTAGTGCCCACAGTGAAAGTCAAAGTAGGTTCAACCACGGCTGTTACAGACACAGTTTCAGTGGTTGGAGTTCCGGCATTCAATTGTGCCACACCAAAGTCATTATTAGCAGTTCTAAAATAGATAAAATACGATGTATTATTAACTAAATCAGAAGTAGCAATTGTGACTTGAGAGGTGGTGTCAACGGCGTTAGCACCAACTGCAGTAAGTGTAGTGATACCAGCTGCGGTACCATCAAGCTTCTTAATAGTGGCCGAAACAATTTCGTTAGCATCAGTAAAGACAGTAGCTTTAGTGATGGTAATAGTTTGACCAACAAGCAATGTGCCATCTAAAACAGCTGTTGCTTGATTAATAGCGGCAGCCTGGACCGGACCAATAATGGTCACAGCCAATAAGGCGATGGCAGCTAATGAAGATAGAATCTTGTTCATACTAAATCTCCTTTTCCCTTGTAAGGGAATAATCCAATACTCCACAGACAGATCGACCTTTGGGAAGTTTTTGCACCCCATCTTTTTTAAAAGATAGGGGCTCGTGCCTCCTACATAAGCACGATGTAGAAAGCGAAACCCCCAGCATGATTGTTTTGGCGCACGCGCCTCTTACAACCTCGGAGGTGTTATTCATCCCTCTTGTCCGTATAGAATAATGGAAAATTATTAAGCCTGCGTTTGTTCGACTTTTTAAGAACGCAGGTGATTGAGCTCGGCTTAAGCGCAATCGTCTATGCTCTTGGCAGTTCTTACGAACTACGAATTTTTTACGAATATACGAATTGGATATTTTTTTGATTTCGTATTTTCGTATCCTGTTCGTAGTTCGTAAGGATATTAGTATTCCGGCACGACAATAAATTGCAAAGTGCCTTGGTAAGCGCCGGCGGCCTGGATTAAGCTCGGTAAGGTGGCGCGCAAATCATATGTATAAGTTGTATTCACGGCAGTATCGCTGGGCAAGGCGGCTTTGGCCACGCTGACCAATTGAACCTGGGTGGTGCGGTTTAAATCAATCTTACTGGCCCAAAGGTCGGCCGCAAGTTTGGCATCCACATCAGTAATAAAATTGCCAAACCCGTCGCCAAAATCAGGCTGGAAGAAAGCGTAAACTTTAAATCCGGCGCCAAAAGTGGAAACAGTAATCTGCTGGCGCTCGGCAACATCAGTCTCATCAGACAGATTGCCGTTATAACGCAAAGAGATCGGAGCCAGGGTAGTTGACATGCTAAAGCTGTCAATCCAAAAGTTCCAGGTTTGGTTAGCTTCGGTATTGCCGGCCAAATCAACCAAATCCAAGCTGATAGTGTGTTTGCCCGCAGCCAAAGGAGCGGCCGGGGTAAAAGTGATTACTTTATCCGTAGCATTGTAGAGGGTAACTTTGGTTGCAGTATCTAATTTAAAGACCGTGGCTGCCCCTGGGGCTTCACTGACAGCGACACGCATGTTGGCCGAAAAATCAACAATTAATTGATTGGAGTTTGGGTAAGAAGAAGCGATGGACGTCTGCGGAGCTTGTTTGTCAATGATGGCCTGGCCGGACGCGGCTTCGTTTTGGAAATTAAAAGTGTCGGTTACGGTATTCAACGCAACGGCCAAATCCGCGGCCGTGAAGCCGGTATTATTTAAAGCATTAACAGTCAAATCAACAATCTTGTTATTACCGCCATTGAGAGCGGCCGCGGTGGCGGTGATGCCGGTAGCCGTGTAGTTGGCAAACGCGCCGGCTCCCGACAAAGCTTTATCAAACTCGACTTCAATCAAAGTATTATTCATGGCCCGGGCTTGCACTATTGTCGGGGGCAGGCCGATTGAGAAAGTCAGGTCAGACATGTCGGAATTAGTGAGGCCGGCCGCGTCAGTCGCAATCAAGCGAACCCGCACAGTGGTGGAATCCATTATCGGAGTGGTCCAGGCATAAGTGCCGTCATTAGCTTCATCAGTCGCAATCTGAGTCCAGTTCGAACCGTCAGTGGTGTATTCCAGAGTAATCGGATTAACAGCCAGAGCAAAGTTATCAGTCACAGCCGCGTCGTCCCAAGTGATATTGCGGCTAGTCCCCTGTTTCCAAGCTTCATTGCCATTGGGCGCAATTAAAGCCGCGGCCGTAACAGTCGGAACTGTCGAGTCAATCGTGAAATTATTATCAGAAATGTCAGACACAATGTTACCGGCCTTATCAGTGGCCGTAACCTTTATCTTGACTGTTTGCGAGTTCAAAGCCGGCAGAGCCCAGGAATAAGTTCCGTCATTGGCTTCATTGGTTGCGATTTGGGTCCAAGTTGAGCCATCGGTTGAGTATTCCAAAGTAATGGGATTAACAGCCAGATTAGCATCAGCAATATCCGTATTATCCCAAGTGATATTATGCGTTGATGAACCTGCCCAAGTTACACCGGCGATTGTGGGACCGGTCAAAGTGTCAACAGCAATAGTTGGTACGGAATTATCAGCCGTGATAATAGAGGTATTGGTGAAAGTGGCGGCATTGCCGGCCAAGTCAGTGGCCGTAATACTCAAACTTAAATCGCCATTGCCGGCGCCAGAGACGGTCTTAAAGTTCCAGACAGCGGCTCCGGTGGCTGGGTTGTAAGAAGCTGGAGCCACGGCATTATCAGCCGGATTGCCGGTAATGGCGGAAAAGTTAGCAGTGAAGCTGGCTTGAGTCATGCCTCCCTGGAGCAGATTGTCGGAAATATCAGAAGTCAGAACAACAGTGTCGCCATTTTTAACAAAAGTGGCAATGCCCATGGTTGAGTTAGTCAAAATCGTATTGGCAAAGGTTGGAGACAATGAGTCAATCGTGAAATTATTGTCCGAGGTGTCGTACACGATATTACCGGCATTATCTTTGGCTCCTAAGCGGACTTGGACAGTGGTTGAGTTCAAAGCCGGCACAGCCCAGGCATAAGTTCCGTCATTGGCTTCATTGGTTGCGATTTGCGTCCAAGTTGAACCGTCTATTGAGTATTCCAAAGTAATGGGATTAGTGGCCAGATTAGCGTCAGTGATGTCAGCGCTGTCCCAAGTAATATTTTTGGTTGAGCCGCCGGCCCAAGCCACGCTCGCGGTTGAAGGACCGGTCAAAGTGTCAGTATTAATAGTGGGTACGGAGTTGTCGGCAGTAATGGAATTATTGCCAGTGCCGGAATTAACAGCCACATCCAAAGCCGTAACAGTAGCAGTCTTGGCCCCATCAGAGGAAGTATTGGCTGCAACCGCGGCCCAGGTAGCCAAGCCAGTGGTGGTGTTATAAGTGGCCGGAGCCACGGCGTTATCAGCCGCGTTGCCGGTAATGGCCGAGAGGTCAGCTGAAATATTGCCTGTCCCCATGCTAGCCTGGCCAAGGTTGTCGGTAATCGTGGCAGTTAAAACAATACTCTGGCCGTTTTTAAAGGCAGTTGTCGAGCCTAACGTAGAATTGGTTATGGTAACCGAGCCTACTGCCGGCACTATGGTGTCGCCAGCCAGGCTGACGAGAGAACTGTCGGTTTGGTGGCCGGCTTTATCGGTTATCCGCGCGCCGGTGAAATATGAATTATTATTGGCAACCGCGCCGGAGAATTGGTATGACCAGGTGGCAAAATTGTCGGTTGAAGCCACGGTTAAGAATATTGAACCAGCCTGCCAGGCCGTTCCGTTCCAATGCTGGCCAGTGGTAAAGTTAGTTAAAAATACTTCCACTTTTTGGATGCCGGTTGTGCCGCCAAGATGCGCGCCGGCATCGTTAGCCGTGCCGGTGGTGGTAAAAGTGGCGCCGACTTGAGAGCCGCTTGTCGGTTGAGTAACCAAGATGGTCGCGGCGGTGTTGTCAATTTCAAAGCTGTTGTCCGGAGCTGTGGCGGGAATAGAAACTAAATCAGCGTCATCAATAGCCGACACGCGCCAGAAATAAATTCCTTCAGGCAAAGCAATCGTCGAAGTCTGCAAGGTGTAAGAGGTGGAGGTGCCAACTGTTTCCTGGGAAGTGATGATGGAAGAAAAATCACTGTTGTCGTCGATTTCCACGCGGTAGCGGACTAAATCCGAGGCTGGGGAAGAAGCCCAAATAAATTGAATAGGTTGAGAATTGGAGAATTGGAGAACTGGAGTGTTAAGAGTGGTTGGTTGGACAAGCGCGGCTGGCGATTCCGGGGGCGTGACATCGGTTGATTTGGATACAATATTGATATTACCGTCGGTGTTGCCAGAGGCGTCCGCGGCTTGCACCGCGAATTTATACAAAGCATCAGCCGTTAAAACAGTGGTTGTGTATTGAGTGGCTGTGGAGACAACTGTGGTAACCGGAGTAGCGAAATTAACATTGCCCGAGCCATTGTTGGAATAGATATTAAAATGGCCCACATCAGTCAGAACACCCGGGGCAATCCAAGCCAAAGTAACAGTATTGTCAGGATTCAAAACAGCGGATAAGCCGCTCGGAGCCGGAGGCAGAGTGCTGTCCATGGTAATGCTCTGGCTGTAGTCGGAAAAAGCGCCTTTGGCATTGGCATTAACCAGATAAGCGCGCGGAGTGGCAGCCGAGAGGTTATCGCCGGTTTGCACAGTGTAAGAACCGGTGTAAGTGCCGCTGGCAGTTTCAACCAGATTGATGTTGATTGAACCGATTTTTAAGTAAGCGGTTTTACCCGGCGTGCCGGCAATGGTTACAGTGATAACATCACCCAGTTTATAAGCAGCCACGGCTGGCGCGAGAGCGACTGAATTAATGGTTGGCAAATTTGTTACGCCAATGGAGACAGATTCAACGTTGTTGATCGTGTGGCTGCCGAACGCGTCAGTGAATTGCAAAGCCGGGCCGCTCCAGGCTAAAGCCGTGGTCCCGGTCGGCAGAAAGTCATCCGCGTGAACAGCGTATTTAAAGTTAGCCATCTTAAACGGCGCCAAAGTGCCGCCAGAAGTGGGAACCATGCCAGCCCCGTCAAACGGCGAAGTGCCGTCATCAGCAAAAGCCTGCCAAGCGCCGGCAGCGTCCAGTTGGTAAGTGCTCGCCGGAATGTAACTTGCGTATTGGGGTAACTGGTCAGTTATTGTCAGATTTGTGAAAGTTTCCGTGGATGAGAAGTTACTGGCATAAAGAGTGATTTTAAAATCCATTCCCGGTTCCACACTGATGCTTGCCTCCCAATAGGCCAGGCCGGGTTTCCAGAGTTTTCCACCAGTCACGATATCATTGGTAGCCAGGGTTTTGGCGCCAAAAATGCCGATAACAGCCAAAATAGCGATTAACGCTGGTAAAAACACTAATTTGTGGGCAAATTTTCGAGCCATGTACTTAATTAAGATTACTAGATTTAGACATGAAAAGTAAAGGTTTTAACTTACACTATTCAGCAAGTTTTGTCAAACGACAAAAATATAAAAAAAAGAGGCCGAATGCGCAAAGGGGTATGCGCAATCGACCTCCGGGAGCTGGGGAGCTACGTGTTCAAGTGTTCAAGGTGCGCCGCCGCCCAGAACAGTGATGTTGCAGGCAGTGGTTTCGACGGAACCGACCGAGTTGGTCAACCGGCCCTTGGCCTGGAAAACTCCAGGCGAAGACGGTGTGAAGGTCACGCCGCCCGCGCTCTGGAATCCAGAGCCGGTATTTACCATCAGCTCGGCTGACGGCGTTGGTGTTCCAGCTACCCCGCTGAAAGCCAGGGTAACCGTCTGCCCAACAGTAACACTGAAGGGCGTTCCGGCCGAGTAGACGTTCAACGTCGCGCCGGTAAAGCTTGGCGCCACCAGTGTTGGCGGCGGAGGCGGGGCATCGCCGCAGTATCGGCCACAGGCTGTGTAAGTCCCGTAGCCGTGGCACGTGTCGTCGCACGGCGGTGGCGGCGGAGGCGGGGGCGCCACCCAGCCGTCTTGCGGAAACTCCAGCGACGCTGACCCAACCTGCCCGGCCGAGTCAGTCGCGTATGCCGTCAGGGTCCAGGTGACTGGGTTAGCGCTGGTAGCCGCCGGAATGGAGATTGCGCCGTAGGCATAGCCATTAAGGAGGTCGATCTGCATCAACCTCACTTCAACCACTACGCTGTCTTGGCCATGGCGGGCCACCACGCGAGCCGGGGTAGAATCCAGCCCGATGTCGTCATTGGCGTCGACGCGAAAATCCATGCTCCGCCCGGAGCCAAGAGCGCTCTGGTAGCGGTCCAGCCGCAGCCGAACCGAGGGCGGCTGGTCCACCACCACCGGCGGAGGTGGGGGTGGTAAGATAGAGATGGTCTGCATGGCCTCCAGGTCCTCAAAGGAGAACCGGAGATTCAACACGACCAAGCTATCCGCCACCACCGAATCCCGACCCACCAGCGCGAGCTGAACCTCTTCGGTCTTACTCAACTGGCCGTCGAGGAACGTTGCTAGACTGCCGCGCGCCGGCACCGAGGTATCGGCACCAGCTTCCACTGTCGTGTCAGATGGGCTGACCGACAGTATACGGGTGATGACTGGCAACCGTGCCCCAATTGAGAGCCGGAAGGCCAACGACTGGTCGGCCGTGTCCGTAGCTCGGAATGTGATACCGGTCGTATCTGGGCTGATGGGTGTGACCAGTAAAACCGAGTCACTCTCCACTGCCCACGGCAACATGGTCCGTTCGACCGAATACCGCAGGGAGTCGTCAGTCATAAAGTACTGAGACATGACGACATGGACAGTGTCACCCACTGTGACAGAGAAGACGCTGTCGGCGTGAGCGGATGTCCGGGGCGCGGCGTTCACCTGAACCACGATTTCTCGGGGTTCGAAGATCACGCCAACCACGGTCGTGTCCTTGGCCGCGAAAGCGGTTTCCAGACTCGAGACCTTGAACAGGTACTCGCTTCCGGCGGCCGCGATCTTGGCGCTCCTGGTTACACTCTGCCGCAGCGCATTGTAAGCCGTGGCAAAGTCTGTGGCGGTCATCTTGCCCCGCTTCTCCAGAGGTGGAGAATCAGAGAAGACGATTGGCTTGGCCGCGGCCGCAAAGCGCGCTGCCTTGCCAAAGTCGTCGGCGAAGATGAAGAAGTCGTCGAAATCGACCAACCCACTGCCATTGAAATCACAGCGGAAGTCGAACCCATCCGAGCTCTCCCTCAGGCCGAACTGGTCGGCGTAGATGAAGAAGTCGTCGAAGTCCACGACGCCGGAGTAATCCAGATCTCCGGCTGTGAACGGCACGCGCAAGCGGATGTTGTTGCTCGCGCCGGTGAACTTCTCCACGAGCCGGCTGTCAACAAACACTTTGACAGACACAGCGGTGGCTGGGATGGTCACGCCGCGCAGGTCATTGAGGACCAGCGCGACGTTTCCGTCTTCGCTCGATAGAAGAGCGCTTGTCGACTTCTCCGCGGCTGCCGGGCTTTCCGGGCCGGTAGAAGTGTGGTTGATGTCGCCGCACCCAAAGAGCGCGACGACCAGTGCTAGGCACATCCACTTCATGCGGTTCATCACGTCCTCCTGCCAGAGTGGCGGATATAGAAAGAGAAATAGAGGTTTTCAATGAAGCAGTATCAAATGGACAGAGTTTGCCCAAAATGACATTACACATTACCATATTATAGAAAAAAAGTCAATAATACCAAAAAACACTAAAAAACAGGCTCTTTTGCCTGTCTTTTAGACTCCCACTTTGGACTCTACAATTTTCAGACGGTGGCTGTGTTCTTGTAATTGATCATCTTGCCTTCTTTGGCCGCCATGAAAAGCCGTTACTTCTGTGCGTAAATCCTTGAGTTCTTTTATCACCTTATCATTACTAGTAAGGATTTCGTTCTTAAACTGGTGTATTTCATCTCTCATTGGCTGCATTTCATCATGCACCACTCGTTTTATGGCTTCAAAAATGTTTTGTTGATTTTCCATATCTTTATTATATCAAACGTTAACTTACCCGGTCAATCAAATAACCAATCCCATAAGCCGAAGCCGCGGCCAGCGCGCCCACTAAAAACATCTCTATGCCGGCTAAGAGCCAGTTCTTTTTAGTGAAAATCGAGCGTAAAGAGCCAACCATAAACAAGGCAACGCCGGTCATGATGATGGCGGCCTGAAACTGGGAGCCAAGATGAAAACCAAAAACAAACGGCAAGAGCGGCAGCAAGCCGGCCAAAGAAAAAGCGATAAAAGTAGCCAGGCCGTTTTTGGCCGGGCTCTCTTCTTCCCCGGGCACGATGCCCAGCTCATTAACCATCATTTCATCCACCCACAACTTTTTGTCGGCCGTAATAACGCTCACTATTTTTTCCAAGTCACTGCCCGTAAAGCCTTTCTTTTTGTAAATCCTTTCGATTTCCTGCCGCTCTTCTTCGGGTATGTGCTCCACTTCCCACTCCTCCAGCCCGCGCTCTTTTTTCTTAAAATCATTTTCCGATTTTGTGCCCAGATAATTGCCCAGAGCCATGGCCATACCGTCGGCCACCAGATTGGCAAAACCCAAAATCAGAACCACTTTCATTTCCAGGGCGGCTCCGGCCACGCCGGCCACCACCGCGAACGTGGTAACAATGCCGTCATTCGCCCCATAGACCATGTTCCGCAAATACGAGCCAGAACCGATTTTGTGGTATTTTTCATAAGCGTGCCCCGCGCTGTGAGCGGTTTTCATTTCGGCAATAAGTTTTTCATCAGGATTTAAGTGCATAGTTTCATAGTGTCATGCTGGAGCCCTACTGTCATCCCGAGCCCCTAATAGAGGATGCCATTAACCACAGGTGTGGTAAACGACTGAATAGAATTTGTAAAACTGTTTACTGTTTTATGTTTGTGCTCCCAAATCCTGCGCTCAAGCGAATTTGTTACGCCAACATAAAGTACTGTCTGACGTTTGTTCGTGTTGATGTACGTGAAATAATTATGCTGGTTTTGTCGAGGCATACGGGTTATCCACGGGATCCTCTCGGCGTGTCTTATTCATCGCGATGAATCACATTACTATGATTGCCTTATTTACTGCTTATAGCACGTCTTTTGACGCCTCGGGATGACACCAGCCACACTGTATATAATCCCACCAACACCCCCCAATTACTAAAAAACACCCAAGGCGTGGACCAGGGAATGCCGTTAACAAAATGATCCGAGAACGGCCAGGCCCAGGGCGTGGGGAAAAACTGAACATCATGGGTGGGGATATCGAACAGCACGTGTAATGGCCAGGCGGCCAGAGGTAAGGCCTGTTTTCGCCAGATTAGAGTCGCGATAACCAACACAGCCAGCGCTATTACCAGGCTATGCGAGATGTTATACAGCGCGTGGATGGATGTTGGTATTTCCGGAAACGGCCCGTGCGTGTAATTGCCGGAGACGAGCCGCCCGATAAAAAACCAGCCAAAAGCGAACACATCCGGAAAAACGCCGATCAAAAAGGCGATAATAAACAAGCGTTTGTTTTTCCGGCCAAAGGCCAGACTGCCCCACAGGCCGTGGGAAATAACATCCATAATACAAATGGGTTAAGGGTAGGGGTTGGCGGTAAGTCTGGTTGTAAGGTTAGGTAGTAAGGGCATGTCTATTACTTAACCCTACTACCAACTACCAGACCTACTGCCTATCCTTATCCCTAACCTTTTTATTTACTCTATCTCATACGTCAACGTCACATAAACATTAACTTCTTTGGCTCCGGGTTCGATAGAAGGAACCGAGACTGCTTTGTCTCTGGCCATTTCCCCGCCCATGCCGTAACCATTTATAGCCATCGGTACGGGCGCGGATTGGCTGCCCTCTTCAATCGATAGCAACCGGCCCAAGCCAAAATCTCCGGCTTTGGCAATGGCTTTGGCTTTCGCTTTGGCCTTGGCAATGGCTTTCTCGCGGGCCAGGTTTTGCACTTCAGTCGGATCGTCAATCGTAAACTGCAATTGCGAAACATTATTGGCCCCGTTCTGCACCACCCCGGAAAGAGTGTCGCCGATAATGTCAAAATTCCTGATCTTGACCGAAACGGTCTGGTTCACGTTATAGCCGATAATTTCGGCCGGCGGGCAAACCCGGCCCGAAACGCAGTTAAAATACTGGTAGCGCGGGTCCACGCTGTAGTTCTCGGTGGTGATGTCTTTTTTATCAATCCCCTTGCCTTTCAAAAATTCAATCGCCTTGTTTATCTTGTCAGTGTTTTCTTTTTGCAGTTTGGCTATGTCTTTATCGCCTTCGGTAATAACGCCAAAGCTGAACTGCCCGACGTCCGGCACCACCACTTCTTTGCCGTCACCGGACACGTTAAAACTGCGGTAAGAAGAAGGCTGGCTGGATTTGGAATAAGCGCTCACATACTTAATCGAGGCAAACGCCCCTAAAAGCAGGGCGATGATAATCGTGATGTATAAATAACTTTTTATTTGGTCATTTTGCATATATTGATTTTAATAATATGGATAATTATAGCATAAAAACGTCAGAACCGCAGATAAACCACAGATAATGTCAGAACCGCAGATTGTCGCAGATAAACGCAGATTACACAGATGAATTAATGAATCGTTTAAACTCTAATCGTTTTTGGCCAAAATTAATGAGTAAACCAATATCTAATTTATAGGCTTCCAGATAATTGATTATTTGGGCTTTGTTAATATCATTTATTTCCGTAATAGCCTTTAATTCCACCATGATAACGCTTTCAACAAGGAAATCTACCCGTCTGGTGCCAATTGAAATTTCATTATAAATAATTGGCATTTCTTTCTCACGTTCAAACGCCAAATCTTCATCCCGCATTTCCAAGGCTAATGCCCGTTGATATATTACCTCCTGAAAACCACTGCCTAATTTATTATGCACCCGCATAGCGCAACCAATAATTTTACGGGTAATATCGGCATACTTGTATTCTTCTCCCATCATATTTATCTATGTTCCCATCTGCGAAAATCAGTGGTCATCTGTGGTTTATCTGTGGTTCTGACCTTTTTTCCAGCTTTTTCAGCCTCTTATCCATCTCGGTGCGTAAATCCTCAATTTTTTTGTCTTGTTTTTGCAGTTTCTGCGCGACCTCATCAATCTTTCCGTCCCAGATCGGAACGAATGATTCAACATCAGACTTGTAGAACAGATTGGCAAATACCAAGATAACGCCTTGGCCTTGACCGGAGTAAGGAGCCAGGGCTCTACCAATGGTATAGCCGGAACCTTTGAGCTTAGTGGCCACACCCGGGATGGAGGATAAGGTTAAGTAGTCTCCTATCTTGATAGCGCCGTTTTCTGTGTTGACTTTGGTTATAATACGGCCATTCAAAGCCACTGGCTGGGGATTGTCTTGGTCTTTGATGTTATAGCCGGTGGAGGAGAAGTCAAAGCGGTTATTGGATAAAACGCCTATCATCTTGGAAGCATCTGTGGCTTTCTTAAGCTTG
>Ga0074195_1000154_pt1 | contig 162516 bp, 149 predicted proteins | sample EPASupsiteHSE623_FD_64525 | JGI IMG/M metagenome (GOLD analysis project Ga0074195, IMG submission 64525) | Bioremediated contaminated groundwater from EPA Superfund site, New Mexico - Sample HSE6-23 | ecosystem: Environmental > Aquatic > Deep subsurface > Groundwater > Contaminated ...
GGAGGGTTGTTGGACTGTGCGGTGGACATCCGCCGCGACTCGCCCACCTTTGGCCAATGGGTGGGCGAGGTTTTATCCGGCGACAACAAGCGCCAGCTCTGGATACCACCCGGTCTGGCCCACGGCTTTGTGGTGCTGTCGGACACCGCCGAGTTTTTGTACAAGACCACCGACTACTACACGCCGGAACACGAACGCTGCATCGCCTGGAACGACCCGACCATCGGCATCCAGTGGCCCATCCAAGGCGAACCCAACTTGTCCGCAAAAGATAAACAAGCCAAACCATTGGCAGATGCGGAGCACTTCGCGTGATCCATTCCCCAGCAACGATCAACCCCCACGCAGCCCAGCCCACGTCCCTCGTGGCACTGGCCAAAAGCCTCTGGCGCAACCGCCAGCTCATCGTGCAAATGACCAGGCGCGAAGTGGTAGGCCGCTACCAAGGCTCGGCCATGGGCCTGGCCTGGTCGTTCTTCAACCCTGTGTTCATGCTGGTGGTGTACACCTTCGTTTTCTCCGAGATATTCAAATCGCGCTGGCCAGGGGGAGATGAAAGCAAAACTCAATTTGCCTTGCTCCTCTTTGTCGGCATGATCGTACTTAATTTGTTTAGCGAGGTACTTAACCGCGCCCCTGGATTGATTCTTTCCAACGTCAATTACGTCAAGAAAGTCGTATTCCCGATTGAAATACTGCCAGTGGTTGCCATGGGTGCTACCTTGTTCCATAGCCTGATCAGCCTTGGCGTGCTGCTGGCCGCATTTGTGCTCTTTAACGGCTACCTGCACTGGACAGTGGTTTTTATCCCCTTGGTGCTGCTGCCGATCGTTATCCTATCCACGGGTCTTGCCTGGATGCTGTCATCCCTGGGCGTATTTTTGCGCGACGTCGGACAAACCATCGTCATCATTACCACCGTGTTGATGTTCCTGTCCCCCGTCTTTTACCCGGTGACCGCCGTGCCGGAAAGGTTCCGGCCATTCATCATGGCTCAACCGCTCACCTTCATCATCGAGCAGGCGCGTGAAGTGCTGATCTGGGGGCATATGCCAAACTGGCTTGGCTTGGGCATTTACACCCTGGCAGCTACTGCCGTGGCCTGGGCAGGCTACGCCTGGTTTCAGAAAACCAGAAAAGGGTTTGCCGATGTCCTCTAAGCGCAAAGCCCCCACTCCCCGACCCCTCGTTTCGCCGTCCCCACTCCCTACGAACCAAGAGTCACTCCCCACGCTTATCAGCCAGTTGCGCGGGCTGATTGAATCCGCACGCGGGCAGGCACTCCGGGCCGTGGATTCCATACAGGTGCGCACTTGCTGGGAAATCGGGAGGCATATCGTCGAATTCGAGCAACAAGGCGCGGAAAGGGCAAGCTACGGCACGCGTCTGATTCCCAAACTGGCAGCAACGCTCACCACAGAGTTTGGTCGAGGTTTTGATGAACGGAATCTGCGTCACATGAGGGCTTTTTTCCAGGGATTTCCGATTTGGAACGCAGTGCGTACCGAATTGAGCTGGACCCACTACCGGAACCTTTTGCGTGTAGAAGATGAACAGGCGCGCCATTGGTACATGAACGAATCCGCCAGCCAAAACTGGTCATCCCGCGCACTGGACCGGCAAATTGGCACGCTGTATTACGAGCGCCTGCTCTCCAGCCGCGACCGTGACCCCGTGCGTCAAGAAGCCGCCGCGCAGATTACCCCCTTGCAAAAGACACCGCGTGAATTCGTGCGTGACCCGGTGCTGCTGGAGTTTCTCGGCTTGCCAGAAACAGGCCGCCTGCTGGAGGCTGATCTGGAACAGGCCCTCATCAACAAGCTGCAAGCCTTTTTGCTGGAACTGGGCAAGGGCTTTGCCTTCGTCGCCCGCCAGATGCGTATCAGCACCGAAACAAAAGATTTCTACATCGATCTGGTTTTCTACAATTATTTGCTCAAGTGTTTTGTCCTTTTTGACCTGAAAGCCGGAGAACTCACCCATCAGGATATTGGACAGATGGACATGTATGTACGCATGGTTGACAACCTCAAGCGCGCCCCGGACGACAACCCCACAGTAGGCATCATCCTTTGCGCAGGTAAAGATACCTCTGTGGTGCGTTATTCAGTCCTGCATGAAAACGAACAACTTTTTGCCAGCAAATACAAACTGGTTTTGCCGTCCGAAGACGAACTCAGGGCCGAGCTGGAAAAAGAACAACTGTGGCTCGCAGAACAAAAAGAAGTGAGGGGAAAAGATGTCCGCCAATAAAAACAATGACTTCCCTCTACCTCCGGGAGAGGGGTTAGGGGTGAAGGCCGCTACGGACAATATCGCCATCCGTGTCCAAAACCTCAGCAAGTGCTACCAGATCTACGACACCCCGCGCGACCGGCTCAAGCAGTTCGTCATGCCCCGCCTGCAAGGCCTGGCAGGGCAAACACCCAAACAATACTTTCGCGAGTTCTGGGCGCTGCGAGATGTGTCATTCGAGGTCAAAAAAGGCGAAACCGTCGGCATCATCGGGCGTAATGGTTCGGGTAAATCCACCCTGCTGCAAATGATCTGCGGCACGCTCAACCCCACCACCGGCAGCGTTGAAACACATGGGCGCATTGCCGCCCTGCTGGAACTAGGCTCCGGCTTCAACCCCGAATTTACTGGACGGGAAAATGTTTACCTGAACGCTGCCGTGTTGGGTCTGAGCAAAGATGAGGTGGATAACCGCTTTGACGACATCGCCTCTTTTGCGGACATTGGTCAGTTCGTCGATCAGCCGGTAAAGACATACTCTAGTGGGATGATGGTGCGGCTTGCTTTTGCAGTGCAGTCTCAGATTGATCCAGATATTTTGATCGTAGATGAGGCGTTATCCGTGGGAGACGCTAAATTTCAAGCAAAGTGTTTCGACCGTTTGCGGCAATTAAAAGATAATGGAACCAGCATTCTGCTAGTCACCCATTCCAGTGAGCAGATCGTTACGCATTGCTCGAATGCCATCTTGCTGAACAATGGTGCGAAGTTAGAATCCGGTGAGCCACGACGCGTGGTTAACCGGTATTTGGATCTATTATTTGGCAAAGAAAAAAAACCGCTGGAAACCGAAGCGCAGGGTAATAGGTCCGCTAGCAAGTCCGGTGAGTTGGTGGCGTCGATAGGCGAAGCGGCTTATAAGCTCAGTAACCGGGATGACGTATTTTCGACCAGAACAGGTTACAACCCGCACGAGTACCGTTGGGGCGACGGTACTGTGTCAATCCTCGATTTTCACTTGGCAGCCGATGGTGAGCCATACCCATCTGCCGTCACCACCGGACAAACTATTTGCCTCGCCGTATCGGTGCAGTTCAATAGCGATCTGCTGCGCCCTATATTGGGTATTACGATCAAAACAAAAGAGGGTGTTACCGTCTATGGCGTGAATTCAGAGTCGCTTGGGTGTGACGAATTTCAAATTCTTGGTCAGAAAGCGTCGGTCGTGCATGCTGAGGCTAACTTCAAATGCAGGCTCGCGCCAGGTGATTATTTCATCTCGTTGGGCGTTGCCACGCGACACAGAGAAGAGGTTATCCCGCATGATCGCCGTTATGACTCAATCCATATACAGGTCCGGCCCCATCGTGGTTTTTTTGGGCTTGTCGATCTCGAACTTAATCTCAGCGCAAAGCCAGTTGTATTATGAAAAACCTTATTAAAAATTCAGAATATGTGCTTGATCCTCACAGCCATATTTGGACCCGGCCAGGCTATGGCGGCATCGCATACAGCGATGGAGACGAAATTGAACTACGCATAGCCAGCATCATTGAACAAGCGTCTGACACTACAGTTCTTTCGACGGAGCTTCGCCAGCATTGTACGGACTGGCCATCGCTATATCACCTGTCGGGTACGCGAGCCAATATTCTGCGACCATTTGCCGGATCGCTCGCTGGCGACATTCTTGAAATTGGTGCAGGCTGTGGTGCTATCACTCGCTATCTGGGCGAATGTGGTGCCAACGTCTTAGCGCTTGAGGGGAGCCCACGTCGTGCCGCGATCGCTCGCTCCAGAACCTCCGATCTTGAAAATGTCGCTGTTCTTGCCGAGAAATTCGATTCATTCCAATGTGATCATAAGTTTGACGTGATCACGTTAATTGGCGTGCTGGAGTACGCCAACTTGTTCACGCCAGCAGAAAACCCGGCACTGGCGATGCTACAGCAGGTACGCTCATTGCTCAAACCTGACGGCAAACTGATAATCGCCATTGAAAACCAGCTGGGCTTGAAATACTTTGCCGGTGCACCCGAGGATCATTTGGGGCAAGCGATGTATGGTATTGAAGGGCGCTACAGAAAGGACCAGCCGCAAACGTTCGGTAGAAAGGTTTTGGCCGGCATGCTGGAGCAGGCGGGATTTGTAGCATCGGAATTTCTTGCGCCATTCCCAGATTACAAGTTGCCAGTATCTATCTTGACGGAAAAAGGCATTAACAACGGGGATTTCGATTCTGCTGCCTTTGCATGGCAGAGCGCGCGCCGTGACCCGCAGCTGCCTCCTTATTGTGGTTTCTCTCTTGAATTGGCATGGCCAGACATTTTTAAAAACGGGATGGCGCTGGACCTTGCCAATTCATTTCTGATCATCTCTTCGCCGACACATCAGCGGTCTTCTGATTCTGATGCGGAAGTATTGGCATATCACTACAGCACCGATCGTGTACCGCAATATTGCAAGGAAACCCGGTTCGAGGTATCCGACAATAGGGACATCAAGGTCGTGTGTAAGCGATTAGGTACAGGCCCTCAAAATGTGCACGTTGGTGAAGACCCGGTTATTAATTTTGATTGCCCTGAAACTGATAAATACAGCAGCGGCAAAGTAATGTCATGGGAATTTGTCCAGATCGTCACGCGTGACGGATGGACGGTTGAAGAGGTGGGCGAATTTTTACAGCGTTATATTTCAATACTCGAACATTTTTTTAATCAAGCGGGGATAACCCTATCCGTTGCTTCCCCTGAGGTGCGGATTCCAGGAAAATACTTCGATCTCGTTCCCCAAAATATCATCATATTGGCGGACGGCTCGCCTGTGATCATCGATACAGAATGGTCACTTCGCGAGGATAGGGAGTTGGGGCAGTTATTATTCCGGGGATTGTTGTTGATGGTGGGGGCTGTCACACGGTTCGGGCAAAACGCAACTGGCAGGACGTTCTCTCGCGGTGAGTTCGTTCAATCTGCACTTGAGGCTGCTGGGTTTGCGCTGACTGAAAAAGAGTTCTCTCGCTTCATTGCGGCTGAATCGATAGTGCAGGAGCAGGTGACTGGTCGGTCCGCACGTGAGTTTCTTGCGTGGTGGCCGCACCAGCCGCTCCCCAAACAGAATCTGGCGCAAGCCTTGGCCGAGCGCGACGGGCAGATCGCCAGCCTCAAACAATCTGTGCATGACAAGGATGTTCATATCAGTAATATCGAGCATGCCAGGGGGGAGGGCGACAAACAGATCGCCAGCCTCAACCAAGTTGTAGCGGAGCGCGACGGGCAGATCGCCAGCCTCAACCAAGTTGTAGCGGAGCGCGACGGGCAGATCGCCAGCCTCAACCAAGTTGTAGCGGAGCGCGACGGACAGCTTGCCAGCCTCAACCAAAGATACGCTGAGGCATTAAGAACCATTGAAGAGATTCGCGGGAGTTCAAGTTGGCGCATTACAGCACCGTTACGATTTATATCATCAAAAGCAACAAGTATCGCCAGCCTGATTAAGTTATTGCCGCGCATCATTCGCTTCGGCGGTGGGGCGTTGGAAAGTGCCAAGAAAGCGTGGCGAGTTTTTTCACGGGAAGGCTGGGCTGGGGTAAAGCAGCGTATTCTTTTTGTCGGTGGCAACCGAAGTGGAATCTCCAGTTCAATAATTAGGCCAGATTTGCGGTCAGGCACAGTTGATCGAAATGATTATTCGGAGTGGGTCCGTCGTTACGACACACTCACTGACGAATCACGCGCCACTATGCGCGCGCGCATCGACGCGTTTTCACATAAGCCACTCATTTCGGTACTGATGCCTACTTACAATCCTAGGCGGGAGTGGTTGATTGAGGCCATAGAGTCAGTGCGCAAGCAAATCTACCCGCATTGGGAGTTGTGTATCGCCGATGATGCCTCTACTGATAAAACCGTTCGCCCCATTCTGGAGCATTACGCTAAAGAGGATTCACGTATCAAGGTGGCGTTCCGCAAGAAGAATGGCCATATCTCTGCGTCATCCAACACCGCGTTGCAACTTGCCACTGGGGACTGGGTGGCCCTGTTGGACCATGATGACCTTTTAAGTGAACATGCCTTGTTCAGCGTGGCAGATGCTATCAATAGAAATCCGGATATCCGCCTGATTTATTCGGACGAGGATAAAATTGACGAGAATGGGAAGAGATTTGATCCCTATTTCAAATGCGAATGGAATCTGGATTTGTTTTATTCGCACAATATGTTTTCACATCTCGGGGTCTATCGTACTGACCTTTTGCATGAGATTAATGGATTTAGGGTGGGGTTAGAGGGTTCACAGGATCATGATCTTGCCTTGCGCTGCATTGAGCGCATAGAACCAAATCAGATTCATCACATACCCCGAGTTCTTTATCACTGGCGCGTGCATGCTGAGAGCACCGCACAATCTGCGGATGCCAAACCCTATGCGACGTTGGCAGGCGAAAGAGCGCTGAATGAACACTTCCAGCGGCAAAAAATAAATGCTAGTGCCGAACATATAGGTCATGGATATCGGGTGAATTATGCTTTGCCAGATATTTTACCGATGGTCAGCCTGATCATACCTAGCAGAAACGGACTACAACTGCTTCGAACGTGTGTTGAGAGTATTCTTAAGAAAACAACGTATCCAAATTACGAAGTCCTAATCGTTGATAACGGTTCGGACGATCCTGCAGTACTTGAATATCTCGATGATCTGCAAGCTAGAGCGCGGGTGAGGGTGAGGGTGAGGGTGATGCGCGATGATCGTCCTTTCAATTATTCTGCGCTGAATAACGCTGCCGCGAAGTTGGCGCGGGGAGACGTGCTGGGGTTACTAAATAACGACCTGGAGGTCATCTCACCGGACTGGTTGTTAGAAATGGTCAGTCATGCGGTACGGCCAAACATTGGGGCAGTGGGGGCAAAACTATGGTATCCCAACGATACGCTTCAGCATGGCGGGGTTATTTTGGGTCTTGGTGGAGTTGCGGGGCATGCTCACCACAATATATTGCGGGGCATGTTTGGCTATTTCGGTCGAGCAAAGGTCGTCCAGAATTTTTCAGCAGTAACTGCGGCCTGCTTGCTGGTCCGAAAGTCGATTTATGAAGAAGTCGGAGGGTTAAACGAACCGAATCTTCAGGTTGCCTTCAACGACGTCGATTTCTGCTTGCGTGTGCGCGAAGCGGGTTATCGCAACATTTGGACGCCCTATGCTGAGTTGTATCACCACGAGTCCGCTACGCGCGGTTTCGAGGATACGCCTGAGAAACAGGCACGTTTTGCCAAAGAGGTGAAGTACATGAGGCAACGCTGGGGCGATCTGTTATTGAATGATCCTGCCTACAGTCCCAACCTGACTTTGGATCACGGGGACTTTAGTCTTGCCTGGCCGCCGCGGCTAAATTTTCTCGAGTGACGGAATGCATTAAGGAGCTCATAAATTATGAAGACATTCTTCAGGAGTATTAAATGAGGGTTAACGCAAATATGGGCTTAATAGCACTTTTGGGTGGTTTGAAATCTTGGAGGTTTTGTGCTTACATATTGGTATTGACGCTGTGTTTTCTGCTGTTTCAACAAGGTGACTTGGCTCATACTACGGTCTCATCATATGCATATTTAAATGGTCACTTTGCAGATTTTTATGAATACAATAAAAAATATATGGGAGGAAATGATTACCTTCCTCTGCTTTATGTAATATTTGCCATTTGGAATATTCCATTACATTTGTTTGGACTGACCGGTTCAGTGGGGGGGGGGCTGTCACCTATTGAGAACGTTTGGGCGAAATTGTTGCTGGTTGTATTTTTCTTTGCTACAGTAAAGGTACTTGCAAAAATTTCAGAAACTATTGCCGATGATGTCGATGGGACACGTTCACCTGCCAGTTCCATTTTTGCTACCGCGCCTATTGCAATATTTGCTGTATTTATTTTTAGTCAATACGACATTATTGGGGTGTTATTTACAATTCTTGGATTTTATTTCTATTTGAGAAAAGATCTGACTCGCTTCTCGTGGCTTTTTTCAATTGCAATTTCGTTTAAATATTTTGCCCTGTTTATTTATTTTCCACTGATTCTGATGGTGGAGAAGCGAATCCCCCATATTGCAAAGCTCATGCTGATCGGAATTTTGGTGACGGTCGCCCAAGTTGCTATTTATTGGAAGAGTGAGGTATTTCGAGGTGAAATATTTTCGCTGGCATCGGGTAAAGCATCGGGGGCCTATGGTGCGGGATTGTCTTTTTTTAACCCGACGCTGTACATCATCGCATCATATATATTGGGCTGCCTTTACCTGTATTTGAAAAAATTCGACGTGGAATTTGAATGGAAAAGAGCGGCGGTGCTTGTTCCAATCGCAGCGTATGGATTGATGTTTTCGGCTGTTGTCTGGCATCCGCAATGGATAATTATCGTAATGCCTTTTTTTGCATTGGCATATGCGTACGTAAGAAATAAAAAATTGTTCGCATATGTGGATTTGCTTGGCATGCTCGCATTTATATGGATATGTGTGAATGTCTGGCCGCATAATGTAGACGTTGGAATGATTAATCGAGGTGTACTTAAGGAATTTATTCCGCCGCAACCATTAATAATTTCAGATTTTATGCGTCCGAGTATGTTGCCTATTTTCAATCGAATATTTTATGTGTATTTATTCTTCCCGATTTTAATTATTTTTGCGGAGGCAATTTTGAAGAAATATGAAAAGTGGAAAGAAGTTAGTGGCCAAATTGCTTTTATTAGATTCTTTTGGGGAACTTTGTTCTTCTTGATCCCTGCCCTCGTCTGTACATTTATTCCATTTTCGTCGGCATTGAAAATAAATCCAAACGCATTTGTAAATACGTACAAAGTGGCCGTCTTATCAGTGATGGGAGAGGTTCCGGTTGGGGAAATCGTTGGCGAAAAAACTGTTGTCCAAACGTTCAAGCCAAAATTGAACGGCCTGTCTGCTATTTCAGTGCAGTTGGCTACCTATGCACGTGAAAATAATGGAGAAGTTAGGATGAGGCTCGAAGATGCTGATGGTCAAAAATTGGCCGAGCAAATTGTCGATGCGAGGATGGTTTTAGATAATGTCTATCATGATTTTCTATTCGATCCTATTTGGAATAGTGAGGGTAAAACATATCGTTTTATTATTCAGGCCGATAAATCTTATCCTGGTAATGCAATTACTGCATGGGCAAGTAAGACGGATGTCTATTTGGATGGTGATCTTACGTTTGGAGGTACGCCAACGGGTGGCGATCTTGCAATGAAAATATATTTTGCGCCACGCGCTAAGTAGTGTGTATGTCATTTATTTGTAGGAGCTAATCTTGAAAGCTGTCATTCTTGCAGGTGGTTTGGGAACGCGCATCAGCGAAGAAACCTCTACGCGTCCGAAGCCCATGATCGAAATCGGTGGCAAGCCCATTCTTTGGCACATCATGAAGACCTATTCCCACCACGGGATCAACGACTTCGTGATCTGCTGCGGCTACAAGGGCTATGTCATCAAGGAATACTTCGCCAACTACTTCCTTCACATGTCCGATGTAACGTTCGATATGAGCAAGAACAGCATGGAAGTGCATCAACGCAATGCCGAGCCTTGGAAAGTGACCCTGGTGGACACCGGCGAGGAGACCATGACCGGCGGTCGCTTGAAGCGGGTGGCGCATTACATCAAGGATGATGAGCTTTTTTGTGTGACCTATGGTGATGGCGTGAGCGACGTCAACATCACCGAGTTGCTTGCTTTTCACAAGGCGCAAAACGTCAAAGCCACAGTGACTGCGACTATTCCGCCCGGTCGCTTTGGTGCTTTGGATATAAGCGGTAACAAGGTCAGCAGCTTCATGGAAAAGCCCAAGGGCGATGGCGCCATGATCAACGGTGGGTTCTTTGTGCTGTCGCCGAAAGTTCTCGACTACATCACCGATGACCAGACGATCTGGGAGCGCGCTCCCTTGGAGCGGTTAGCGCAAGAGGGCGATTTGGCGGCCTTCGCGCACCACGGCTTTTGGCAACCGATGGACACTTTGCGCGACAAGATGCATCTTGAAGAATTATGGCAATCCGGCAAAGCGCCGTGGAAGGTCTGGTCTTGAATCCGGCCTTCTGGAAGGGCAAGCGTGTCCTGCTGACCGGGCACACCGGTTTCAAAGGTAGCTGGCTGTCGCTCTGGTTGCAATCCATGGGTGCGCAAGTGGTGGGCTATGCGTTGGCGCCGCCGACCAATCCGAGCTTGTTTGACGTTGCCAACGTCGGCAAGGGGATGACCAGCATCATTGGCGATATCCGTGACCTGGCCAAATTGCAGGCGGTCTTCGCCGAGCACCGCCCCGAGATCGTCATCCATATGGCGGCACAACCCCTGGTGCGTTATTCCTACCAAAATCCGGTCGAAACCTACTCCACCAACGTCATGGGCACGGTGCATTTGCTTGAAGCCGTGCGCAACACGCCCGGCGTCAAGGCCGTGGTCAACATCACCACCGACAAATGCTACGAAAACCGCGAATGGGCTTGGGGCTATCGTGAAAACGAGCCCATGGGTGGCTACGATCCCTACAGCAACAGCAAGGGTTGTGCCGAGCTGGTCAGCTCCGCTTACCGGTCTTCCTTCTTCAACGCCAACAGCCATGCACAACACGGCGTTGCCTTGGCTACCGTCCGGGCCGGCAACGTCATCGGCGGTGGGGACTGGGCGCAAGATCGATTAATCCCCGACATCCTCGCGGCTTTCGAGCAAGGCAAGCTTGTCGATATTCGCAACCCGCACGCCATTCGCCCCTGGCAGCATGTGTTGGAGCCTTTGCGCGGCTACCTTACGCTGGCCGAGCGGCTCTACGAGCACGGCCCCAGCTATGCCGACGGCTGGAACTTTGGGCCCAACGACGAAGATGCCAAACCGGTTGGTTGGATCGTCGAGCAAATGGCTGCGATGTGGGGCGGGGGCGCACAGTGGCAAATCGACAGCGGCGAGCATCCGCACGAAGCCAACTACCTCAAGCTCGATATCTCCAAAGCCCGCAGCCGCCTGGACTGGCACCCGGCACTACGCCTGAACGATGCCTTGGCACTCATCATCGATTGGGCCAAGCAGCGCCAGGCGGGCGCTGACATCCGCGAGCTGACCTTGGCCCAGATAAACTCATATCAAACATTGACCGAAAACTGATCAACACTATGCAAAACGCTAAAACCCAAGCCATCCGCGAGCAGATCGCCAAGCTGGTGGATGAGTACGCCACCATTGCTTTGGCACCGCAACCGTTCCTCCCCGGTCTATCTGTGGTGCCGCCTTCGGGCAAGGTTATCGGTGCCGAAGAGCTCAAGAACATGGTCGAGGCCTCGCTCGATGGCTGGCTCACCACGGGCCGCTTTAACGCCGAATTTGAGAAAAAGCTTGCAGCCTTCATCGGCGTCAAGCACCTGATCACGGTCAACTCGGGCTCGTCGGCGAATCTCGTCGCGTTCAGCACGCTGACCTCCCCCAAGCTGGGCGACCGGGCCATCAAACAGGGTGATGAAGTCATCGGCGTTGCCGCTGGCTTCCCCACCACCGTCAACCCCATCCTCCAGTTTGGCGCCGTGCCGGTGTTTGTGGATGTGGACCGCCTCACGCACAACATCGACGCCAGCAAGATCGAAGCGGCTATTGGTCCCAAGACCAAGGCCATCATGCTGGCGCACTCGCTGGGCAACCCGTTTAACCTCGATGTCGTCACAGCCCTGTGCAAGAAGCACAAGCTGTGGCTGGTTGAAGACTGCTGCGATGCCCTGGGCACCACGTATCGCGGCCAGATGGTCGGCACTTTTGGCGACATTGCCACCTTGAGTTTTTACCCGGCGCACCACATCACGATGGGCGAGGGCGGCGCGGTGTTTACCAATAATGACGAACTCAAAACGATTGCCGAGAGCTTTCGCGACTGGGGTCGGGATTGTTATTGCCAGCCGGGCAAAGACAACACCTGTGGCAAACGCTTTTGCCAGCAGCTGGGCACCCTGCCGTACGGCTACGACCACAAGTACACCTACAGCCACCTGGGCTACAACCTGAAAATCACCGACATGCAAGCCGCCTGCGGGCTGGCCCAGCTGGACAAAGCGCCGCAATTCATCCAGGCTCGCAAGGACAACTTTGCCTTCTTGAAAGAGCGCTTGAAGGATTGCGAGGAATTTGTGAACCTGCCCGAGGCGACCGAGCACTCCGACCCCTCCTGGTTCGGCTTTCCGATTACGCTGAAAGAAAACTGCCCGGTAACGCGGCTGGACTTGCTGACCTACCTGGACCAGAACAAAGTCGGCACGCGCTTGCTGTTTGCCGGCAACCTGACGCGCCAGCCTTACATGGCCGGGGCCAAGTACCGCATCAGCGGCGACCTGACCAACACCGATAATGTGATGAACAATACTTTCTGGATTGGCGTGCAACCGGCGCTGACACCCGCCATGCTGGAATTCGCAGCCAGCAAGATTGAGAACTATCTCGGCGTGAACTTCTGATCATCCTGAATGTGAGAGCTAGTCACATTTGAGATTTAGATCGTTTAATTTGAATTAACTTTAATTTAGCAAGCTACTAAAGGGCAATGATGATGAAAAATGAAATATTTGAAGATCTTTTTGTGCTGGAGATGGCAAGTAACCACCAAGGTAACTTGCAACGTGGTTTAAGCATAGTTGATCAATTTTCAAAAATAGCACGATTTAATAATGTCAGGACTGCAATCAAGCTGCAGTTTCGCGATCTTGATAATTTTGTTCATAAAGATTTCATTGGTCGAAATGACATTCGATACGTAAAACGCGTTGCTGACACCAAGCTAACTAAAGAAGAATTTTCCGTATTGGTTGAAGCGATCCGAGGCAGTGGTTGCATACCCATGGCAACTCCTTTCGACGAGAAGTCGGTTGACCTTTGCGTCGAATTTAATATGCCGATTATTAAAGTGGCAAGCGCAGATAATAATGATTGGACGCTGCTTGAAAAAATTGCAAAAACCCGGAAACCTGTCATTGTTTCGACGGGTGGCATGTCAAAAAAGGACTTGGATGATCTAGTTGCTTTCTTCGAACATCGAAATATCTTACTGGCACTGAATCATTGTGTTGCTGCATACCCACATGAAGATAATGAGGCAGAGCTGGGGCAAATTGATTACCTCCGTCTGCGTTATCCTGATTTGGTGATCGGCTATTCGTGCCATGAGTACCATGACTGGACATCTTCAGTGCAAATAGCGCTTGCCAAAGGTGCCAAGACCTTTGAACGACATATCGATATAAACGACGATGGTTTTGAGGTTGCCACCTATTCATCTCTTCCGCATCAAATTGACACTTGGTTTAAAGCTTGGAAAAAAGGCAAAGAATTAATTGGAAACTCAGGTACTGAGCGTCGCATACCTTTGGATCGCGAGGTGGCCTATCTCGACTCGTATGTGCGAGGCGTATACGCAAAACGCGATTTAGAAAAAGGGCAATTATTAACCGAGGATGATATTTATCTTGCGATTCCATTGCAAAAGAAACAAATCTCTAGTCGTGAGCTTATGTTGGGAAAGTATGGACATCGACTATTGGCAGACTGCAAAAAAGACATGCCTATAACGATAGATGAATTAGATACCCCTTATTCTGAAAATGTAGATTTATTAAAAAATATCTATGACCGGGGTCTCTAAAAACCACCAGGATTCGATTGATTGCTCTTTATGAGTGACAAGCCCCGCATCCTGGTGTTCGGCGCTTCCGGATCTATCGGGTCGGCCATCTCCAGCCACTTTTCCCAAAATGGCTGGAGCGTGGTGGCCGTGTCACGTTCTGGCGACGGCACTGGCGCGTTCAAGCACATCGCATATGACCCCTTGGCTTCGTCGCCCAATCCGGTCGACCTGTTGGACGCCGATGCACCGTATGCAGCTGTGTGCTGGGCGCAAGGGCGTAATGCTAGCGACAATGTGCACGATGTAAATCTGGAAGAGCATCTGGCCGTCTATCAGGCCAATTGCGTCTACATCCTCGCCACCTTAAAAATGTTGCTGGAACGTCGCTTGCTCGCCCCTCGCGCACGACTGTGCATCATCAGCTCCATTTGGCAAAACCTGGCGCGACAAGACAAACTGTCCTATTGCATGAGTAAGGCTGCCCTGCAGGGGTTGGTGCTGTCGGCAAGTGCCGATCTGGCCAAGGACGGCATCCTGATCAATGCCATCCTGCCAGGCGCTCTTGATACACCGATGACCCGCCAAAATGTGGCAGCGGAGCAATTACAAAAATTGTCATCGGCTACCTATTTCAACAAGTTGCCGACACTAGACGATGTCGCTAATCTTGCGTATTTTTTGTGCTCGGCCCAAAACACCGGCATTACCGGCCAATTCATTGCCGCAGACCTAGGCTTTAGCTATGTCAGATTACTTTAAAGTTGTTGCCAGCACCGGTGAGTATGGTGTCCAGATCGGTCGTGGAATGCTCGATTCAAGAATCAGCGCTTCGGCTCAGCAGATCATCATCTGTGATCAATTTTTTGCCCCAGCCTATTTGGCACTTGGCTTGAAAGTGATCAGTATTGTGGCAGTCGAAACTTCCAAGAGCCTTGACCAGATGGGCGATGTCATCGTCGCACTGCGCACACTGGGAGCGAACCGCAAGACCATCATTTTGGCCGTCGGCGGCGGCGTGATCCAGGATATTGCCACCTTCGTCGCATCCCTTTATATGCGCGGCCTGAAATGGGACTATTTGCCGACCACCCTGCTGGGCATGGTCGACTCCTGCATCGGCGGCAAGTCCTCGATCAATGTCGGGAAATACAAAAACCTGATCGGTAATTTCTATCCGCCCGATAATATTATTATCGATTTGCAATTTATCGAAACGCTGAGTGCTGAACAAAGAGTCGCAGGCTTATTTGAGGCAGTCAAGATATGCTTTGCCCATACCGGCGATGCCTTCGATCGCTATATTGAGCTAAATCCGAGTGCACAAAGCGCACCGGAAAAATTTCATGAATTGATCAGCCTCTCCTTGCTAACCAAGCGCTGGTTTATCGAAATCGATGAGCACGATCAAAAGGAGCGCCTGCTCCTCAACTTTGGCCACACCTTTGGCCACGCGATTGAAGGTGCCTGCAATTTTGCGATACCGCACGGCATCGCTGTCGGCATGGGCATGTTGGCGGCCATCGTGTGCGCGCGCCTGAACGGTCATTTCGATGTCGCTCCGCACCGCGTGGCGCTGCTCGAACGTTATGCGATGACGTTGCTGGCAACGATCACTGATCTGCCGCTCTGGACCCGCCAGATCGCTGTCAACGAACTGATGGATCGTTTTGGTGCCGATAAGAAACATACCGGCACTCACTATTGCGTGATCGTGCCGGACACGGCGGGCTATCTGATGCGCCTGGAGTTGGAAAAAAATGCATCGAACCGCGAACTGATTTACTCGGCATTTCGCACTGTGTGCGTTGGCGAGTCAGCCTAGCCCCATGACGTCACTTTTGTCGTTCTCCCCTGCTCTGGCTGAGAGCGTACGTGCATCACCTTGCAACTATATTGTGACCGGCGCTAACGGATGGCTTGGCAGTGCTACGCTTGAGATGCTGCGTCATGCCTTGGGTGAAGATTTTTCCGCGCGCGTGACTGCGCTCGGATCACGCCAGGCCCAGATGAACCTTGCCGATGGCCAGGTTCATCCCATCGAAGCCCTGCGGGAATGGAAACGCCCCCTCGGCCAACCTGTCATCATTTTCCACTACGCGTTCCTGACCAAGGACAAGGTCGGCGGTCTCAGCACACAAGAGTATGTCGCGCGCAATGAAGCCATCAGCAGCATAGTCCGAAACTGGATCGGTGCGGGCGATGTTCGGGGCGTGATATTGCCCTCTTCGGGGGCTGTGTACGACCATCTGCATGCGAAGTCGCGTGACCCGGCGGCGGGCCTGTACGGTCAGCTCAAATACAAAGATGAGCTTGACTTTGGCGCCGCCTGCGAGGCAAGTGCAACCAGCTTGATCATCCCGCGTGTTTTCAACCTGTCCGGCCCCTGTATCAACAAGTTCGATAGCTACGCTCTAGCATCATTTATATTTCAAATTCACTGTGGGCGGCCAATCACCATCAATGCGCGCCGTCCGGTGATTCGGTCATATTATTTCATCGGCGACATGATTGAGCTGTGCTTGCAACTTCTGTTCAAACAAACCACTGCTGCGGCCGAGTGTTTCGATGTCGCGGGGGATGAAATCATCGAACTGGGTGAACTGGCGCAACGGGTGGCCACAGTGCTGGCTGATCACGCCCCTTCATCAACCCAGAGATTGCCTATGCATGATGATGCAGTAGAAGACCGCTACCTCGGGAACCGTAACCGGATCGAAGAGTTGGAAATTCGCATGGGTATGCACCCCATGACACTCGATAACCAGATCAGAGTCACCAGTCGCTATATCCAGAGTACGCTCCGCCCGTAATTTCGGCATCGCTCGAACACGCAAGTTAAAACATATCTTTATTCAGGACAAAAATGAAATACAGCGACCTACTCGCCGAATGGCTGAAGGAAATGGGATACACCCACTGCTTCTACGTTGCCGGTGGCAATATCATGCATTTGCTGGCCAGTAGCAACAATCACTTTCACATGGTGAGTGTGATTCATGAAGTTGCTGCCGGCATCGCCGTCGAGTATTTCAACGAATCCCATCCTGAAGCCAAGGCGTTCGCGCTGGTCACCGCCGGACCGGGCATGACGAATATCGTCACTGCACTTGCAGGTGCGTATCTGGAAAGCCGCGAGCTGCTGGTCATTGGCGGGCAAGTCAAGACCGCCGACCTGAGTCGCGGGTCTCTGCGTCAGCGCGGCATCCAGGAGATCGATGGAATCAGTATTGCCAAGCCGGTTTGCTGCGTGGCCGAACTGCTTGATGAGCCGGTCAATCTGGATCGCTTCCGCCAACTGACCAGAACGGGCGCCGGTGGCCGAAAAGGGCCAGTATTTTTGGAAATGCCGCTCGATATTCAAGGTCGGACCGTCGTGCGCGCAGACTTGGAACAGGCATCGCCCGTACCAACGTCCACGGCGGCTATGCCGATAGCCAGCGAGGCGCTGATCGAGCAACTGGCCCAAAAAGTGCGAATGGCGCAGCGCCCCGTGTTACTGATCGGCGGCGGCATATCCCGTGAAACAACAGCCCTGATACATGACAAGTTTGTCGCCATGGGCTTGCCGGTGATGACCACCTGGAACGGCGCTGATCGGCTAGAGGCGGATCATCCGAATTATTTCGGTCGACCCAATACTTGGGGGCAACGCTATGCCAATCTCCTGATGCAGCAAAGCGATTTACTGATTGCCCTCGGTACACGGCTGGGCATGCAGCAGACAGGATTTAACTGGCAGCAGTTCGTGCCGATCGGTGAGGTAGTGCAAGTAGATTGCGATCAGGCCGAGCTAACAAAGGGCCATCCGGAAGTGGCGTGGCCCATCCTGGCGGACGCCAACCAGCTCTTGCTCGCCTTGTCCAATAAACTACTGGGAGAGCATGGCGAGTGGCTCGACTATTGCCGTAAAGTCAAGGTAGCCGTTCCGCTGATCGAAGCGAATACCACAGCGGAGGCCTATATTTCGCCTTATCTGTTCGTAGAAAAATTGTCGCGTCATTGCGCCGCCAGTGACGTGATTATTCCTTGCAGCAGCGGTGGCGCATTTACTGTGATGATGCAACTCTTCGCGCAAAAGCGCGGCCAGAAAATCGTCACTAACAAGGGCCTTGCATCCATGGGCTACGGCCTGTCCGGCGCGATCGGAGCCGCGTTAGCCAATCCCGATAGTCGCACCATCTTGGTGGAAGGCGATGGCGGCTTTGCCCAGAACCTGCAAGAAATCGGCACTGTCGCGATCAACAATCTCAATTTGAAGATATTCATCTTTGACGACAATGGTTACGCGTCAATCCGCATGACTCAGAAAAATTACTTTGGGGGCAGCTATATCGGCTGCGATATCAAGTCTGGGTTGGGTCTGCCTGACTGGGAGCAATTATTTAAGGCGTATCGGGTGCCAGCCTTGCGCATCGGCAAAGAGTTTGATGAGCAGGCCGACTTTGCCGAACTCTTCGATGCCAAGGGTCCGGCCGCATTTATTGTGTCGATTGATCCAGAACAAACCTACTTTCCAAAAATTATGAGCCGTGTCACCGAAAGCGGCACCATGGAGTCAAACCCATTGCACCAGATGTCGCCGGACTTGCCAGAGTGCATACTACGGGACGCGATGCGCTTCTTTAGTTAGAAGAAAGATTTCGATGATTCGAAAAGTATGGCATAACGAAAAAATTCGCTATCTCATTATTGGTGTGTTTAACACATTTTTTGGTTACAGCGTTTTTGCAATATTATGGATGCTGTGGGGTAAGTCAATCCATTACGTTGGCATCTTATCAATCAGCCACGCAATTAACGTAACATGTGCATTTTTTGGTTATCGAATATTTGTTTTTCGCAAAAAAGGCGACGGGTTGGGTGATTTTGTCAGGTTTAATGCGGTCTATCTCGGTGCATTTATTTTCAATATTGTGGTGCTACCAATCTTAATCGAGGGCATGCATTTTCACCCACTGGTGGCACAGGCTTTTGTTGTTATTTTGACGGTGGTGGCGAGTTACATTCTACATCGTCGGTTTTCTTTTGGGTCGGATAATCCGAAGATTGTGAAGAAATAGCTGCACAGTAATTGGTTACGCGATTCATCAATTAGTTAACTTAGGAAATTACGTGAATAATTCCGTCGAATTTTTAAATAGGACAACTTGTGAACTGAGAGGTGAGTCTTGTAATGAATGTAAAGACCATTGGCAAAAGGTGGTGCGACTAAAAGATCATGAATCCAGCCTGGGTGAGTTTGATGTGTATTTATGCAAACGTTGTAAATTAGGATTCACTGATCCTTATCCATCCGAAGAAACAAGCGGATATCTTTATGAGGCAAAGAGTAGCAGCGATTTTGATATTATTCGAGATTCATTTATCGACCGTATCAAGGATTATTTAAGTATCAAACTACTTCAACGCCTAGCTCCTCATGACCACGTAGCAAATATTTTAGACTATGCGACAGGGAATGGTAGATTTGCCATGTCTGCTGCAAAGGCGTTTCCTAATGCACACGTTGATGCTGTCGACTATCAGAGCAGCCCCCCCCCGCTCTTGCAAAGTCAAATAAACTCCAGAATGGGCTACTACAGCCTGACGGCACTTTCGGAACTGCATCATCAATACGACCTGATTATCCTTCGCCATGTATTGGAGCACACCCATCACCCTGTTGAGTTGGTAAAGAATTTATCAAGACTCTTAGCCCCAAATGGTGTCATCTACATTGAGGTTCCTAATTTGGATTCCGGTTGTGCGAAGATATTTGGGAAATTTTGGAAAAACTATTACGTGCCTCGGCACATTTTTCATTACACAATAGATTCACTCAATGAGATAATCAGTCGTGCTGGTTTGGATGCGGAAATAGGCAGAAACGAAATGCCCCTAATGGGTAATACAATTTCTATCATGACTGGTGTAAGTCAGTCGAATACTTTTGTGCAATTTTTGGGTGTTTTGTTGCACCCATTTCAGTTGGGAATTGAAGCTCTGGCACAGAGCTCAACTTGTATTAATGCAAAATGTAGGCACTCGATTTCTGGAAAATAAATGTCTCATGGGTAATGCTGCATTCTTTATCTGTATCGAAATTAACTTCCATTGAACTTGGCTATAGTCAAAATTTAGGTTTCCAAGGATGGTACAGATCCATTTCTACTAATGAATTATTGGGTTTGCAAAAATGATTGATGTGATATCAAAAATAAAGATGATAAGTATCGTAACTCCTTGTTATAACGAGGAGGAAAATATTGACGAACTGTATCAGCGCATTGCTGCAGTCATGGCTACACTGCCTTACGATTATGAGCATATCTGCATCGACAATGCATCAACCGACAGTACCGTCAGAAAGATCAAGGATATTGCAGCGCGGGACAAACGGGTAAAACTAATCGTAAATGCACGTAATTTTGGGCATATCAAGTCACCTTATTACGGTATTCTTCAGTCCCGTGGTGATGCCTGCATTCTGATCGCTTCCGATTTGCAGGATCCGCCGGAAATGATACCCGAGTTCATCAAAAAATGGGAAGAGGGCTACAAGACAGTACTTGCAGTCAAGCCGGAAAGTGAAGAATCTTCAATCATATTCTTTTTGCGGAAGATGTATTACCGCTTCATTACCCGGATATCGGAAGTGCCATTGGTGAAAAATGCTACTGGCGCTGGTCTATTCGACCGAGTGGTCGTTGACATTCTGCGGAATATCAACGACTCCTATCCTTATTTTCGCGGACTCTTATGCGAAATAGGTTTTCCTATTGCAATGGTACCATTTAAGCAACCGCGAAGACAGCGCGGTGTTACCAAGAATAATTTCTATACGTTGTACGATATTGCAATGTTGGGGATCACGAATCACTCGAAAGTGCCATTGCGACTTATGGCAATGGGTGGATTTTTGCTTTCCATTCTTAGTCTATTTGCTGCGTTTGGTTTTCTTGTCGCCAAGCTGGTGTTTTGGGATTATTTCCAGCTGGGAATATCACCAATTCTCATTGGTATATTCTTTTTTGGGGCAATTCAGATGTTTTTTATTGGATTGCTTGGCGAGTATATTGCCTCAATACATACGCAGGTTAGAAATATGCCCTTAGTCATTGAGGCTGAACGAGTTAATTTCTAAACCATTAAAACTAGTTGTTTTTAATCTAATGAAAAAATATCTCCGCTTGCTGGGGGTTGATCAAGCCATTGCGTACACATTGCTAGGCCGTGGGTGGGGGTTGTTTTCCGGGCTTGTGATGTTGCTGCTAGTCGTGCGTTATTTGACCCCCGATGAACAAGGCTACTACTACACCTTCGCAAGTATTCTGGCATTGCAGATCTTTTTTGAGCTAGGCATGAGTTACGTGGTGATGCAATTCGCCAGCCATGAAATGGCTTATTTGACTTGGTCGAAGGCAGGAACTATTGAAGGGGATGCAACGGCGAAAAGTCGCCTTCATTCATTGGTCTTGCTGGTGACAAAATGGTACGGTGTAATCGCAGCCCTTCTCATCGTGGTGGTACTTCCAGTGGGGTGGGTATTCTTTTCGACGAGTCATCCCAATGCGGGGGTGAATTGGCAATCTGCTTGGATATGGCTTGTTCTTGCAGCAGCGGTAAACATTTTTATCATGCCGTTATTGGCTTTGTTGGAAGGTTGTAGCCGCGTTACGGAAATTGCACGTTTAAGGATGTATCAAAACATGATCGGCAGTTTACTTGCGTGGGCTGTTTTAGTGGGGGGCGGAGGACTGCTGGCTATACCAGCCATGAGCACTGGCCTAGCACTCACGGTTCTGGTTTGGCTATGGCGCACCAAAAGAGTTTTTTTTAGGAACTTGTTTGTTCATGAGGTGGCTAGTGTTGGTATCAACTGGAAAACAGAAATTTGGCCTTTCCAATGGAAGATTGCGCTAAGCTGGCTGAGTGGATACTTCATATTCCAACTATTTACGCCTGTTTTGTTCGCCTATCGTGGCGCTGTGGAGGCTGGCCAAATGGGGATGAGCATCGCCATCGCCAATGCACTTATGAGTATTGCGATGGCTTGGATGAATACCAAGGTGCCGGGGTTTGGTGCTCTGGTCGCTAAGCGGGATTACATTAACCTGGATCGTGTATTCGCTTTGACATTAGCTCGTTCATTTGCAGTCATGGTTGTACTTGGATTGTTATTATGCATAATAAATTATTTAATTCATGCTGGCCATTTCCAGATTGCAGATCGAATACTTGATCCCTTGGCATTCTCGTTTCTGATATTGGCAACGACGTTAAATTATGTAACGTATGCTCAATCAACCTATTTGCGAGCGCACAAGGAAGAGCCCTTCATGTTGATCAGTCTGATTAGTGCCGCTCTCATTGGTGTTTTTACTTTCGCGCTGGCTGATGAATACGGCGCGACAGGAATAATGGCGGTTTACTTGGCAGTATGCTGTAGCGTAGGGCTTGGTTGGGGTAGCGTTATATTTTATTCAAAACGGCGAGAGTGGAAAAAATAATTCTTCTGAAATTAGGTTGTTATTTTGAGATGTATGGAAAATTTTAATAAATCTGGGTGTATTGCGCAACCATTATTGACCATTGCTATACCAACTTATAATCGGTCTGAGTATCTTGATATCTGCTTAAGGCGCATTGGCGAAGAGATTGCAGATTTAAGTGAAGACCTGCGTAAATTGGTTAACGTATATGTTTCAAATAATGGGTCATCTGATAATACTTCTAATGTAATTTGTAAATACCAGACAGGTATTTTTCCGCGATTTGAGGTTGTCAATAATATTGAAAATATTGGCCCCGATCGAAATATTATGCAATGCTATTCGTCTGCAAAAACTCCATATGTATGGGTGTTTGGTGATGATGACGTAATACTGTCGGGTGGCCTTCGGAAGGTCTTGAATATTTTGGTGAAAAAAAATGATATCAATATCCTGTATGTGAATGGCTATAGCTATTCAAATTCATATCTTGATGAGCCTGTTAAGGGGCGTGGTAATAGTGGAGTTGTAGAGTATATTGATCCACTGGATTTTGTTAAACGTACGCACATAATGCTAACATTTATTACTGCTTTAATCGTGCGCAGCGGAGTATGCTTGATTCCTTTTGATGAGTTGGTCGATGGTAGTAATCTTTCGCAAATGAGTTGGGTTCTGGCATTGATTCGTGATGGGAAAAAATTTGCGATTCTTGAAGATAGAATTTATGCTGCTAAAATTGCGAATTCTGGTGGGTACGGGGCTGTAAAAGTATTTGGCAGTAATCTTTGCCATATTGCGAATGTCATATTGGTAAAGCAACCTAGACTGGTTGGTGCCATTAAAAATGGAACTATCGTTATGTGGTTCCCGACTTATATCATGAGTCTTAGAGGTGGCATGGATGTTGGTTTTTCAAGGGAGAATATTGCGGTCGATTTAAAGAAGGTTTATGGTGGCAATTGGCGGTATTATGTTTTTCTGGCGCCATTAATTTCATTGCCGAATTTTATAGTGCCAGTTTACTATATCGTTGTTAGGTTGATTAGAAAGCTGTTGCGTCCTATTTTAATATGAGTTAATTTATTGGTTGTATGCTTTAAATGTTTTTGTGTGTATTTAAATAAAATATATATAACGCCATTCCTTTGTTTATTAATCGTATTTGACAATACTTAGTGTGAAAAAAACTCCCTTGACCTGTTGCGTCTTCTTGCTGCGAATTTCCTGCTCGTTGTGTTGCTAGCATCGTTTGCCCCGCTCATAAGAGGGGTTAGATTTGCCCCTCATTTCGAAATGATCGCCATGTTCTGGGCGGGCGTTTTTTACGGTTATTGCATCCAGCAGCCATTGAATGCGATTCTTGGTAAAAAGCTGACTTTGGTTCTTGTTGTTGCCGCCTTTTTGGCATTTGGCTTGGTGCACTTGGCGCTGAGGATATCAATCGGTGCGAAATTGACCGACCCGCTGGGTGACTTGTCATACGGCGTTTATATTTTTGCCTTCCCCGTGCAACAAATTGTGGTTCATTGGGGCAAAGGGCGGGGCTGGAGCTTTGGCGTCTACTTCTCCCTTTCTCTCCTTGTGACGGGGGGGCTGGCTTACGCATCCTGGCATCTTGTCGAGAAACGGGCTTTGCGTTTCAAGCCCGGAGTTCGGGCATCATGATGAAACGTGTCGATGTGGTGGTGCTGAATTGGAACGGCTGGCAAGACACTATCGCCTGCCTCGCCTCCTTGCAACGGCAGGATTATCCCAATTTCAATTTGTTGGTGGTTGATAACGGATCGACCGATGGGTCGGTAGATCAAATCAAAAAGGCCATGCCAGCGGTTGAGTTGCTACAAACCGGGGCCAATCTGGGTTTTGGTGGCGGGTGCAACGCCGGTATGCGGCTTGCACTTGCCCGTGGCGCAGACTACATCTGGTTGATCAACAGTGATGCCACGGTTGATCAAAAAGCGCTTTCGGCCCTGGTTCGCGTGGCAGAGCAAACCCCGGTGCTGGGTGCGGTGGGCTCCGTTCTGTATGAGGCAGACCAGCATGACCGGGTTCAGTTGTGGGGTGGCGGCGCCGTCAATCTTTGGCTTGGTCGATCACAACATCGGATATCCCCCGGGTCACTTGATTTCATCTCCGGCGCATCCGTATTGTTGCGGCGCACAACACTTGAAGAGGTCGGTCTGTTTGATCAAACGAATTTTTTCATGTATTGGGAGGACACCGACCTCGGTTTTCGGTTGCGCAAGGCGGGATGGCTACTGGCTGTTGCGGACGACTCCCGGGTATGGCACAAGCAGTCTGCGAGTGTGGGAAAGCGCAGCCCCTTGCTTGACGAGTACTTCACCCAATCCGCTGTTCGTTTTCTCAGGCGCTACGCCCCGATTCCATTCGTTTCGATTTCACTCATGCTGGGCATGATGTTGGCAAAGCGGACGGTCATGGGTGAAATAAGCCGCGTTCGAGCGGTCCTCAAAGGATTTCTAGGCGCATGACTACAACAGTGCCAGTTTCTGTGGTGATGCCTTGCTACCGCTGTGCGCAGACGGTAGCGCGGGCTGTTGCGTCCGTAGCGGCGCAAACGAATCTGCCGAGGGAGCTTATCCTGGTTGATGACGGCAGTGCAGATGAAACCCGCGCTGTGTTGCATGCTTTGCGCAGCCGGTATCAGCCGGGCTGGATTAAACTTGTTTTGCTGGATCAAAACGTTGGTGCAGCAAGTGCACGTAATGCTGGCTGGGCGGTGGCCAGTCAGCCGTATATAGCTTTTCTGGATGCAGATGATGCTTGGCATCCGAGAAAAATCGAGATTCAATATGCCTACATGAATGCGAATCCCGAGGTTGTGCTGTGCGGCCACGGGTATCGGCGGCTTAACCAAAACGTATTGCCGGATTGGAACGTGGTTCAGGGCGATGCACAACGTATCCGCAAATGGGTATTGATGCTATCGAATAAATTCGTGACACCTTCAGCCATGGTTCGGCGTGATATTGGGCAACGTTTCGTCGAAAAACAGCGTTATATGGAGGACCATATGCTATGGTTAAAAATCATTTGCAGTGGTGGCCGTGTCGTAAAACTCTCCACTGAATTGGCTGCGATCTACAAGGAGCCATTTGGAGCAACGGGACTGAGTTCGCAGGTTTGGCTTATGGAGCGAGGCGACTTGGGGAATTACCGTCGGCTCTATAACGAGAAATTTATCAAGAGCTATCAGTTCGCTGCGCTTGGCATTTACTCGGTTTTGAAGTACGTGCGTAGACTGTTTATCTATGGGGGGTATTTGCGATGGAAAAAATAGCTGGTCGGGGGACGACAGATATTTCAATTTCCGTCGTTAGTCATTTACAGATTGACCTGATCGCCAAACTATTGGGGGATCTTGAGGAGAATTGTAGGAATTCCAATTTTGAATTGATTCTCACGCTTAACCTGGAGGAGAAGTTGCCTTTTGCCTTGGGCAGCTTTTCGTACCCGATAAAGATTGTCCGTAACGCTATTCCCATGGGCTTTGGCGCCAACCATAATCAGGCATTTACGCATGCGATCGGGAGGTCTTTTTGTGTGATGAACCCGGATATCCGCCTGAACAGTAACCCGTTCACCATATTGCTTTCGCACCTGGAGGATTCATCAGTCGGTGTGGTGGCCCCGCTGGTGCTCGGCGTTGACGGTGGAGTTGAGGACAGTGCCCGCCGTTTTCCGAGTCCGCTCAAAATACTGTGCAAGGTTTTTGGTGGGTGCAAGGGCAGCGACTATGAGATCAAGCATGAGCCATTCAGTCCTGATTGGGCGGGCGGAATGTTCATGCTGTTTCCGCGTAGCATCTTTGCCAGACTGGGCGGGTTCGATGAGCGCTACTTTCTTTACTACGAAGACGTGGATATTTGCGCCAGGTTGAGGTTGCTGGGTTATGACGTGCTTGTATGCCCTCAAGCCAAGGTGACCCACCCAGCGCAGCGCAGCAGTCATCGAAGTTTCAAATATTTGCGTTGGCATATGACGAGCATGATGCGGTTCTTTTTTTCTCCTGTTTACTGGCGATTGCAGTCCTCCCCGCGATGAGATTCTTGGTAACAGGAGCCAATGGTTTAGTGGGTAGATTCCTCTGTGCTGAATTATTTCGGCGAGGGGGTAAGGTCCGTGCGGCAGTACGGTCTGCTAACGCTGAATTTGATGATTTTGAGCGGACGATAGTTGGCTCGATCAACGGTGCCACAGATTGGTCAGCCGCGTTAGTTGATATGGATGCAGTCATCCACCTTGCCGCCCGCGTGCACGTCATGCACGACACTGCGGCTGACCCGCTGGCCGCGTTTCGCGCCGTCAATGTGGCGGGCACACTGAACCTGGCGCGTCAGGCCGCTGTCGCAGGTGTGAAACGTTTTGTGTTCGTGAGCTCGGTCAAGGTCAATGGCGAAGACACGTCACCTGGACGGGCGTTTGTCGAGTCAGATTTACCAGCGCCCCAAGACGCCTATGGTGTCAGCAAGCACGAGGCCGAGCTGGGTTTGCGCCAGCTCGCCGCCGACACCGGCATGGAGGTGATCATCATCCGCCCGCCGCTGGTTTATGGCCCCGGTGTCAAGGCCAACTTTGCCGCTCTCATGCGGGCCGTGCAGCGTGGCTGGCCTTTGCCGCTGGGTGCGGTGCACAACCAGCGCAGCCTGGTGGCGCTGGACAATCTGGTGGATTTCATCGTGACCTGTACAACCCATCCGCAAGCGGCCAACCAGACTTTTTTGGTGAGCGATGGGCACGACCTATCCACCACCGAGCTGGTGCGTGGCCTGGCGCGAGCGGCCGGGGTGCCTGCGCGCCTGCTGCCGGTGCCGGTTTGGGCTCTAGAGGCCGGAGCAACTCTGCTGGGCAAGGGCGACGCAGTGCAGCGCCTGTGCGGCAATTTGCAGGTAGATATTTCCAAAGCACGCAGCCTGTTGGGCTGGGTGCCGCCGGTTTCGGTGGACGAGGGGCTGCGGCGAGCCCTTGCCGGGGTAATTAAAGAGGACTGTTAAATGGGACGGGCAGCATGGAGCGGCCCAGATATTTACGGGTGGCTTGACTACCGCCCCCACAAGGATGACAGGGGGGCAGCCCAAATGCCATCGCCCACCGGCATCGTTTCGTCGCCGTCGTACAGCAGAACGCCCATCTTGAATTTATCGCCTGCGATGCTGGCAAGTTTCTTCAAGCCTCGCAGATCGCTCTCTTTGACGGTGGCCGATGCCTTCACCTCGACGCCCACTAGTTGTCCCGCAGCGCTCTCGATCACCACGTCAACCTCAAACTTATCTGCATCCCGGTAGTACATCAGACGGTAGTCGCTGTCTGCCGTGGTGGTGTGTTTGAGCATCTCCCCAAAAACGAAAGTCTCCAACACATTGCCAAAGCGCGTGCGATCTTGTTGAACCTCCTCGCTGCTCAAGTCGAGCAGTGCGGCCAGTAAACCGGAGTCGATGAACTGCAATTTGGGCGTCTTTACAACGCGATTAAGGCGGTTGCGTGCCCACACGTTGACACGCTTGAGCAAATACATCTGCTCAAAGACCCCGACATAACGAGCGACCGTTTTGCCATCCAACCCGACCTGCCCACCAAGCTGGGTGTAGTTGCACATCTGACCGGCCGTCTGTGCCAAGGCGCTTAAGAAGCGCGGCAACTGATCGAGCTTTTCGATGCCGGCCACGTCGCGGACATCACGCTGAATGATGGCGTCAATATATTGCCGGGCCCAAGTGACGCGTCGTTTGGACGAAGCGCGCGAAATTGCTTCTGGATAGCCACCGCGCAACACACGCTCAACCAGATCATTGCCCAGGGTCGGCGTGTCCACCGTGAGAATTCGCCCCGCGAATACGCTATCAATCCAGTTCGCTGATCGACCCTCGATCTCGCTTTGTGACAAAGGCAGCAGTGACAAGGTCTCCATGCGGCCAGCCAGCGAATCGGCCACAGTGGGGAGTGCCATCAGGTTGGCCGATCCGGTCAGCAGGAAGCGTCCGGGACGACGATCTTCATCCACGCTTTTCTTGATGGCCAGCAGCAACTGGGGGGCGCGCTGAATTTCATCGATCACTGCCCGGTCCAAGCTGCGAATCAAGCCGACCGGATCTTCGCGTGCGGACAACAGTGTCAGCGCGTCGTCAAGTGTCAGATAGCGCAGCCCGTTGGCTGCCATTTGGCGAACAAGGGTTGTCTTGCCCGCCTGACGAGGGCCAGCCAAAAGTACGACTGGTGTGTCTTTCATGGCATCTGCGATGCGTGGCTCTATTAGGCGCGGGTAGTGGGCGGCAGTTTTCATGCACTCATGGTATCGTAAATTTCGGAATTAATAGCCGTAAAATAAGGATTTGTCAGTCGTTAATTGGGGATCAAGTTGGGCAACGAAACCATTCAATTCCCGAACGGACTGCCGTTACTTGCTAGTCGCAGCAAAAGCGGTGGCTGCAATCCTGACCATGCTCGGATGCAGGGTCCCCAGTTTTGGGATGTGGCCATGCGGGGTATGGAACGGAACGGAGAAGTAGACGTCGTTGAACGGCAGCTCAAGAACATTCCGTAGATCAAATTTAGTGTCGTAACTCAGTCTGGCGCTGGCATAGGCTGCAGGATGCTCGCCTTTTGAGATTCGGAACTCCCCACTGTAAAGTCGATCTGTTTTTTGGCTGGTCCCATATGCCACGCTTACAAAGATATGTCCTTCATCGTCTTCTATAGTCGAAACGATGAGGCCGGGACGTGGCTTGGGTTTGGGATGGATGTTGTCAGGAAAATGGCAGCAAACGATTTCCCCCGCCGTGGGCTCTAGCCACCAGCGCATCAGGCGCTTTCCATTTCAAAAAGGCTGCTGCGGATAGTCCCACCCTTAACCTTTGGGGCCGTTTTTTTGATCTGGCTGAGTTGGGATTTGGTCAGCGCACCTTCGTCGGCCCCGTATTGGGGCAAGAACTTGGTCGCCAGCTCATGCAGGGCCAAATGAATGATCTGCGTTTCATCCACGCCAAGTACATCGGCCAGACGCTTGGCGGTTGTTCGGGTTACGCCTGTTGCGCTATCTTGAGCGCGGTAGCGGAAGGCGATTTGGGCGGTTGCGGCTTTCATAGGTCACCTCTGTGGTTGGAAGATATCTTAAAGATATCAGAGTGTGTGTCCCCTGTCAACTCTCTCCCGCCGGTGCAGACCCAATGAAGCGCATGCGCGCCGTGCAGCGCGGCTGGCCCTTGCCTGTGTGGGCTTTGCAAGCTCAAATTGACAAAATCCAAGTAACCAGTGTTGAAGTCTCGCGTCGCGCGACCATTACCAATGGCCACATCATCGAAGTGCCGTTACCGGCCGCTTATGGTGGCGGCGCTCCAGGCGTCAAGGTCCAGGTCCTCGACTCGCAAGCCATCGCCGAGGATGCCTTCGAAGACATTTGGAGCCGAGCCATGAACCACGCCGGCCGGTTTAAGGCGAGTAGTCATATCAGTGCATAATGCATATATGCATTGGAAGGAGTATTGGCATGCAAAAAAGAATGACTATCACCATGGATGAAGCGGTCTATGAGGGGCTGGTGCGAGTCGTGGGCCGAAGAAAAATTAGCGCTTTTATTGAGAGTCTGACTCGCCCTCTGGTTGTGGGCGATGATTTGGCTGCTGGCTACCGGGCCATGGGGCAAGACACAGCGCGCGAAGAAGAGGCATTGGCCTGGAGTGAAGCCCTGATCGGTGACGTGGCCCATGCGCCGCGGTGAGGTCTGGTGGGTAGATTTTGATCCCGCTAAAGGGGGTGAGATTCGCAAGACTCGACCTGCTGTTATCGTCAGTAATGACTTGTCAAACGCGCATCTGAATCGTGTGCAAGTGGTGCCTTTGACTTCTAACACCGGGCGTCTTTATCCCAGTGAAGCGGTCGTCGCAGTGGCGGGGCAGTCCAGTAAAGCCATGGCTGACCAGCTCACCACGGTGGCTAAAGAGCGCCTGACTACCCGTCTAGGTGTCCTTAATAAAGCTGACATAAAAATCGTTGAGCGTGTCGTTCAAATCCAGTTGGGCCTGCCGCTTTGAGCCTGTTACTGGTACCAGCGGACGAGAAACTTGGGATTTTATTCCAACCGATTTATAGCTTTTATGGCTGTAGCCATCAGGTTGGGTAAAAAAATGGGCATGATTGATGAAAAGGTCTGGCATGGTGTTCTGTTGGAGATGCTGGCCTAATAAAAAAGGGACACTACCCTTTTTCTCACCTTTCAGCTTGGCGCAATGATTGTTTTTGCATGAAGAGCTGGGTGCCACCGTTGTCGGCGGGCGGTGGCGGGGAATGGACTGCAACGATTTGCGGCCTTGCGATGACGGCGCAATCAGTCTACAATCTCCCAAAATGGGAGTATTTCTGATGCGGGTAGTTGCAAAGAGCACGCTGGTCAAATTTTGGAGTCAGCCGGAATGTGCCGATTCGAAAGGAGCCTTGCAAAGCTGGTTCGACGAAGCGATCAAGGCAAGCTGGAAGACCCCGCAGAATATAAAAGAGCAATACAGCAGTGCAAGCATATGTGGCAACAACCGGGTGGTGTTCAATATCGCCGGTAACAAGTACCGTCTAGTCGTGGAGATGCAATACCGAGCCGGGATCGTTTGGGTGAAGTTCGTTGGAACCCATGCACGGTATGACCAAATTAACGTGGAGACCATCAATGAATATTAAGCCAATCCGAAACGATGACGACTTGCGCGCTGCATTCAAGCGGCTCGAGCCGGTGTTTCAGGCGCAAGAGGGGACGCCAGAGGCGGACGAGATGGAAATCCTTGTAACGCTTATTGAAGCCTATGAGCACAAGCATTACCCGATGGTGGCTTCGGATCCGGTCGATGCCATTAAATTCAGAATGGAGCAACAAAGGCTCACCCCGAAAGACCTCGAGCTATACATCGGCTCAAGTGGCCGAGTTTCAGAAGTGCTGAACCGCAAGCGTCGGCTAAGTTTGCAAATGGTAAAGCGGCTGCACGATGGGTTGCACATCCCCTACGAAAGCCTCCTGGCAGCCGCCTAACGCCGGGTAATTGGGGTTAGATTCCAATTCATGCGATGAAAAGAACATCCGATCTTCTGCTGGCTGCATTTGCAGCCTGTTTTTTACTACTGCCGGTGTTGCTGGTCGCGCTATTAGTGCGCCTGACCTCCAAAGGCCCTGTTCTGTATTGGTCCGACCGGGTGGGGCGCAACAACACGATTTTTAAAATGCCCAAGTTCCGCAGCATGCAGATCGGTACACCTGCGGTGGCGACCCATTTATTGAGTAATCCTGATAGTTATCTAACGCCCATCGGCAGTTTCTTGCGAAAAAGCAGCCTGGATGAATTGCCCCAGTTATGGAGCATTATCAAAGGCGATATGAGTTTTGTGGGGCCGCGCCCGGCGCTGTTCAATCAGCATGATTTGATTGAATTGCGCACCCGCAGCGGGGTCCATAAGCTGCTACCGGGTTTAACGGGCTGGGCGCAGGTGAATGGCCGCGATGAGTTGCCCATTCCTGCCAAGGTCAAGCTCGATGTGCTTTACCTGAACCGCCAATCACTGTGGTTTGATGTTCGCATCTTGTGGCTGACTTTCGTCAAGGTGCTGCGCCGGGATGGGGTGTCGCATTGAGGTAGTCCGCCCCACAGTCTTTTATTTGTCCGAAAAACATGCTATTTTCAGGACATATAGAAATCAACCAAATTTGCCCAATGCCACTCAACCGGCCACCTGCTGCCCAAAGCGGGCCTTGATGCTTCCCATGGCCTCGTGCGTGAGCCGGTTACCGTACTGGCTGACGACTTGCCCGGCTGCCTGATTGGCCAGCCAGGCCGCTTGGGCGTGGCTATGGCCGTGCGTGACGGCGTAGAGGAAAGCACCGGCGAACATGTCGCCCGCACCATTGGTGTCGAGCGCTTTCACAGGGGCGGCGGGTACCGTGGTTTGTTGTGTGCCCTCCAGCACAATGCAACCTTGGGGGCCACGCGTGAGGCAGACGGTGCGGGCCAGCTGGCTGATTTGCTGGCAGATCGCCGGCAGGTCTTGCGAGCCGCACCAAACCTGGGCTTCTTCCTCGTTGCAGAACAAGTAGTCCAGTCCTTGGCCAATGATGGCGTCCAGACCGGGGCGGCAAAAGTTGATCATGCTGACATCGCTCAGGGTGGTGGCCAGGGCAACGCCGGCAGCTTGGGCGATTTGGCGCCCTTGCAGGGCCGCCTGCAACCCGGTGGGCGATGCGGCAAGGTAGCCTTCCATGTAGTAGACCTTGGCGCGGGCAATGTCTTGCTCGTGCAGGGCGGTGTGGTCGAGTTCAGCTGTGGCACCCAGAAAAGTGCTCATGCTGCGCTCGGCATCGGGTGTGATCATCACCATGCAACTGCCGGTCTGGCCGGGTGCGGGTCGTGTGTGGGTGAGGTTGGTCGCCACGCCGTTGGCGATCAGGTCCTGGGTGTAAAACGCGCCCAGCTCGTCATCGGCCACACGGCAAGAGTAAAACGCCTTGCCGCCAAGTTGAGCCAGTGCCACCACGGTATTGCCCGCCGAGCCGCCACCGGTGCGCCGCGAGGTGATGGCTTCCAGATGGCCCAGTAACTCAGATCGCCGCGCGGCGTCGATCAAGGTCATATGCCGCTTGTCCACGCCCATGGCATGGAGTTGGGTGTCAGAGACTTTGTATTCAGAGTCCACCAGAGCGTTGCCGATGGCGTAGAGGTCGTAGGTTTTCATGGGTAATTGGTTTTGATTTGGCAGAGGTGCGATTACCAGGTGCGGGCTTGGAGTGTATCGGCTGGTTGAATAAAAAAATCATATTTTTAACCCCTTGATGGTTTTTCAAAGAGATAATATGAATCATATAAAAATATTAGAAGTTGGTTTGTTCAGGGGTTTTTTTAATTTCAATAGCAAGGTGTATGTCATGAATAATTTGATCGAGATTCAAAACCAGATCGAGAAACTGCAAAAGCAGGCGAGTGAGATCAGAGCGCAGGAATTTGATAAAACCGTCCAGGAGATTCTGGTCAAAATGACTGCGTTTGGCATTACCGTGAAAGATCTCGACACCGGCAAGGGGCGCGCTCGCAAGGCGGTTTCAACGACAGCTAAACCGTCAGCTAAACCAGCTGCTGCCAAATACCGTGGGCCCAATGGTGAAACCTGGAGCGGCCGCGGCCTGATGCCGCGTTGGCTGGCGGCGTTGGTGGCACAAGGACGCAGCAAAGAAGAATTTGCCATCAAGAGCTGATGTGAATCAAGGGCGTTAAATGCAGAGCAGGGTTTTGGGGTGGCCGCGTGCCACGAAGCGGCTGGTAGTCGTCGCATTGGATGTGGTTCTGGCACTGGCAGCCACCTGGATAGCTTTCACGCTCAGGCTCGATACGCTCAATTGGCCCACTGGCGCCCAATGGTGGGTGTATGGGTTGGCGCCGGTGTTGGCGGTGCCGATATTCGTCAAGTTTGGCTTGTACCGGGCTATTTTTCGTTACACCGGCCAGGCCGCCCTGATGGCAACCGCGCAGGCGGTCGGCGTCTATGCCTGCCTGCTAACGACCGTGTTGTTGTGGCAGCAATGGCTGGGCGTGCCACGCACCTTGGGGCTGTTGCAGCCGCTGATATTTCTGTTGCTGGTGGGGGCTAGTCGGGCCACTGCGCGATTTTGGCTGGCCAACCTGGGCAACGCGCAGGCAAAGACAAAAGACCGTTTGCTGATTTACGGCGCTGGCACGGCGGGCGTGCAGACGGCTTCAGCGCTGAACGTTTCTGGTCAGTTCGTGTTGCTCGGTTTTGTGGATGACGACCCGGTCAAGGTCGGGCGCAGCATTAATGGCGTACTGGTTTTTGCGCCATCCGAGGTGCCGGCGGTGGTCACTCAGCAAGGGGTGACGGACATTCTGCTGGCGCTGCCCAGCGTTTCAAGAGATCGCCGCAAAAACATCATTGACAGTTTGCGTGCGCTGCCGGTTCATATTCGAACCCTGCCCGGTTTGGCGGATCTGGCCAGTGGCCGCGTCACGGTGCAGGATTTTCGTGAACTGGATGTGGAAGACCTGCTGGGGCGCGACCCCGTGCCACCCGATGCCGCGCTGCTGGCGCGCGACTTGGCCGGCCAGGTGGTGTTGGTGACCGGTGCCGGGGGCAGCATCGGTGGTGAGTTGACGCGGCAAATTGTGCAGCAAGGCCCGCGCCAGCTGCTGCTGCTGGACCACAATGAGTTTGGTCTGTACAGCATTCACCAGGAGTTGCAGGGCATCTGCGCGGCCAGCGGCTTGGCCGTCGAATTGGTGCCGCTGCTGGGCAGTGTGGCCAACTATGCGCGCCTGCTCGCGGTTTGCGCCATGTACCGTCCGGCCACGGTGTACCACGCCGCCGCCTATAAGCATGTGCCGATGGTCGAGCACAACGCGGGCGCAGGGGTTGCCAACAATGTGTTTGGCACGCTGAACATGGCCCGCGCGGCGCTTGCGAGTTCCGTCAAACGCTTTGTGCTGGTGTCCACCGACAAGGCGGTGCGGCCCACCAATGTGATGGGCGCCACCAAGCGCATGGCCGAGCTGGTGTTGCAGGCGCTGGCCGCAGACAGTTCGCAAACCTGCTTCACGATGGTCCGCTTTGGCAATGTGCTGGATTCGAGTGGCAGCGTGGTGCCGTTGTTTCGCCGACAGCTGGCTGCTGGCGGGCCGCTCACCGTGACACACGCCGAGGTCACCCGCTATTTCATGACCATTCCCGAGGCGGCGCAACTGGTGCTGCAGGCGGGCGCCATGGCAGTCGGCGGCGACGTGTTTGTGCTGGACATGGGCGAGCCGGTGAAGATCATGGATCTGGCGCGGCGCATGCTGCAGCTCTCCGGCCTGAGCGTGCGGGACGGTGCCTGCCCGAATGGCGACATTGAAATTGCGATCACTGGCCTGCGCCCGGGTGAAAAACTGTATGAGGAGTTGCTGATTGGTGACAACCCCGAGCGCACAGCACACCCCCGCATCATGAAAGCGCACGAGCCTTTTGTGCCGTGGGCGCAACTGGCCGAAGAGCTGACAGTGTTGGAAGCAGCCGCTGGACGCGACGATCTGCCTGTCATCAAGTCCTTTTTGCTGCAGCATGTGCATGGCTATCAGCCAGGCGCAATGCCAGCAAACTGACGTTTTTGCGGTGACGCCGCGGGCGCTGCAAAACATGCGGCACAATTTGCGCATTGACCTTTTTTGACTTTGCAGGACAGACCGCAGCTTGCGCGTAGCAAGGCCAGCGCTGTCCTCAACTATCATGAGGCTTTGCGGGACAGACCGCAGCTACGCAAAGCGAGCCAGCTCTGTCCTCAACACATTAAGTGACACCCCATGACCGACGTTTCCAATATTCCCCCCCGCGAAAAGGCCGAGATTCTGGCCCAGGCGCTGCCTTACATCCGCAAGTTTCATGGCAAGACCATGGTCATCAAATACGGTGGCAACGCGATGACCGATCCGGCGTTGCAGGCCGACTTTGCCGAAGACGTGGTGCTGCTCAAGCTGGTCGGCATCAACCCGGTCGTGGTGCACGGCGGCGGCCCGCAGATTGAAACGGCGCTGAAGCGCCTCGGTAAAAAGGGCGAGTTCATCCAGGGCATGCGCGTGACCGACGCCGAAACCATGGAAGTGGTGGAGTGGGTGCTGGCGGGCGAAGTGCAGCAGGACATCGTGGGCCTGATCAACCAGGCCGGCGGCAAGGCGGTGGGCCTGACCGGGCGCGATGGCGGCATGATTCGCGCCCAAAAACTCAAGCTGCTGGACGCCCAGGACCCCAGCAAGGAGTATGACGTCGGCCAGGTGGGCGATATCGTCAGCATCGACCCCAGCCTAGTCAAAGCCTTGCAGGACGATGCCTTCATTCCTGTGATCAGCCCGATCGGCTTTGGCGAGAACAATGAGAGCTACAACATCAACGCCGACGTCGTTGCCGCCAAGCTGGCCACCGTGCTGAAGGCGGAAAAGCTGATGATGCTGACCAACATCAGCGGCGTGCTGGACAAGGCGGGCAAATTGCTGACCAACCTCAGTGCGCGCCAGATCGACGAGTTGTTTGCCGACGGCACCATCAGCGGCGGCATGCTGCCCAAGATCAGCGGTGCGCTGGACGCCGCCAAAAGCGGCGTCAACTCGGTGCACATCATTGACGGTCGCGTGCCGCATGTGCTGCTGCTGGAGATTTTGACGGACCAGGCCTTCGGCACGATGATTCGTTCACATTAATTGCTCTTTTTTATATAGCTGCTTGTGCATACGCCATAAGGGCTAGAGGCATATTTCATGCGACTTTTGCTGGTTGAAGACGACGTCATGGTGGCCAGCGGTATCAAGCTGGGGCTCACAAACGCCGGCTACGCGGCGGACTGGGTGGGCGGGGCGCCCGCGTCACCTTGATGTTTGCGGCCTGACCCTCGAAAACGCGCAGGCGCGCTATGCGAGAATGAAATCAACCTCTCGCCTTATGAACCATGTCTGACGCCGAATCCACCTCCTCCCCAGCATCTTCCGAAATCTCTTCAGGCCGTGAGATCGCCCCCCCGGTTCGCAAGCGACCCAAACCGGGCGAACGCCGGGTGCAGATCTTGCAGGCACTGGCGACCATGCTGGAACAGCCCGGTGCCGAGCGCGTCACCACCGCTGCCCTGGCGGCGCGTCTTGAAGTGAGCGAGGCCGCGTTGTACCGCCACTTTGCCAGCAAGGCCCAGATGTTTGAGGGCTTGATTGACTTTATCGAGCAGACGGTTTTTTCTCTGGTTAACCAGATCGCGGAGCGGGAGAGCGCGGCTGGCATGACGGATGCCACCTCGGGCACGCGGCAGGCCGGCAAAGTGGTGGCGATGCTGATGCAGTTCGCCGAGAAAAATCCCGGCATGACGCGCGTCATGGTCGGCGATGCGCTGGTGTTCGAGAACGAGCGACTGCAACAGCGCATGAACCAGTTTTTTGACAAGATCGAGTCCAGTCTCAAGCAAAGCCTGCGCGGTGCTGCCGAGTTGAGTGGCTCGGCCACGCCCACGGTGGATACGCAGGTGCAGGCGTCGGTGCTGACCGCCTTTCTCGTCGGGCGTCTGCAGCGCTTTGCGCGGTCGGGCTTCAAGCGTTTGCCCTCGGAACACCTCGAAGCCAGCCTGGCACTGATTCTTTAAGCATTGCTGGAAAGACGCGCCGCGTTGCTGCGCGAGCCAGCGCTGTCCCCAGCACCTTAAGCCAGAAAAATATCGCCAGAAGTGACCGCCGGTTGCCAAGGACGTCAGAATTGATGCAAAATAGCACGATCGTTCTATTTTGTGCACCATGTCCGTCCCTGAATCATCCACCAAACCCCTGCGCGCCAGCAGTCGTCAAAGCTCGCACGGCGGGCACGCCCTGCAAAAAGGGCAGCAGACCAAGCAGGCGATCATCGATGCGGCCTTGAGGCTGGCGACGCAGATCGGGCTGGAAGGCCTGAGTATCGGCGCCTTGGCCGAAGTGACCCAAATGAGCAAATCAGGTGTCTTTGCGCACTTCGGGTCGCGCGAAGAACTGCAAATTTCCGTCATCCGCGAGTATTACGCCCGTTTTTTCGACGAGGTTTTTTCCCCTGCGATGGATGAAGCCCGCGGCTTGCCGCGCGTGCGTGCGCTGTTTGCCAACTGGATGAAGCGCGTGGCCGTCGAACTCCAGTCCGGCTGCATCTTCATCAGCGGTGCGGTTGAGTTTGACGACCGGCCCGGCGTCGTGCGTGACGCCCTCGCCAGTTCCGTCAAGACCTGGCTGGCCGCCATGTACCGCGCCGTGGTGCAGGCCAAGCAGATGGGTCATCTCAATGCGGACGCCGACGAAGAGCAAATGGCCTTCGAAATTCACGGACTCATTCTGGCCTTGCACTATGAAGCCCGGTTTTTGGAAAATCCCGGCGCCATCAGGTTCGCCAACAAAGGTTTTGAAAACATTCTCGCGCGCTACGGCAAGCCGGTCGCTACCAAAGCCGCACGTTCCCCCAAATCAAACCCAGCCCTCAAGGAGAAGTAAGCATGCCTACCTATACCCCACCCCTGCGCGACATGCAATTTGTGATGCACGAACTGCTCAATGTCGTCGATGATTTCAAGGCGATGCCGCAGCACGCTGATCTGGATGTTGACACCGTCAACGCCGTGCTGGAAGAGGGCGGCAAGTTTGCCGTTGAAGTTGCCTTCCCGTTGAACATCAGCGGGGACACTGAAGGGTGCTCGATCGACCAGACCACCCATGCCGTCACCACACCCAAGGGCTTCAAGGAGGCCTACGCCAAGTACATCGAAGGCGGTTGGGCGGCGCTGGGTTGCGACCCCGCCTTTGGCGGCCAGGGCCTGCCGCTGGTGGTGAACCAGATGTTCTACGAGATGCTCAACAGCGCCAACCAGGCCTGGACCATGTACCCGGGCCTGACGCACGGCGCCTATGCGGCCCTGCATGCCCACGGCACCGAAGAGCAAAAGCAGACCTACCTGCACAAGATGACCAGCGGCGAGTGGACCGGTTCCATGTGCTTGACCGAGCCCCATTGCGGTACCGACCTGGGCCTGATGCGCACCAAGGCCGAACCGCAGGCCGACGGTAGCTACAAGCTCACCGGCAACAAGATTTTCATCAGCGCCGGTGAACACGACATGGCCGCCAACATCATTCATCTGGTGCTGGCCCGTCTGCCCGATGCGCCGGTCGGCATCAAGGGCGTCAGCCTGTTCATCGTGCCGAAGGTGCTGGTGAACAAGGATGGTTCACTGGGCGCGCGCAATGGCATTTACTGCGGTGGCCTGGAACACAAGATGGGCATCCACGGCAACGCCACGGCGCAGATCGTGCTCGACGGCGCCGTCGGTACCCTGGTGGGCCAGCCCAACAAGGGCATGAACGCCATGTTTGTGATGATGAATGCGGCGCGGCTGGGTGTCGGCAACCAGTCCCTCGGGCTGACCGAAGTGGCCTACCAGAATGCGCTGGCGTATGCCAAAGACCGCATCCAGATGCGCTCGTTGTCCGGCACCAAGGCCAAGGACAAGCCGGCTGATCCGATCATCGTGCACCCCGATGTGCGCAAGATGCTGCTCACCGCCAAAGCCTATGCCGAAGGCGGCCGCGCCCTGATGTGCTACAGCTCGATGCTGCTGGAAAAAGAGCAGAACCACCCGGATGAAAAAGTGCGCAAGGATTCCGGCGAAATGCTGGCGATGCTGACGCCGATCGTCAAGGCCTTCATCACCGACAACGGCCATATCTCGACCAATGCCTGCATGCAGGTGTTCGGCGGTCACGGCTACATCAAGGAATGGGGCATGGAGCAGTTTGTGCGCGACAACCGCATCAACATGATTTATGAGGGCACCAACACCATCCAGTCGCTGGATTTGCTGGGTCGCAAGATTCTGGGCAACAACGGCGCCACGCTCAAGAAGTTTGGCAAGCTGGTGGGCCAGCTGGTGGCAGAAGAAGGCGTCAACGAGAAGATGGCCGAGTTCATCACGCCGATTGCCATTCTGGGCGACCAGATGACCAAGTTCACCACCGAGATTGGTTTCAAGGGCTTCCAGAATCCCGACGAAGTGGGCGCCGCTGCCGTGGACTACCTGCGCGTGGCCGGCCACCTGGTGTTTGGCTACTTCTGGGCCCGCATGGCACAAGTGGCACTGCGTGAAATCGCCGCCGGTAACACGGACCAGTTCTATCTGGCCAAGCTGCAGACGGCCCGTTTCTACTTTACCAAACTGTTCCCCGAAACGGCAACCCTGATGCGCACGGCCCGCGCCGGCAGCAAAGTGTTGATCGATACGGATGCCGCGTTGGCCTGAGTGCTGACCCCGTGTCAACGAGGTTTTTAGTTTTTTCGTCAAGGAGCCACCATGTACAGATCATCGATCGCTATTGTTTTAGGCGCACTGGCATTCCCGGTGTTGGCCCAGATGACGCCCGCCGGTGTGTGGCGCAGCATTGACGACAAGACGGGGCTGCCCAAGGCCGAAATCCGCATCAGTGCGGATCTCGGCGGCGTGCTCAGCGGGGTGGTCGAAAAGGCGCTGACGCCAAGTGCCGAGCCCAACTGCGACCTGTGTGCCGATGATCGCAAGGGCAAGCCGAAGCTCGGGATGGAAATCATCCGTGGCGCCAAAAAATCCGAGGGCAAGGAAGTCTGGGAAGGCGGCAAGATTCTTGATCCGGACAACGGCAAGGAATACACCTTGCGCCTGACTCCGATCGAGGGCGGAAAAAAGCTCGAGGTACGGGGCTACATCGCATTTTTCTTTCGAACCCAAACCTGGATCCGCGTACCTTAAGCGGTCTGTCCCGCAAAGGTCTCCCATTAAATTTTCAGGAACAACTATGTCCCGTTTTCAAGTTAAAAAAGTCGCCGTGCTCGGTGCCGGCGTGATGGGCGCGCAGATTGCCGCTCATCTGGTTAATGTCAAGGTGCCGGTCATTCTGTTTGACCTGCCCGCCAAGGAAGGTCCCAAGAACGGCATCGTCACGCGGGCCATCGACGGTCTGAAAAAACTCAAGCCCGCACCGCTGGGCGTGGCGGAAGACGCCGGCCTGATTCAGCAGGCCAACTACGAAGAGCACCTGGAGCTGCTCAAGGACTGTGACCTGGTGATTGAAGCCATTGCCGAGCGCATGGACTGGAAGCTCGATCTTTATAAAAAGATCGCCCCCTTCCTGGCTCCGCACGCCATCATCGCCTCTAACACCTCGGGCCTGTCGATCACCCAACTCAGCGAAGCGCTGCCGGAGGAAATCAAGCCGAACTTTTGCGGCATTCACTTCTTCAACCCGCCGCGCTACATGATGCTGGTGGAACTGATCAACACGCCCACCACCCAGCCGCAAATCCTGGACGACCTGGAAGCCTTTGTCACCAGCGCCCTGGGCAAGGGTGTGGTGCGGGCCAAAGACTCCCCCAACTTCATTGCCAACCGCGTCGGCATTGCCGGCATGCTGGCCACCATGAAAGAGGTGGAGAATTTTGGCCTGACCTACGACGTGGTGGACGATCTCACCGGCAAGAAGCTGGGTCGCGCCAGCTCGGGCACCTTCCGCACCGCCGACGTGGTGGGGCTGGACACGATGGCGCATGTGATCAAGACCCTGCAGGACACCTTGACGCTGGAGACCGATCCGTTCTACGAGAGTTTTGCCACGCCGGAAGTGCTCAAGACCTTGCTCGAGTCAGGTAACCTGGGCCAGAAGACCAAGGCCGGATTTTTCAAGAAGGTAGGGCGCGATATTCTGCGCTTCGAGCTCGATTCAAAAGACTACGTGCCGGGCGGTCAAAAGGGCGATGAGGTTTATGGCCGCATGCTGAAAAAGCCCGCTGCCGAGCGGCTGAAATTGCTGCGCAACAGCGAAGGCGCGCAGGGTCAATTCCTGTGGGCGATTTTGCGCAACAGCTTTCATTACGCCGCGGTACATCTGGCGTCAATTGCCGACAACGCGCGTGACGTGGACTTTTGCATGCGCTGGGGCTTTGGCATGAAACAGGGTCCATTTGAGCTGTGGCAGGAAGCCGGCTGGCTGACCGTGGCCAACATGATCAAGGAAGACATTGACGCGGGCAAGGCCCTGTGCAAAGCGCCCTTGCCCGACTGGGTGTTCAAAGGCCCGGTGGCTGACGCCGGTGGTGTGCACACGCCGCAAGGCTCCTGGAACCCCAGCACTGGCCAATTTGTGCTGCCGCGCAGCTTGCCGGTGTACGCTCGTCAGCACTTTCCCGAGAGCGTGCTGGGTGCCAATGCGCCCAAGGCCGAAGTCGCGGGCAAGACCCTGCATGAAGACGCAGCCATTCGTCTGTGGACGCTGGACGCGGACCATAACAGCCCCTCCGGTGGCGTGCTGATTGCCAGCATCAAGACCAAGATGCACACCATCAGCCCCGCTGTGGTTGAAGGTCTGATGCAAGGGCTGGCGCTGGCCGAGACGGACTTCAAGGGGCTGGTGATCTGGTCGCCTGACGAGTTGTTCTCCGCCGGTGCCGATCTGGAGTCCGTGCTGATGGGCTTCGCAGCCGCTGGCGTGCAGGCCATTGACGGTGCCGAAGCCGAGATGCAGCAAGCCATGCTCAAATTGCGTTATGCCAACGTCCCCGTGGTGTCGGCCGTGCGCGGCCTGGCGCTGGGCGGTGGTTGCGAACTGGCGGTGTACTCGGCCCGGCGCGTGGTCGCCATGGAAAGCTACATCGGCCTGGTCGAAGTGGGTGTCGGCCTGGTACCCGGTGCCGGTGGCCTGACCTACATTGCCCGTCGTGCGGCTGAGAATGCGGCAAGCTCTACGGGCAAGGATTTGCTGCCGTTCCTGACCGAAGGCTTCACTGCCGCGGCCATGGCCAAAGTCGGCACCAGCGCATTGGAGTCGCGCAAACTGGGCTACTTGCTGGAGAGTGACGTCATCGTGCCGCACAAGGACGAGTTGCTGTTTGTCGCCATCAATGAGGCCAAGGCCATGTTCAATTCGGGTTACCGTGCGCCGCACAAGCGCCAGTTTGCGGTGGCGGGACGCAGCGGCGTCGCCACCATCAAGGGCTCGCTCGTGAACATGCGTGACGGCGGTTTCATCAGCGCGCACGACTTTCATATTGCCAGCCTGATTGCCAACGTGGTGTGCGGCGGCGATGTGGATGCCGGCAGTCTGGTGGACGAAGAATATGTGATGACGCTGGAGCGCCGGGCGTTCTGCGAACTGCTGGTGCACCCTAAAACGCAAGAGCGAATCATGGGAATGATGTCTACAGGAAAGCCAGTTAGAAACTAATAACTTTGTGGGACCGACCATGAATTGCGCAGCAATTTTGCTCTGTCCCCAACTGATTGAGAGAAGTTCATGAAACAAATTCAAGAAGCCTACATCGTTGCCGCCACGCGCACGCCCATTGGTCGTTCGCACCGTGGATTTTTCCGCAACACCCGGCCGGACGATCTGCTGGTCAAGGCCTTGCACGCGGCGCTGGCGCAAGTGCCTTCGCTTGATCCGAAAATGATCGAGGATCTGATTTGCGGCTGTGCCATTCCCGAGGGGCCGCAGGGGCTGAACATCGCGCGCATCGGCGCCGTGCTGGCGGGCTTGCCGACCAGCGTCGGCGGCATCACCGTCAACCGTTTTTGCGCTTCGGGTTTGAGTGCGGTGCAAATGGCGGCCGACCGCATTCGCGTCGGTGAAGCGGATGTGATGATCGCCGCCGGGGTTGAGAGCATGAGCATGGTGCCGATGATGGGCAACACGCCGTCGCTGTCGCCCGCCATGTTCAACAACGACGAGAACATCGGCATTGCCTACGGCATGGGCCTGACGGCAGAGAAGGTGGCGACGCAGTGGAAAATCAGTCGCGACGCGCAGGACGCGTTCGCTGTGCAGTCGCACCAAAGGGCATTGGCGGCCATGGAAGCCGGTCACTTCGCCGATGAAATGACACCGGTCGAAGTGATCGACCGTTCTCCCAACCTGGCGACCGGCGAAGTCATCGAGAAAAAACGTTTGGTCAGCCTGGACGAAGGCGCGCGTTTTGATACCTCGATGGCCGGCCTGATCAAGCTTAAAACGCCGTTTGCGGCGCGCGGTTCGGTCACCGCCGGCAACAGCTCGCAAACCTCCGACGGCGCTGGCGCCCTGATCTTGGCCAGCGAAAAAGCGGTCAAGCAATTTGGTCTGAAGCCACTGGCGCGTTTCGTCAGTTTTGCCGCCAAAGGCGTGCCACCCCACATCATGGGCATTGGCCCGATCGAGGCGATTCCGGCGGCGCTGCGTTACGCCGGCCTGAAGCAGGACGACATTGACTGGATTGAGCTCAATGAGGCGTTTGCGGCGCAGTCGCTGGCTGTCATCAACACGCTGGGGCTGGACCCGGCCAAGGTCAACCCGATGGGCGGCGCCATTGCGCTGGGCCACCCGCTGGGTGCCACCGGGGCCATCCGTTCCGCCACCGCCATCCACGCACTGCATCGCAATAATCTCAAATACAGCATGGTCTCCATGTGTGTCGGCATGGGGCAGGGCGCCGCCGGTATTTTTGAGCGCGTTTAAGCAAAACAAGGCCCACGTTGGCGTGGCCCTTGTTTCAGCGTCACCCAGATGACTGTCTGCTGCCCGCTGTGCTGCCACACTGCTTCCCCATGAGTTCACATCCTTTTGACACCGCGCTGCATTTGACGCCCGACTTCGGCGTCAAGCCCGATCAGTTTCTGGGCCGGACCAGCCCGGCCTGGTGGAACATGGTGGGGCCGTTTGGTGGCGTCAGTGCAGCGATTGCCCTGAACGCGGTCATGACGCATCCGTCGCGGCTGGGCGAGCCGGTGGCGTTGACCGTGAACTACGCCAGTGCCTTGGCGCAGGGCGCCTTCAAGGCCGTGGCCACGCCGGTGCGCACCAATCGCTCGACCCAGCATTGGGTGCTGGAGTTGCGCCAGACCGATGCCAGCGGGGTCGAGGCCGTGGTGCTGACCGGCACCGCCATCACTGCCGTGCGCCGGGAAACCTGGAGTGCCAACGACATGCCCATGCCGGAGGTGGCGCCGCCCGACGCGCTGGCCCGGCTCACCCCGTTCAACGAAGCGGTGGCGTGGCTGCAGCGCTATGACATGCGACCGGTGGCCGGCCCGCTGCCGTCCACCTGGGACGGTGGCGCCAGCAGTGATGATCCGCAGTTGGCCAGCCTGACGCAGCTCTGGATGCGGGACAATCCGCCGCGCCCCCTGGATTTCGCGTCGCTGGCCGCCATGGCCGACGTTTTTTTTCCGCGCATCTGGTTGCGCCGCTCGGTGCTGGTGCCGGTGGGCACCGTTTCGCTGACCGTGTATTTCCACGCCGGGCAGGCGCAACTGGCCGAGGCCGGCGCCGGCTATTTGTTGGGGCAGGCGCGCGGGCAGGTGTTTCGCAACGGCTTTTTTGATCAGGCCGGGCAACTGTGGAGTGCATCCGGTACATTGCTGGCCACGACGCATCAGCTCGTCTATTACAAGGAGTGACTGATGGACTCCAATTCACTTGAGGAAACCACATGACTGAGATACTGATCGACACCAGCGCCGGTGTCATGACCATCACCCTGAACCGCGTGGAGAAGAAGAACTCCATCACCGGCGCCATGTATGCGGCCATGGCCGATGCGCTGGCGCAGGCCGAAGCGGATGCGGCGGTGCGTGCCGTTGTGATCCAGGGGCACGAGACCATTTTCAGTGCCGGCAACGACATTGGCGACTTCCTGAACGCGCCGACCGCAACCCAGGACTCGCCGGTGTTTCGCTTTTTGCGCGGCATCAGTACCTTTCCCAAACCCGTGCTGGCGGCGGTATGCGGTCCGGCGGTCGGCATTGGCACCACGATGTTGTTTCATTGCGATCTGGTCTACGCTGGCGACAACGCGGCGTTCTCCATGCCGTTCGTCAACCTGGGCCTGTGCCCGGAAGCCGCCTCCAGCTATCTGGCGCCGCAGTTGATGGGCTATGGCCGTGCGGCTGAGGCGCTGTTGCTGGGCGAGCCGTTCCTGGCCGAGGCCGCGCTCGAGATGGGCCTCATCAGCCGCATCGTGCCACCGGCTGAGGCCGCCGCGCTGGCGCAACGCCAGGCCCTGAAGCTGGCTGCCAAACCGTTGAGTTCACTGATCGAGACCAAGCGCCTGATGAAAAAAGGTCAGGCTGGCATCGTGGCCGAGCGCATGGTGGAGGAAGGCGCCATCTTTGGCCGCATGCTGGGTGAGCCGGCTTCGCGCGAGGCGTTCACCGCGTTCATGGAAAAGCGCAAGCCTGATTTTGCAAAATTTTAGATAAAACCAGGCTGTAGCCCACGCTGAATAAGCGTAGCAAGCTATTAATTTTGTAGCAAAAGAAGCCGCGCTTACCCAAGTTTGAGTAGGCGCGACGGAGCCAATAAATGGCCCTTTCGCCCCGTTGCCGCCGGACCGTTCTGCGCCAGGCAACGGGCTGGACGCGTCCCGGCTGAACACTAAATCCGCGCATTCCCCCTGCTAGGCGAGGTGGCCGCGTAGCGGCATTAAAGCGATAGCCGAATCGTCAGGATGGGGTCGAGCGGAGGCTATTGTTTTTTTGCCTTTGCAGCGGACTTGCGGGCATGTTCTTCGGTTCCCTGTGCGTCCACATAAGCCCGTACCGTTTCCAGCGTAGCGCCCCCCACGCTACCCACAAAGTAGGCCCGGTGCCAGAACAAGGGTTTACTGTAGAACTTGGCGATGTGTTCGGTAAAACGGTTTCTGGTGCGCCGGGCGCTGGCCGTTTTCAAATTGTTGATCAGCACCGAAATATCAAGGGCCGGATGGATGTCGATCAGCAAGTGGACGTGATCTGGTTCTCCACCAAATTCGACGAGCTTGCAGTTCCAGGCGGTGAGGCAGTCCGAGAACGCCTCCTTGAGGTAGTCCAGCACTTCAGGTGTGAGTGTTTTGCGCCGGTATTTGGTCACAAAAACAATATGTAGCTTAATGTTAAAAACAGCGTGAGACTTAGACTTATTGGTGTTTTCCATGCTTGCGCCTTAAATAATTAGGCCTATAATATCAGTATGCAAATCGGCAGCCGTTTTCGTTGTTACCCGACTCGAGCGCAGGCTCAAACCCTGTTGCAGTGGATTGGTTGCCAGCGTTACGTTTACAACGCCAAGGTGGGCGAGGATCAGTATTTCCGTCGCTTTGCGCGTAAGTCACTGACCCACACGGGCGAGTTTGCACCGATTGACCAGCAGTACAGCCAGTTCAAAACCGAGCTAACGCCGTGGTTGTCCGAGGTGCCCAGCATCATTCTGCGCAATGGCACAGTGCTTTGGAAACAAGCCTACAGCCGTTACTTCACGAAGTTGGGTGGCAGGCCAACTATTCACAAAAAACACGGCAAACAGTCGGTATGGCTGACTTCGGAGTTGTTCGAGTTCACGCCAGTCGTGGATATTGAGGCGGGCGAAATCACCGGCCACCAGTTGCATATCGGCACCAAGAAATACCCCGTTGGGGTGGTGGCGTTCAAGGCGCACAAAGCCTACAAGCCACCGGCTTCGCTGCACATCAGTATTCGCGCGGGTCAGTGGCACGTTTCGTTTAACTGCGATGACAATGCCATTGAGCCGGCTGACAAGGATACGACCGCCTGGCTCACGCAGTTCGATGCGGCTGAGTTGCGAGAAATGACAGTCGGGTTGGATCGTGGCGTTGCCTTGCCACTGGCAGGCAGCGACCGGCAGCAATTCGACTTCACGAAAGTTCAGGCCAAGCGGCTGGCAGGTCAGGAAAGGCACAAGAAGCGCTGGCAGAAACGTCAAGCACGCAGAACCAAGGGTTCAAAGAACTGGGTTAAGGCCAAGCGCAAGGTGGCACGCTGTCAGCGCTATGGTGCGGACGTGCGGCGCGATGTGGCGCACAAAACCAGTCACACCTTAGCGACGGACCCGCGCTACAAGCTGTTTGTATTCGAGGCACTCAAGGTCAAGAACATGACCAAGAAGGCCAAGCCCAAACAGGACGAACAAGGCCGTTGGCTACGCAATGGGGCAGCGGCCAAGTCCGGGCTCAACAAAGCCATTCTGGCGTCCACCTGGGGCCAGACCAAAGTATTTTTGCAGTACAAAGCTCGCCGTCAAGGCAAGCTGGTGATCGAAGTACCGGCGTTTTATTCTTCGCAGGAATGCGGCGCATGCGGCCACATTCACCAGGACAACCGGGTTTCACAATCCGAGTTTGTCTGTCAAAGCTGTGGAAACACTGACCATGCAGATCACAACGCGGCCAAAGTCATTGCCGGGCGTGGAGTCAAGCAATTGCTGGCGGGCAAGTGTGTCAAAAAAGAGAAAAAGACGTGCCGGATCACAAGACAGAAGGTAGGGGCGGAAGGCTCCAAACCGGGTTCAGAAATGTGCCCTACGCTTGGTGAGACTGAGGTAAGTCGTTTGGGTGGCAACACCCCGGCGCTCTGGTCGTTGACCCAAGAAACCCCCGCTATAGCTCTGGCTTAGCGGTGGGAGACTTCATTTACTGCGCGAGAATCCAGCCAATCAGGTTCTTGATCTCATCGTCGTTATTTGCCTTGGCAACCTTATGGGTTTCCTCATGGCCGTCGGAGAGTTTGACCTTTGCGCCCGATGTCAGGTGTTTGAATAGCGTGTCAACGGCATCGGGATTGCCCTTGTATTTGTAGGCGATCGCCTGGTAGGCGGGGCCTTCCTTCTTTTTCGCGACAGCGTGGCAACGCAAACAGCTGTCCATGCGCGCGAGCTTCTTGGCTGCTGCGGCATCCACCGCCGCCACGGCGGACGTGGAAAAAAGCAGTGCAACTCCTGCCGTGACCAAACTTGTGAGTAGGTACTTGCTTGCAATCTGGGTCATTGTCTATTTCTCCTGGAGATCAATGGGTTGGGCATATGGATTACTGATCTGGTCTCCAAAAAGTATTCCATAGGGCGTGATTAGATTCGAAAGTTGGGGCTTGAAAATTGCGCAAACGCAAAGACGGACTTAACAAAACCTTAAGACGCCGAAGACAAACTTGCCGGCCTATGTTCGCAATTGAGAATCCGCCATGAAGACGACGCTTGTGCTAAGTGCGCTGGCGGTCGCCCTGATCCTGCCACTGTCCGCCCGTGCCGGCAGCCAGCCGCCACCGGCGATGGCAAATTCCTACCGTACCGAGTGCGGCAGTTGCCATGTCGCCTATCCGCCCGATCTGATGTCGGTCGGCGGATGGCGGACGATCATGGCGAGTCTCGACGCCCACTTCGGCGAAAACGCCGCGCTCGAAGAACCGATCCGCCGGGAGATTGAACACTATCTCACCGAGCATGGCGCCACCAGCGAGCATCGCTTTGGCAGCCGCACCGATCCGGCGCGGCTCACGACCACGCGCTGGTTCCGTCGCACGCACGGACAAGTGAAGTCGTTTTTTACGAATGCGCGCGTTGGCAGCGCGGCCCATTGCAGCGCCTGCCATCCGCAGGCCGAACAGGGACGCTACGCCAGGGAGGGCGTCATCCTGCCCCGACTGCCACGCTAGCAGGAACGCTTGGAGTTTGTCCGCCAATTCAGGTGCTAGCCCCCGTCCAATAGGCGTAAGCAGCTACTATTTATATAGCAAAATTGCCGGTATGCTAAGGCCATGAAGATTCTTCTCTTGCCCCTGTTGCTGTCGGCTGCCGCCGCCTTCGCCACCACCTGCGACAGCGGGCGGCGCCAGTCGCCGATTGACATCACCGCCACCGCGCGACAAAAGTTGCCGGCCCTGACGTTCGACTACCGCGCCGCGCCGCTCAAGATCGCCGACGATGGCCACACGGTCCGGGTGCGTTTTGCCAATGGCAGCCTGTTGCACATCGGTGCCCAGCGCTACACGTTGCAGCAGTTTCACTTTCATACCCCGGGCGGCGACCGCATCGCGGGTGAGGAGTTCCCGATGGCGGCGCACCTGCTGCACAAGAGCCCCTCCGGGCAGTTGCTGGCGGTCGTGGTGCTGTTTCGCGTCGGTGCCGAGAACCCGCTGCTCGAATCGCTGCTGCCGCTCATTCCGGCAAAAGCCGATGGGGACCACACGCCCCCAGGCCTTACGGTCGATGCCCGCGGCCTGCTGCCAGCCCGTAGTGGCTATTACCGCTACCAGGGCTCGGTGACTGCGCCGCCCTGCACCGAGGGCGTCGATTGGATCGTCCTCAAGCAGCCGCTTGAACTCTCGGCCGCGCAACTGGCGCGCTACCGCAAGCGCTTTGCCGACAACGCCCGCGCCGTGCAGCCGCTGCACCAGCGTGTGGTGCAGGAAAGCCTTTAGCCCGCATCAAGCCACAGCAACGCGCAGAACAGCGCTCTCTTGCTTCAAGTTAAAGTCAGCAGCTAACAAAAGTGCGGAATAATGCCGCCTTTGCCATGCTGGCAGTTCGCCATCGCTACCCAAGGAATCCGCCATGCACCATCACCCCCATTCACGCCTCACGGCCACCCTGCGCGCCGCCCGCACCGGCCTGATCGCGTTCACTATTGCCTTACCGGTCTGGGCTGTGACGGACAAACCCGCCAAATCGGCCGGTATCGAAGTCAAGGTCACGCCGGAGATGACCGGCGCCGGCATCGTCTCCAGCGGCGTCACGCTGCCACCGATTCCGCCGGTGACGGGCAATCGCACCAACCCGGTTCAATCCTGGGGCAAGCCCTTGCCGTACCCGATCGTCATCGCCGACCGGCGCAACAACCGCCTGATTGAAATCGCCCCCGACAAGAGCATCGTCTGGGAGTTTCCCTCGCCCAGCCTGAAGGTTTACCGCGGCAACGAAGACGTCAACTTTTCAGTCGATGGCAAGCAGCTGGCCGTGAGCGAGGAAGACAACTTCGACGTCCACCTCGTTGATTACGAAAAGCGTGTCTTGACCTGGACTTACGGCACACCCGACACCCGCGGCAAGGGCGATAACCTGCTGAATTACCCGGACGACGCGCACCTGCTGGCCGACGGCAAGTTCATCACCGCCGACATCCGCAACTGTCGCGTCGTGATCATCGACCCGAAAGACAACAAGGTCGTCACCCAATGGGGCACACCGGGCAAATGCAAGCACAACCCGCCCCATGAGCTGGCGCACCCCAACGGGGCGACACCGCTGGCCAACGGCGACCTGTTGGTGACCGAAATCAGCGAAGCCTGGATCTCGCGCATCACGCGCGAAGGCAAGGTGCTGTGGAGCGTCAAGGCGCCCAACATGCACTACCCGTCGGATGCTTTCCCCACCGTGGACGGCAAGCAGATCATCGTGGCTGACTTCTGGAAGCCGGGCCGCGTCGTGATTTTCGACCCGGCCACGCGCAAGGTCACCTGGGAATACTTCGTCAAGGATGGCGACAAGGCGCTCGACCACTCGTCCATTGCCCGGGAACTGCCCGACACCGGCGACATTCTGGTGGTGGATGATTTGAACGACCGCGTGATGGTGATCGACCGCAAAACCAAGGAAATCATCTGGCAGTACGGCGAAAAGAACAAAAAGGGCCACACCCCCGGCTTGCTGAACTACCCCGATGGTTTTGACATTGACGTGTTTCGGGACTGGAAGTCGGCGCAGCGCAAATAAGGACAAAACCGCGCTCGCTCAGATATTTTTACAAAGCAGCCGCTTGTTAAAAATAAATAATCTGGGTATGCTGCGAGGCAATGACTGCCCCCGCCTTGTCTGACCATCACGAATCCGGGTCGCCCCTCGACCTTGTTCCCAAGCGGGTGCGCGGCCGGCCGCGCAAGACCGAGGAAGAGCGTGACGACGGCAATCGCCGGCATGAGTTGATCACCGCCGCCGCCCGGTTGTTTCGCGATAAAGGCTTTGACGCCACCAGCACGCGCGATATTGCGGCGGCCGTCGGCATGCACAGCGGCTCCCTGTTCTATCACTTCAAAAGCAAGGATGCGCTGCTTCATGCCGTGATGGAAGAGGGCATGCACGCGGCCATGGCGCGCCAAGCCAGCGCACTGCATGCAGCTGGCGTGAACGAAGCCACCGCCGACGCGCCCCTGGTGCAGATCCGGCGGCTGATTCGCGCCCACTTTGACACGCTGCTGGGGCCGGGCAATGACTTCATCCCGGTGATGCTGTACGAACGCCGGGCCCTGAGTGCCGCGCAGCGAGCGTCGCTGGCCCGGCTTCAAGCGGACTATGAATCGGCCTGGACGCCGGTGCTGGAAGCCTTGCACGCGAGCGGCCAGTTGCACGCGCCGGTGAAGCTGTCCCGGCTGTTGATTCTTGGCGCACTGAACTGGTCGGTGCAGTGGTTCGACCCCCAAAAAGGCGCGTCGCTCGATGAACTGACCGATGCCGCCATGGCTTTGTTTTTTTAGGAATCCTGATGACCCAACACCTTGCCGCCTCTGCCGAGATCGAATTCGAACAGGAGTTCGTGGCCGGACTGACCAAAGTCTTTGAAGAAATGATTGTGTTCAATCAGGTGCTGGGCCTGAAGATCACTTCCCTCCAGCCGACCCAGGTCCGGGCCCGCATCGACATGAAGCCGGACCTGATCGGCCACTTCAGTTTCAACCGGATTCACGGTGGCGTCATCAGCGCCGGGCTGGATGCCATGGGTGGACTCGCCGTGATGGCCGCCATCGGTGCGCGGCATATGGATGAGACGCCGACCCAGCGCCTGCAACGGTTCAGCAAGCTGGGCACCATCGATCTGCGGATCGACTATCTGCGCCCCGGCATTGGTGAGTACTTTGAATTGCGGGCCGAGGTGATGCGGCTTGGCTCGCGGGTGGCGTCCACCCGCATGGAGTTTCTGGGGGCGGACGGCAAGCTGCTGTCGACCGGCTCGGCGGCCTATATCGTGTCCTAGCCCCGGCGCTGAAAAGAGCCGTGCCTAAAAAGCGTAGCGGGCGCGGATTGCCGCGAAATTAACGCCGTCGTTGGGTTTTTTGATGCCGCCATTCGAAAAATGCTGCAGCTTTAACCCGAGATCCAGCTTGTTATCGAAAACATACCCGATGCCCACTTCGTCACCGAACTGGAGACGGGTCGAGAGGTGGCTGTTGTCATTGTCGTAAAGCTCGGAGAGCAGATGAATGCCGATCCCTGCTTCACCGTAAAAGCCTTTTTTGCTGTCCTGCTGGAAGCGGAATACGGGCGTCAGGCCGACGCTGGTGATGTGTTGCGTTTCGCCCGGGATGTTCTGGTATTGCGTGCCGCGCCATTGCGCCAAAGACAGATCCCAGTAGCCGCCAATGTGGGAGCCATTCGATTCAAACCAGCGGTTCGCCCAGTCCCATTGCACCCCAAAACGGACCATTTGCACTTTTTCTCCTGCCGCCAGTTCGAGGGATGTGGAATTAATCGCATGAACCGCGCCGTGAGCGGCCGTCAAGGCGATGCAGGCGAGCAGGCTTTTCCAGTGGTCAAATCGCATAATTCACTTCCCTTTACTTGACGTTGAACGATTGATTCAAACACGAAACAGTCTCTTTGTAACTGCTCTGGTGTGCAGGCGATTGATGGAACGCAATGCTCGCCTAACTTTGCCCTCAGCTCCTGTGGCACAAGCGCAGGCAGCTATTGAAATAATAGCAACTTCAAGCCGGTTTTTTGGGCACTTCACGCGGTTGGCCATTCTCATCAATCGCCACATAGGTGAGGGACGCTTCCGTCACCTTGATGTATTCGCCCTGCGAGCCAAAATGTTCGGAAAAGACCTCCACCTTGACGGTGATCGAGGTGCGGCCGATGCGTGTCAGCTTGGCGAAAAACGACAGAATATCGCCCACCCGGACCGGATGCTTGAACACAAACTCATTCACCGCCACCGTGGCCATGCGGCCACCGGCATAGCGCGCCGGCACCACGGAGCCGGCCAGATCGACGTGCGCCATGACCCAGCCGCCAAAAATGTCGCCATTGGCGTTGCAGTCGCCGGGCATGGGAATGACCTTGAGCACCAGCTCCTGGTCGGTTGGCAACTGGACGCTTGCGGCGCGGCCTGTTGCGGCGGTGTTCGGGTTTGGTTTTGCAGACATGGGCACAATCAAGGTTGTTTTACAAAGTGTAGAGGACAGCGCTGGCTTGGCTACGCGCAAGCTGTGGTCTGTCCCGCAAAGTTTTAGGAATTGTCACCCATGCGCCGCTCTGGCGAACATACCCACTCCCATCACGGTGCCGCCCCCGCGTCCACTCCCGCCGCCACCCGGTCTGACTGGGCCACCCTGCGTCGCCTGTTCCCCTACTTGTGGCAATACAAATGGCGCGTGATGGCCGCATTGGCGTTCATGATTGGCGCCAAAATGGCCAACGTCAGCGTGCCTTTGCTGCTCAAGCAACTGGTGGACACCATGAACCCCAAAGGCGGTATCGATGCCCGGGCCTTGCTGGTGGTGCCGGCGGCCTTGCTGTTCTCGTATGGGCTGCTGCGCTTGTCCACCACCTTGTTTGCCGAGTTGCGCGAGCTGGTGTTTGCCAAAGCCACGGAAGGCGCGTCGCGCACGATTTCGCTGCAGGTGTTCCGCCATTTGCATGCTTTGAGCCTGCGCTTTCACCTGGACCGCCAGACCGGTGGCATGACGCGCGACATCGAGCGCGGCACGCGGGCTGTCAATTCGCTGATCTCTTATTCGCTGTACAGCATCATCCCGACGCTGATCGAGGTGGCCATGGTGCTCACCTACCTGGCCGTCAAGTTTGACATCTGGTTTGCCGGGATCACCATCGTCGCGCTGGTGTTCTACATCACGTTCACGGTGATGGTGACCGAGTGGCGCACCCAGTACCGCAAGCAGATGAACGAGCTGGACTCGAAGGCCCATAGCCGGGCCATCGATTCGCTGCTCAATTACGAGACCGTCAAATACTTCAACAACGAAGAATTCGAGGCCCGCCGTTACGACGAAAACCTGGAGCGTTACCGCCGCGCCGCGCTCAAGAGCCAGCGCACACTGAGTTTGCTCAACACCGGCCAGCAACTGATCATCGCCACCGGCCTGGTGGCCATGCTGTGGCGTGCCACTCAGGGCGTGGTGGAGGGCCACATGACACTGGGCGACCTGGTGATGGTCAATGCCTTCATGATCCAGCTCTATATTCCGCTCGGCTTTCTGGGCGTGCTGTACCGCGAAATCAAGCAGAGCCTGACCGATCTCGACAAGATGTTCACCCTGATGGAGCGCGACCGCGAAATTGCCGACGTGCCGGGTGCCCAGCCGCTGCGGGTTGACGGTGCCAACGTCACGTTCAGCCACGTCAACTTCGCCTACGACCCGGCACGGCCGATCCTGCACGACATCAGCTTCGAGATCCCGGCCGGTAAAACCGTGGCGGTGGTCGGTCCTTCGGGCTCGGGCAAGTCCACCCTGGCGCGGCTGTTGTTCAGGTTTTACGATGTGCAGCAAGGCCAGATTCTGATTGCCGGGCAGGACATCAAACAGGTGACGCAAGCCAGCGTGCGGCAAGCGATCGGCATCGTGCCGCAAGACACCGTGCTGTTCAACGACACGGTGGAATACAACATCGCCTACGGCAAACCCGGTGCCACGCGCGCCGAGGTCGAAGAGGCGGCACGCAGCGCCCACATTCACAATTTCATCAGCGCCACGCCCAAGGGGTACGACACCATGGTCGGCGAGCGCGGCCTCAAACTCTCGGGCGGCGAAAAGCAACGGGTGGCGATTGCCCGCACCCTGCTGAAGAACCCACCGATCCTGATCTTCGACGAAGCCACCTCGGCACTGGACTCCGCCAACGAGCGCGCCATTCAGGCCGAGCTGCAAAGCGTGGCGCAGAACAAGACCACGCTGGTGATTGCGCATCGGCTTTCCACCGTGGTGGATGCGCATGAGATTCTGGTGATGGACGCCGGGCGGATTCTGGAGCGGGGGACGCATGCGGAGTTGCTGGCAGCGAATGGGCGCTATGCATCGATGTGGGCGCTGCAGCAGAGTTCGGAGTGATTTTTTGTGTTTTAGGCCTGTAGCCCTCGTGGAATATGCGCAAGCAGCTATTTAAATGATAGTGGATGTGGCCGATAACAAAACTCAATCCCGCACTCTTGAGTGACGAGAACGCAGCGTTGCCGTCTTTCGCCAGCGGCAGCTTTATGGAGTCTCAATTCGCGGCCGGTAAGCCACCGGTCATGGCAACCTGCTCCGTGCCCACGGCTCGTCAGTTGATCTTCGGATAAAGTGGTTTCATAGCAGTCATACTCACTGTCAAATATGCAGGCAACATCTCAGTTCCGTTGACTTGCTTTTGACGAGTACGTGAGGAGACTAAAGGCAAATTACTGAAGGCTGAAATTAAAGTCTTGCGAGGCCATAACTTCCGTAAGGTTGCTGGTGCATTTGTATTGCAACATTGCATTTCGAACGGCGGCATGAAAGATACGTGGACCTGACAGGATGACGACCGCACGAACGATGCCGTCCTGAATCGTGGCCTGCGCTTTAACCACACCTTGTGTGCCATCCAAAATGGCTTTGCGCGGCATCTCCGGCGCAACTTGCGTCGGACAAACAGTAGCCATATCCGTGCGCGCAGCCACCACGGGTGCCAGGGCTGGCGGTGGCATCGGCGCAATCGGCGCCACAAGCACAGGTGGCGTGGGGATCGATTCAATCTGAGCCATTGCTGTGACGGGCGTAGGCACTTCAGACTTCGGCATAAAAGGGGGAGGCGGTGCTTCAGGTTTTGATGCCAGTGGTTTGCTCGTTTGGGGGGGCGGTGGAGGCGGCGGAGGTGTAATCGCCACCTCTTGAATCAGTACCGCTTCGAGCGGTTTCATCAAGAGCGTCAAGCCCTTGCCGGCGGTGCCGGAAATCAGCGCCCAGCCCAAAAAGAGATGGAGCACGACCACAATGGTGATGCCCCGATAGGGCTGCGACCAGTTCGCAATGCTGTACAGCCGCTGTGTGTCTCTTGCAGTCACCGAGCGGAAAAACACCGATTTCCCAGGCCAATGACTCTGAAGACACATTGCAGCCGCTCACCACTGGCAGCTATCTGGCTGTTCAGTTTTCGAGTTTTGGGGACCTGCCAGCGGTCATTCATATTGCCCGCATCGTGCCCACCGCTGCCAGTCAGTACCCGGGTCGTCGCCTGAAAGCTGACCGTCAGGAGCGGCACACGTAGCTTGAATTTGACACCGTCACAACGCTGAAATATTTCCATGCGAATCTCTCGTCATGGAAAAAACGGTTTCAAATGTGCATCGCCTTGAGCCCCCCCATATCCGTGTCAGTGCGACATCGGCTGCGGACTGACCATGCAGCTGGTCCGCTCGATCTTCCTGTCCGACATACACCTGGGTACCAAGGCGTGCCAAGCGCACCACCTCCTTGAGTTCCTGAAAGAATATTCATCCGAGCACGTATTCCTGCTCGGCGACATTATTGACTTGTGGTCCATGAGCCGGGGTGGCGTGCATTGGTCTGCGGCACAGAACACTTTCGTGCAAAAGATGCTGCGCCGGGCCAGGCATGGCGAGAAAGTCATTTTCATTCCAGGCAATCATGACGAAGCGATGCGCGAATACGTCGGCACCTTGTTCGGCAACATTCTTGTGGACTACGAATACATCCATACCGCAGCGGATGGCCGTCAATACTTGTTGTTGCATGGTGACGAGTTCGATCAAGTCACGCGCCATCACCGGTGGATCGCCATTTTGGGCGACAAGGCGTACGACCTGTTGGTTAGTCTCAATATCTACTTGTCCTGGCTGCGCCGCACACTCAGACGCCCCGGCTACTGGTCCTTGGCCGGCTATGCCAAGCGCAAGGTCAAGACGGCCGTCAGTTTCATCTTCAACTTTGAAGATGCCATCATGCGCCACGCACGTGAGAAGGGTCTGGACGGTGCCATTTGTGGCCATATCCATTGGCCCATGATCAAGGAAGTAGATGGCATGCACTACCTCAATTGCGGTGACTGGGTGGACAGCTGCACCGCCATCGTCGAGCATCTGGATGGCCGCATGGAGCTCATCCTGTGGAACGGAGTTCCAAAACCCAGTCTCGCGCAAACCGTCAATACTTGAGAAATACACAGTGGAAAGTCCATACAAAGGTAAAACCGGTATCCGGCGTTTACTCAATGCCTTCAAGTACTCGTGTGCGGGGCTGCAAGAAGCTTTTCGCAATGAAGACGCGTTCCGTCAAGAGGTGCTGCTGGCCAGCGTGCTGGTGCCGCTGGCATTCTGGCTGGAACATGAAATGCTGGGCCGCGCGCTGATGATCGCTTGCGTGCTATTGCTTCTCATCGTCGAGTTGCTCAATTCAGCGATCGAGGCAACGGTAGACCGCATCTCCCTTGATGATCATCGACTCGCCAAACGTGCGAAAGATATCGGCAGCGCAGCCGTCTTGCTGAGCCTGCTCAATCTGGTCCTGGTTTGGGCCTTGGTGCTGCGGCACTGACTTAACCACCGTAGTTGCCATGAAAATCCTGTTTATTTCTGATGTCTATTTCCCGCGCGTGAACGGTGTCTCCACGTCAATTGAAACCTTCCGCGGAAATCTGCGAGCACTTGGCAACACCGTCCACTTGGTCGCGCCGGACTACTTGAAACCGAGCGCTGACGAAACCGATATCCTGCGCGTACCGGCACGGCGCGTGCCGTTCGACCCCGAAGACCGCTTCATGGGCTACCGGTGGGTCATGCAGCATCTCGACAAATTTCGCGACGAGAAATACGACATCATCCATATACAAACGCCCTTCGTGGCGCACTATCTGGGCACCAGGTTGTCGCGCCTGCTTGGCGTTCCATGCGTGGAGACCTATCACACGTTTTTTGAGGAATATCTGTACCACTACATTCCGCTGGTGCCTAAGAAAGTGCTGCGTTTTGCTGCACAGCGGTTCTCGCGGCACCAGGGCAACAGTCTGGATGGGATGGTTGTGCCGTCACATCCCATGTTGCAGGTGTTGAAGCACTACGGCGTCACAACACCGACCGAAGTCATCCCGACCGGAATTGCACCCGAGAGTTTTGCAGCGGGAGATCGCGCCGCTTTCCGGCAAAGGTTCGGGATTGCGCAGGACCGCCCCATGTTGCTTTTTGTGGGACGCGTCGCGCACGAAAAAAACATTGTATTTTTGCTCAAGGTCGTCGAGCGGGTCAGAAAGGAAATTGCTGATGTGCTGTTCGTCATCGCTGGTGAAGGACCGGCGCGCGAAAGCCTGGCGCGTGAAGTCACTGCACTCGGGCTCGGCGCGAACGTCATGTTCATTGGGTACCTGGACCGTCATACGGAATTGAACAGTTGCTATTGCAGCGCAGACATCTTTATCTTCGCGTCGCGAACAGAAACGCAGGGACTGGTTTTGCTCGAAGCCATGGCACAAGGCGTACCCGTGGTCTCCACCGCCGAATTGGGAACACGCGATGTATTGCAGGATGGCCAAGGCGTATGGATTGCACAGGAAGAACTGACCGACTTTTCCGGCAAAGTGGTCAGAATGCTGGGCGATGCGCGGGTGCGCAAAGACCTCGGCGTCTCGGGATGTGACTACGCGCACGAATGGTCGGCCAGCAGGCAGGCGCAACAGATGCTGTGCTTTTACCGCTTGGTACTTGACCGTCGCGAATTGCGCAATAAGTGAGTTTTGCCGTGCGCCCCAAATATTGTGTGTTGTGCTTGAGTCTGCTGCTGTCCCAGGGTGGCCAAGCCCATGCGTCGCCAACATGTGCCGCAACCATCAGTGAGCTAAGGCTACTGCTGGGCGAGCCGAATTTCCCCGTGAAATGGGAAGAGACCACTATGGACGACGGCAAGCCCTTGCTGGTGTCAATTCTTGAAAAAGATGGATCGCTCTGGCTGGAATTCATCAAAACCCGCGAGGGCCTTTGGGCGCAGAGCGCTGGCGTCATTTGCCGCTCTGGCCACGACTTTGAAACCCGCTTTGGTCCAGAGCAGATTCGTCTCGGCCCGGCCGCCAATTGGGTTTTGCGCTTCGCCTTGGCAAACGGCGGCAAATTCACGCTGACGCGGCTCGAATCAGACAAACTGCGCATTGCGGGCGGCGGTTGGCGTGGGACTTTCTTGCCCAGCCCAAAATAGACTCCATAAGTGTCAGGATTGCAGCGGGTGCGGGTGCCGCGATCATCGAAATCGATGCCACATTGCTGACGGTCAGGCTGCTGATGTCAATGTCGGGGATGGAGTGAGCATTTTGGATAGCCCTATGTCGACAGTCAGTCTTTATGCAGAGATCTGCATAAGGACACATTTCTGACGTACAAGATCGAAACTGAACAGCCACAAAGCGGTCAGCGCCGAGAGATCGTCCTTGCTGACCTTGCGATGATCAAGCAGTGTTGTGACCAATACCTGGTGAGCGACTTTGACTTCACGGACCGTGAGTTCGTCGGGGAAGAGCGCGTACTGCTCGGGCGTCATCCACTCTGGACGCGCCGCAGGCTTGCTCCAGTGCACGATGTGATCGCGCGTGCCCAGCGACTGCCCACGGCGGAAGTCGGTGATGCGCGATCCGTTTTGCTCGAACAACACATCCACACCCGCGGCCATCAGAGTGGCGATCAGGAAATAGTTGCAGTACAGGGCATCGGCGAGCCAGTCCTAGTTCACCGGTGCCCTTGCCGCTGTGTGGCCCTACTGCGTATTCCGGACCAAAAACGCCACCCAATCCGGCGCAAAGAAGCCAGTCGTTCCGATTCAAAAAAGCCAACGATTCCGGGCCGAACCTTGCCAGTACATTTTCTGAAAAATGTTGCCCAACGTTCCGGCCTATGCTGACTAGGGTGCTGCTGTTCACCACTGAATCCATCTGGCTGCAATGCAGCGGGTGCGGGTGCCGGAGTCATTGAAATCGTCGCCATGTTGTCGGCCCACAAGCTGCAACCCGGAGTGACCGGTTTCGAGCGACCAGTTTCGATTGGCCTATAGCCGCTGTGGGTCTAATGCGGTCTCATCCCAAGTAAATCTAGGCGTGAGCATGATTCTCCGGCTCGACGGACAGTCGCATCCCCACCGCCTTCAGCGCCGCCAGCAGCGTCTTTAAAGTCGGGTTGCCCTTTGGCGACAGCGAGCGGTAAAGCGCCTTCCGGCTGATGCCGGCCTGCGCCGCCACCGGGCCCCCAGGCCACCGTAAGCTTCGGCTACGTCACGCAAGGCCAAAAGGCCTGCCGCCCGGTTGTCGGGATCGTCCAGTTCCTCCAGTGCCGCCTTCAGATACGCAACGGAAAATTGCCGGTCAGCACGCAATTCCTCGGCCTCAAGCCGTAAGCGCAAAGCGTTCGTCATTGTCCAAAAGGTGCTCAAGCGTTGGCGCCCAACCTTTAGCGGTGGCTTTCGCCACGATGCGTTGATGCACCAGACGTTCAACCGTCATGATGCGATCAAACGCACCTTCAAGGAGCTGGCTTTTTGATTCATGCAGCATGTACATGACGCGAATCAGATGGTCATTTGCCTTGGGAACTTTGCCATGACGCTCCCACAAACTGACGTTCTGCTCCGATACGCCTTGCGCTTTGGCCGTTGCGGACTGTGAAAGCCCCAATTGCACCCGCAGAAAACGAAATTCCTTGCCAGTCAGCCGACCAGGATTTTTGATCAAATCTTCTGCCAGAATTTTGTGCAGTTCATCTGCATTGGAGATGGACACGGCCTTGCCATACGCCGTCTTTTTTTCGGTATATCCGTTGGAGAGCCAGACATTGTCCAGCCCACATTCTGTGTAGTGGTACATCATTTCCCCTTGTTCTTTACGACGAATACAGTGACAACAATCAAGTCAGGATCGTCGTCATCCAAAGCAACACAAACAATGCCGGAGACTGCGATCACAGGCGCGGGCAATTCGAGATCAGTCTGCACCCCGCCAAAGGGTCGACAGCAGGGTCCAGTCGGCAGGTCTGGCCAGTTCCACCACCATGGCGCGTACGGTCCCATCGGGCGCTATCAGGCCGGGCTCGGCACCGTGAGGTTTTAGATGTTTCGCTCGTGAGCGAGATAGAGGCGGTCCAACTCCGCTTGCCGTGTACTCATGGCGAACTCTCGGTCATGGTGTGATTAGGGGGCGTTTGTAGCCGAGTCTGCGCCAGCATCTTCCAGGTTAGCCCCAGCGGCCTGTCGGTCTTGAATGAAACCAGTTGCCTGGACAGCCTGGCGATTTCAATTCCCTTGCGCAGATTCGCGCCAACCTGGCCCCCTACCTTGTCGGCGTTGGAGATCAGCCGGTCAAGATTGCCATTGATTCGAAGCAGCGTGGCTGCGGTTTTTCGTCCAACCTTGTCCACACCGGGGACGCCATCCACTGCATCGCCCATGAGGGCCAGCAGATCGCCCATCTGCGATGGCGTGACACCAAATTTTTCCTGCACATAAGTGGCGTCACGCCAAACGTCTTTGAAGTGGTCGTAAATACAAACCTGGTCATTGAGCAACTGCAAAAAATCCTTGTCGGTCGACAAAATGATGGCTCGCTCCGACCTGGCCTTGCACCATTTGTCGACCAGCGCGGCAATGGCATCGTCCGCTTCGATGCCCTCAATAGCAATCCAGTGCAAGCCCATGTCATGTAATTCTTGCTTGATCGTCAGCAAGCCATCGCGCAAGGGTTGCGGCATGGGTTTGCGGTGGGCTTGATAGCCCGCATAGAGATCATGTTTCCAGGTGCGACCCCCATGGTCAAAGACCGCCACCGCGTGGGTCGGCCGGTGGGTCTTGAGGGCGCGCTTGAACGAGCTCAGGCTTGATGCGATGGTGTTCGCCACCTTCTCCTCGCTGTCTGGCTCGGGAATAGCCTCGTGAATACGCCTGATGATGTTCAACGCATCAATAATTAGGAGGGACATTTTGTGATCACGGCTGTTTGAAACTTCCCATAGAGACGTGGATTATCCCGTCGCTCTTCCCACGCAGGGGGCGCCAGCGGCCGTAGGTCACGAATATCGTCGAGCGATCGCGCTGGAGTTCAGCGGCAATGCGGGCAAGACTGATGTTTTACCGCTTGAGCGCGTGAATTTGGTACCGTTCTTCTTGGGTCAAGTGTTTGTAGTTCATGGTGTTTTAGGCCTCTGGCTCCCGTTGAATATGCTTGTATAGCTATTAAAAATATAGCAACTAACCGCCCGTCTAGAATGGCGCCCCTCCATTGCGTCTCAGCCTGCCAACATCCCTGCTCATGAACATCACCGTCAACGAAAACTTGCTTGCCTACATCGATCCGCTCACGCCCGAGGAGCATGACGCGCTGGAGCGCAGCATCCTGGCCGAGGGCTGCCGCGACGCCTTGGTGCTGTGGGGTGATGTGCTGGTGGACGGGCATAACCGCTACGGCATTTGCAGCAAGCATGGCATCCCCTTCAACACCGTGCAGAACAGCCGCTTCAAGTCCATCGACGACGTTCACCTGTGGATGATTGATCAGCACCTGGGGCGGCGCAGCGTGTCTGATTTTCAGCGCGGCGTGCTGGCCTTGCGCAAGAAGGACATCCTGGCTGCGCGCGTGCAAACGCCTCAGAGTGAGGTGTCAGCGCCGGAACACCAGCCGTCGCAATCGCTCCCGCAGCCTGAGCCCTTCGTTACCCGCGACGCTATTGCCAAAGCGGCGCGCATCAGCAGCAACACCATCAGTCAGATTGAAAAAATCCAGAAGTCGGCCACGCCCGAACTGGTGGAGGCGGTGAAGGCCGGTACGATTTCCATCAACGCAGCGGCCACCGTGGCGTCACTGCCGGTTGACGAGCAGGTGGCCGCCGTGGCCGGCGGCAGGAAGGAGCTGCAACAGGCGGCCCGACAGGTGCGCGAGGCCAAGGCCGTGGCGCGCACCGAACCCGAATCGCCGGAGGGTGTGATCGCCCGGCTCCGGCAGACCATCACGGAGCTGAGCGCGGAGAATGCGGCGCTGAAAGCCCAGTTGGCAGCGCTGGCGGCCTGATCCATGCAATCCGCGCATAATCCCGCGCATGGAAACCAAATGGCTAGAAGATTTCGTCTCCCTCGCTGAAACCCGCAGTTTCAGTCGCTCGGCCCAGCTGCGCCATGTGACGCAGCCCGCGTTCTCGCGCCGTATCCAGTCGCTGGAGGGCTGGGCGGGCACCGATCTGGTGGACCGCAGCAGCTACCCGACGCGGCTGACACCGGCGGGCGAAACGCTTTATTCCCAGTCGCTGGAGGTGTTGCAGGCGCTGCAAAGCACCCGCGCCATGATGCGCGGGCACACCGCCGCCGGGCAGGATGTGATCGAATTTGCGGTGCCGCACACGCTGGCGTTCACGTTTTTTCCGGCCTGGGTGTCGGGCTTGCGCGAGAAGTTCGGCCCGATCAAGAGCCGCCTGATTGCGCTCAATGTGCACGACGCCGTCATGCGCCTGGTGGAGGGCAGTTGCGACCTGTTGATTGCCTATCACCATCCGTCGCAGCCCAACCAGCTGGATGCCGATCGCTACGAGATGGTGAGCCTGGGTGAAGAGGTCATGGCGCCCTATGTCAAACCGGACGGCAACGGTGCGCCGCTGTTCCAGTTGCCGGGGCGGGCCGGCCATCCCTTGCCTTATCTGGCCTACGCGCCGGGCGCTTATCTGGGGCAGATGGTGGATTTGATCCTCAAGCAGTCGGACACCGCCATCCACTTTGACCGGGTGTATGAAACCGACATGGCCGAAGGCCTGAAGGCGATGGCGCTGGAAGGGCACGGCATCGCCTTTTTGCCTTTGAGTGCCGTCAAGAAGGATTTGCGTGCCAAAAAACTGGTGAGCGCTCTGCCGCCTGACATGAAGGGTCTGCAGATCACCATGGAGGTACGGGCCTATCGGGAGCGGCCCTCGGCCAAGGAAGTGGGCAAAACGGGTATTCACACCAACCGCAGCGCCGGGCCAGGCCCGAAGCGCAACGCGCAAGCGCTGTGGGATTATTTGGTAGCGCAGACGGCGGCCGGTTAGGCCTTGGGCGCGGTCAAACAGCATTTGGGACAATACAGACCATGACACCCACCATCACCCTGACCCGCCCCGACGACTGGCACCTGCATGTGCGCGATGGCGATGCCCTGCGCACCGTGGTGCCGCACACCGCCGCCCAGTTTGGCCGCGCCATCATCATGCCCAACCTGCGGCCACCCGTCACCACGACCGCCGCCGCGCTGGCCTATCGCGATCGCATCCAGGCCGCGGTGCCGCCAGGCCTGCAGTTTGAGCCGCTGATGACGCTCTACCTCACCGACAAGCTGCCGCCCGATGAAATCAAACGCGCCCGCGACGCCGGCGTGGTGGCCGCCAAGCTCTACCCGGCTGGTGCCACCACCAACAGCGACGCCGGTGTGACCGACCTGCGCAACACCTACCGGACGCTGGAAGCCATGCAGCGCGAAGGCCTGCTGCTGCTGGTGCATGGTGAAGTGACCGCGCCCGAGATTGATCTGTTTGACCGCGAGGCGGTGTTCCTCGACACCCAGCTGATTCCCTTGCGTCGTGATTTTCCCGAGCTGAAAATTGTGTTCGAGCACATCACAACCCAAGAGGCCGCGCAGTATGTGCAGGAGGCCGATCGCTTCACCGCCGCCACGGTCACTGCCCACCATTTGCTCTACAACCGCAACGCCATCTTCACCGGCGGCATCCGGCCGCATTTTTACTGTCTGCCGATCTTGAAGCGCGAAGTGCATCGTCAGGCGCTGCTGCAGGCCGCCACCAGCGGGTCGCCCAAGTTCTTTCTCGGCACCGACAGCGCGCCGCACCCGGCCCATCTGAAAGAACACGCCACCGGTTGCGCCGGCTGCTACACGGCGCACGCTGCCATGGAGATGTACGCCGAGGCCTTTGACGCGGTCGGTGCGCTGGACCAGCTGGAGGCTTTTGCCAGCTTCAATGGCGCCGATTTTTATGGCTTGACGCGCAACACCGGCACCATCACGTTAAAGCGCGAAGCGTGGACGCCGCCCGAGAGCTTTGCCTTTGGCGAGGCGCAGCTCAAGCCCCTGCGTTCTGGTGAAGCGTTGCCGTGGAAATTGATCCGCTGAAAGAGCGAACGGTTTTTCCGCATGAAGCGTGGCACGCCAACAAGGAGTTGAAATGAACGTCTTTTTGATTGATGCCGATAACCTGAGCGCTGGCGCTTGGGTCGATGAAGCGTTTCGCCTATTGGAAGAATCTGAAGGCGTCATGCCGGTTCGGCGGGCTTACGGCAGTGCCGAGAATCTGAAGGGCTTGGCCGACGTGCTGCGTGTGTGGGCCGTGCGTCCCTTCGTCAACCTCTCGTTAACGAAAAACACCACCGATATTGCCCTGGCCGTCGATGCGATGGAGTTTGCCTGCCAAACACCGGCTCCCAAGCTGGTGGTCATTGGGTCGGGGGACGCCGACTTTGTACCGCTGGTGGTGCGGCTGCGTGAACGCGGCATTCGCGTGGTTTGCGTCTCTGAGCGGGGAAAAATGGGGCGCGAAGCCGTTTCCGCCTACGACCGCGTGATCCTGGTCGGTCAGGAGCAGGCGTTGCATGAGGCTCAGTTGGCAGCGGGTGTCGCTGAGCCGGCGCTGGATGCGCCCTTGGGGCGGCGTGGCGCAGCCAGGAAAACAGCGGCGAAAAAAGCCCCGGCTGCCAAAGCGCCAGCCAAAAAGGTGGCCGCTAAAAAGGGGGCGACCAAATCGACCGCCGCCAAAAAAGAACCCTCCCGCACCGCTGCCCCCGAAAAGACAGAATCCGTAGCGCTTGACAGCGCCGCTAACCAGATGCACACCCTTGATGTGGCGGCCATTTTGCTGGCCGTGCCCGCCCTGCAAACCGGGCAGCCGCAACCTCTTGCGGCAGTCGCTAAAGCGCTGCTGGACGCCAAGCTACGGGGTAAAAACATGACGTCAACCAAGTTGTTGAAAAAGTTCCCGCAGCACTTCGCCTTGTTGCCCTCTGAAAAACCAAGAACCGTGACCTACACCCTGCCACAGGATCTCGCTTGAGTCCGCCGGTCGCGAGTGATCTGGCCGCCATCAACTGGGCGGCACCCTGGCTGGCGCCCTACCTGCCCGTCGGGCCGGACGTGGCCGCCATGGTGGCGGCAGGCGAGACCGGCGCGGCGGCGCTGAATGCCGCGCTGGCGCCTCACGCCACCCCGGTGCGCTTCGTGCCGCAAAGCGATCTGCCGCCGGGCGAAGCTTATGAAAGCTATATTTTTGATAGCAACTGCTGCCCGACCCGCGAGGGCCTGCATGACTTTTTTAATGGCTTGGCTTGGCTGAAATTTCCCTTGACCAAGCGGCGCTTGAACCAGCTGCATGTGGCGCAAATTGCACAAACCGGCATCCAGCCGGTGCGTGGTCCGGCACGCGACGGCTTGACCGTGTTTGACGAGAATGCTGCCTTTTTGCAAGCGCCCGACGCACTGTGGGACGCATTGGCTGCCAAAGACTGGCAGCGCCTGTTTGTGGACTTGCGCCCGCTGTGGCGCGAGGCGCATCTGCTGCTGTTCGGCCACGCCTTGCTGGAAAAGCTGGTTTACCCAAGAAAACCCATTACAGCCCACGTCTATCGGGCGCAAGCAGCTAGCAATTCAATAGCGGATCTGGATGCCTGGATGGCCGCCGATGTGAACGCTGAAAAGCTCTCAAGCAAGCCGTTTGCGCATTTGCCGGTGCTGGGCGTGCCCGGCTGGTGGGCGGCCAATGAAGATCCGGCGTTTTATGCCGACACCTCGGTGTTTCGGCTGCCACGCGCTGACTGAGCGGCGTCCATAGGAAGCCCGGTCAAATGCCCATAAACTTATTGGGCATTTGAGGCCCGGTCCTTGTAATTGGGCTGCGCGCCCCTACCATCCATGCCAACGGTTCGCTGACTCAAACCGTCTTTGAAGGAAATCATGAAACGCATTATTTTGTTTGTGTTGACCAACGTGCTGGTGGTGGCGGTGCTCGGCATCGTCGCCAGTTTGCTGGGGGTCAACCGTTATCTGACCCCGAATGGCTTGAACCTGGGATCCTTGTTGGGCTTCGCCCTGATCATGGGCTTTGGCGGCGCCATCATCTCGCTGCTGATCAGCAAGCCCATGGCCAAGTGGACCTCGGGTGTACGCGTGATCAATCAGCCGCAAAACGCCGACGAAGCCTGGATTGTGGAAACGGTGCGCAAACTCTCCAGCAAGGCCGGTATCGGCATGCCCGAGGTCGGCATTTTTGACGGTGACCCCAACGCCTTTGCCACCGGCGCCTTCAAAAACTCGGCACTGGTGGCCGTCAGCACCGGTTTGCTGCAAGGCATGACGCATGAAGAAATCGAGGCCGTCATCGGTCATGAAATTGCCCATGTCGCCAATGGCGACATGGTGACCATGACGCTGATTCAGGGTGTGATGAACACTTTTGTGGTGTTCCTGAGTCGTGTCATTGGTTACGCCATTGACAGCTTCTTGCGCAAGGGCGACGAGCGTTCCTCCGGCCCCGGCATCGGTTACATGATCACGACTTTCGTGCTGGACATCGTGCTGGGTTTTGCCGCTTCCATGGTGGTGGCCTGGTTTTCCCGTCACCGTGAATTCCGGGCCGATGCGGGCTCGGCCCAGTTGCTGGGCCGCCGGCAGCCGATGATCAACGCGCTGGCCCGCCTGGGCGGCATGCACCCCGGTGAGTTGCCGAAGAGCGTGGAAGCGTTCGGCATTGCGGGCGGTGTCGGTCAACTGTTTGCCACGCATCCGCCGCTTGAAGAGCGCATTGCTGCCCTGCAAAACGCACAGGGCTAAGACGATGGAACTCTCAATCTGGCTCACTCTTTTTGCGGCGTGCTGGGCCATCAGTCTCTCGCCGGGGGCGGGTGCGGTCGCGGCCATGAGTTCGGGTTTGAATCATGGATTTCGCCGCGGTTACGTCACCACGTTTGGCCTGATCCTGGGCATCTGGACGCAGGTGCTGGTGGTCGGATTGGGCCTGGGCGCGTTGGTGGCCGCTTCCGGCACGGCCTTTCTGGTCGTTAAATGGCTGGGGGTTGCTTATCTGGTGTGGCTCGGCATTCAGCAATGGCGCGCACCGCCCAAGCCCCTGGCCGCCAAGGCCGATGAGGGCGTTGTCGTCACCCGCCGTTCCATGATTCTGCGCGCCTGGATGATCAATGCCGTCAACCCCAAGGGCACAGTTTTCCTGCTGGCAGTGGTGCCACAGTTCATGAACCTGGCGCAACCCTTGCCGCCCCAATACCTGATCATTGCCGCCACACTGGGGTTCACCGATCTGGTCGTTATGGCGGGCTACACCGCGCTGGCCTCCAGGGTGCTGGGGGCTTTGAAGTCGCCCACCCATATCCGCGCCATGAACCGCACGTTTGGCGGGCTCTTTGTGGTGGCCGGTTCGTTGCTGGCGATGTTCAAGCGCGCGGGCTGAGGACGCTGACTTGTTGCTATCGCTCTATATTTGATAGCTGCTCACGCATGATGGACGGGGGCTGGCGGGCTATTTGTTCAATAAATGCCGCGCCACCGCTTCCGCCACCTTGATGCCATCCACCCCGGCCGACAAAATGCCCCCGGCGTAGCTGGCGCCTTCACCGGCGGGGTACAAACCTTTGGTATTGGTGCTCTGGAAGTCGTCACCGCGCGGGATTTTCAACGGCGATGAGGTGCGGGTTTCGACCCCGGTCAGCACCGCGTCCGGCATGTCAAAACCCTTGATCTTTTTGGCAAACGCAGGCAGTGCCTCGCGCATGGCTTCAATCGCGTAGCTTGGCAGGGCCGCATGCAAGCTACCCAGCGTGACGCCGGGTTTGTAGGACGGCTCGACGCCGCCGAGTTGCGTGGAATCCTTGCCGTTAATGAAATCGCCGACCAGCTGGCCGGGGGCGTTGTAGTCGGAGCCGCCCATCACATAGGCATTGGATTCCAGCTGGCGTTGCAGCACGATGCCCGCCAGCGGATGGTGCACTGTTCCTGGTGCTGGTTGGGCTTGTACGTGCTCGCCCAAAGTGGCATGGAAGGCTTCTGTGTCGGTTGGGTAGTCGCTCGGGTCAATGCCGACCACGATGCCGGCGTTGGCGTTGCGTTCGTTGCGCGAGTACTGGCTCATGCCGTTGGTCACCACGCGGCCCGGCTCCGACGTGGCGGCCACCACGGTGCCGCCGGGGCACATGCAAAAACTGTAAACCGAGCGGCCGTTGTTGGCGTGGTGCACCAGCTTGTAGTCGGCGGCACCCAGGCTGGGGTGACCGGCATGGCGGCCCCAGCGGGCGCGGTCGATCACGCTTTGCGGGTGCTCAATGCGAAAGCCGATGGAAAATGGCTTGGCCTCCATCGCCACACCGCGCTCATACAGCTTGGTAAAGGTGTCGCGCGAGCTGTGACCCAGCGCCATGATGACCTGGTCGCATTCCAGTTCGTAGGGCTGGCCAGTGGACTGGTCCAGCACCGTCAGGCCACGTACCTGCCGCCCCTGCGAACTGTCTTCAATCAACACATCCGTCACGCGCTGCTGAAAGCGGATTTCACCGCCTAGCGCAAGGATTTGTTCGCGCAGGTTTTCCACCACCTTGACCAGTTTGAAGGTGCCGATGTGCGGATGCGCTTCCACCAGAATTTCCGGCGGCGCGCCGGCTTTGACGAACTCGTTCATGACCTTGCGGCCCAGAAAGCGCGGGTCCTTGATCTGGCTGTAGAGCTTGCCGTCCGAGAACGTGCCGGCACCGCCTTCGCCAAACTGCACGTTGGACTCGGGGTTGAGCACATGCTTGCGCCACAGGCCCCAGGTGTCCTGGGTGCGTTCGCGCACCTTCTTGCCGCGCTCCAGCACGATCGGTTTGAAGCCCATTTGCGCCAGCACCAGCGCGGCAAAAATGCCACAGGGACCAAAGCCCACCACCACCGGACGCAGCGGCAAGTCGGCCGGGGCCTGACCCACCGGGTGGTAGCTCATGTCGGGCGTGGCAAAGATGTGTGGGTCGCCCGTGAACTTTGCCAGCAACGCGGCCTCGAGCGTGGGGGCAAGTTCCAAGTCTACGATGTAGACCTGCACCAACTGAGCTTTGCGCGCGTCAAAGCTGCGCTTGAAAACGGTGAATCGTTGCAGGTCGTCAGGCGTTACGCCCAGCGTCTTGGCAATCAGCGTCGGTAGTGCGGAATCAGGGTGTTCCAGTGGCAGTTTGAGTTCGGTCAGGCGGATCATGGTCAGGCAGGCTTGTGTTGATCAAGCAGAAGGCTACTATGATACGCGTTGGTCATTGGAAACCCGGTCGGCCAGCGTGTGGGTGGCTCGTATTGTGGGTATGTTTTTTGAGGGCTAGTGTCATGGGCCTGTCTCAAGTGTCCGGCGCCAACTTCGCTCGGCGCATCAGCCTGCTGTATGCCGCTTTTGCTGCTGTCTGGATCGTGTTGTCCGACATTGCGCTGCAATGGTTTTTTTCTGATTCCGCGAGCCCGACCTGGCTCCGGTCCGCCAAGGGCGGCGTCTTCGTCCTGGTCACTTCCCTGCTGCTGTACCACCTGATCAAACGCGATGCGATGGCGCACGGCGAATTGGCGACCAAGATCAAGCTTGAGGCCGAGCGACTGGCGCACATCATGGCCGTCAATCCGGCGGCGATTTATTCGCTGACGGCAGACCCGCAGGTAAAAGGCGGTTTTGTCGTGGACTTTGTCAGTCCCAAGGTGGAGCAGATCACCGGCTACTCGCCCGCGCAATGGCTGGCAACGCCGGGCTTGTGGTTTGAGCGGGTACACCCGGATGATCGCGTGAAGGTCCTGCAAGCCCGTCAGCAGTTGCGTGAAACGGGGAGGCTTGAATATGAATACCGTTTTTTGCATGCCGATGGCTCCTGTCACTGGATTTACGACCAGTTGGTACTCACCCGCAATCTGTCCGGACGCGGCGCCATCGCTGTCGGCACCTGGCTGGACGTGACGGATCGCAAGCAGGCCCAGGAACAGTTGCAGTTGGCCGCGCAGGTCTTCGAATCAAGCCAGGAGGGCATCGGCATCACGGATGCGAGCAACCATCTGCTGTCGGTCAATCCGGCTTTCACGGAAATCACGGGCTATACCAAAGAAGAAGTCGTGGGACGCAACCCGAGCCTGCTCGCCTCCGGACGGCATGACAAGGCTTTTTACGAGGAGATGTGGCGCACCATTCAAGCGCAGGGGCGCTGGCAGGGTGAGGTGTGGAACCGGCGCAAGAATGGCGACCTCTACCCTGAATGGCTTTCCATCAGTGCCATCCGCAATCCCGACGGTCAGATCACGCAATACTTCGGCATCCAGACGGATCTCTCCAGCCGCAACGCCGCCGAAGAGAAAATCCGGCTGCTGTCCAACTACGACCTCCTGACTCACCTGCCCAACCGTGCCTTGCTCCATGATCGGGCCCGGGTGGCACTGGCGGCGGCGCAGCGTGCGAAGGCCAAGGTGGCCCTGATGTATGTCGATCTGGACCGGTTCAAGAATATCAACGACTCACTGGGCCACGCCATTGGCGACCGGTTGCTGCAGGAACTTGCCACGCGTTTGACCGAACACTTGCACCCGGATGACACCATCTGCCGGCCGGGTGGGGACGAGTTCATTATTTTGTTGCCCAACACGGACTACCAAGGCGCCGCCCACGTGGCGCAAAGGACGCTGGCGATCATTGCTGAACCTTTTATGATCGACGGCCAGCGCCTGAGCCTGACCGCCAGCATCGGCATCGCGCTGTTCCCGGACAATGGCGCCGACTTGGACCGGTTGTCACAGTGCGCTGATTCCGCGCTGTTTCGGGCCAAGCAAAATGGCCGCAGCAACTTCCAGTTTTTTGCGCAGCAGATGCATGAACGGGCAAACGAGGTTTTGCGCATCGAGAACGATTTGCGCCGTGCGCTGGAAAACAAGGAGTTGCTGCTTCATTACCAGCCCCAAGTTGACGCCACCAGTTTGAAAATTGTAGGCGTTGAAGCGCTGCTGCGCTGGCAGCATCCTGAGTGGGGCCTGGTGTTGCCGGGGCGCTTCATCACCGTGGCGGAAGAGAGCGGCCAGATTCGCGACATTGGCAATTGGGTGATGCATTCCGCGATGCAGCAGAACGCGGACTGGAAGGCCGCTGGTTTGCCCATCGTGCCGGTGGCCATCAACCTGTCAGTGGTTCAATTCAGGGATGCGGCCCTGTGCGATATCGTCGTTGATGCCATGCGTGTGAGTGGAATCGAACCGGCCATGGTCGAACTGGAACTCACGGAAAGCATTGCCATGGACGATTCCACTTTCACGATCGATACGGTGGCACGCTTGCATGCGTTGGGGGTTGCGCTTTCCATCGACGATTTCGGCACCGGCTATTCCTCGCTCAGCTACCTGAAACGGTTCAAAATCGACAAGCTCAAGATCGACCAGTCCTTTGTCCGTGATCTTCATCGTGATCCGGATGACGAAGCCATCGTGACTGCCATCATCGGTCTGGCGCATGGTCTGGGGTTCCGGACCATTGCCGAGGGCGTGGAAACCCAGGAGCAGCTCGATTTTTTGCGCGAGCACCAATGCGATGAAATACAGGGGTATTTCTACAGCAAACCGGTGCCCGCTCAGGAGTTTGCCCGGCTGCTTGAGCGCGAGCAGGGGATGCCGGGTCCGGGTTCAGGCCGGTAAAAAACCTTCAATCGACAGGTAGCGCTCACCGGTGTCGTAGTTGAAGCCCAGCACGGTGGCACCCAAAGGCAGCTCGGGCAGCTTTTGCGCAATGGCTGCCAATGTGGCGCCGGATGAAATGCCGACCAGAATGCCTTCTTCACGGGCGCAGCGGCGCGCCATCTCGCGGGCCGGTTCGGCATCCACTTGAATTACGCCATCGAGCAAGGCCATGTGCAGATTTTTCGGGATAAAGCCGGCGCCAATGCCCTGAATCGGGTGCGGTGCTGGCGCACCGCCTGAAATCACCGGTGAAGCCACCGGCTCTACCGCGTACACCTTCAAGTTGGGCCATTTGGCCTTCAGGACCTGGGCGCAACCCGTCAGGTGACCGCCGGTGCCGACGCCGGTGATCAGGGCATCGATGCCATCGGGGAAGTCTGCCAGAATCTCCAGCGCTGTGGTGCGTGCATGGGCCTCAATATTGGCCGGGTTTTCAAACTGCTGCGGCATCCACGAATTGGGCGTGGCGGCTACCAGTTCCATGGCGCGGGCAATCGAGCCTTTCATCCCCTTTTCGCGCGGGGTTAAATCGAACGAGGCGCCGTACGCCAGCATCAGGCGGCGGCGCTCGATGGACATGCTGTCGGGCATGACCAGAATCAGTTTGTAGCCCTTGACCGCAGCCACCATGGCCAGGCCGACGCCGGTGTTGCCGGAGGTGGGTTCGATGATGGTGGCGCCGGGTTTGAGTTCGCCGCTTTTCTCTGCCGCTTCCACCATCGCCAGCGCAATGCGGTCCTTGATCGAGCCGCCGGGGTTACTGCGCTCGGACTTGATATAAACATTGTGGCTCGTACCAAACAGGCGGTTCATACGGACGTGAGGCGTGTTGCCAATGGTTTGCAGAATGTTGTCGGCTTTCATGTGCGGCTCCTTGGGGTGGTGATGTGGCTTGGTGATTTCAATGCCATTCTCGACTACTTGATCAACGGGTTTCGATATATCGCTATGGATAACCGTGATAATCAGGGGGTGAAGCCCGCCAGACTGCCGCTGGTGCAATCTTGGAAACAAGGCACTGGAGGAACGTCCGGACTGCATAGGGCAGCGTAGCAGCTAACGGCTGTCCACTGAAAGCCCCTCGCGCAAGCGGGAGGTATAAGGTGAGGATTAGAGCAACAGAGACGAGCCGATTAAGTTCGGGTGAAACGGGCAATCTCTACGCGCAGCAATACCAAGTAGGCACACGTTGACGGGGCCCCCGGAGTGTGCGGGTAGGTAGCATTGAGCTGTTGGGCGACCAACAGCCCAGATTAATGGCAGTCACTTCGGCAGGCCCGCAAGGGCCTGCAGTTGCACAGAATCCGGCTTATCGGTGGGCTTCACACTTTTATTTGGACAGCAGATTGGTACCCGCGGCACCTACCGCCGAGTAAGCCAATGTGCCGCGTGCCACGGCGTAGAGGTTGTTGCTGGTCGCCAGGGGTGAAATCGCCGTCCAGGTCACGCCATCGGTACTGATGACAATGTTGCCGCCGGAGCCTGCAGCAACAAACTGCGTGCCATAGGTGACGGCATTCAGGGTGCTCACGCCGGCGGGCAGCACCTGGGGCGTCCAGGTGACCCCATCTGCGCTGCTCAGCACCGTACCGGATGTACCGGATGCGCCAACCGCTACGAATGTTGTAGCGCCGGTTGTCGTGTTGCTGATGCCATAGGCAATGCCACGCAGGTTGGCTGTCACGCCGGTCCCCACATTGACCGTTGCCCAGGTGACTCCTCCGTCCACACTTTGCACCATGGTGCCGTTGTTACCCACCGCAACCCAGGTGCCCAGGGTGTTGGTTCCTTGGTTGTAAGGGCTGTACGTCACGGCATACAAGTCCTGGGTGGTTGGATTTGCCTGGAGCGTCCAGGTCACGCCATCGGCGCTGGCGATGATGGTGCCCTTCTCGCCCACCGCCACATTCAAATTCACATTGTTGCTGGCAATCGCATACAGGTTTTTTGTCGTGCCGGAGATCTGCGCTGTCCAGGTTATTGCATCGGAGCTGGTAAGCACCACGCCGCCGTCGCCCACCAGTTTGTAGGTGCTGAAATAGGAAGCGCCATTCAGGTTGCTGCTGGTGGCGTAATTGATGGCGCTCCAGGTTGCACCATCGGCGCTGGAATACATGGCGCCGCCGGTACCTGCTGCAACATAAGTCGCACCAAACGCCACGCTGCGTAAATCATTGCTGCTGGTCGGCGTTCCTGCAGTCCAGGTCAATCCTGCGATCCCGGGCGTGGCTTGACGCGGCGTGGAGCCGGGCCCGCCCGGACCGCCATTGGTCCTTCCATTCACTGAAAACGAGTAGGGCGTGCCGTTGACCAGGCCGGGAACGACATAGGGCGAGCTGACGTTGACCAGTGAACCACCGCCAGGCAAGCCAATCCAGCTGTGCATTGAGGTGGTATCGGCCGGTGCAATGCTTGCTGGCGCGAAAAACAGCCAGTATTCAACCCCGGGGGTCATATCCCAAGACACCGTGACGGTCGTTTCGCCGGCCGTGACCTTTAGCCCCGTCGCTGCGGGTGCGGAGTCGCCGCCACAGGCCACTAACAGCACCGCGGCGAGCAGGGCTGCCGCGAACAACTTGAATGAGCGCAAAAACATAAATAGATCCAAATAAACGGTTGTTTTGATTTCGGGTGGTTCACGCAACATCGCTACTGCGAATGAGCCATGTCATCGACTGCGACACGCAATATAGCATTGCAAATTTCAATGGAAACGAAAAGACAAATTATCAGGGAACGACTGGTTTACTGCGCTGCACCCCAGTAAAGCTGCGGTAAACCGGCCATGTTATTTCCAGCTGCCCGCTCCGGCATCGGTCTGCGTCACCTTTAGAACCGCTCTTGCGCCTGCAGGTAGCGCCACTGACCCGGTTGCAGTTGGGTCATCGCCACGCGCCCAACGCGAATGCGCTTCATGCTCAAAATCTGCAGCCCGACGCGCTCGCACAGGTAGGCGATCAGGCCGGGGTGCGAGCCCTTGATGGCAAAACGCAGTTTGGATGTTGCGTCACTCGTGCTGTTCAGGCTGACCTTGACCGGGGGCAGCGGACGGCCGTCGGAGGCCAGACCGTGGTTGAGTCGATCCAGGATTCCGGGGGCCACCTCGCCGCTCACTTCCACAATGATTTCCTGCTCAATCACACCGGCGTCTTCCTCCAGCTTGCGCAACACGCGCCAGTCTTGCGTGAACACCACCAGGCCGCTGGCGGCCGTCTCCAGCGGCACCGCCGCGGTGAGCTTGGCAAAGTGGCGCTTGAGAAGGCGCACACCCGACGCGTCATCGGTGGCGTGCGTGTCGGCTGTCAGTAATTGCTGCGCCGGTTTGACCTTTTTGTTGGCTTCCCCCAGCTCGGCCATGGCGTCAAACCCCGGTGGTTTGTGCAGCAGCAGGGTGACATCCGCGAGTTCCATCAGGCTGGCGTTGCGGTCGATCTCAACCTGGTGGTCAGACACCCGAAACATCGGCTCTTCCACCACTTTCCCGTTAACGCTGACCCAGCCGCCTTCAATATATTGCTCGGCCTCACGACGCGAGCAGGGCACGATTTCGGCGACGCGTTTGGCCAGGCGTTCGTCGGCGCGCGGCGTGTTTTTGGCAGGTTTTTTATTCGGAATCATTGGCAGGATGTTAACCGCGCCGGTGCTTTACCAGCTCAGCGGATCCAGCCGGTAAAGCCCGGTGAGCTCATGGTAGAGCGCCGGGTGCTCTGCAGCCATGCGTTGCGGCTGCTCAAAGAAGACCTCCGAGATCACTGCGAAAAATTCAGCCGGGTCGGTGGCGCCGTAGTCGCTGAACAAAGACGCCTGGCGGTGCGGCGCGTGCGCCTGCAACTGCTGGAACTCGGCCCCCAGCACCTGCGACCAACGGGCATATTGATCGCGCCGCGCCAGCACCGGTGCGCCGTTGGCAACCCCTGTTTCCTGGTCGAGCTGATGGGCAAACTCATGGATGACCACGTTTTGGCCATCGTGGGGTGCGGCGGCGCCTTCGAGCGTGTCGTGCCATGACAAGATCACCTGCCCCTGCGACCAGGATTCGCCGGACAGCCCCTGGCGCCCGTGGTGGGCGACGCCCATATCGTCGGTGTGCGTCCGGTTGACCACGAAGCCGCCGGGGTAAACCAGGATCTGGCGCAGGTCGGGGTAGTAGCCTCGGGGGCGGTTGAGGAGCAGCAGACAGGCTTGTGCCGCAATCGTCACCCGTATCTCGTCGGTGATGGCCAGACCCGCACAGCCGATGAAGGCTTTCTCGGCCAGAAAGACCTGGATGTGCTGATTGAGCTGAAGCTGCAAATCGGCGGGCAGCGCGCGCACATAGGGCACGCGCCGTTGCAGGATGTCGCGCCAGACGTCGGGGAACGGCCGGGCGCGAATCTGTCTGCGTTTGCGTTCGGTCAGATAAGGTTCACCCAGCAACCAGAGGATGAAAAGCAGGGCCAGGCAGGAAACAATGAGTGCGGGCAAAGGTCTGTTCCCTTACGACATCGTGGCCTCAATGCGCGCCACATGGGCCATCAGTGAGCGCTTCGCCACCGGCCACATGCGGGGTGGGATGTCGTCGTAAGCTTGCGCCACCCAGTCGTCCAGCGTGCCTTCGGGGTGGGCCTGCATGACCTGGAGAATCCTGGCTTCGCGTTTCAGGCGATGGGCCTTGAGCTGGGCGATGGCTGTGGCGGCCTCGCCGGTGTAACCGCCGATGACGTAGCCGTGCGCCGGCAGGATGAATTCGATCTGGTGTTCCGCGCAGGCGGCGCTCAGGATGTCCAGCGAGTCGAGGTAGTCCGTCATTTCACCATCGGGCGGGTCAATCACCGTGGTGCTGCCGTTGAGGATGTGGTCGCCGCTGAACAGCAGGCCGTCTTCCAGCAACACCAGGCACAGGTGGTTGGCGGCGTGGCCTGGGGTGTGAATGACCTTCAGGGTATGAGTCAAATCGCCCTCTAGCCCCCGTCCCTTAAGCGTAAGTAGCTCCTTATTTTGTAGCGACTTGTCGGGTGTGAATTGGCTGGCGGTACGGGCTGTGGGCGCGGAGGGCAGGCCCAGAATCGGCGGCTTCGGCGTGCACAGTGCCTGCAAGGGCCGGGCGCCGGGGGAATGGTCCGGGTGTGAGTGGGTGCACACAATCATGCGGATATGACCACCGGCGGCGCGCCACAGTTTTTCCAGGTGTTCCGGGTCGGCCGGCCCGGGGTCGATCACCAGGTAGCCGGTTGCAGGGTCGCCCACCAGATAGCTGTTGGTGCCGGGTCCGGTCATGGCGCCGGGGTTGGGGGCGGTGAGCCGCAGCACGTTTTTCAGCAGCGGCACCGGTTGTTCGGACTGCCAGTCCAGGGTGTGCCCGATTTGTCCGTCGGGGCAGACCAGCGCCAGTTCGCCAAACGGGTGCTCGTGCTCCATGTAGCGGGCTTCATGGCCTGCCAGCAGGCCGGCCCGCGGGCAGCAGGTCCACAGCGGCTGCTCGGTGGCGGCACAGGCTTGCAGCACGGCGTCCACCGTTGCATAGTCCAGTAGCCGTTCCAGCGTGCGGATGGTGGGGAAAATGATGAAAAACTGGCCGGCCTTGTGCTGTGCCAGCGCATCGGCCGGACGCACCCATACCGGCTCGAACTGCTCGGTCTCATCGGCCACCGGCGTTTGCCCTTCGGGCATGCGTGCCACCAGAAAGGGCACGTCAAACCGGCGCGGCAGGTCGCGGTCGGTGATCCAGTGGGCCAGGACAAACACCTCAGCGGCGGCCAGCGTCAGGCCACGGGTCTGGCATTGGGTGGCGAACGGAGCGCTGCGGTCCAGCGCCGCAATGTCGCGCTGGTCGGCGGCCGAGCCGTCGGCCCGGCGCGCCAGCAGCACGCCCAACTCTTCAAAACTTTCGCGGATGGCCGCGATGGCTTGCGTCAGGTGCAGGTCGCTTTGCGTCGCCCGCCGCTTGGCCTGGGCGTGGCTGGCGGCATCCAGCGCATCCACGCCGCCGCCCGGGAACACATAGGCGCCCGGGGCAAAGCTGGCGGTCATGGCGCGGCGCGTCATCAGCACTTCAATGCCGGCGGCAGAGTCGCGCAGCAGCAATACCGTGGCGGCGGGACGGGTGGCGGCCGGTTCTCGCTGCGGGTGGAGGAGTTGGGTGGGTCTGACCATGGGCTGATTTTGCAACGAATTGCCCCCGTCAGGGATACAGGGATAATTCCCCCATGCGAATTCCATTCACCAAAATGCAGGGCGCCGGTAACGACTTTGTGGTGCTCGACGAGACCGGTGGGCGGCTGGGCCTGTCCACGGCGCAATACCGGTTTTTGGGCGATCGCCACTTCGGTGTCGGCGCGGATCAGATTTTGACGGTGCGGCCGTCACCAGCGCCCGGCATCGACTTTGAGTACCTCATTCACAACGCCGATGGCGCCGAGGTCGAGCAGTGCGGCAATGGCGCGCGCTGCTTTGCCCGCTTTGTGCGTGACCAGGGTTTAACCACCCAGGATGCCATTCGGGTGCAGACGCGCGGCGGCGTGATCGAGCCCCAACTCACCCCCGACGGCCGGGTCACGGTCAACATGGGCGCCCCGGTGTTCGAGCTGGCCGCCATCCCGTTTGATGCCACCCAGCTGCAGCCGCAAGCTTCAGGTTTATGGCAAAAATGGCCTCTAGCCCTCGTGGAACCTGCGCAAGCAGCTACTGTTTATGTAGCGGTGGTGTCAATGGGCAATCCGCACGCGGTGCAGGTGGTGGACGATGTGGACACGGCGCCGGTGTTGTTGCACGGCCCGTTGATTGAGCACCATGACCGTTTTCCCCGGCGGGTGAATGCGGGTTTTATGCAGGTGGTGGACCGCGGCCACATTCGCCTGCGGGTGTTTGAACGCGGCGCCGGCGAAACCCTGGCCTGCGGCTCCGGCGCGTGCGCGGCGGTGGTGGCGGGCATCCGGCTGGGGCTGCTCGACGCTACGGTTGACGTGCAGACCCACGGCGGCACCTTGACCATTTCCTGGGCTGGTCTCGCCTCGCCGGTGATGATGACCGGCCCGGCGACGACTGTTTTTCACGGCGAAATCGACCTACCTGACAACCTATGACTACCCCCTTTACCAATCCCATCACCGAAGACGATATTGCCAACTACCTGGCCAATGCGCCCGATTTTTTTGAACGCCACGCCGAGTTGCTGGCCGCCGTGCAACTCACCAGTCCGCACAGCAATCGGGCCGTCAGTCTGCAAGAGCGCCAGGCCACCATGCTGCGCGAGAAGATCAAGGTGCTGGAGCATCGCATCATGGACATGATTCGCAATGGCAATGAGAACGTCATGTTGTCCGACAAGCTGCTGCAATGGGCGCGCACCCTGTTTCTGGTGGCCGACCCGCTGGTCTTGCCGGGTCAGATTGCGCAGGAGATTGCGGAGCAGTTTGCGGTGCCGCAAGTCGGCATCAAGGTGTGGGGCGTGGCGCCGCAGTTTGCCCAGGCCGACTTTGCCCAAGGCGTGAGTGAGGACACCAAACTGTTCGCATCCTCGCTGATGGAACCGTTTTGTGGCGTCAACACCGGTTTTGAGGCAATCAGCTGGTTACCCGAGCCGCAGGCGGTCACGTCGCTGGCGATTCTGCCCCTGCGCATGGGGCCGGTCGGCAGCACGGGACCCGCATTTGGCTTGCTGGTGCTGGCGTCGCCGGACGAGCAGCGTTTCAACAGCACCATGGGCACCGACTTTTTGGCGCGCATCGCCGAACTGGCCAGCGCCGCGCTGTCGCGCCTGAGGTAAGTATGGGGGCGCCATCCGCCGCTGCGCCGGGCCGCCCCAAGCAAGGCACGGACCCCTCGGGGGGGAGCGCAGCACACGAAGTGGCAAGCGTGGGGGCGCATTTGATCGAGCGCTACCTGGAGCACGTGCGGGTTGAAAAACGGCTGGCGCAACGCACGGTGGAGTTGTACGCACTCGATCTCCAGAAGCTGGTCGGTTACGCCGCGCAGGTGAAGGTCGAACTCACCCAGGTTCAAAACACCCACATCCGCCGCTGGGTCGCACAGATGCATGGTGGTGGCCGCAGCGGCCGGGGCATTGCCCTGATTTTGTCGGGCTGGCGCGGTTTTTACGTCTGGCTGGGGCGCGAAGGCCTGGTGGCCAGCAACCCGGTGCAGGACGTGCGGGCACCCAAGGCGGGCAAGCCCTTGCCCAAAGCCTTGAGTGTGGACGAATCGGTGCAGCTGGCCAGTTTCGTGAGCGACAGCAACGACCCGTGGCTGGAAGCGCGCGACGCTGCCATCGTCGAGCTGCTGTATGGCGGCGGCTTGCGCGTCGGTGAGTTGACCGGGCTGGACGCGGTGGCGGGTCCGGCGGCGCGCGGCTGGGTTGATTTGCCGGCGGGCGAAGCCCATGTGCTGGGCAAAGGCGCCAAGCGGCGCACCGTGCCGGTGGGCAGCAAAGCGGTCGAGGCACTGACGCGCTGGCTGGCGCTGCGGGATCAGGCGCTGACGGTGACAACGCCGGGCAAGCCGGGGCCGGGCGGTACAGTCCAGGCGGCCCTGTTTATCGGTAGAAACGGCACGCGCCTGACCGCCCAATCGATCTGGCAGCGGTTGAAGCGCCGCAGCCTGCAGGCGGGGCTGGCCACGCCCGTGCACCCGCACATGCTGCGCCATTCATTTGCCAGCCACCTGTTGCAGTCCAGCAGCGATTTGCGCGCCGTGCAGGAGTTGCTGGGCCACGTCAGCATCACCACCACGCAGGTCTATACCCGGCTCGACTTCCAGCACCTGGCCAAGGCCTACGATGCGGCGCATCCCCGCGCCAAAATCAAATCGTCCGATCAGAAGTAAGGCACACTGGTGACCTTCGATAGAAAGGTTATCTATGCGCAGTCAAATATCGGTCCTGTTGGACAAAGGGCTTGAATTCAATTTCAATGTGGGCGAGGAACCGCCCCTGGCGCACGATGTCGCCCGCGCCTGGCTCGACGCCCAGTTCACCGCCCTTGACTGCGAGCCCCTGCGTGCCAGCGGCAAGGTATTGACGGCTGACAAGGTGTTGCGGGTGACACAGGCGGCCGGTGCTGCCTTGCTGGCGGATGAAAAATGGGCGGCCGACTATGTCCGGGCCGTGCATGCGGCGCTGGCAAAACCCATGATCCGGGTGGACGTGCCCGCGATGGCGATCACTTATTGATGACGCGCCTTGGCGCAGCCAAGGGCGGCGCCAAGTGATCGGAAAAGGCCTGCTTCGTTAGGCCCCACAATCCGTGCCATGAAAACGATCCAATTAAAAGCCGGCAAAGAGCGTTCGCTCTTGCGCCGCCATCCGTGGCTCTTTGAGTCCGCCATTGCCAAGGGTGCCGCCGACGCCGGCGAAACTGTGCGGGTGGAGTCCGCTGAGGGCCAATTTCTGGCCTGGGCGGCGTTCAGTCCGGCCTCCAAAATCCGGGCCCGGGTCTGGAGCTTTGACGAAGCGCAGTGCATTGACGCTTCTTTTTTAATAGCTGCTTGCGCAAGTGCAGTAAGGGCTAGAGCCAGATTTGATATAAATAGTGACAGCCTGCGGTTGGTGCACGGCGAGTCCGACGGTTTGCCGGGGCTGATCGTCGACCGCTATGGCGATACGCTGGTGGCGCAGTTTCTCTCCAGTGGCGCCGAGCGCTGGAAAGAGGTGCTGGCCGATGCCTTGCTCGCCGCCACCGGCCTGAGCAAGCTGTACGAGCGGTCGGACGCCAGTGGCCGCGCACTGGAGGGCCTGCCTGAAGTGAGCGGCTGGTTGCGCGGCGACGGTCCGGTTGACCTGGTGCTGCGTGAGCATGACTGGCAACTGGCCGTCAACATTGCCAGCGGTCACAAGACCGGCTTTTACCTGGACCAGCGCGACAGTCGCCAGCGATTTGCCGACTACAGCCGGCGTCTGAAGTTCGAGCGGGTGCTCAACTGCTATTGCTACACCGGCGGCTTCACGGTGGCGGCGTTGACCGGTGGCGCGGCCCATGTCACCTCGATTGACTCCTCCGGCCCGGCCCTTGAAAAAGCCGCCGCCAACGTCGCCTTGAACGGTTTTGAGGCGAGCCGTGCCACCTTCATGGATGCGGACGTGAATGCCTCACTGCGCCAGTTTGCGGCCGAGGGCAAGACCTTTGACGCCATCATTCTCGACCCGCCGAAGTTTGCGCCCACGGTGGCGCATGCCGAGCGCGCGGCGCGGGCCTACAAGGACATCAACCGGCTCGCCTTCAAGCTGCTGGCGCCGGGCGGGGTCTTGTTCACCTATTCCTGCTCGGGCGGGGTCAGTGCCGACCTGTTTCACAAAATCGTGGCCTCCGCCGGCATCGACGCCGGGATGGACGGCTATATCAGTGAACGCATGGGCGGCGCGCCGGATCACCCGATGACGATCAATTTCCCCGAAGGCGAATACCTCAAGGGCCTGGTGGTGATGCGCAAATAGGCCCCCACCCATTGACCGCTTTGACCGCTACACTCCCCAACTTCTGACCCCCAACCCATTGAAAAAAACGATGAGTCTCATTCCTGCAACCATTCTGACGGGCTTTCTCGGCTCCGGTAAAACCACGCTCCTCAAGCGCGTGCTTCAAGAGGCCCATGGCCAGAAAATCGCCGTCATCGAGAACGAGTTTGGCGAAGAAAATATCGACAGCGACATCCTGGTGTCTGATACCACCGAGCAGATCATCCAGATGAGCAACGGTTGCATTTGCTGCACCATCCGCGAGGACCTGCGCGCCACCCTGCGCGACCTGGCCGAGAAAAAACGCAAGGGCGAGCTGGTCTTTGACCGGGTGGTGATCGAGACCACCGGCCTGGCCGATCCCGGCCCGGTGGCGCAAACCTTCTTCATGGACGATGAAGTTGCCGAGAGTTACCTGCTGGACTCGATCCTGACGCTGGTGGATGCCAAACATGCCGAGACGCAACTCAACGAGCGCCAGGAAGCACGCCGGCAGGTCGGTTTTGCCGACCAGATTTTCATCAGCAAGACCGATCTGGTGGCCAAGGATGAAGTCGATGCGCTGATGCGCCGCTTGAAGCACATGAACCCGCGGGCGCCACAAAAGGCCGTTCATTTTGGGGAAGTGGACTTGAGCGAGGTGTTTGACCTGCGCGGCTTCAATCTCAATGCCAAGCTCGACATTGACCCTGACTTCCTCAAAGAGGAGGAGGCTGAGCACCAGGGGCATGAGCATCATGATCACGCGCCCGGCGAGCACTGCACCCATCCTTCACACAGCCAGGGCGGTGGGCATCACCATCATCATGACGATGACGTCAAGAGTTTTGTCTTCAAATCGGACCGGGCCTTTGACCCGGCCAAGCTGGAAGACTTTCTGGGTGCGATTGTCAATATTTACGGCCCGCGCATGTTGCGCTACAAAGGTGTTCTTTATATGAAAGGCACCGATCGGAAAGTGATTTTCCAGGGCGTGCACCAATTGATGGGCAGTGATCTGGGGCCCGCGTGGGCTGAAGGTGAAAAGCGTTCCAGCAAAATGGTGTTCATCGGCATTGACCTGCCCAAGGACATCTTTTTGCAGGGCATGGAGCAGAGTCTGGTTTGATTCGAACTTGAATTTTTAAGCTGAACGCCAAATGTTTGTCTCGCTTTTGCAACTGATGGGTTTCCCGGTGGCTAAGCCTGTAAACTCGCGCGCCAATGAAGTTGCGCAAAGCCAGCCCTCAAAAGCTGGCGTTGAGGGTATAAAGTCAAAGGCTTCGGACCCCGCTGCAAATACAAAGCAAACGTCCGCCAGCGAATTACATGCGCAGGCCAATTCTGCGAGGAGGCAAGAAGTGAAAGCTCAACCCGGGAAGCCCAAAGTGGCGTCCAAAGCGGCCCATGCGGTCGTCAAAGACAAACACGTGGTGAAAACCGTTGCCAAGCCGGCGGCCAAGTCTAAAGTAAAACCGGCGGCCAAAGACAAGCCCGTGATGGAACCAGTCGCCAAATCAGCGGCCAAGCCAGCGGTCGAGAAGGCCGCCGTTCGGGCTAAAGAACCCAAACCGGTCCCCAAAGTCACGGCCAATGTGGTCAAGGCTGTCGAGCCGACAGCCAAAGTTAAAGTTCAAGTAAAGGATTCTGTGAAAACGACGACTGCGAAAGCTAGTAAACCCGAAGTGGTGGTATCAAAACCCAAAGTCACGCATTCTGTGAAAGCCGGCACAATTTCGGCTGCGGCCATGCCCGCCAAACCGGTGGTGGCAGCACCCATCCAGGTTGAAGCCTCGGCAGTACCCGCCAGGGCAGGTCGTCCTTCATCGCGGCTGGCGCAGCTCACGGTTCCCTCCATGGCGCAGTCGGTGGCCTCTACCGCCGCCAAAGCGAGTTTTACACAAACCACGCCAACCCCATTCATTATTCCTCCGCTTGCTTCGGCCATCAAAAAAGATCCCAAACTTGCCAATAACTGGAAATTAAAGCCGGTTGAGCAACTGACAGATGCTGACGTGATCGCCATGCCCGACGATGAGTACATGAACGATACCCAGATGGCGTTTTTCCGCCTGAAGCTGTCGGTGCTCAAGCAGGGCATCCTGAGCAATGCAGGCGAAACCACCGAGCATCTGCGTGAAGAAACCGTGGTGGTGCCCGATCCGACCGATCGTGCCACCATTGAAGAAGAGCACGCACTGGAGTTGCGTACCCGGGACCGTGAGCGCAAACTCCTGAAGAAGATCGAACAGTCGATCGTGCGCATCGATGCGGGCGAATACGGTTATTGTGATGAAACGGGTGAATCTATCGGGGTCGGGCGACTGCTCGCACGTCCTACTGCCAACCTGTCTCTTGAGGCGCAGCAGCGACGGGAACTCAGGCAGAAGATGTTTGGGGATTGACGGCTGGCCGTTCGCGACTTTTTAACAGGCTTTTGAGTCCCATGGCGACCAAAGACAATAACTCCGGTTTGCTGTCCAAGATGGCCAGATTCGTCCGTAATCCGATGAAAGACTGGTCTGACCTGGACACGCCGGCGCCTGAGCCAGAGCAGGAGAGTGGGTCCAGCAAACAGGCCCTCAAGGAGATGATTGAGCGCAAGCGGCAGAACGATTTTGTCCGCCGGCGTGAATTTGACTACCTGCGAAAATTGCGTCGCAATGGCCCCTCGATCAGCCCGGATCTGGCTGGCCGCCCCTCTTTCTTCCAGAGCAGCATGACATCCAATCTGGATGAGCGAGCCACAACACTCAAGAAGATTGATGAAATTGAAGCCCAGATGTCCAAACAGTGGTGGAAGGGCAAGCAGGACGATGCCGCGGCTCTTCGGGGCGATTTGTCCGCGCTTGCCCGCCCGCCCCAGGCCGCAGCTGACGCTGCGCTGAAAACTTTTGCGCCGACGCAGACGGCCGACTTGAGCCTGGATTTTGACCCGGTGCAAACGGCTGATTACGCATCCACCCAAATGGGCTTAGCCCCGCCGGGCGACCTTGCGTCAACGGGGGGGCTGCAGCAGGCGATGGCATCCAAGAGTACGAAAAGCCGGAACTTTGACACGGGTATCAGCGAATTTTCGCCTTCCAAATTGTTTTCCATCGAGTTGGGAGACAGTCTGGCTGACCCTGAGCTGGAGGAAGCCGCCATCCGGTTCGCGAACGGTGATGATGCCGGCGCCGAAGCCGGCCTTCTTGCCGCTCTGCAGGCCGACAATGTGCCGCTGGATTCCGCCGCCCGGTGGGCCGCTGCCTTGTTCGACCTTTATCGTGCGACCGGGCAGCAGGCCAGTTTTGATCGCGTCGCGATTGACTACGCCCAGCGTTTCGGACACTCTGCGCCAGCGTGGTTCTCAACGCCCGATTTACTGGGTCGCAAAGCCGTTGCTGAACGGCGGGGGCAAGCTGCGGCATCGGGAAAAAGTAATCAACCCGTTTGGGAGTGCCCTGCCGAGTTTGATTTTCAGGCCCTGCAAACCCTGCGTGCAAGCTTGTCGCGGGCTGCTGCACCTTGGCGTCTGAACTGGAACCAGCTAAACACCATCACGCCTGATGCGGGGCAGGCATTGGCCGAGTTGTTCGCCGAGTGGTGCTCGCAACCCGTGCAATTGCATTTCGGCGGGTCCGACGTGCTTGACAAGATTCTGAGATCCTATACGCCCTCGGGAGACAAGCAGGTCGATCCGTTCTGGTGGCGGCTTCGCCTTGACGCTTTGCGCATTTTGCGTTTGCAGGATGAGTTCGAGTTGGCGGCGCTGGATTATTGTGTTACTTATGAGGTTTCTCCGCCACCCTGGATGGACGCAAAGTGTGAATATGTTCACGAACGGCGTGTGAATTCAACGACGTCACTGGAGTCAACACCCGACTTGCTTGCTGCCGCGCCTGCTGCCCCCGTCGACTTGAGTCAGGCTGCTACAGCCCTCATGGGGCTGGACACGATACCCGCTGCAGTGGTAGAGCTGCGCGGCGAGGTGCTGGGTGATGCGGCAGATGCCTTGGACAAACTTCAGGCCGGATTGGCGGGATCCAATCGCCTCGTTATTTCCTGTGCCCGGCTGATTCGTGTCGATTTTTCGGCTGCAGGAAGCATTCTCAACTGGGTTGCCCAGCGCGAGTCCGAGGGCTGCCATGTCCAGTTTCACGATGTGCCGCGTTTGGTGGCTGCCTTTTTCAACGTCATCGGCATCAACGAATACGCACGAGTCGTATTGCGTACTCATTGAGCTGTCAATTTTAGCGAACCGTCCTCTGTCCATCCTTGTTTTTGAGCTGGAGGGCTTGATTTACTGCAAGCATGGAACAATTTCACGGTACGACCATCATCAGTGTGCGGCGCAAGACCCCCGAGGGCATGCAAGTGGCCATTGGCGGCGACGGGCAGGTTACCTTGGGCAACATTGTTGTCAAAGGCACGGCCCGCAAAGTGCGCAAGCTTTATCACGGCAAGGTTCTGGCTGGGTTTGCCGGTGCCACCGCCGATGCCTTCACCCTGTTTGAACGCTTTGAAGCCAAGCTCGAAAAACATCAGGGGCATCTGGTGCGCGCCGCCATCGAACTCACCAAAGACTGGCGAACCGACCGGGTGTTGCGCCGCCTGGAGGCCATGTTGGCGGTGGCAGACAGCGAGGCATCTCTCATCATCACCGGCAATGGTGATGTGCTGGAGCCCGAGAACGGTATCGTGACGATTGGCTCGGGTGGCGCTTACGCGCAAGCGGCGGCCATGGCCTTGCTCAACCACACCGAGCTGTCGGCTCAGGATATCGTCAAGAAGTCGCTGGAGATCGCGGCCGAGATCTGCATCTACACCAATATGAACCACACGATTGAAACGCTCCCATGACCCCGCAGGAAATTGTTGCTGAACTTGACAAGCACATCGTTGGCCAGCATCAGGCCAAGCGCGCTGTTGCCATCGCCTTGCGCAACCGCTGGCGGCGCCAGCAGGTGGAGCCCGGCCTGCGCGCGGAAATCACGCCCAAGAACATTTTGATGATCGGCCCCACGGGGGTCGGTAAAACCGAAATTGCCCGGCGCCTCGCCCGGCTCGCGGATGCCCCTTTTATCAAGGTCGAGGCCACCAAATTCACTGAGGTCGGCTACGTTGGCAAGGATGTGGATGCCATCATCCGTGATCTGGCGGATATTGCGGTCAAGCAAACCCGCGTGGCCGAGATGAAGAAGGTGCGTACACGTGCTGAAGACGCCGCCGAGGAGCGGGTACTGGACATCCTGATTCCGCCGCCGCGTGGCGATTTTGGTGTCGTGCAAAACCCCGATACCGAGAGTACGGCACGCCAGACCTTTCGCAAGAAATTGCGGGAAGGCCAGTTGGCAGAGCGGGAGATTGAGATTGATGTGGCGCAGTCTGCGCCGCAGTTGGAGATCATGGGCCCGGCCGGCATGGAAGAAATGACCGAGCAGCTGCGCGGCATGTTCGGTCAGATGGGGCAACAAAAGCGCCAGACGCGCAAACTCAAGATCCCTGAGGCCTTGAAGCTGCTGATCGACGAAGAGGCGGCCAAACTGGTCAATGAAGAAGAAATCAGGACGCAGGCACTGCACATGCTGGAGCAAAACGGCATCGTGTTCATCGACGAGATTGACAAGGTCACCTCGCGCAGCGAAGGCAACGGCGCCGAGGTGTCGCGTCAGGGCGTGCAGCGTGATTTGCTGCCGCTGGTGGAGGGCACGACCGTGTCCACCAAATACGGCATGGTCAAGACCGATCACATTTTGTTCATCGCCTCGGGCGCTTTCCACCTGAGCAAGCCCAGCGACTTGATACCCGAGTTGCAGGGACGTTTCCCGATTCGTGTGGAGTTGGAGTCTTTGTCGGTGCAGGACTTTGTGGCCATCCTGACGCAAACGCATGCCTCGCTGGTCAAACAATACCAGGCTTTGCTGGCCACGGAAAATGTTCGGATCGAGTTTTTGGATGAAGGCATCGCGCGTCTTGCCCACATTGCGTTCGATGTCAATGAGCGCACTGAGAATATTGGCGCGCGGCGTCTGTCTACCGTCATGGAGCGCTTGCTTGATGAGGTGAGTTTTGATGCCGCCAACCTCGGTGGCCAGACCATTCAGATCGATGCGGCGTATGTGGATACGCGACTCGGTGAGCTGAGCCGGGATGAAGATCTTTCGCGTTACATCCTGTAAAGATTTGCGCCTGCAAGCAGTGCGCCTTCAAGCATCACTTTCACACTATGCGCTAAGTGCTTAATTTAGAACATGTTTTGGTGCTCGAGCGCTTGCGAAACCGCTTCTAAGTCCTTGATTTCATTGAAAAAATAGTTGTAAGCCCGCTTGCATAGATTGTTTTTACTGCTACAGTGCAAAAAAGTGGAATTAAGTGGTGAAAAGTGTATTTGCACTTCCATTTCTTTGCAGATCTATCAAAAGAGGGTGAGCTGTCGTGTTTCAAGGGGCTTCGTCATTAAGTCTGGATGTCAAAGGTCGGCTGTCTGTGCCGACCCGGCATCGTGACGTACTGAGTGCCACGGCCTCTGGCCAGCTCACCATCACCAAGCATCCCCATGGCTGTCTGATGGTTTTTCCGCGTCCCGAGTGGGAAAAATTCCGCGAACGCATCGCCGCCCTGCCGATGTCGGCCCAGTGGTGGAAACGGATTTTTCTGGGCAATGCCATGGATGTCGAGATGGATGGCACCGGTCGCGTGCTGGTGTCGCCCGAACTGCGTGAGGCCGCCGGCATTGCCAGGGACACCCTGCTGCTGGGCATGGGCAACCATTTTGAGTTGTGGGACAAGGCGACCTACGACGCCCAAGAGGCGAAGGCGATGCAGGGCGACATGCCCGACGTCTTCAAGGACTTCTCTTTCTGAAAGCTGGCGGTGGACACCACATGGACACACACCACCGTTTTGTTGAACGAGGCAGTAGACGCTCTTTTCAACAATCCGGATGCTGAACCAGGCGATCCCGGCGCTGGCAACCACACCTATGTGGATGCCACTTTCGGCCGGGGCGGCCACTCCCGCCTGATTCTCTCCAGGCTGGCGCCGCAGGGACGTCTGATTGCCTTCGACAAAGATCTCGATGCCTTGGCCGAGGCTGCCACCATCGGCGATCCGCGCTTTTCCATCCGGCACCAGGGCTTTAGTCATCTTGGTGAACTACCCAAGGCGAGTGTGGCGGGTGTGTTGCTCGATCTGGGCATCAGCTCGCCGCAAATCGACAACCCGGTACGGGGTTTCAGTTTCAGGTTCGAGGGCCCGCTGGACATGCGCATGGACACCACGCGAGGAATCAGCGTGGCGCAATGGCTGGCAGATGCTGAAGTTGACAAAATAGCGGAGGTGATACGTGACTACGGTGAAGAACGGTTTGCTGGCCCCATTGCAAAGGCGATTGTTGCTCGCCGACAGGAACGGGGCCCAATTTCAACCACTACCGAGCTGGCCCAGCTCGTGGCTGACACGGTCAAGACCCGCGAAAAGGGCCAGAACCCTGCCACGCGCACATTTCAGGCTCTTCGGATTTTTATCAATGCCGAGCTTGAAGAGCTGCAGCAAGCGCTAGAAGCCAGTCTTCAGGTGCTAGCCCCCGGCGGGCGGCTGGTGGTGATCAGCTTTCATTCGCTGGAAGACCGCATCGTCAAGCAGTTCATCGCCAAACACGCGCGCGATGAGTATGACCGCCGCGCTCCTTTTGCCGCGCCAAAGATCATGCAACTCAAGGCGCTGGACCGCATCAAGCCCAGCGCCGCCGAGGTGGCGGGCAACCCCCGCTCACGCAGTGCCATCATGCGCGTGGCGCAGAGGACCGCGGCATGACCAGGCTCAACCTTGTGCTGCTGCTGGCCGTGCTGGCCAGTTCTTTGTACCTGGTGAGTGTGCAGTACGAGTCACGTCGACTATTCTCCGATCTCGACAAAGCCCATTCGGCAGCGCACCGGATCGAGGCCGATAACGAGCGTCTGCAGGTGGAAAAGCGGGCGCAGGCCACTCCGCTGCGCGTGGAGAAGTTGGCCAAGGAGCAATTGCAGATGCGTACCGTCACGCCGGCCATCACGCACTATGTGACTTACAGCGCTGAGTCATCTTCCGTGGCGGGTTCTGGCGATTCGGCGTCGGGGCGGGGCTCGGGTACGGCAGGGCGGATTCAATGAGTCGCAGCATTACCTATACCTCCAGCCCCTTGCTTGCCAGTCGGACCCCGGTCTGGCGCAGCAAGTTCATTGTCGCGGCCATTGCCCTTGGATTTGTCGGCCTGGCTGCGCGCGCAGTCTACATTCAGGTGATTGCGAATGACTTTTTCCAGAAACAGGGTGAAGTGCGTTTTGCGCGAACACTGGAGCTGCCGTCCAATCGCGGTCGTATCCTGGATCGCAACGGTCTGATCCTCGCCTCCAGCGTGCCGGCACCCAGTATCTGGGCCATCCCGGAAGATGTTGAGCGCGACCAGTCCCAGTTGCAACAGCTTGCCAAGTTGCTTGAGATGCCGGTGGCGGATCTCAACAAACGTCTGGAAGACGAGGACAAGACCTTTGTCTGGCTCAAGCGGCAGGTCGATGAATCGGTGGCGCAAGAGATCATGGCCTTGAAGCTCAAGGGCATCTATCAACGCAAGGAATACAAACGTCAGTACCCGGAAGGCGAGGCCGCCGCGCATGTGGTGGGCTTCACCAACGTGGAAGATAAAGGCCAGGAAGGCATTGAGCTCGCGTTCAACAAGGAGCTCGCCGGGCACAACGGATCACGCCGGGTCATCAAGAACCGCCTGGGGCAGGTGGTAGAGGATGTTGGCGAGCAGATTGCACCCGTGGATGGACCGGATTTGCAACTCAGCATTGACAGCAAGGTCCAGTTCTTTGCCTATCAGAAGCTGCGCGATGCCGTGTTGCTGTACAAGGCCAAGGCTGGCAGCGTGGTGGTGCTGGACGTGGAGACCGGTGAAGTGCTGGCGCTGGCCAACTACCCCAGCTACTCGCCCATGAACCGGCAGAATCTGAGCGGCGCACAGTTGCGCAACCGGGCGCTGACGGACACCTTTGAGCCCGGTTCCGTGATGAAGCCTTTCACCATCGGCCTGGCTCTGGAAACTGGCCGCGTCACACCTCAGACCCTGATTGACACGGGCAAAGGCAAACTCACCATCACGGGCTCCACGATCTCCGACTCCCACCCCAATGGCGTATTGACGGTGGAGGGTGTGATTCAAAAATCCAGCAATATTGGCACCGCCAAGATCGCGATGCAAATGCAGCCGCGCGAAATGTGGGAGCTGTTTTCACAAGCGGGCTTTGGGCAGAAGCCGCAGATTAGTTTCCCCGGTGCGGTGTCGGGCCGACTGCGCCCCTTCAAGACATGGCGGCCGATCGAACAGGCCACCATGTCGTATGGTTACGGACTGTCGGCTTCGCTGTTCCAGATGGCCCGCTCCTACACCGTGTTTTCAAACGGCGGCCAGATCATTCCGGTCACGATGCTCAAGAGCCACGAGCCGGCGGTGGGCGTGCCGGTCTTGTCTGCGCACACGGCAGACCAGGTTCGCAAGATGCTGCAGCTGGCAGCGGGCCCGGGCGGCACCGGGCAAAAAGCGCAAACCATCGGTTACTCGGTCGGGGGTAAATCCGGCACTGCCTACAAACAGGTTGGCAAGGGCTATGGCAGCGCCGGTAATCGCAAATACCGGGGCTGGTTTGTCGGCATGGCGCCGATCGAAAAGCCGCGCATCATCATCGGGGTGATGATTGATGAACCCAGCGCCGGACAGTATTACGGCGGGGCGGTAGCCGCCCCCGTGTTCAGCGAAGTGGCGCAGCAGACGCTGCGCATGATGGGGGTCCAGCCCGACGTGGCGGTCAAGCCCCAGATCGTGGCCAAGGCGGAAGAGGAGAGCTTGTGATGCTTGAATTTCATACGCCTGCAGATGCTGCCCACTGGTTGCAAAGCCGCGTGACCGGCACGATTCGCACCGACAGTCGCAAGCTGCGACCCGGTGACGGTTTTATCGCCTGGCCTGGCGCGGCCACTGACGCACGGCAGCATGTTGCCGCTGCACTGGCCAGTGGCGCAAACGCCTGTCTGGTGGAGCAGATGGGGGCCGATCAATACGCCTTCAGTGGCGAGAGCGTCGCCGCCTATGCGCAACTCAAAGCGGCCAGCGGCCCCATTGCTGCCGCCTACTTTGAACAACCCACAGAACAGCTGGCCGTGCTGGCGGTGACCGGCACCAACGGCAAAACTTCCACCGCCTGGTGGCTGGCCCAGGCACTATCAAATTTGAAGCAGGCAACGCCTATCCCCTGTGCGCTGGTGGGTACTTTGGGTATCGGTCGACCGCCTGCACCGGGTGCTGCCAGCCAACCGGGTGCTGTGGTGGGTGGCGTGACGGACCTGCTGGCCGAGATCGTGATGACCGGTCTGACGACGCCCGACCCGGTGCTACTGCAACAAACTTTCAGGTGTTTTGTAGACGCTGGCGTCAAAGCGTGCGCCATTGAAGCCTCCTCGATAGGTCTTGAAGAGCATCGCCTGGATGGCTCCCACATCCGCACCGCTATTTTTACCAATTTCACGCAAGACCACCTGGACTACCACGGCACGATGGAGGCCTACTGGCAGGCCAAGGCGCAGCTGTTTCAGTGGCCGGGTCTGCAATCGGTCGTCATCAACATTGACGATGCCCAAGGTGTTGCCCTGGCGGCCGAACTGAGTGGTCGGGTGCCTGAGGTCTGGACTGTTTCATGCACGGGACCCGCCCGACTGCAGGCCCGCGATATTCGCTACGACGCACAGGGCTTGCGTTTCGCTGTGGTGGAAGAGGGGCGCGCGGGCGACGCGAGTCATGTGCTGCAAACCCAGCTGATCGGGGCCTATAACGTTTCCAACCTGCTGGGCGTGATGGCTGCCATGCGTTCGATGGGCGTGCCGCTCGCGGCCGTCATCGAGTCGTGTGTTGACTTGACTCCCGTGCCCGGCCGCATGGAGTGTGTGAGCAACCCCGGCCAGCCACTGGTCGCCGTGGACTATGCCCACACGCCGGACGCCCTGGGTAAGGCGCTGGTGGCCTTGCGTTCTCTGGCCGATCAGCGCGGCGGGCAGCTCTGGTGTGTGTTTGGCTGTGGCGGCGACCGTGATGCGGTCAAGCGACCCCTGATGGGCGCCATGGCCGCCAGCCATGCGGATCAAGTGGTGGTGACCAGTGACAACCCGCGCAGTGAAAAACCCGAAGTCATCATCAGCCAGATTTTGCTGGGCCTGACGGGGGACGCATCGCTCAGCGTGCAGCCCGACCGTGCGCTGGCGATTGCGCAGGCGCTAAGCGAAGCGGCGGCCAATGATGTGCTGCTGATCGCCGGCAAAGGCCATGAGGACTATCAGGAGGTTGCGGGCAAACGCTTGCCATTTTCCGATCTGGACCATGTGCGCCGTGCCCTGGCCGCCTGGGTCGCACCCGCCACTGAGCAGGGGCTCCCCGATGCGTGACATGATGACGCTGCAACAAACCATCGCGTGGCTTGACAGCGCGCGCCTGGTGGGCGGCGGTGCGGTTAGCTTTCGGCGCGTGCACACCGACACCCGCACGATTGAGGCGGGCGACCTGTTTGTGGCGTTGCGGGGTGAGCGCTTTGATGCCAATGATTTTTTGGCCGAGGCCAAGGCCAAAGGCGCCGTGGCGGCGATCTGCCAGGGCGATGATGCGGATGCCCGCCTGAGCGCCGCCGGTTTGCCCGGCCTGGTGGTGGCGGACGCTAAACTGGCGCTGGCCGCGCTGGCGACAGGCTGGCGCGCGCAGTTCAAGCTGCCGCTGATTGCGGTGACCGGCAGCAACGGCAAGACCACGGTGACACAGATGATTGCCACCATCCTGCGCAGCTTCAAGCCGCAGGCCTTCCTGGCTACGCTGGGTAACCTCAACAATGAGATTGGCGTCCCCTTGACGGTGCTGCGTTTGCGCAGCCACCACGAGGTGGCCGTGATTGAAATGGGCATGAACCATCCGGGCGAGATTGCTACCCTGGCGGCCATCGCCCAGCCGACCGTGGCGCTGGTCAATAACGCGCAGCGCGAACACCTTGAATTCATGGCCACGGTGGAAGCGGTGGCGCAGGAAAATGGTTCAGTCATTGATGCGCTGGCGGGTAACGGTGTGGCGGTTTTCCCATCCGACGACCTTTACAGCGCTGTGTGGGCGGCCAAGGCCGGGCAACGTGCAACACTTCGATTCAGCAGCCCGGATGACGCTGCCAGCGGGGCCGATGTGCGTTGCACGCAAGCGCTGTGGTCGGGTGATGCCTGGCAGGTGACGGTTGCCACCCCGGCGGGTTCGTTGCGCTATGCCCTGCACATTGCCGGTCTGCACAACGTCAAGAATTCACTCGCTGCGGTCGCCTGCACACTGGCAGCGGGCGTCCCGCTGGATTCAATTGCCCGTGGCTTGACGGCGTTTGAGCCGGTCAAAGGGCGTTCCCGTGCGCTGCTGGTCCAGCACGGTACTCGCCCCATCACGCTGGTAGACGACACCTACAACGCCAACCCGGACTCGGTGCAGGCCGCCATTCAAGTGCTGGCGGCGTTGCCGGGGCCGCGTCTGCTGGTGCTGGGAGACATGGGCGAAGTGGGCGATCAGGGGCCCCAGTTCCACGCCGAAGCCGGGCAACTCGCCCGCACGCTCGGCATTGAGGCACTGTTCACGCTGGGCGGCCTGTCCGCTGCGGCCGCGACCAGTTTCGGCGCGGGCCGCCATTTTGCTGATATTCAATCGATTCAAGCGGCCGTGCTGGCAGAGTTGCCCCGCCTGGGCAGCGTGCTGGTCAAAGGTTCGCGCTTCATGAAGATGGAGCGGGTGGTCGAGGTCATTGCCGCCCACGCACAAGACGACAAGGAAGAAAAATCATGCTGTTAAGCCTCGCACAGTGGCTGCAGACGCTGGCGCCTGAATTCGGATTTTTCCGGGTGTTTCAGTACCTGACGTTCCGCGCCCTCATGGCCGCAGTAACGGCGCTGCTGATGGGCTTGGCGGCCGGGCCTTTCGTCATTCGCCGCCTGACCGAGCTCAAGATCGGCCAGCCGATTCGTGGCTATGGCATGGACTCGCATCTGAGCAAGAGCGGCACGCCCACCATGGGCGGTGTCTTGATTTTGCTGTGTATCTCGATCTCCACGCTTTTGTGGGTTGACCTGAGCAACCGGTTCGTGTGGATCGTGCTGCTGGTCACGCTGGGCTTTGGCGCGATTGGCTGGGCGGACGACTGGCGCAAGGTGGTGCACAAAGACCCCGAGGGCATGCGCTCGCGTGAGAAGTATTTCTGGCAATCGCTCATTGGCCTGTTGGCGGCGCTGTATCTGGTGTTCAGCATTTCGGAAAACTCCAATTTGCGCGTCCTGGAGCTGTTTTTCAAATGGGTGCAGTCGGGTTTTGACCTGAGCCTGCCGCCCAAGGCCGGGCTGCTGCTGCCATTCATCAAGGAAGTCAGCTACCCGCTGGGCGTGCTGGGTTTTGTCATCCTGACCTACCTCGTGATTGTGGGCGCCAGCAATGCGGTGAACCTCACCGATGGTCTGGATGGACTGGCCATCATGCCGGTGGTGATGGTTGGATCGTGCCTCGGGATTTTTGCCTACGTGACCGGCAGCGCGGTGTATTCCAAATACCTGTTTTTTCCGCATATTCCGGGCTCCGGCGAACTGCTGATTTTCTGCTCGGCCATGGCCGGGGCGGGGCTGGCGTTCTTGTGGTTCAACACCCACCCGGCGCAAGTGTTCATGGGCGACGTGGGCGCATTGGCACTGGGGGCTGCTTTGGGCACCGTCGCGGTGATCGTGCGCCAGGAGATTGTGCTTGCCATCATGGGCGGCATTTTTGTGGTGGAGGCCCTGTCCGTCATGCTGCAGGTGACGTATTTCAAATTCACCAAAAAGAGATACGGCCAGGGGCGGCGCATTCTGAAGATGGCCCCGCTGCACCACCATTTCGAAAAAAGCGGCTGGAAAGAGACGCAGGTCGTGGTTCGTTTCTGGATCATCACCATGCTGCTGTGCCTGGTCGGCCTGTCGACCCTGAAGCTGAGATGAACATGCTGAACCTCCAAGACCAACACGTTCTCATTCTGGGCCTCGGTGCATCCGGCCTGGCGATGGCGCGTTGGTGTGCGCGCTGCGGTGCGCAGGTGACGGTGGCCGATACCCGCAGCGCGCCGCCGCAGCTGGCGGCCTTGCAACGCGACGTGCCGACGGCCCGTTTTGTCAGTGGCGCCTTCGGGTCCCTGCTGGTTGAAGGTACCGACGTGCGTGCTGTCTTCAAGAGCCCGGGTCTGACGCCTTTGGATGTTGCTCCTGTTTCAGGAGCTGCTCACGCTTTAGGAATATGGGCTGCAGGCGAATTAGGCTTGTTTTCTCAGGCGCTCATTGCCCTGAAGGCTGCGCGCGACTACCAGCCTAAAGTGCTGGCAATCACCGGCACCAACGGCAAAACCACGGTGACCTCACTCACCGGGCAACTGGTCAGCCGTGCTGGCAAAACAGTAGCTTTGGCGGGCAATATCGGCCCAACCCTGCTGGACACCCTGTCTGAACGACTGGACGCCGATGCGCTGCCCGAAGTGTGGGTGATCGAGTTGTCGAGCTTTCAGCTGGAAGGCGAAAAAACATTTGAGCCTAGTGCCGCTGCGGTGCTCAACATCACGCAGGACCATCTGGATTGGCATGGTTCCATGCCGGCCTACGTGGGTGCCAAGGCGAATATTTTTGGTCAACAGGGCCTGATGGTGCTCAACCGTGAAGACCCCGCTGTCATGGCGATGTTGAGCGCCGCCGGGCCGCCCCAAGTCGCGAAGGCACCCTCGGGGGGCAGCGCAGCACACGAAGTGGCAAGCGTGGGGGCAAAGCGCTCAGAGCCGGTGCGGGTCAAGCTGCAGCGCCCGCAGGTTCGCGCGCATGTCACGTTCGGTGGCGACATGCCCCAGCGTCCCGGCGACTTTGGCATTGAGCAGGTCAACGGTATGGTGTGGCTGGTGCGTGCGCTGGAGGCCGATGAGACGCTAAAAAAACGCAAGGGTGATGACCAAGAGTTGCATATTCAGCGCCTGATGCCGGCCGATGCCTTGCGCATTCGGGGCCGGCATAACGCCGTCAATGCGCTGGCGGCACTGGCACTGGCTTCTGCGGCGGGCTGTGCCCTGGGCCCGATGCTCTACGGACTGCGCGAATATCGGGGTGAGCCGCACCGGGTTGAGTCGATCGGCATTTTCAATGAGGTGGAGTTTTTTGATGACAGCAAAGGCACCAATGTCGGCGCCACAGTGGCCGCCCTCAGCGGTCTGGGTGCCGATCGCAAGGTCATCGTCATCATGGGCGGCGAAGGCAAGGGGCAGGACTTCTCGCCGCTGGCGCAAGCCGTGTCCCGCTATGCGCGCGCCGTGGTGCTGATTGGCCGTGACGCGCCGCTGATCCGGGCCGCGCTGGAAGGTACAGGCGTGCCGCTCATTGACGCTGCGTCCATGGTGCAGGCGGTGGCGCAGGCCAACGGGAAAGCCCATGCGGGAGATGCGGTGCTGATGTCACCGGCCTGCGCCAGTTTCGACATGTTTGACAACTACGAGCACCGCGCCCGCGTGTTCGTTGCGGCGGTGGGCGACATCGCCAGTGCGGCGGGTGTCGAGATGGGGGGCGCGCTGTGAGTACCCTTGGCACACGTATTTCCGGCTGGCTCGGCAACCTGGCCAAGCCTGCCGGCGATGTCCTGCCGGTGCGCCTGGGTGCAACGCGGCGTGCCGCCACCGGCAGTGCCCCGACACAAGTGATGGGTTTTGACCAGGCGCTGGTCTGGGTCACGGTGGCGCTGCTCGCCTGGGGGCTGGTGATGGTCTACTCCGCGTCGATTGCGATGCCGGAAAACCCTCGGTTCTCCAAGTACACACACACCTTTTTTCTAACGCGGCATGTGATGTGGTTGGTGATTTCATTTGTCGCGGCGCTGCTGGCTTTCCAGGTTCCGGTGGCCACTTGGGAGAAGTCGGCACCCTGGCTGTTTGTGGTGTCCCTGATTCTGTTGGCGGCGGTATTGATTCCGCATGTCGGCAAAGTTGTTTATGGCGCGCGCCGCTGGATTGCGCTCGGGCCTTTGGGTTTCCAGCCGTCCGAGCTGGCCAAGTTCACCGTGCTGCTGTACGCGGCGGATTACATGGTGCGCAAGATGGACGTCAAAGAGCGCTTTTTCCGCGCCGTGTTGCCGATGGGCGCGGCCGTGGCGGTGATCGGCGTTTTGCTGCTGCTGGAGCCCGACATGGGCGCCTTCATGGTGATTGCCGTCATTGCCATGGGCATCCTGTTTCTGGGCGGCGTCAACGCTCGCATGTTCTTTTTGATCGCCACCGTGCTGCTGGTGGCCTTCGGGCTGATGATCGCCACCAGTGAATGGCGGCGCGAACGTATTTTTGCCTACCTCGACCCCTGGAGCGAGAAGAATGCGCTGGCCAAAGGCTATCAGCTCACCCATTCGCTGATCGCCATCGGTCGCGGTGAAATTTTTGGCGTCGGGCTGGGCGGCAGCGTTGAAAAATTGCACTGGCTGCCGGAAGCGCACACCGATTTTCTGCTGGCTGTGATCGGCGAAGAGTTTGGCCTGGTGGGCGTCCTCTGTGTCATCGGTCTGTTCCTCTGGTTGACCCGTCGCATGATGCACATCGGGCGTCAGGCGATTGCGCTGGACCGGGTGTTTGCCGGCCTGGTGGCGCAGGGCGTGGGCATCTGGATGGGTTTTCAGGCTTTCATCAACATGGGTGTGAACCTGGGGGCCTTGCCCACCAAGGGCCTGACCTTGCCGCTGATGAGCTACGGCGGTTCCGCCATTCTCGTCAACCTGGTGGCCCTCGCCGTAGTGCTGCGCATTGACCATGAGAACCGTTTGCTGATGCACGGAGGACGGGTATGAGCATGAACGCCGCAGGACACGAAGTGGCAAGCGTGGGGGTTGGCAGAACTGCACTTGTGATGGCCGGTGGTACGGGGGGCCATATTTTCCCGGGTCTGGCCGTGGCGCAGGCTTTGCGCGAGCGCGGCTGGCGCGTGCACTGGCTCGGTGGGTCGGGCACCGTGGCCCAGCCAAGCATGGAAAGCCGGCTGGTACCGCTCCAGGGATTCCCGTTTGAAGCGATTGATTTTTCGGGCGTGCGCGGCAAAGGGCGCCTGACCCTCGTCCTGTTGCCCTGGCGCCTGTTGCGGGCTTGCTGGCAAAGCATTCAGGTGCTGCGCCGCGTCAAGCCCGACGTGGTGGTGGGGCTGGGCGGCTACATTACTTTCCCGGCCGGACTGATGAGCGTTTTGCTGGGCAAGCCGTTGATCCTGCACGAACAAAATTCGGTGGCGGGCCTGGCCAACAAGGTGCTGGCGGCGGTGGCAAAGCGCGTCTTCACTGCTTTCCCGGACGTCATGAAAAAAGGGCACTGGGTGGGCAACCCCTTGCGTCCCGCCTTCATCGGTGGCCCCGACCCGGCCACCCGCTTTGCCGGGCGCAGCGGGCCTTTGCGTTTGCTGGTGGTGGGTGGCAGTCTGGGCGCACGGGCCTTGAACGACCTCGTGCCCCGTGCGTTGGCCCTGCTGCCTCTGAATGAGCGTCCGCTGGTCATTCACCAAAGCGGCGTCAGACAGATTGACGAGTTGCGCGCCAACTACGCGCAGATGGGCGTGCAGGCGCAACTCACGCCCTTTATTGACGACACCGCGCAAGCTTTTGCCGATGCCGATCTGGTGATCTGCCGTGCCGGGGCCAGTACCGTGACCGAGATTGCTGCAGTCGGCGCGGCGGCCCTGTTCGTGCCTTTTCCGTCCGCCGTGGACGATCACCAGACCCGCAACGCCCGATTTCTGGTGGACCAGGGGGCTGGCTGGCTGCTGCCCCAGGCTGAGTTGTCGCCCGAGCGGCTTGCCGAATTACTGCAAAAAACAGAGCGCCCTGCGCTTCTTGCATGTGCATTGCAAGCCAAAACACTGGAAAAAATTGACGCGACCGCGAAGATCGTGGCCGCGTGCGAGGAGTTAACCGCATGAAACACGCCATTCGTCATATTCACTTCGTCGGCATCGGTGGTGTCGGCATGTCGGGCATCGCCGAAGTGCTGCTCAATTTGGGTTACACCATTTCGGGCTCCGACCTGGCGGACAGCGCCACCTTGAAGCGACTCAAGGGCCTGGGCATCCAGACCTACGTCGGCCACGCGGCCGCCAACGTGCTTGGGGCGGACGCCGTGGTCACCTCGACCGCCGTGCACGCCGACAACCCCGAGGTGCTCACCGCCCGCGAGAAGCGCATCCCGGTGGTGCCGCGCGCGTTGATGCTGGCCGAGCTGATGCGGCTCAAGCAGGGCATTGCCATTGCCGGTACCCACGGCAAGACCACCACCACCAGCCTGGTCGCCAGCGTGCTGGCGGAAGCGGGGCTGGACCCGACTTTTGTGATCGGCGGCCGACTCAACAGCGCCGGGGCCAATGCCCGTCTCGGGCAGGGCGATTACATCGTGGTGGAAGCCGACGAGTCGGATGCTTCGTTCCTGAACCTGTTGCCGGTGATGGCGGTGGTGACCAATATTGACGCCGACCATATGGAGACCTATGGCCACGACTTCGGCCGTCTCAAGCAGGCGTTTGTTGATTTCCTGCACCGCATGCCTTTTTATGGCACGGCCATTTTGTGCACGGACGATGCCGCCGTGCGCGACATCGTGCCGCTTGTCACCTGCCCGATCACCAGTTACGGCTTCAACGAGGGCGCGCAAGTGCGCGCCGTGGACGTGCGCGCGGTGGACGGCCAAATGCACTTCACGGTGCAGCGCCGCAATGGCGTGGTGCTGCCGGACCTGGCGGTGGTGCTGAACCTGCCGGGCCGCCACAACGTGCTCAATGCCTTGTCGGCGATTGCGGTGGCGGTGGAACTGAATGTGCCGGATGCCGCGGTGCAGAAGGCTCTCGCTGATTTCAAGGGCGTGGGCCGGCGCTTCCAGCGCTACGGCGAGCTGGCGGCGCGCGACGGCGGTGTTTTCACGCTGGTGGACGACTACGGCCATCACCCGGTCGAAATGGCGGCCACGCTGGCGGCGGCACGCGGGGCTTTTCCGGGGCGGCGTCTGGTGCTGGCGTTCCAGCCGCATCGCTACACCCGCACGCGCGACTGTTTCGAGGATTTCATCAAGGTCATTGCGCTGGCCGATGCGGTGTTGCTGGCCGAGGTCTATGCCGCCGGTGAGGCGCCGATTGTCGCGGCCGATGGCCGCAGCCTGGCGCGCGCGTTGCGCGTGGCCGGTCGCATCGAACCGGTCTTTGTGGACCAGATCGCCGATATGGCACAGGCCATCATTGACAACGCACGCGCCGGTGACGTGGTGCTGTGCATGGGCGCCGGTTCCATTGGCGCCGTGCCTGGCAAGGTGGTTGAGATGCTACAAAATTCAGAGCTGCTTACGCAGGAGGTACGGGGGCTATGAGCCAATTTGATATAAATTTTGGAAAAGTGGCGGTGCTTATGGGCGGCGCATCGGCCGAGCGGGATATTTCCCTGATGTCCGGCCAGGGCGTGCTGCAGGCCTTGTGCTCGCAAGGGGTCGATGCCCATGCCTTCGATCCGGCTGAGCGTGATCTGGCCGAGCTCAAACGCGAAGGATTTGCGCGTTGCTTTATCGCCTTGCATGGCCGCTTTGGTGAAGACGGCACGGTGCAGGGTGCACTGGAGTTGCTGGGCATCCCGTACACCGGTTCCGGCGTCATGGCCTCCAGCATCGCCATTGACAAGGTCATGACCAAGCGCATCTGGCGCAGTGAGGGTTTACCGACCCCGGCCTGGCAGCAGGTGGACAGTGCGGCCGCCACCGAACAAGCCTTTGCTGAACTGGGCAGCCCGATGATTGTGAAACCTGCCCGGGAAGGCTCCACCATTGGCTTGACCAAGGTCACCGCCTTGGACCAGTGCGCTGCCGCGTACCGCCAGGCGGCCCAGCATGACACCGAGGTGCTGTGCGAACAGTTCATCAGTGGCGATGAGGTGACGATTGCGGTGCTGGGGTCGGGAGCCGCCGCCCGCGCCCTGCCGGTGATCCGCATCGTGGCCCCCGACGGCAACTACGACTACCAGAACAAGTATTTCACCGACACCACGCAATACTTGGTGCCCTGCGGCCTGCCGGAAGGCGAAGAACTGCACATTCAGCAGCTGGTGCTCAAAGCCTACCGGGTGCTGGGTTGCCGCGGCTGGGCCCGTGCCGACGTGATGATTGACGCCCGCACGCGCAAACCCTATCTGCTGGAGATCAATACCTCGCCCGGCATGACCGGGCACTCGCTGGTGCCGATGTCGGCCAAGGCCGCCGGCATTGATTACCCGGCGCTGTGCGTTGAGGTGTTGCGCCATGCCGCCCTGGACTATGCGGCGGCAGCGTCCACCCGCGAGACAAAGGTCGCGCCATGACTCAACCCCTGGCCACGCCGTTCGATGTGAAGCTCATGAACGTGACGGCGTCCGCCCTGTTCCTGGCATTCGCGTTGATGGTTGTGGCCGCGGGGGCCGGCTGGGCCTCGCGGCATGCCGTGTTTGCCATCAGTGGCATCACGGTGAGCGGCGAGGTGACGCACAACAACGCTGTCACCCTGCGGGCCAATGTGGCACCCCGGCTGAGCGGTACGTTTTTGACGATGGACCTTGCTGCTGCGCGGCTCGCCTTCGAGGCGGTGCCCTGGGTGCGCCAGGCGGTGGTGCGGCGCGAGTTTCCCAATCGCCTCAAGGTGCTATTGCAGGAGCACCAGGCCGTGGCGTACTGGGGCGTCGAGGGTGAATCCAGGCTGGTCAACAATTTTGGTGAAGTGTTTGAAGCCAATGTGGGCGAAGTGGAGCAGGAGGCCTTGCCACGCTTGAATGGCCCGGATGGCCAGGCAGCGCAGGTGCTGGCCATGTACCAGGCGCTGCAGCCGCTGTTTGAACCCATGGATATGACCCTTGAGCAGATCGAACTGACCGTTCATGGCGGCTGGCGCGCGCGGCTCGATACCGGCGCGGCCATTGAGCTCGGTGGCGGGTCGGTGGCTGAAGTGCTGGCACGCACGCAACGCTTCCTCAAGACGCTGACCCAGGTGACGTCCCGCTACGGGCGAAATCCGGAGGCCCTGGAAACAGCAGATTTACGGCATCAAGACGGTTATGCCATCCGTCTGCGCGGCGTGACCACGCTGGCGGCGGATGTGCAGAAAAAATAACGGCAATAACGGCAATAACGGCAATAACGGCAACAGAAGCATCAGGTAAACATATGGCAAAAGAATACAAAGATCTGGTCGTCGGGCTGGACATTGGCACCGCCAAAGTGATGGTGGTGGTGGCCGAGGTGCTGCCCAATGGCGAACTCAAACTCGCCGGGCTGGGCGTTGCGCCCAGCAATGGTCTCAAGCGCGGTGTGGTGGTGAACATTGAAGCCACGGTACAAAGCATCCAGCAGGCGCTGAAAGAAGCCGAGCTGATGGCCGACTGCAAGATCACCCGGGTCTACACCGGCATCACCGGCAGCCACATCCGGGGCTTCAATTCCAGCGGCATGGTGGCCATCAAGGACCGTGAAGTGAGCGCCGCCGACGTGGCGCGGGTGGTGGAAACCGCCAAAGCCATCAATATTTCGACCGACCAGCGCCTGCTGCTGGTGGAGCCGCAGGAATTCATCATCGACGGCCAGGATGTGAAAGAGCCGATCGGCATGAGCGGCATCCGGTTAGAGGCCAAGGTGCACATCGTGACCGGCGCGCAAAGTGCGGCCGAGAACATCATCAAATGCGTGCGCCGCTGCGGCCTGGAGGTTGAGCAGCTGATGCTCAACCCGCTCGCCAGCAGTCTGTCGGTGCTGACCGAAGACGAGCGCGAGCTGGGCGTGGCGCTGGTCGACATTGGCGCCGGTACCACCGATGTGGCGATCTTTACCAATGGCGCCATCCGCCACACCGCCGTCATCCCGATTGCCGGCGACCTGATCACCAGCGACATTGCCATGGCGCTGCGCACGCCGACCAAGGATGCCGAAGATATCAAGGTCGAGAGCGGTTACGCCAAGCAGATGCTGGCCGACCCGGAGTCCCAGGTTGAAGTCCCTGGCTTGGGCGACCGGGGTCCGCGCATGCTGAGCCGCCAGGCGCTGGCGGGCGTCATCGAGCCGCGCGTCGAAGAGATTTTTTCGCTGGTGCACCAGGTGATGCGCGAGTCCGGTTTTGAGGAAATGCTCTCCAGCGGCATTGTGCTCACCGGTGGCAGCTGCATCATGCCCGGCATGGTGGAACTGGGTGAGGACATCTTCCTCAAGCCGGTGCGCCGCGGCATTCCCAAATATTCAAGAGCCCTGTCCGACATGGTGGCGCAGCCCCGGGCGGCCACCGTCATGGGCTTGCTCGAAGAAGCCCGGCTGGCGCGTTTGCGCGGGTTCAAGGTAGCGCAAAAAAATGGTTCCATGAAAACCGCTTTCGGTCAGGTCAAAGACTGGTTTGTGGGGAACTTTTAAAGTATGAAACCCCCACGCTTGTCACTTCGTGTACTGCGCTGCCCCCCGGGTGGGCTGGCCTTGCTTGGGGCGGCCCGGCGCGGCGGCCGGTCGCTTGGTCACCAGCCGCTCTGGCGCGCGCGTGCAAGCCCTCATTGGCGATGGCGGTGCATTGATCCGCCTTCGTCATCAGATGCAATAAAAAAGATACCAACCAATTTCGGCAACTGTCAAATAATCGAAACTTCAGGAGAGAAAAAATGCCTATCGAAATGATTGAAGAACAAGCGTTCAACCTGGGCACCCAGATCAAGGTCATCGGCGTCGGCGGCGGCGGCGGCAACGCGGTCGGTCACATGATTGGCTGCGCGGTGCAGGGCGTGGAATTCATCTGCGCCAATACCGATGCCCAGGCCCTGAGCCGAAGCGATGCCCACAAAACCATTCAGCTGGGCACCAGCGGTCTGGGCGCCGGCAGCAAGCCCGACAAAGGCCGCGAAGCCGCTGAACTGGCCGTGGACGACATCCGGGCCGCCATCGATGGCGCGCACATGCTGTTCATCACCGCCGGTATGGGCGGCGGTACCGGCACCGGCGCCGCGCCGGTCATTGCCCGCGTGGCGCGTGAGATGGGCATTCTGACGGTCGGCGTGGTCACCAAACCCTTCGAATTTGAAGGCGGTCGCCGCATGACCAATGCCGACAGTGGCCTGACGGAGCTGGAAGCCAATGTCGATTCGTTGATTGTGGTGCTCAACGAGAAGCTGCTCGAAGTTCTGGGTGACGATGTGACGCAGGACCAGGCCTTTGCCCATGCCAACGATGTTCTGAAGAACGCCGTCGGCGGGATTGCAGAAATCATCAACGTGCCCGGCCACGTGAACGTCGACTTTGAAGACGTGCGCACCGTGATGGGCGAGCCCGGCAAAGCCATGATGGGAACCGCTGTGGCGGCTGGCCCCGACCGCGCCCGCATCGCGGCTGAACAGGCCGTGGCCTGCCCCCTGCTCGAAGGGATTGACCTCTCGGGTGCCAAGGGTGTGCTGGTGCTGATCACTGCCGCTAAAGGCTCCCTGAAGCTGAGCGAGTCCAAGCTGGCCATGAACACCATTCGTGCCTATGCCTCGCCTGACGCCCATGTCATCTACGGTACCGCCTACGACGACGAACTGGGTGATGAAATCCGCGTCACCGTGGTGGCCACCGGTCTGAGCCGCCAGGGCGCAAGCCGCGCCAAGCCGCAGTTGCAGGTGCTTCGCACCGGTACCGACAACGTGCCGTTTCACGTGCCCACGCTCAACACGCCCGTCGGCAGCGCCATGCCGACCGCGATGATGAACTCCGGCATGGTGTCGGCCGGGCAGACCCAGCCTGACTACAACAGCATGGCAACGCCCAGCGTCTGGCGCACGCGTGACCGGACCCAGGCGGCGGCGAAGGTGGATGCGCTGGCTTCGGGTGGCATGGATGACTTTGAGATCCCCGCATTTCTGCGGAAACAGGCGGATTAGTAAAATCAAGCTGTGCTGCAACAACGAACTCTCAAATCCCTGACCCGCGCCGTCGGCGTCGGGCTGCACAGCGGCCAGCGGGTGGAGCTCACCCTGCGGCCAGCGCAGCCTGACACCGGCATTGTTTTTCGGCGGGTCGATTTGCCCGAGCCGGTGGACATTCCCGTGTCGGCTTTTGCGGTAACCGATACCCGGCTGGCCTCCACGATTTCCGCTCAGGGTGCCAAGGTGCACACGGTGGAGCATTTGATGTCGGCCTGCGCCGGGCTCGGTGTGGACAATATGTACGTGGACATCACGGCCGAAGAGGTGCCCATTCTGGATGGCTCGGCGGCGTCGTTTGTGTTTCTGCTGCAAAGCGCCGGCATTGAGTTGCAAAAGGCGCCACGGCGCTTTATTCGCCTGACCAAACCGGTAGAGGTGCGCGAAGGGACGGGCCCCTTTGAGAAGTGGGCGCGGCTGGAGCCCTACCATGGTTACAAGCTCAGTTTTGAGATTGATTTTGACCACCCGGCGGTGGACGCCACCGGCCAGCGCGTGGTGTTTGACATGAGCACCGATTCGTACTCCAAAGACATCGCCCGTGCCCGCACCTTTGGTTTCACCAAAGACGTGGAGATGATGCGCGCCAACGGCCTGGCGCTGGGTGGCGGGCTGGACAACGCCATCGTGATGGATGACTACAAGGTGCTGAATTCCGAGGGCTTGCGTTACGACGACGAGTTCGTCAAGCACAAAATTCTCGACGCCATGGGCGACCTCTATCTGGTCGGTAAACCCTTGCTGGCCAGCTACAGCGCCCGGCGCTCGGGCCATGCGCTTAACAACCTGCTGCTGCGCGAACTGCTAAAACGCACGGACGCTTGGGACGTGGTGACCTTTGAAGACGAAAAACTCGCTCCCGAGGGTTTCGCGCAAGTGGCACGCGCCTGGTAAATTTTGCCAACATCTACCAAGGCCCCGTAAACCATGCTGCTCTTTCGCTGGCTTATTCTCTTGCTCTTGCTGGGTGCCGTGGTGTCGTTCACTTTTTATGTCGCCACCGGCCAGCCCCGCTTCAAACGTTACGGCCTGCTCACGCTCAAGTGGGTCCTGATTGCCGGGTTTGGGTTTTTTGCGGTGCTGATTCTGGAGCGTGTGGCCTGATTTTGCGACGATATGACAGAAAACACCGCATCATGCGATAGTAACTACCGATTATCCAAAGCGTAAGTATTCATGTCATCCAAGCAATACGAGGCCTTGACCGTTCAGGCGCTACGCAAGCTCGCGCAAGGCGACACCTTGCAGCCACCTGATAGCGTCGCACAGTGCCACCTCGGGCTGCGTTATGCCAAGGGTGCGGGCGTCGACAAGGACGAGAAAGAAGCCGCCTATTGGTTCCGCCTTGCAGCCGATGGTGGCAACGCGGAGGCGCAGCGCAATCTGGCGTTCGCGATTTTTCACGGCAGAGGGGTAGCGAAGAATGACGCGGAAGGTATCCGCAGATTGCGTCGCGCCGCCGACTGCGCTGACGCACCCGCGCAGCGCCAGTTGGGCTACCACTATGCGACAGGCGATGGCGTCCCCGTGGATGAGAAGGAGGCCGTGCGCTGGTTCCGTTTAGCCGCTGATCAGCGGGACGTTTTCGCGCAGTACAACCTTGCCTTTGCCTATGCGAATGGCCGCGGCGTGCCCACCGACCAGTCCGAAGCCGCCCACTGGTACCAATTGGCCGCAGAGCAGGGCATGCCGGAAGCCCAGTGTGCCTTGGGATTGGCCTATGAGCACGGACTCGGCGTTCCCGTGGACTATGAAAAAAGTGTCCACTGGAACCGGCTTGCGGCAGAACAAGCGCATGCCGAATCCTGCAGCAACCTGGGCTGGCTCTACGAGAACGGTCTGGGCGTGACTCAGGATCTGGAGCAGGCGCAGCACTGGTACGAAATAGCCGCACGGCAGGAGTTTTCAACGGCGAAACAGCGCTTGTTGAAGTTACGGGAACGCAGCGCAAACCTGCACACGGTCTTCAAACATTCCTTGCACAACGATGAGTCGATCACCGAGTACCTCGCCACCGCATTCGCCGGCTTCATCGGACTTGAAGCGGTCCGTGAAGAGGTTTTTCGCCAGGCCAGCTACATCCAGGTTCAAAAGCTCCGTGCGCAGCAGGGCTTGCGCGTACCGACCGTGCCGTCTCGACATCTGGTATTTATTGGCAACCCGGGGACCGGCAAGACGACGATTGCCAGGATCATCGCCGGCCTTTACCAGCGGCTGGGTATTCTGAAAACGGACAAGGTGGTCGAGACGGATCGTGCCGGACTGGTGGCCCCCTATATTGGCCAGACGGCGCTGAAAACACGGGCCATCGTGGAGTCCGCGCTGGGAGGCGTTTTGTTTGTCGATGAGGCCTACGCCCTGGCCAGAGCCGGCACACAGGACTTTGGCAGGGAGGCCATCGAAACCCTGCTGAAGATGATGGAAGATCATCGCGATGAACTGGTGGTGATCGTTGCCGGTTATGTCTCCGAAATGGACGATTTCATCAACTCCAATCCGGGACTGGCCTCGCGCTTCAACCGTTACATCCGCTTTCCGGACTACACCCCGGCTGAATTGCTGGAGATATTCCTGAAATTTTGCATCTCGCACTCGTATGTCCTGAGCGATTCGGTGCATCAGGGTTTGCAGACGATCTTCAGCCGTGAAATTCAAGTGCAGCGACAGCACTTCAGCAATGCGCGCTATGTGCGCAACCTGTTCGAGAAAGTAATCGAAGCGCAGGCGCAGCGTGTGTTCGGGTTGGAAAATGCCTCGAAATCCGACCTGCAGGCGATCCTGCCGGCGGATGTGGAAAAGGGGCTGGGCGAACCCATCCCGGCGGGCCTGGGTCTGTCGGCCAATTACGAGGCCGCCCTGAAACGGCTGAACGACCTGGCCGGGTTGGAACGTGTCAAAAAGCAGGTGCAGCGGCTGGCCGACTTCGTGCGCATACAACGCGCCCGTGCCGAAGCCGGTAGCAAGGTGGCCGCCGGGTTTTCACAGCATCTGGTGTTTACCGGCAATCCGGGAACGGGTAAAACGGTGGTCTCCCGCATCATTGCTGATATTTACTTCAGTCTCGGGATCACTTTGTCCAACCGCATTGTCGAGGTCGATCGCGCCGGGTTGGTTGCGGGGTATGTTGGCCAGTCAGCGATCAAAACCAGGGAGGTCCTGGAATCTGCCTTGGGTGGCATCCTGTTTATCGACGAAGCCTATGCGCTGGCTCAAGGTGATAACGAAAACGATTTCGGACGGGAAGTCATCGATACCCTGCTCAAAACCATGGAGGACTACCGGGATCAACTGGTGGTGATCGTGGCCGGTTACCCGGAACCCATGCGCAATTTCATCAACAGTAACCCGGGCTTGCGTTCACGCTTCAACCATTACATTGAGTTTGATGACTACCAGCCTGATGATCTACTCGCGATCTTTGAGTCTTTCTGCCGAGAATCGGAATACGTCCTGGACGATGCCGCCCGCTCTTATCTGCTGGAGACCTTGACGACACTGTTCAATACCGGCCAAACCGCCGACAACGGCCGCTTTGTGCGCAACGTCTTTCAGCGCTGCGTAGAGGTACAGGCCAACCGGATTTCGCACGCGGGGGAAAATGCCGGCAAGGATCTGAACACATTGACGACCTCCGATGTTTCGGAGGCGCTCAAAGAAGTCCTGATGGATATCCCTTCAAGTTCCACTTGAGAACTGATTTCACCACCTGTAAACTTGAATAACGGCAAGCCGACCGCCGACGCTTGCAACGAAGGTGGTTAATGCGTCACCTGAAACCGCGTTCCCCGAAAACTGAACACCGAACTCTTCGCCCGGATTTCTTCCAGGGTCACGTCGGGCGCGGCCAAACTGCCCTGGGTTAGAACCTGGCCGTTAACCAGCAGCAGCCGTTGCCCCGGGCTTTCCGAGTAAACGGAGCCGGTGATGGTCAGCGGCGGGATCTCGCGGCGGATGTCTTCGGACAGCTCGCCGAGCCGCGGGACGATGGCTGGGTCGGCTTGGGGGGCTGATGCCTTGACGACGGGTAGCGGCAACGGTTTTGGCTTCGGCGTTGCCGGGGCGGCGGGAGGCACGGCGGGCGGCGAAGATGCGACTGCAGGTAGCGCCGGAACTGCCGGTTGCAGTGCCGGTGCGGGTATGGGTGTTGGTGTTGGTGTTGGTGTTGGTGTTGGTACGGGCTTTGCCACGGCGGGTTCCAGCGCAGCCAGGCGCATGTCGCCGGTCGGCGTTTGCCAGATCCACAGGCCTGCTGCGATGCTGCCCAGCGTCAAGGTCGCTGCGACGGCCAGCCAGACGCGACTTCGCGCGCTGTGGGCGGCTTGGGAGGCCGGGGTCGTCACTTGGCGTGCGTGCAAGCCGGGCACGGCGCCGTGCTCGCGTTCGGCGTCGGCCCGTTTGAGGGCATCGAGAATGTAAGACATGGGCTTATCGCGGGTTGATTTGCAGGCGCGGCTCATCCACATTCGTGGCGCTGTCGATCTGCATGAAGGTCATGGGGCCGGGATACCCATCGGGTTTGAGCCCCTGGGCGCGCTGAAAGGCCCGCACCCGGGCCATCAGGTCCGCATCCAGGATTTGCGGGACCGTGGAAGCGACGGGTGCAGCGGCTCCGTCCAGCTGCGCCAGTTGACGGGCGAGCCGGTCGATAACCGGGCCGCTGCTGCCGTCGCGCGGGGCGGTGGTGTAACCCGGCGGCGGGCGCCAGTAGGTGGCGAAGTCGCCACGCCACAGCCGACCCAGCGAGAGCAGCCTGACGGTATGCAGGCTCGCGCCCACCCGCAGCGTGGCGGTCTGGTCGGTCAGGCCCATGAGCAGGGCATACACCGGTGGGCCGTTGCCCAGCTGCAGGGTCAGGATGCCAGGGCGGCCGAGCTGGCGCAGCAGCGGCACGGTGAGCTTGTCGGTGCGGTAACACTGCAGCTGCTGCGCGCCAGCGACCTGGCAGGGGTCGCCGTCGTTGGCGGGCAATTTCCAGGTGGGCGCCAGTTCGCGCCAAGCCACGTTGATGTCGCGCGGCAGTTGCGGCAGCAGGGCCTCGATCTCTTCGACCGGGTTCGGGACCAGCGGCTCAACCCGAATGGGCGACGACGCTCCAGCTTGCGGGACTGGCGGGGCTGACGCGGCGGCTTGAGGTGACGGCAGCGCCTTTTGCGGGCTGGGCCACAGCAGAAAACCGGTCAACGCGGCACCGGCCAGCAAGACGAGGCCGCCCAGCGCGTAGGCCATGGGCCATGGACCGGTGGTCGGCGCACGCGCAATCTCAGGCCCGAACACCTCGGCCGCCGCCTTGTCCACCACGGGTCGGTCCACGCGGTGCAGGCCATTCGCCCACGCCCCCAGCAGCGCGCGCCCGCACAGCAGGTTGATGCGGCGGGGCACCCCGCGCGTGAGGCGATGGATGCGCTGCAGCGACTGCCGGTCAAACGGCAGCGGGCCGGTGTGGCCGGCCACGGCCAGACGGTGCTGGATGTACTGCGTGCTCTCGGTAGCGGTTAGCGCGTCAAGGTGAAAACGTGCGATCACGCGCTGGGCCAGTTGCTCCAGCTCAGGGCGGGCCAGCATGGTGCGCAGTTCGGGCTGGCCGATCAGCACGATCTGCAGCAGCTTGCGCTCGTTGGTTTCCAGGTTCGTCAGCAGCCGCAGCTGCTCCAGCACGTCGGGTTCGAGGTTCTGTGCCTCGTCGATGATGAGTACGCTGCTTTGCCCGGCGGCGTGACTCTGTAGCAAAAAGGCATTGAGCGCGTCGATGTAGTTCTTGACCGTGGGCGGGTTCGAGGCGGCCGCCGCCGTGATGTGAAATTCTTCGCAGATGGACTGCAGCAATTCGATGACGCTGAGCTTGGGGTTGAAGATATAGGCCACATGGCAGCCGTCGGGAATCTGCTCCAGGAAGCAGCGGCAGATGGTGGTTTTGCCGGTGCCGATGTCGCCCGTGAGCAGCACAAAGCCGCCGCCCGTGCCGCCGGCCGCTTTGTGCGGGCCGGCCACGCCGTAAAGCAGGTGCGCCAGTGCCTCCCGGTGGCGCTCGCTCATGAAGAGGTAACGTGGGTCAGGCGCGATGGAAAACGGGTCTTGCGTCAGGCCGAAATGGTGCGAGTACATAAGCCGCAAGCATACCCGGCGCCGGACCGGGCAACTCGCCACATCAAGCGACCAGAAGTCGCCGCCAGCCGTCAGCGACTCCGTCCCGCCTTGTACTTGCCGCTGCCCGCGCCAATCATACCGTCCGCCTGCGCCAGCCGGGCCATGGCCGCGCCGGCATGAGCGTGGGTGATAGCCAGGCCCAGGGCGTCGGCGGCATCGGGTCCGGGCAGGCCGGGCAGTGCAAGCAGGCGGCGCACCATTTCCTGAATTTGTGTTTTCTCGGCGCGGCCGTAGCCCACCACCGCCTGCTTCATTTGCAGCGCGGTGTATTCGGCCACCGGCAAATCGCTGGAGACCAGCGCGGTGATGCAGGCACCGCGCGCCTGCCCCAGCAACAAAGTGGATTGCGGGTTGACGTTGACGAAGACGATTTCGACCGAGGCGCAATCGGGCTGGTAGCGGCTCACCACTTCGCGGATGCCGTCAAACAGTACCTTGAGCCGCGCCGGCAATTGCCCGGTTTCAATATGGGTGGTGCTGATGGTGCCGCTGGCCACATAGGTGAGCGCCTGGCCGTCGACATCGATCACGCCAAAGCCGGTGGTGCGCAGGCCGGGGTCAATGCCGAGGATTCGCATGCGGGTCAGGGCAGTTCGGCGTCCGCCAGCCGGTTGACGATCAGATTGGCGCGCCCCGCGATGTAGCTGGAGTTGGGCAGTTTTTCAAAATATTTGGGGCGCGGCAACATCACGGCCAGCCGGGCCGCTTCATAGACGCTCAGTTTGGAGGCAGGTTTGCCAAAGTAGTGCTGCGCGGCGGCTTCGGCACCAAAAACGCCTTCGCCCCACTCGACACTGTTGAGGTAAATCTCCAGGATGCGCTGCTTGCTCAACAAGGCCTCCAGCAGCATCGTCAGCACAAACTCCTGGCCCTTGCGCAGCAGGGTGCGCTCGCCGGACAGAAACAGGTTTTTTGCCAGTTGCTGGGTGATGGTGGAGCCGCCCACGACCTTGGGCACGCGGGCCACTGGTTTGCCTTTGGCCGGAGCCGCGCCTGGTTTTTTGACGGCCTGCGTTTTAGCGGCCTGGGCTTCGGCCTTGGCATTCTTTTGCCAGGCTTGTTCCAGCGCGTCCCAGTCCACGCCGTCGTGGTTGCTGAAGCCGTCGTCTTCGCTGGCGATGACGGCCCGCTTGAGGTTGTCGGAAATCTGCGGGTAGGCCACCCACTGCTGGCGCCAGCGCAGCGAGTTTTTCTCAAGCAGCAAGCGCCATGCTTCCGAGCGCTCGAAAGCGGTGGATTGCGGGGCCAGCACCGCCATGGCGGCAATGCGAGCCACAAAGAAAAGTTGCAGCGCCAGCACGGCGGCAAGCAGTAACCCTAACCAGCGCATGAGCGGCTTCACGTTTTAGCCCATAACAGCCCGCAACTCGGCCAATACCGGTTGCGAGGGCGGCAGCACGCCGCGCCAGATCAAAAAAGCCTCGGCCGCCTGCTCCACCAGCATGCCCAGGCCGTCACGCGCCACGGCGCCGTGCTCGCGGGCCCAGCTCAGGAAGCCCTGCGCGGCGGGCCCGTACATCATGTCGTAGGCCAGTGCGCCCGGTTTAAGGGTGCTGGCCGCCACCGGCACGCCAGCACCGCTCAGACTGCTCGCCGTGGCGTTGATGACTACATCAAAATTACCCGTCAGCCCCCGTAGATCCTGCGCAAGCAGCTCTGTTTTTTGTAGCAAAGCCAGCGCCGCATGGCGTTCCACCAGATCGGTCGCTTTGCTGAGCGTTCGGTTGGCCACGGTGATGCTGGCAGGCCGCGCCAGGATCAGCGGGCCCAGCACGCCGGCGGCCGCGCCCCCGGCACCCATCAGCAGCAGGTGGCGGCCGCTCAAAGCAAGACCGGCATTGCGCTGGATGTCGTTGACCAGTCCGGCGCCGTCGGTGTTGTCGGCCAGGATGTCGCCATCCCTGAAGGTCAGCAGGTTGGACGCCAGGGCCAGCGTGGCGCGTTCACTGGTGTGGCTGGCCAGCGCTGCGGCTTCAAACTTGAACGGCACGGTGATGTTGCAGCCACGGCCGCCTTCCGCCATGAAGGCGCTCACCGCAGTGGCAAAGCCGTCCAGCGCAATCAGCCGTTTGCCATACTGCAGCGTCTGGCCCGTCAGCTCGGCAAAACGCGCATGAATCCACGGCGATTTGCTGTGCTCCACCGGGTTGCCCATGACGCAATAGAGATCCATCGACATAGTCGTCCTTAAAGGGCGTTCACTTTGAGTTGAGCCGGGTTTCCAGCGTTTCGTCGCGGGTGAACTTGAAACGAGACGGCACGCTGATCACGTCAGCCGTGCGGCGCATGGCGGCGTTGAAGCGGCCAAACGGTGCGGCAGTCTGGACGATCGCCTCGGCGCGCCGATCCAGTGTGGGGTTGCCGGAACTTTCCACGATCGTCGTTTTAAGAAGCAGCCCGTTGGCATTGACGTCGACCAGCATGGTCAGTTCGCCATATAGTTTCTTGCCGCCGGCCATAGGAAAGTTTTCGGTACCCTTGTCTTCGATGGCGCGGCGCAGATGGTCGTAATACACCGCGTACACCTCTTCCCGGGTGGCCGGGCTGATGTAACGCTTCTTGGGCCGGGCATTTTCCTGGTTGATGCGCCGCTCAATCTCGGCCAGCAGCTTGATCAGCTGGCGGCGTTTCTCTTCGCGCTCGGCCTGTTCGGTAGACGCGATAGGCTGCCTGGGGTCGGGTGGGGGCAGGGCGGCCAGTTGTTTTTTGACCTGGGCCAGCATCAGGTTTTGTTGCTCCTGCAGGTTTTGCAGCTTGCGCTGCGCCTCTTGCTCGGCGTCGTCACCCGTTTCAGACAGCAGGGCCGGCGGCAAGGGGCTGGTGGCGCGGCCTTTGTCGGCATCGCCACCGCCCGCCATGGACGCCTGGGCAATGGCGCGGGCCTTGTCCGGGCGCTCGGTGGTGCGCGCATTGACCAGGATGACTTCCAGTGGCGTGTCTTCAAACACGCGGTTGAACGCCTCGGGATCGACAAAGCGCACCGTCAACAGAACGGCATGCACGGCGATCGAGGCGCCGAGCGCAAGCTGGAGAATGCTGAAAGACCGCAGGTTCACGGGGCAGGATTATCGCTGGCGGGGGCGACGGTTTCCGGGGCGCCCTCGCTCATGTCCACGGCAATTGCAATGGGGCCCGCGCCGGCGTCTTCTTCGTCGTCGCCGGCCTCGTCTTCGGGCGCATTGGCAGTTTCGGTGACGGCGTCAAGGCGCTCCACCACGGTGCCGTGGATGTCGAGCGTCACCTCGTCGATGTCGCCCAGCTTGATCAGTACCCGGGCACCACGTGGCAAACCGCTGGCGCCCATGACCGGCAGCACCAGCGGCAGGTCGTCGGCCCGCACCATGTTTTCCTTGAACACGGTGGCGGTGATTTCAGTCACGCCGTTTTGCTGCACGTACTTGAGCGTCCAGAAGCGCTCAATGGCGCGCTGGTAGTCGTTGTAGGCAAAGTAGGCCGAGTCAAAACTGGAAATGATGGAGAACAAGTCCGCGTCTTTGGGCTTGAATGGCGCCACCAGGGGCGCCGTTTTGCCATGGCGGACGCAGGCAATGATTTGCCACTGGTTGACCAGATCGGTGTAGCGCCGTAGCGGCGAGCTGCTCCAGGCATAACTTTTGACCCCCAGACCGGCATGCGGCAGGGCACGGGTGCCCATGCGCACCTTGACGCCGGGTAGCATCGAGGCCTGGCTGCGGTAAATGCCGGGCACACCGAGCTCGGCCATCCAGCTGCCCCAGGTGCTGTTGGCCAGAATCATGGCCTCCGAGACAATCAGGTCCAGCGGCGCGCCGCGCTGGCGAATGCTGATCTGCGCTTGCTCATTGCCTTGCGGTTCGCGCCCCTCATTGCCGACCAGCCGGAAGTTGTAATCCGGCCGGTTGAAGGTCTCCGGCTTGCCGCGCACCACTTCACGTTTGGCCTTCAGGTCTTTCGCCAGGCGATATAAAAATGATAGCTGCTCGCGCTTATGCAGCAAGGGCTGCGGGTCGATTTGATGTAAAAATTCGGGATTTTCCAGCCAGTCGGTGGTGACGATGGCGTCCAGCTGGTCGTGCCGCAGGTTGGCGCCGATGTGCACCCGCTCCAGCTTGGTTTCGCTGGATTTGATCTCCAGCGTGGCTTCATCCAGCGTGACGTACAAGGACACGGCCGGGCAGTCGCGCCCTTCCTGCAGCGTGTAGGTTTGCACCACGTCGTCGGGCAGCATGGTGATCTTGTAGCCCGGCATGTAGACGGTGGACAGGCGGTTGCGGCCCAGCTGGTCAATCGGGCTGCCGGGCAGAACAGCCAGGCCGGGCGCCGCAATGTGAATGCCCACGACCACGGTGCCGCTGCCCAGGCCTTGCACCGAGAGCGCGTCGTCAATTTCGGTGGTGGCCGAGTCGTCGATGGAGAAGGCCCGCGCCGTGGACAAGGGCAGTTCGTCGCGGATGGCTGGCGCCTCCAGCTTGGGGAAGCCGGTGCCCTTGGGAAAGTTCTCCAGCAAGAAACGGCGCCAGTGGAACTGGTAGGGCGAATCAATGGCCCCCGCCTTGATCAGCAGTTCCAGCGGTCCCAGATGCGTGGCGCGTGAGGCCTCGACCACAGCCTTGTATTCAGGCGCATTTTTGTCGGGCTTGAACAGAATCTTGTAAAGCTGATCGCGGATCGGCGCCGGGCACTCGCCCTGGCTCAGGTCTTTGACCCACTGCTCAGTTTGCAGCGCGATCTGTTTCTTTTTCTCGATCGCGGCCAAGGCCAGCGCGATGATGTCGGCCGGGGCCTTGCGAAAGCGCCCCTTGCCGGCACGGCGAAAGTAATGCGGCGATTCAAACAGGCGCACCAACATGCCGGCTTGCTGTTCCAGCGTGGCGTTGGCACTGAAGTATTCGCGTGCCAGATCGGCAAAACCGAACTCTTCATCGGGCGAAAACTCCCAAGCCAACTCCAGCTCGATGCTCTGGCTGACGGTCTGCGCCGAGGCCAGCAACTGCGCCGGCGCCGGTTTTTCGAACTTCAGCAGGATGTTGGCGGCCTTGACCTTGACCCGCTTGCCGCTGTCCAATTCCACCTGCGCAGACGATTCCGCCTCCGACAGCACCCGACCGGCCATGAATTTTCCGGCTTCTTCAAACAATAAAAACATGGGGGGGATTGTCCCAGCAAAAAGGGGAGGACTCGGCGGTGCCGTCCGAGGGGCTCAGTTCAGGCCCAAAAACGCCAGCACCGCAGGCAGTTGCGCGTCAAAGTCGCTGATGGCGTGGTCGCCGCCTTCGAGCAGCCGGATGTGGGCGCCGACATAGCGGGCCTGCATTTCGCGCCAGTCCAGCACTTCGTCGCCCTTGGCGATGAGGGCGAAGTAGTTGCCGGGGTGCTGCAGGCCCTGACATTGCAGTTCCCGCAACTCGTCGACAAATTCCGGTTTGAAGAAAAAACGCTCCTGCGGGTCGTGCCAGCTGGTTTGCTCGCCGATGTATTTCTCCAGGTCACGCGCCGGGTTGACGGCCGGGTTGAGCAGCACTGCCTTGCAGCCCATGCTTTCAGCCACGTCGGTGGCATAAAAGCCGCCCAGCGAGGAGCCGATCACGGCCATGGATGCGCATGGCCAGTCCGCGATGCCTTCCATTACCAGCACCATCGCCTCGCGCGGCGACGGCGGCAATTGCGGGCACCACCAGTGCACCTGCGGGTGCTGCGCCGCCATGTGCCGGGCCATGGTGCGGGCCTTCAGGGATTGCGGTGATGAGCGAAAGCCGTGCAGGTAGAGCAGGTGGGTGAGGGGCTGGTGGGGCTGAGTGGTGGGCATGGACAGGATGATAGGGGTGAAAAAAAGCCCCGCCGGGGCGGGGCTTTTTGATCACAAGCTGAGTAAAGGATCAGGGTAATGTCTGGGTTGAATAGAAGTGTACAAATTCTCTGCCAGCAACGTCTCTGGCCCAAAGGTGTACGCCAGTCATCCATGCATAGGTCTGGTAGCCAATAGATGGGCTTGTCAGACAATGTACTTCGCCATTGCCATTGGCGCATGGAATGCTGCTTGTGCGGGTTGTAGAGCCTACACCAAGACCGTCATTGAAGCTGGTTTTGTCATAGTTGGGCGCCACATTAGGACTCGTCAAAACAAAACCGTTAGGGTTCGCGAGAGTAATGGCACTGGCTAGAGTTTTGCGAGTATTGCCAAACAGCTTGATTTGCGTTGGTGGCAGTGCTCCGGTTGGAACCTCCCACGTTGGGGTGACATAGGCTCCTGTTGGCAGTGCGGTATGGCTGTTGTTGTTCGGCGCAGTTGCCGTGTTGACAGTCGGGCTGACTTGGAGCGCCGGGATTGACGCAGCAGCCAAGTTGGCCAATTTCTGTGTGCGAAGCTCGGCAATGGTCAAAGCCCGTGTGCGTGTTTTGTAGTGCTGAACACCTAGTTGTGTCCCACTGCCGACATTACCCGCGTAGTAGGTGAATGTCCAGACGCTCTGGTTGGCAAACGAGCTGATTTCAGTGTCTGTCGAATCGGTCGCACTAAAAACCAGACCTGATTCGCGAGTACTTGGGTGTGCGGGCGTTGGCAACAGCGTAGTGTTTGCATATTCGCTGCGAATGCGAACAAAAGTGGTGCCACTCGGAGTGCCGTTCTGGTTGGGCAGAACCATCCCATCAGACCCGGGAAGCAATGTCAAGGTATTGCCCTTGGGGGGTGTGACTGTGACGTAGGTGATGCCACTGATCAGCGGCACATTGAAGTTGTAGCCCGTGCTGTAGTAGGTGGATGCGGCCTGGTTGACGAAATCACGCAACTGATGGTAAGCCGTTACGCCACCAGGGTAGTTGAATTGATTGCCAATTTGTTTGAGCTTTCCATCGGTGGTGTCCAGGCGTACCGCGAATGTGTCGAAGGTTTCATTGCCTGCAGTGTCTTTGGACTTGTAGCCAATGACGATATCGCTGTTGCCACGGGTGAACTCGTAGGTGCCCTGACTGAAGACGGTACCGGTCCCGCCATCGACGAAGATGCCGTTAAAGGCTTTGCCCAGACCAACAACCTTCCCATTGCTTTTGAACAGGGCAGGGTTGTTGCTGAAAAACGCATTTTTGCATTCTGCGGCCTGAATATCCGCCGCCGTCGTTCCACCGGAGGTGATGCGTGCGGACAGAGGCAGGGCGAAGCACGTATTCAACTGCGCCAAGTGTGCCGCAATCAGCGCGGATGTGCCTAAAGGAATCAAGCTTGACGGCGTGATTGCAGGAATGGCGGGAACACTGGCCACGGCGGTTTGCCCCGTACCGCTCGTGAACTGAATAGCCGTGGGGGGCGCTTCTTCTGCCAATTGCTGCTTGATACCAATCTCAACATTGCTGGCGGTACTGCTCGCCGGCGTGATGGTCACCTTGAGCGAATCCAGCAGGCGGTCGTAGCCAGTGCCATTGGTTGCAAACGTGCCGTTTAGCGGGTCGGTGGCGGTGGTGCCGGTGGCGGCCAAAATCGGAGCCAGGATGGTTTGAACGTCCTGCACCGTGGCGGCAACCGTGGTGGCGTTAATGATGGAAGTCCCCGCGGCCAGTTCAGCCGCCAGTTTGGTGGGGTCACCCGAGCTGCTCAGGCGCGATGCGATCAAATTGGTCACGGGCGTGATGTTGACCGTCGCTGTGGCAGTTGAAGAAGCCGGCATTACGCTGATCAGTGACTCAACGGCGCCATCAGCTGTGGTACGTGATGCCGTCAGCACCAGTGGTGCGACAGCACCAGATAACAAGGTGATGCTGTAAGTGCCATCGGCACCAATTACTGCGCTGGTGCCTACAACGACACCTTTACTGTCGGTGACAGTGATGATGGCATCGGTAAACGCTGCGCCGGTGGCGGCAACGCCTGTGAGGGTAGTTGGCGTCGTGCTGCCACCCGTAGTTGTACTGCTGTCCCCGCAGCCATAAATCGTCAGCAGGCCTGCGCTGGCGATGCCAAGCGAAAGTCGTTTTAGTGTGATTTTCATGAGAACTCCTGAGTTGTTTGAGACGCAGGTGGCTTAGAGGCATGGTTCTGTACTTCTTGACCTGCACATGGATGCTATCGGGCGGATGAAACAGCGCCATCCCATATCTATGGGATGACCCGGCATAGCCAGTGCAGGCGCCTGCGGCTATGCTCGCCACAGATTAAAAACAGCAGGGCGAAGCAAGTGTGGCGTGTACTGGTAGTTGAGGACGATCCGCAGATGCGGGAATTTTTCGCGGCAAGCGTGTCGCGCTGCGCCGAGTTGCAGCTGGCCGCGAGCGTGGGCACGGTGGTCGAGGCGAAGGCATGGCTGGATAACAATGCGAGTACGGTCGATGTGCTGCTGACCGATCTGGGTCTGCCCGATGGCAGCGGGCTGGATGTCATCCGCCATGCCACACGGTTGAACCCTGCGTGCGAGCCGCTGGTGATCTCGATGTTTGGCGATGAAGACAATGTGTTGGCCAGCATTGAGGCCGGTGCTTTGGGCTATATCCACAAGGATTCGACCCCTGACGACATTGCCCAGACGATTCTTGACATGCGGGCGGGGGCTTCGTCCATTTCTCCCATGATCGCCCGCCGGGTGCTGTCCAAGTACCGGGCCGATCAGATTAATAGGGCTGCAGCCACTGTCGAACAAACGTCAATAGCTATCAAAAATGAAGCGGATGGGGTTTTTCAAGCGGTGGCGCAGCGCGGTTTGTTGTCGCCTCGCGAGCAGGAAGTTCTGGCCCTGATCGCCCGCGGCTTTTCCTACACGGAAATCGCGCGCCTGCAGAGTCTGAGCGTGCATACCGTGCAGACGCATATCAAGAACCTCTACGCAAAACTGTCCGTGCACTCCAAAAGCGAGGCGGTGTTCGAGGCCACGCGCATGGGTTTGCTGCCGCGGCATGACTGAGACGGGCGGCAAAACCGGTGGCAAAAGCGCCGGATAGGGCCGCGCTAAGATGCGCTCAATGATGAAGTTGTGGTGTGGTCTGCAGTGTGTGGTGTTGTCCGTGTTCGGGCTGCTACTCGCGTGCCTGACCTTGCAGGCACAGGCCCTGCCGCTGGAACTGCACGAGGCGCAGGCCGCTGTGACGGTTCAGGGCCAGACGACGCGCGAGACGGTCAGCCTGCCCTACCATTGGGATCGCCATCACACGGGCTTGGCCGGTGAGGCGACTTTTGAGGTGCTGTTTGAGCTGCAAGACGTACCAACGGTGCCCTTCGGCTTGTACCTGCCCCGGCTGGGCAATGCTTATGAAATCTGGCTCAACGGCACCCTGTTGCAGCACAACGGCGACTTGCAACACGGCAACGGCCCGGATTTCGCGAAGGCGCCGCGCTATATCCTGATTTCGCCGGGCCTGCTGCGAACCAACAACCTGTTTCGCGTGCATATCCGCGCCGATGTGGGGCGCCGCGGCGGTTTGGCGCCTTTGACCTTGGGGCCGGACGAGGAGGTATATCCGCTCTATCTGCACGACTACTACTGGCGCAGCACCGGCTCGTTCATCGTGGTCATCCTGAGCCTGCTGATCGGTGTGGTGGCCATCGCCTTGTGGGCGACCCAGGTCGATGTAGCTGCGCCCGCACGACTCAGGCGCGACCCCCTGTACCTGTTTGCGGCGCTGGCCGAACTGTGCTGGACGGTCAGCGTCAGCGACGCCATCATCGAGTACCCACCCTTCCCCTGGCCGTGGTGGGGCATGGTTGCGCTGGTGGCGGCGATGGTATGGGTCGGTAGCATGACCCTGTTTTGCGTCGAGGTGGCCGGCTGGAGCCGGCTGCGCCCAGTCATCTGGCTGCGCCGCTGGCTGGCGCTGTTGCTGCTGGCGAGTGTTGCCACTGGCACGGGCGCGCTGGTGTACGGTTATCCGGTCGCGATGACGCTTTTGTACGCGGTCTCGGGGCTCACTTCCCTGATCTTTGTCTCTTTGTTCATCTGGAAGGCGGCGCGCGGTGCGTCGTTGCCGCACAAAATGGTGGCGGTTGCGGTGCTGTTGAATACGCTGGTGGGGATGCGCGATCTGTATGTGTTCCGGTTCAGTCAGGCGTATGGAGGTAACACCTTCATTCGCTACAGCTCGGTGCTGTTCGGACTGACGCTGCTCTACATCGTGATCATGCGCTTTCACATGGCCAGCGGCCAGGCACGCGACCTCATGGCCAATATGGCGGCGCGCGTGGCGCAGAAGGAGCAAAAACTTGAGCAGAGCTACCAGCGTGTCGAGCAACTGGCTCGTGAACAGGAACGAACGGCCGAGCGCACCCGCATCTTGCGCGATATGCACGATGGCGTGGGCTCGCATATCAGCACCGCCATCCGGCAGCTGGAATCCGGACGGGCGACTCACAGCGAGGTGCTACACACCCTGCGCGATGCGCTGGACCAGCTCAAGCTGTCGATTGATGCCATGAACCTGCCGCCGGGCGACATCACCGCCTTGCTGGCCAACCTGCGTTACCGGCTGGAGCCGCGCTTTAAAGCCTCGGACATTGAGCTGCAGTGGGATGTGGACCTGCTCCCGTCGCTGGCCCGGCTGGATGACAAGGCCATGCGACAGCTGCAGTTCATGGTCTTTGAGGCGCTGTCCAATGTGCTGCAGCATGCGCACGCTACTCAGCTGCGCATCGAGTTGCGCAGCACACCGCAGGGCGGCGCGCAGCTGCGGGTGATTGACAACGGCTGCGGTTTTGAGCCGGACCGCGTGGCGCGTCGGGGCTTAAGCTCGCTGCGTGAGAGGGCTGTGGCCATCGACGCGGGTCTGGTCATCGCTAGCAAGCCTGGCAACACCGTGGTGGAAGTCGTGCTGAATTGAACAGTGGCGGGATAATCCGGGCATGGCGCAACAATTTGGAAAAACTAAACCGTGGCAGCGCATCGCGCCCTGGTTCCGCGGCTTTGACGGCCCGCTGGCGTTTGCCGTGTTCATGCTCGCATGCGCCGGCTTGCTGACCATGTATTCATCGGGCTACGATCAAGGTACCCGGTTTGAGGACCATGGCCGCAATATGCTGTTGGCCGGGTTCATCATGTTTCTGGTGGCTCAGATACCGCCGCAGCGGCTGATGTCGCTGGCGGTTCCGTTGTACGCGCTGGGCGTCACCCTGCTGATTGCGGTGGCCGCCTTTGGCGTCACCAAAAAGGGGGCACAGCGCTGGCTTAATGTGGGCATCACCATCCAGCCCAGTGAAATTCTCAAGATCGCCATGCCGCTGATGCTGGCCTGGTGGTTCCAGAAGCGCGAAGGCCAGTTGCGCCCGCTGGACTTCGCCGTGGCCGGGGTGCTGCTGGCGGTGCCGATTGGCTTGATCGTGAAGCAACCCGACTTGGGGACCGCGATATTGGTGCTGTCGGCGGGCATGTCGGTCATTTTCTTTGCCGGGCTGTCATGGAAGTGGCTTCTGCCGCCCGTGCTGCTGGGTTTGGTCGGTGTGGCACTGGTGGTGGGTTTTGAGCCGCAGCTGTGTGCCGACGGGGTGCGCTGGCCGGTGTTGCACGACTACCAGCAGCAACGCATCTGCACCCTGCTGGACCCGACGCGCGACCCGCTGGGTAAGGGTTTTCACATCATTCAGGGCATGATTGCCATTGGCTCGGGCGGCTTCTGGGGCAAGGGCTTCATGCAGGGCACCCAGACCCATCTGGAGTTCATCCCCGAGCGCACCACTGACTTCGTTTTTGCCGCTTTTTCCGAAGAGTTCGGCCTGTTCGGCAATCTGCTGCTGATTGCCGGCTTTGTGTTCCTGGTATTGCGCGGCATGGCCATTGCCCTGGAGGCGCCCACGCTGTTCTCAAGGCTGCTGGCGGGCAGCATCACCCTGATTTTTTTCACCTACGCGTTTGTCAACATGGGCATGGTCAGCGGCATTTTGCCGGTGGTCGGCGTGCCCTTGCCCTTCATCAGCTATGGCGGTACGGCCATGGTGACGCTGGGCATGGGTCTGGGGATATTGATGTCGATCGCCAAGTCGAAACGGCTGGTGCAGTCCTAACCCCTAAAATCAAACCATGATCTCCCGCGAACCCACCCTAGAACGTTTGGCCATTGCCAAGTCCCTGCTGCTAACGCCGTTTGGCCTGGATGAATCCCACCTGACGCGCGCCCTGAATGAAATCAAGGCTCATCGCGTGGATGAGGCCGACCTGTATTTTCAGTACACCCGCAGCGAGGGCTGGAGTCTGGAAGAAGGCATCGTCAAAACCGGGTCCTTCAGCATCGACCAGGGTGTCGGTGTGCGCGCGGTCAGCGGGGAAAAAACCGCGTTTGCCTACTCGGACGATATTTCAGAAGCTTCGCTGTTGGATGCGGCCCGCACGGTACGGTCAATTTCGGCGGTAGCCCAGACCGGCCGTGCGAAGACGGCTACTAAAAAGATAGCATCGGCGCGCTCTTTGTACCAAGGGTTGGACCCGATCGCCACGCTGGACAGCACGGCCAAGGTCAAGTTGCTGGAGAAGGTGGAGCAACTGGCCCGGGCCAAAGACCCGCGTGTGGCGCAGGTCATGGCCGGGCTGGCCAGTGAATACGATGTGGTGATGGTGGCGCGCGCCGATGGCACGCTGGCGGCCGATGTGCGCCCGCTGGTGCGCCTCTCCGTGACCGTGATCGCTGAACAAAAAGGCCGGCGCGAAGTGGGCTCGGCCGGTGGCGGTGGCCGTTTCGGCCTGGCTTATTTTGATGACGCCATCATTAACCAGTATGTCGACGAGGCGGTCAAGGCCGCTCTCACCAATCTGGAGGCGCGGCCGGCGCCAGCCGGTGAAATGACGGTGGTACTCGGCCCGGGCTGGCCCGGTATTTTGTTGCACGAGGCTATCGGCCACGGGCTGGAAGGCGACTTCAACCGCAAGGGTTCCAGCGCTTTTTCCGGTCGGGTCGGCCAGCGCGTGGCGGCCAAAGGCGTGACGGTGCTGGATGACGGTACCCTGGCCGACCGCCGTGGTTCGCTCAATGTGGACGACGAAGGCAACACCAGCCAGCGCAATGTGCTGATTGAAGACGGCATCCTGAAGGGCTACATCCAGGACGCCATGAATGCACGCCTGATGGGCGTCAAACCCACGGGCAACGGCCGGCGCGAGAGCTACGCTCACGTTCCCATCCCGCGCATGACCAATACCTACATGTTGGCGGGCGACAAGTCGCCCGAAGAAATCGTGGCCAGCATCAAAAAGGGCCTGTACGCCACCAACTTCGGTGGCGGGCAGGTGGACATCACCTCGGGCAAGTTTGTGTTCTCCGCCAGCGAAGCGTATTGGGTGGAAAACGGCAAGATTTTGTACCCGGTCAAGGGCGCCACCATTGTCGGCAACGGCCCGGATGCACTGACCCGCGTCAGCATGATCGGCAATGACATGAAGCTCGACAGCGGCGTCGGTACCTGCGGCAAGGAAGGCCAGAGTGTGCCGGTCGGCGTCGGGCAACCGACCCTGCGCATTGACGGCCTGACGGTGGGCGGTACGGCCTGAGTCCGGGATCACCGCGGTGGTCTGTGCTACAGTCAACTTTATGAATTCGGCCCGTTTTTACTTTAGCTACTTTTGGTTCTCAAGCGCCTGCGGCGGTAGAGAGTTCTGAACGTACCCAAAGAAAACGTCCTGATCTTCCAAAAACCGCCGGCACCCCCGGCGGTTTTTTTATGCTTTCTTGACTTTACTACTCTGACTTAGGAGCCTCACCATGAATGCCAAAACCACTGTTGCCAGCACCGATGCCTGGCATGCGAACCCCGTCGCCCCCCGCGCCGACCGCACCAGCCAGACCGACGACGAACGCATCAAGGACATCACTGTGTTGCCACCTCCCGAGCATTTAATCCGTTTCTTTCCGATTCGCGGCACCGCCATCGAGTCGCTGATCAGCGCCACTCGCCGCCACATTCGCGCCATCATGGCGGGCAAGGAGGATCGGCTGCTGGTCGTGATTGGCCCTTGCTCCATCCACGACCCGGCCGCCGCGCTCGACTATGCGCGCCGACTCAAGGTGCAGCGCGAGAAGTACGCCGACACGCTGGAAATCGTGATGCGCGTGTATTTCGAGAAACCGCGCACCACGGTCGGCTGGAAAGGTCTGATCAACGACCCCTACCTGGATGAAACCTTCCGCATTGACGAAGGCCTGCGCATTGCGCGCCAGTTGCTGATCGAAATCAACCGCCTGGGCTTGCCGGCGGGCAGCGAATTTCTGGATGTGATTTCGCCCCAGTACCTGGGCGATTTGATCTCGTGGGGCGCCATTGGTGCGCGCACCACCGAGAGCCAGGTCCACCGCGAACTGGCGTCCGGCCTGTCGGCCCCGATTGGCTTCAAGAATGGCACCGACGGCAATATCAAAATCGCCACCGACGCCATTCAGGCCGCCGCTGGTGGGCACCACTTTTTGTCAGTCCACAAAAATGGCCAGGTGGCGATTGTTCAAACCAACGGCAACCCTGACTGCCACGTTATCCTGCGCGGTGGCAAGGCCCCGAACTATGACGCCGTCAGCGTGGCAGCTGCCTGTAAAGACCTGGAGAAAGCCAAGCTGCCCGCCACCCTGATGGTGGACTGCAGCCACGCCAACAGCAGCAAGCAGTTTGAGAAACAGCTGGACGTGGCGCGCGACATTGCGGCGCAAATTGCCGGTGGGTCCAACAGCGTGTTCGGCGTGATGGTGGAAAGCCACCTGCATGCGGGGGCCCAGAAGTTCACCCCGGGTAAAGACGACGCGGCCAAGCTGGAATACGGCAAGAGCATCACCGACGCCTGCCTGGGTTGGGATGACTCGTGCCAGTCGCTCGAGGTGTTGTCGCAGGCGGTGAAGGCGCGCCGGGCGCGTTAACTTGCAGGGGTTAGAGGTATTTTGGCCTCTAGCCCCCGTCGCTACTGCGTAAGCAGCTATTTATTTTGTAGCGCCTGCAGCAGTTTGAGGTGAATGCCACCAAAGCCGCCATTGCTCATGCACAGGATGTGGTCACCGGGGCGTGCCTGGGCCACTACCTGTGCCACCAATTCATCGATGCTGTCCGCCACTTGCGCCCGGTCGCCCATCGGGGTCAGCGCTTCACGGGCGTCCCAACCCAAGCCACCGCCGTGACAAAACGCCAGATCGGTGTCTTCCAGGCTCCAGGGCAACTGGGCTTTCATGGTGCCCAGCTTCATGGTGTTGCTGCGGGGTTCAAACGCCGCCAGAATGCGCTCGTTGGGTCCGATTCGGCGCTTTAACCCATCCACGGTGGTCCGGATGGCGGTGGGGTGGTGGGCAAAGTCATCGTAAACGGTGATGCTACCGCCCGCTCCTTTCACGGTACCGCGCACTTCCATGCGGCGCTTCACGTTTTCAAAGCTCCCCAAAGCGCTGGCGGCGACCTCGGGCGACACGCCCACATGCTGGGCCGCTGCAATGGCCGCCAAGGCGTTCAACTGGTTATGCACGCCGTTCAGGGCCCACTTCACGTGACCCACAGTCTTTCCTTGGTACAGCACGTCAAACTCATGTGGCTCACCTGCGGCCGTGAAGTCGCTCACCGCCGCGCCAAAGCTGCGCACCTCGCTCCAGCAGCCCATGTGGAGCACCCGTGCCAGGCTTTCCTCCAGACCGTTGACCACCACGCGACCCGAGCCATGCGGGCCGGTGCCCGGCACGGTTCGCACCAGGTGGTGAAACTGGCGCTCGATCGCCGCCAGATCATCAAAGATGTCGGCGTGATCAAACTCCAGGTTGTTGAGCACGGCTGTGCGCGGGCGATAGTGCACAAACTTGCTGCGCTTGTCGAAAAAAGCGGTGTCGTATTCGTCGGCTTCGATCACGAAACAAGCCCCCACGCTTGCCACTGCGTGTGCTGCGCTGCCCCCCGAGGGGGCTGAACTTGCTTGGGGCGGCCCTGCGCTGCGTTCGGCCTTGCCTGCGCCCAATCGGGCAGAAACAGCAAAGTTCATGGGCACGCCACCCACCAGAAAACCGGGTTGCAGACCGGCATATTCCAGTATCCAGGCGATCATGGCGGTGGTGGTGGTTTTGCCGTGAGTGCCGGCGACGGCAATGACGTGCCGGCCTTGCAGCACATGCTCGGCCAGCCATTGCGGGCCGCTGGTGTAGGGCAGTCCGGCATCCAGAATGGCTTCCATCAAGGGGAATTTCGGCGTGCCATCGCCTAGATGGGCGCGGCTGACCACATTGCCCACCACAAACAGGTCCGGCTTGAGGGTCAACTGGTCGGCGCCAAAGCCTTCCATCAGTTCAATGCCAAGGGCCCGCAACTGGTCGCTCATGGGCGGGTAGACGCCGGTATCGCAACCCGTGACCTGGTGGCCCGCTTCCCGCGCCAGCGCGGCCAGGCCGCCCATAAAAGTCCCGCAAATACCAAGAATATGAATGTGCATGATCCGGATTTTAGGCCGGCGCAACAAGGTGGAAATGGGGGGCAAAATAGAGGTTCATGGATACCCTGAAATCAGAAATATCAGCAGTCGCTGCCCGCCTGGTGGTGGAGGAAGGGCTCGAATATGGCCCGGCCAAGCGCCGCGCCGTCAAGCAACTGGGTTTGCCGGGGCGTAGCGCGCTGCCTGGCAATGACGAGATCGAGGATGCCGTGGTGGAATACATCGCGCTGTTCTGCAGTGAGACGCAACCGGGCGAGTTGCTGGCGTTGCGCCGCCTGGCCCTGGTCTGGATGGAGCGCATGGCCGCATTTCGGCCCCACTTGGGGGGCGCCGTGTGGCATGGCACCGCGACACGACTGTCTGATATCTACATTCAGTTGTTTTGCGATGACAGCAAATCGGCAGAAATATCGTTGATTGACCATCAAGTGGACTATGTGCCACGCACGGTTACCGGGTTTCATGGTGAATCGGTCGAGGCCTTGAGCGTGCATGCCTTTTGCCCGGATTTGAATGAAGAGGTGGGTGTTCATTTGCTGATTCACGACCACGATGACGTGCGTGGCGCTCTGCGACCTGACGCCAAAGGGCGCACGCCCCGCGGGGATATGGTGGCGGTTCGGCGTTTGTTGCATGATCAGCAGCATGACTGAATCCACGCATTCTTTTGATCCTGCAAAAAATCCTTCGAGGGACCGTCGGCGCTGGCTTGTGGGTGCCGTCGCTGGTGCCGCGGCGCTGGGGGGTATTGGCTTGGCCTGGCAGACTTACCAGCCGCAAACGATGTCGCCGACCGCCGAATCCGCGCTTTGGCAGCTGGAGTTTGCGACCCCCGATGGCAGCCTGCTGCGCATGGCCGCGCTGCGTGGCAAACCTGTCCTGTTGAACTTCTGGGCCACTTGGTGCCCGCCCTGCGTGGAAGAACTTCCTCTATTGAGCCGCTTTTATCAGGAAAATTCAGCCAATGGCTGGCAAGTTATTGGCTTGGCGGTTGATCAGCTGGAGCCGGTCAAGCGCTTTCTCGCACGTTCCCCAGTGACTTTTCCGGTGGCAATGGCCGGCTTGCCTGGGATGGAAATTAGCCAGGCGCTCGGGAATTTGAGCGGCGGTTTGCCGTTCACGGTGGTACTGGGATCCGATGGGCTGGTGGCGCATCGTAAAATGGGCAAAGTGACGCCAGACGATTTGCTTGCGTGGGCAGTTCTAAAATAAGCTTGAATTGCCGTGAATGCGTGCCAGCCCGATGCCTGCGATGTGCATGGGTCGTATGGCAATTGCCGGAATGAATCCTGGTATTCTGTAAAATAAAAGAAGATGACTGTATTTGTTGGAATTTAATGTAAATTCGCCAGTCATTACTTGAAATTCGTTGGAGACCCTATGGACCTAAGAAAACTGAAGACGCTGATTGACTTGGTGTCGGAATCAAATGTCTCGGAGCTGGAAATCACAGAAGCAGAAGGCAAGGTTCGCATTGTCAAGGGTGGCGGTGTCATGATGCAGCAATACGCGGCGCCGGTCGCCATGATGGCGCCTGCTGCTGTGGTGCCCCAGAGCGCGGCGCCGGTTGCTGCGCCGGTGCCAGAGGTTGCCCTCCACACCGTCAAGTCGCCAATGGTGGGCACTTTTTATCGGTCGGCATCCCCGGGCGCCAAGGTTTTTGTCGAGGTCGGGGATTCAATCAAGGTGGGTGAGACCGTCTGCATTATTGAGGCCATGAAAATCCTCAATGAAATTGAAGCTGACAAATCGGGAACCGTCACGCAGATTCTCTGCGAGAACGGGCAAGCCGTTGAATACGGACAGCCTTTGTTCGTGATCGAGTAAGCAAACCGGCAATTCCCATGTTCAAGAAAATCCTGGTCGCCAATCGGGGCGAAATCGCCCTCAGAATTCAACGAGCCTGTCGTGAACTCGGCATCAAGGCTGTCATGGTCTATTCCGAGGCCGACCGTGAGGCCAAATATGTCAAGCTGGCCGAGGAGGCTGTCTGTATCGGGCCGGCTCAATCGGCCCTGAGCTATCTGAATATGCCCGCCATTATTTCGGCGGCTGAAGTGACGGATGCCGAAGCAATTCATCCCGGCTATGGCTTTTTAAGCGAAAACGCCGATTTTGCCGAGCGGGTTGAAAAAAGCGGTTTCCAGTTCATTGGCCCCACGCCTGAGTCGATTCGCATCATGGGTGACAAGGTGTCGGCCAAGCAGGCAATGATCAAGGCCGGGGTCCCCTGCGTGCCTGGCTCGGAAGGCGAACTGCCCGACGACCCGGTGCAAATCCGCCGCATTGCCAAGGCCGTTGGCTACCCCGTCATCATCAAGGCGGCCGGTGGTGGTGGCGGACGCGGCATGCGCGTGGTCCATACGGAGGCCGCGCTGATCAATGCGGTGGCGATGACCACGGCCGAAGCCGGCGCCGCGTTTGGCAATCCGGCGGTGTACCTGGAGAAGTTCCTGCAGAACCCCAGGCATATCGAGATCCAGATTTTGGCCGACAAGCACAAAAACGTGGTTTACCTCGGTGAACGTGATTGTTCGATGCAGCGGCGGCACCAAAAAATCCTTGAAGAAGCCCCGGCGCCGGGTATCCCGCGCAAGCTGATTGAGCGGGTGGGTGAGCGCTGTGTTGCGGCTTGCAAGAAGATTGGTTACCGCGGAGCCGGGACTTTCGAGTTTCTGTATGAAGATGGTGAGTTCTACTTCATCGAGATGAATACCCGCGTGCAGGTGGAGCACCCGGTGACGGAGATGATCACCGGGGTTGATATTGTCAAGACCCAGATCATGGTGGCGGCGGGTGAGAAGTTACCTTTTACGCAGCGCCAGATTGAGATTCGCGGCCACGCCATTGAATGTCGAGTGAACGCTGAAGACCCCTACAAGTTCATTCCTTCACCCGGTCGAATCACCATGTGGCACGCCCCGGGCGGACCGGGCGTACGGGTGGATTCCCATGTCTATACCAATTACTTCGTTCCCCCGAATTACGATTCGATGATTGGCAAGATCATTGTGCACGGCGACACGCGCGAGCAGGCTTTGGCCCGTATGCGCACGGCCCTGGGCGAAACCGTCGTGGAAGGCATTAACACCAACATCGCCCTGCACCGGGAGTTGATGGTGGATGCGAAGTTCATGACGGGCGGCACCAATATCCATTATCTGGAAGAGTGGCTTGGCCAGCACAAGCGATGAGTCAGGGTTTGCATGTTTGAATTAAGCCTGATGTGCCCGGAAAACCGGGTCGAGACCTTGAGTGATGCACTCGATGCGCTGGATGCTTTGAGCGTCAGTGTGGAGGATGCAGACGCCCAGACCGATGCCGAGCAGGCCTTGTTTGGCGAGCCGGGTATGCCGCCACCCAAAGACGGCTGGCAGCGCTCACGGATATTGGCGCTGTATGCCTCTGAGGCCTTGGCAAAAGATGCCCTGGCGCTGTTGGTGGCCCAGGATTTTTTTGCAGACTGCCAAATTTTAGGTATCCAGGAAGTGCCTGAGCAGGACTGGGTGCGTTTGACCCAGTCCCAGTTCACACCGGTGGAAATTACGTCGGAGTTCTGGATTGTGCCGACCTGGCACGAACCGCCGGCTCAAGCGCGCATCATCATTCGGCTCGATCCGGGGTTGGCGTTTGGCACCGGTACCCACCCCACAACCCGGATGTGTTTGCGATGGATCGCGCAGCGTGGCCGGCCGGACGAATCCCGTACCGAAAACGGTCTGGGCCGGGTTCTGGATTACGGTTGTGGTTCGGGAATTCTTGCGATCGGTGCGGCCAAGCATGGCGCAACCGACATTGATGCGGTCGACATTGATGATGCGGCGGTTGAGTCAACCGTGCTGAATTCGCAAGCCAATGACGTCAAACTCAACGCCGGTTTGCCCGATATCGTGACGGGTGTCTACCAGACGGTGCTGGCCAATATTCTGGCAACACCCCTGAAGGTGCTGGCACCCTTGCTGTGGTCGCGTGTCGCACCGGGCGGCGCGCTGGTGTTGGCGGGCATTCTTGAGCGCCAGGCAGATGAATTGAAAGCCGCCTACGCACCCTATTGCCAGCTGAAAGTTGTCGATCAGGAAGATGGCTGGATATTGATGACAGCGACGCGCTGAGTCTCCCCGGGTACGGCTCTACAATTCGCTGTAAATGAGCCTGATCACACGTTGCCCGGCCTGCGAGACCCTCTTCAAGGTCGTCCCCGACCAGCTTCGGATTTCCGAAGGATGGGTTCGATGCGGTCAATGCGATGAAGTATTTGATGCGTCGCTTCATCTGTTGCAGGCCCCGCCCGCAGAGGCTCTGCCAGTAGCCCGGCATGATGAACTGGCGGAAAATTTCGAAACGACAGCGTCGACCGACGTCACAGTTCCGCCGGTTGAAATTGACCTGAATTCGGGCGGCTTGGCCAGCCCCGATGAATTGCCGGTTGAGCCGCAGCAGGTTCTACCCGACCCGGCAGATGATGAGACAGAGCGGGCTTCGCCGGAATCGATTCCGGATGAGTTCTCGCCGCTTGATGAAGTCATCCCCTTGCCAATGGGTTTGCCCGATGCGCAAACCGAGGTCTCCCAGTCAGACCCTTCGGAGGCGGCGTTGCCCGGCCAAGTTGCTTATGCTGATCGCGACGACCCTGAAGCCGAGCTCCGTGCTGAATTGAGCGATGTTTCTTTTCTGCGTGACAAGAGACACGGCTCTTTTTGGCACAAACCGTTCATGCGAGCGACCTTGGTTTTTCTGAGTTTGGCGCTACTGCTGGGACTGTCTGGACAACTTGTGTTTCATGAGCGCGACCGGATCGTGGCGTTGGAACTCGGCTTGAAGCCCTGGTTGCTGGCGATGTGTGCCCCCTTGAATTGCACCCTGTCACCGCTGCGACGAATTGAATCCATCGTGATTGACAGCGCATCGTTTACCAAGGTACGTGGGGACATCTACCGTTTGAATTTCACGGTCAAAAATACCGCAGTCATCGCACTGGCCGCACCCGCCATCGAATTGACTTTGACCGACTCACTCGATCAACCCGTCGTGCGGCGTGTATTCATCCCGACCGAACTCGGTGGCCACCCGGACACACTGGTGGCTGGCGCCGAGTGGCCCGCTTCACTCGCCATGGTGGTCAAGGCCGCAGGCACGGCTGACCGGGTGGTCGGCTACCGTTTGCTTGCTTTTTATCCCTGAAATTGCGACAACAACCAGATCAACGGCTTTCACCCCGGCGCCATGGACTTGCGCATTTGACAACGGTTGCCGCCCGCAGCGACATCAAATTGGGCATCATCGCGCTTGCCGTACGCCGAGCAATTTGCAGCTGCCGAGATTCCCTTTGTGTTTGATCCCGGTCAGCAGCTTCCACGGTTGACTTGAAGGCGCTTGGTTTGTAGAGGTCAAGAAAAAGCCCGATGTCTTTCGGCATCGGGCTTGAGGCAGAACCGTGGCGGTGGTTCAGGGTTTGCTGGCCGTCGGGAATGGCCAAGCTGCCTGCGGGTTCAGCGTGGTCTGAGCAGCAGGGGCAGTTGAAGCAGCCTTGGCAGCGGGTGCTTTCGCGGCTTTCTTCGCGGCCGGCTTTTTGGCGGCTTTCTTCGCAGCCGGCTTTTTGGCAGCCGGCTTCTTCACCGCAGCGGCTTTTTTGGCTGCTGCTTTTTTCGCTGGTGCAGCTTTCTTGGCTGGAGCGGCTTTTTTGGCTGCTACTTTTTTCGCTGGTGCGGCTTTCTTGGCTGCTACTTTTTTCGCTGGTGCGGCTTTCTTGGCTGCTACTTTTTTCGCTGGTGCGGCTTTCTTGGCTGGAGCGGCTTTTTTGGCTGCTACTTTTTTCGCTGGTGCAGCTTTCTTGGCTGGAGCAGCTTTCTTGGCTGCTACTTTTTTCGCTGGTGCAGCCTTCTTGGCTGGAGCGGCTTTCTTTGCCACTACTTTTTTCGCTGGTGCAGCTTTCTTAGCTGGAACGGCCTTTTTTGCGACCGGTTTTTTTGCAGTTGCCATTATTTTCTCCTTGATCAATTTACAAAGAGCACTTCATGCGAGTTGGAGTGCATGAAGCGATTCATGGTGTTGGGTTCGATCCCAGCACCATGAACTCGGGTGCACAAACAGCTTTTACCCTCTTGGGGGCAATCAACAGTTTGTGAAATTCTTGTTGTCATTTATATAAACTCAATCCCAAGAAAGCGCACCGCCTGATTGATACTCAATGACGCGGGTCTCAAAAAAGTTTCGCTCTTTCTTCAGGTCAATCATTTCACTCATCCACGGGAACGGATTTTCTTCGTTGGGGAAGAGCGTTTCAAGACCGATCTGCGTCGCACGACGGTTGGCGATATAACGCAAGTAGCCTTTGAACATGGACGCATTCATGCCCAGCACGCCGCGCGGCATGGTGTCTTCAGCGTATCGGTATTCGAGTTCTACCGCTTCTTCGAACAGTTCCTTGATTTCGGCCTTGAATTCGGATGTCCACAACTGCGGGTTTTCGAGCTTGAGCTGGTTGATCAGGTCAATGCCAAAGTTGCAGTGCATTGATTCGTCGCGCAGGATGTACTGGTATTGCTCGGCGGCACCCGTCATTTTGTTTTGACGGCCCAATGCCAGAATTTGCGTAAAGCCGACATAGAAAAACAGGCCTTCCATCAGGCAGGCAAACACGATCAGTGACTTCAACAGGGTTTGATCCGTCTCGGGTGTTCCGGTTTTGAAATTCGGGTCCATGATCGCTTCAATGAACGGAATCAGGAACTCGTCTTTGTCGCGAATGGATTTGATTTCGTTGTAGGCATTGAAGATCTCGCTTTCGTCCAAGCCCAATGACTCCACAATGTACTGGTAGGCATGGGTATGAATGGCTTCTTCAAAGGCCTGACGCAACAAAAACTGGCGGCACTCAGGCGCCGTGATGTGACGGTAAGTACCCAAAACAATGTTGTTGGCCGCCAGCGAGTCTGCCGTGACGAAAAAACCAAGATTGCGTTTGATGATGCGCCGCTCGTCTTCGGTAAGACCGTTCGGATCTTTCCACAACGCAATATCGCGCGTCATGTTGACTTCTTGCGGCATCCAGTGGTTCGCGCAGCTGGAGAGATACTTTTCCCATGCCCACTTGTACTTGAAGGGGACGAGCTGGTTGACGTCCGTCTTGCCGTTGATGATTCGTTTGTCAGCGGCATTGACGCGACGCGGACTGCTTGAAACTGCCGGAGCCGGCGCGGGCTCTGCCGAACGGCTGCTGGATGAGCCGCGTGCAGGAGGCAATTGCGGGGTGGGCTTGACTTCTTCGTCCCAGGTCAACATAAATAATTCCAATCAGCGGATTATGAGAGCAGCGAAGTGAATTGAAAAGTATTCATTCACATCGTTGCCATATTGTGTCGTCGAGTGTTGTGCAGCAACATCGCATATGACAGTGGTTCAGACCTTATTGGCATGACTCACAGGTTGGATCGTCGACGCCACAAAACTTGATGTCCGTTGCAGGGCCGGATGCCATCTGCATTTTTGCAGCGGCCGCCGCAGCATCCAGCGCGCTCATGCCGACAGGGCCGGTGTGTGTTTCACTGCCGGAGGACACCGCATTCATTCGACCGGCAGTCACGGTTGATTTCTCCGCATGGGTGGCCGACATGGTTCGCAGATAGTAGGTTGTTTTCAATCCGCGAATCCATGCGAGCTTGTAAGTGTCATCCAGCTTTTTACCAGAGGCGCCGGCCATGTAAATGTTGAGCGACTGGGCTTGATCAATCCATTTCTGGCGCCGCGCTGCAGCCTCTACCAGCCAGCGCGTTTCAACCTCGAAGGCCGTGGCGTACAAGGCCTTGATGTCAGCCGGCACGCGGTCGATCGGAGCCAGGGAACCATCAAAATGTTTGAGGTCCATAACCATGACGTCATCCCAAAGCTTCAGGCGCTTGAGGTCGCGTACCAGGTAGTTGTTGATGATGGTGAATTCACCTGAGAGGTTGGACTTGACGGATAGATTGCCAAAGCAGGGTTCAATGGAAGCGTCCACGCCGATGATGTTGGAGATGGTGGCGGTGGGCGCGATGGCGGTGCAGTTGGAGTTGCGCATGCCGTCCCTGGCAATCTTTTTACGCAGGGCGTCCCAGTCCAGTGTGGATGAGCGATCTACTTCCACATAGCCACCACGTTCGCGCGCCAGCATGTCCAGTGTGTCGATGGGCAAAATGCCCTTGTCCCAGAGCGACCCTTTGTAACTGGAGTATTGACCCCGTTCACGCGCCAGCTCGGTGGATGCCCAATAGGCGTAGTAGCAGATGGCTTCCATCGACTTGTCGGCAAATTCCACGGCAGCATCGCTGGCGTAGGGGATGCGCAGCTCATACAGACTGTCCTGGAAAGCCATCATTCCCAAGCCCACCGGACGGTGACGCATATTGGAGTCGCGTGCCTTTTTTACGGCGTAGTAGTTGATATCGATGACGTTGTCGAGCATGCGCATCGCGGTCGTGATGGTCCTTTGCAGCTTGGCATGATCAATGGCGCCGTCCTTGATGTGCTGCAGCAAGTTGACCGAGCCGAGATTGCACACCGCTGTTTCAGTGTCACTGGTGTTCAGTGTAATTTCAGTGCAAAGATTGCTGGAGTGAACCACCCCGACATGCTGTTGTGGGGAGCGGATATTGCAGGCATCCTTGAACGTGATCCAAGGGTGACCGGTTTCAAACAGCATGGTGAGCATTTTTCGCCACAGGTCAGCTGCAGGCAAGGTGCGGGCCGGCTTGAGCTCGCCGCTTGCTGCCTTTTCTTCGTAAGCGACATAGGCTTTTTCGAAGTCAGCGCCAAATTTATCGTGCAGGTCGGGCACATTGTTGGGCGAGAACAGGGTCCATTGGCCTTTTTCCATCACGCGCCGCATGAACAGGTCGGGGATCCAGTTGGCCGTGTTCATGTCATGGGTGCGACGGCGATCATCACCGGTATTTTTACGCAATTCCAGGAATTCTTCGATGTCGAGGTGCCAGGTTTCCAGATAAGTGCAAACTGCGCCCTTGCGCTTGCCGCCCTGATTGACCGCAACGGCGGTGTCATTCACGACTTTCAAGAACGGAACCACGCCTTGCGATTCGCCATTGGTGCCCTTGATGTGGGCGCCCAAGGCGCGCACCCGCGTCCAGTCGTTGCCCAGTCCGCCGGCGAATTTGGACAGCAGCGCATTCTCCTTGATGGCGTCATAAATGCCTTCCAGATCGTCGGGCACGGTGGAGAGATAGCAGCTGGAGAGTTGCGAACGCAGGGTCCCGCTATTGAACAGCGTTGGTGTGCTGGACATGAAGTCGAACGAAGAGAGGACCTCGTAGAACTCGATGGCGCGCGCCTCGCGGTCTGATTCATTGAGTGACAGGCCCATGGCCACGCGCATGAAGAATGCCTGGGGTAACTCAATGCGTGTTTTCCCAACGTGCAGAAAGTAGCGGTCATACAGGGTTTGCAGACCCAGATAGTCAAACTTCAGATCCCGGTCGGCCTTGATCGCTGCCCCCAGCCGTTGCAGGTCAAACTGAAGCAGTTTTTCGTCAAGCAGGTCGTTATCGACCCCTTTTTTGATGAATTGGGGGAAGTAATCAACATAGGCCTGTGCCATGTCGGCTTGCACCACGTCCCGGCCCAGGGCTTCTTTGGCAATGGTGTGAAACAGAAGGCGTGCCGTGGCGTAGGTGTAATCGGGATCTTTCTCGATCAGAGTGCGCGCAGCCAGCACCGATGCCTTGTACACCTCGTCCATGGGTACGCCGTCATACAGGTTGCGCATCGTCTCTGCCATGATTGGCTCTGGCTTGACGTCTGTACCCAATCCGGCACAAGCTGATTGAATGAGGCCGTTCAGGCGATCCAGATCAAGAACGATGCGCTCACCGTTGTCCAGTGCGTGCAGCAAAGGTGTCTTGGGTGTCTCCTGGGTCACTTTTTGGGCGCGTTCCTGATTGTGCTTTTCCCGGTAAAGCACATAGGCGCGCGCAACTTCGTGATGGCCACTGCGCATCAGCCCCAGTTCAACCTGGTCCTGAACATCCTCGATGTGAAAGGTGCCGCCACCCGGGCGGGAGCGCATCAGGGCGCGAATCACGGCCTGCGTCAAAACGTCAACCGTTTCACGAACGCTGGCCGATGCGGCGCCTTGCGTGCCATGCACCGCCAGAAAAGCCTTCATCATGGCAACGGCAATTTTGTTGGGCTCGAAAGGCACTACGGCACCGTTGCGGCGAAGGATCTGATAGTGGCTCAGCGAATTAGTCGCCGTATTGTTTGCGCCATCGGTGCTGTGCTGCGCAAGAACACCGGTATGGAGGTCGGGTAGTGTATTCAAAGCGGTCTGCATATGTTTCCTCGTCTGAAGCTGTGTTTTATTTGGATTTAGGGTCTCTGTGAGCAACACCGGATCCGCTGGGCGGTGGGTTGTCTTTGTCAGCAGGACACACTATATATGGGGCCTTGAGTGATTTCAAGCACTACCTGTAGTGTATCTGGCCGGGCCGGGGAATCCTTGTGAATTCTGGTAAATCCAGCGAGTGGCGCTTTCCGATTTCTGCTGGTCATGGCCCATGAGGCGCCCAGACGAATCCTGCTGATCACGTTGTCAAGTCAGTGAATTTTTTGTCGCGTCAAGCAAATACAAGCCTTGCCAAGGCTTTTCCCCTTCAGTGCCGCATGCAGCCTGCTGTTCGCTTTTCTGTTCTGCCGGAAGAGCGCCAGCGCCAGAATGTGCTTTTTACAGAGAAAGAAATTCAGGAAATATTTTCCGACAAAAGACCATCGGGAAAGTAGGGCGATGACAAACCCAGGGATTGCTGCAAAAGTGGCCAGTTGAAGCCGTTTCCCGGATCAGTTTTTCGTCCGGGCGCGACATGTTCATGACCGGCAATATGCGCGATGGGATAGTGTTGCAGGATGGCTGCACACAACCCGGCCAGCGTTTCATATTGACTGTCTTCAAAGGGCTCGCCTTCGACCCCCTCAAGTTCTATTCCGATCGAGTCGTCGTTACAGTTGCCCCGTCCGCGGTAACTGGAGGCGCCGGCATGCCAGGCGCGGTCATTGCAACTGACGAACTGCTGGAGTTCGCCATGGCGCCGGATATAAAAGTGGGCAGACACTTCCATTCCCTGGATGCTTTTGAAGTAGGGGTGCTGGTTCCAGTCGAGCTGGTTGGTGAACAGGCGCTGCACATCGTCACCACCATACTGACCCGGGGGAAGACTGATGCAATGCAGAACGATCAGATCAACCATTGCGCCTCCTGAACGAGGACCGTAATTGGGTGAGACAAGCCGATCCGAAAATTGGTACCAGCCATCGATCCAGAGCGGTGTGCTTTTTGGCAGTTCAGACGGGTTCATCGGAGGATTCACTGTTGTGCGGTGTCTCTATACGGAGCCTTGCGATGCGATAACGCATTTGGCGCAGGCTTAAACCCAGTCGGGCCGCGGCGGCGGTGCGGTTGAAGCCGGTTTCACGCAGTGCCTGGACCAATATTTCGCGTTCCTGGCTGTCCAGATGTCCTTGCAAATCGCTGGGGATGGTGACCTGATCGTCGTCCAGGGGCGCGGTGATTACAGCCGGTTCCTGGATGAGCGGTTGACGCATTGAGGGTTCAATCTGCAGGTCATCTTCATCGCTTAAGGCGACGGCACGGTGTAACAGATTCTCCAACTCGCGTACGTTGCCCAGCAGCGGGTCACATGCCAGTTGATCGAGTACGGCGCAAGACAGCGTGGGCACCGGGATGCCCGATTCATTGGCAATCCGGCGCAGCAAGGCGGTGCACAGCGTAGGTAAGTCTTCCCGCCGCTCCCGCAAGGGCGGGATCACAACTTCAATCACGTTTAAGCGGTAATACAGGTCTTGCCGAAAGCGTCCGGCCTGCACTTCTGCAGCAAGATCCTTATGGGTTGCGCTGATGATCCGGACATCGACCGGCTCTTCCTGGGTCGATCCGATAGGGCGGATACGGCGTTCCTGAATAGCGCGCAGCAGTTTCGATTGCATGGCGAGGGGCAAGTCTCCAATCTCGTCCAGAAACAGGGTGCCGCCACTGGCGGCCTGGAAGAACCCATCGCGGTCCTGGGTTGAACCCGTGTAAGCGCCTTTTTTAGCCCCAAAAAATTCGGTTTCAAGCAGGCTCTCCGGAATGGCACTGCAGTTGACGGCGACCCATGCACCTCCTGTGCGGTGACTGTTGGCATGGATGGCGCTCGCCACCAGCTCCTTGCCGGTGCCAGACTCGCCAGTCACCAATACGGGTGCCATGCTGCGCGCCACTTTGACGATACGTTCCTTGACCCCTCGCATGCTGCTTGACTCCCCCACCAGTCGTCGTAACGCAGCGTCGCCAGTGGAGGGCCGTGTCACGGCGTTGCCTTCGCCGTCGCCACTTCGCTGTGAAATGGCGCGGTCTGGCTTGGTGGCCTGGGGTGCTGGGTCCAGCACGGCTGATGCAATGACGGCACGAAACTGCTTGAGATCAACGGGCTTGGTCAAGTAGTCAAAAGCGCCGGCTTTGAGTGACTCCACTGCGTTTTCTGCAGAGCCGTAGGCCGTGATGACGACGCAGCGTTCCCCGCGTTGTTGTGTCTTGATATGCCGGAGCAGTTCCATGCCAAGACCATCGGGCAGGCGCATGTCGGTGATGACGACATCAAAACGGCGTTCATCCAAATGCTGCAGGGCCTGTGCAACGCTTTCGGCCGTTTCCACCCGGTAGCCTTCACGTAAAAGTGTCAACTCGTACAGCATCCTCAAATCGGGTTCGTCGTCGACGACCAGGATCTGGGCGGTGCTCAGCGGTGCGTTTGAAGCCATGGTATTCCCGGTGTGTTGTCGTTTGCCATGGTGATGCCGTTCTGTGATGGGCTCGTCTGGAAGATCAAAAGAAATTCGTTTCCTTCGACCGGCTTGCCTCTGACCGTTCGCTGTGTCCGGTAGTAGGCAATAGAGGCGCCGTGCTCCTCGCATAACTCACGGCAGATGTACAGACCCAAGCCGCTGGAACGGCTCTCTGAAGAAAAAAAAGGTTCAAATAAATGTCGCTCAACCGATTGATCCATCGGTGGACCATCGCTCCACACGCTTAAAGCGCCTTGCCCCATCGTCGACGTGCCGGCAGATACCTGGATGGCGTCCAGTTGATCACTGGCATAGCGACATGCATTGTCAAGCAGGTTGACCAGAATCCGGCGCAGGTGCTCCGATTCAAACCTGACTTCGATCGGGCGGGGCGACAGGTGGACGCGCAGCCGGTGTTCGCCTTTCATCTGGCCTTGCCAGTCACGGCAAATTCTCTCAACGGCCTCGTTCAAGTCCAGCGCACTGGATGCCAAGGTATTTTCATGGTGCTGCACCCGGGAGATATTGAGCACTTCTTCCACGATTTTTTCCAGCCGCCTGGCATTTTGCTGCACCATCTGGGTGAGTTGCTTATGCTGCGGGTCTGAGAGGTCTTCGTCGAGCAGGGCATTGGCTTGGGCGATGGCCGCCAGGGGGTTGCGAATTTCGTGGGCGACGGCGGCGGACATGCGGCCCATGCTGGCCAGTTTTTCGGTTCGCATCCGGGCCTCCATCTCGCGCTGATCCTGAAGAAACATGACACACAGGCTCTCGCCACTGCCAACTTGTGTGGCCGTCAGCTGGGTGCGTACCCGCACGCGCCTGGGGCCCCGTCCGGCATGGTGAATGGTGACTTCCGCCTGTTGGGCGCCCGGCCCGGAAAAACTGAGCCGCATCAGATCGGTCAGACCCTGCCATCCAGTCTGGGCGGCGAGATCAAAAGAGTTGGCTTTGAGTGCGCGTTCGGCCCCCAGCAGCAGGCGTGCCGCCGGATTTGCGGCACGGACGGTACCGCGTTGGTCGACCACTAGAATCCCGTCCGTTAAAGACTCAATCACGAGTTCGTTGACCTGTTTTTGTACCCGCGCGGCCAACTGACTGCGCTGTGCCCGAAGCTCGACGTTGGCCAGTCGGGTGGCGATCTGGTTGGCCAGAAATGAAATGACGAAACAGCCCGCGCCCGTCAGGGCGGCCTGCAAAAAATGGGATGCCGTGTCCACAGGTACTTGAATGGACATCCATGCGGCGTAGACAAACAGCAACAAGGTCATGCCCGCTGCGGCACCCATGGCCAGCAGCAAGGATCCCAGAACGGACACCATCAAAATGGGCAGGGCGAACAAAGGCGCGTAATTGATGCTGCTGCCCTGGGTCGCCTGCAGGGCGGAGAAGGCCAGGATATCCACGCCGATGGTGGCGATCCATTGGGAATCAAACGTCTTGCCAAGTGGGCGCGGACTGGCCAGCAGGCGCGTGCTCAGTGCCGCCGCAAAGTAAGCCGCGCAAATCAGGATTAACGTGCTGTCTTTGGTTGCTCCCAGGATGTAGATGGTGCTCTGCAGCAATAGCAGCACCAGTCCCAGCGTGACGCGTGCGGTCATGAGGCCGCGCCACAATCTCTCAAACTCCTGGGGGTTGTCTACCTGTTCAGCGCCAGGTTCAAGCAAGGAAGGACCGAACCAGGATTGCGCTTCTGGCGGCAGGCTCATTCAATGCTCCGCGCGATGAAGGTGATCTGCGCTGCAGTACGCCCCTTTTTTGCCCTGAACGGCATCGACTGAAGGGACATGCACCGAACAGAGCGTGCAGCGAACCATGTCCAGCGGTTCCGGTGCGGCCTTTGCTTTTTGTCGATGCAGTTTGGGGTCGGCCTGCCGGTTGGAACGCCAGAGCCAGATGCCCACCAGCACCACCAAAATGACCAGAAGGAACTTCATACCGACCGTCCGAGAATGATCTCCATGACGAAACGCGAACCGACGTAGGCCAGCAGCAGCAACCCCGAGCCGATGTACAAGACCCGGACCGCCCGCTTGCCGCGCCAGCCAAACCGGGCGCGCCCCAGCAGCAGGACGGCAAACACCAGCCATGACAAGACGGAAAACGCAGTCTTGTGGTCCCATTTCAAGGGCGTGGCGGAACCGTAGAGTTGCTGCTCGAACAGAACGCCCACCAGCAGGGTGGCCGTCAGCAGCAGGAAACCGGCGCCCACAAACCGGAAGGTCAGGCGTTCCATGGTCAGCAGCGGCATGCCGCTGTGGGGATCCGAGGCCAGCCGGATGCGTCCTTCTGCCCGGGTCATGAACCAGGCGTGCACCACGGCGACGCCAAACAGGCCGTAAGACGCAATGCCCAGCGCCCAATGCAGCGGCAGCCAGGGCGAGGCATTCGCATGCAGGGGGCTGCCCGGAAACAGGACTGCCAGCAGCACCGCGACGGCGCCCAGTGCCGATAGGGTCCAGCGGGTTTGCAGCAGCGGGTACACCTGGCTCTCAATCGCGTACACGGCGGCGACCAGCCAGGCCGTGACGGACAAAGCCGGCGCAAAGCCGAATCGGGGCTCAACGCCGAAGAGGCTCCAGGCCAACAAGGCGCCGTGCAGCAGCCAGGCCAGCCGCACCGCCACCCGTACTGTTCGTGCGCCCAGGCGCGAGGCGCCGATGGCCGACACCGTATAGGCCGCAGCGGCAGCAACTGCCAAAGTCAAACTGAGGGGGGAAGCACTGGCTAAAATCATGGCTACAGTTTAGCGTTTTGCATATTGCCAATCTCTGTTGGCCCCCAACCTTGGTTCCGTTGATCGGAATACTCTCTATGGCTTCCGCCCTTACCGACAAACTCTCCCGCCTCGTCAAAGAAATTCGAGGCCAGGCACGTATTACTGAAGCCAACGTGGCGGACATGTTGCGTGAAGTGCGCATGGCCCTGCTGGAGGCCGACGTCGCGCTGCCCGTGGTGCGTGACTTTATTGCCCGCGTCAAAGAAAAGGCGCTCGGCCAAGAGGTGCTGGGCTCGCTGTCCCCCGGCCAGGCGCTGGTCGGCATTGTCAGCAAAGAACTGGCGGCCACCATGGGCGAGGGGGTCAGCGACATCAATCTGGCCGCGCAACCGCCTGCTGTGATTCTGATGGCCGGTTTGCAGGGCGCCGGTAAAACCACCACCACCGCCAAGCTGGCCAAACACCTGATCGAAAAGCGCCATAAAAAAGTGCTGACGGTGTCGGGCGACGTTTACCGCCCGGCGGCGATTGAACAGCTGAAAACGGTGACGGCCCAGGCCGGTGCCGAGTGGTTTCCGAGCACGCCGGACCAGAAACCGGTGGCCATTGCGCTGGCCGCGCTGGATTACGCCCGCAAGCATTACTTTGACGTGCTGCTGGTCGATACCGCTGGCCGTCTGGCGATAGACGAAGCGCTGATGCGCGAAATCAAGGAGCTGCACGCGGTGCTGAACCCGGTGGAAACGCTGTTTGTGGTCGATGCCATGCAGGGCCAGGACGCCATCAACACCGCCCGCGCGTTCAAGGAGGCGCTGCCACTGACCGGCATCATCCTGACCAAGACCGATGGCGATTCACGCGGCGGTGCGGCGCTGTCGGTGCGCCAGGTCACCGGTGCACCGATCAAGTTTGCCGGCACCAGCGAAAAACTGGATGGTCTGGAAGTGTTTGATGCCGAGCGCCATGCCGGGCGCATCCTGGGCATGGGCGACATTCTGGCGCTGGTGGAGCAGGTGACTTCCGGTGTCGATATTGCGGCGGCGCAAAAGCTGGCGGCCAAGATCAAGAGCGGCGCCGGCTTTGATCTGAATGATTTCTTGGCCCAGATCCAGCAAATGAAACAGATGGGCGGCCTGGCCAGTTTGATGGACAAGCTGCCGGCGTCGATGGCGGCCAAGGCGGGCCAGGTCGACATGGACCGCGCCGAAAAAGACATCAAGCGCAAGCAAGGCATCATCCACAGCATGACGCCGCTGGAGCGCCGCAAACCCGAGCTCATCAAGGCCACCCGCAAACGGCGCATTGCCACCGGTGCCGGCGTGCAGGTTCAGGAAGTGAACCGCATGCTCAAGGAATTTGAACAGATGCAGGACATGATGAAAAAGATGAAGGGCAGCGGCATGATGAAAATGATGAAGCGCATGGGCGGCATGAAAGGCATGCCGAAAATGCCTTTCTAAAACAGAGTGGGGCAGACTGCAGTGACGAGAGGAAGGTTAGCGTTGCTTTCAATAAATTTTTAAGCCTTTTAGACCTGTAGCCCTCGTACAGTAAGCGCAAGTAGCTATTTAATTAATAGCAACTGTCTTGTGTGCAACCTCGGCGCCACGAGGTCTTAACCATGCCTCAATGTAATTCTCATCAAACCACTTACCCACACGTTTGCGTCACTTTGATTTTTGGATGAGTTTGTTGACACGAAGCATCAAAAAAAGGAAGCGTTCCAGGCTTCCTTTTGAGTGTCAACAACCTGCGTTGAAGTAAGCATTGCGTTACATGAAACACTTCGTTAGAATGTTTCATGTAACAAATCAAGGGGGGATTTATGCAAACACCTGTCGCTGAACGCGTACAAAAGCATCGCGCTGGATTGCGGGCCGCTGGGTTGCGGCTGGTGCAAATTTGGGTTCCTGATACCCGGCGAGAAGACTTCGCGCAAGAATGCCGCCGTCAGTCTCTATTGGTTCGTAACGACCCGCATGAAGCCGACACTTTGCGCTGGCTGGAAGCGGCTTCTGACACTGCGGGCTGGGAATGAGGCGCGGTGATCTGGTCACAATTGCTTTGCAAGGCACCTATGGAAAACCACGGCCGGCGCTGGTTATTCAGTCCGATTTGTTTGATGAACACCCGTCGGTAACCCTTCTTCCGATCACGAGTGAACTCCGCGCGACGCCTCTATTTCGGGTTCCCATTCAACCCAGCGAGACCAATGGCTTGCAGAAACCGTCCGAGGTCATGGTGGACAAGGCGCAGTCCGTTCCCCGCGAAAAAATAGGGGAAACTTTTGGCCATCTATCGGCTGAAGACATGCTGGCTATCAGTCGGTCTTTGGCCGTATTCTTGGGCGTTATTTAAGTTCCCATAAATTTTTAAGCCTTTTAGGCCGCTAGCCCCCGTGGCTATTGCGTAATACGCTATTTAATTTATAGCAATTCGCCGCGCAGCGAGTAGGAGCGCGTCTCGGTGACGGTGACGTCCACCAACTGCCCGACCAGCTCCGGCTGGCCCACGAAGTTGACCACCCGGTTGCACTCGGTGCGGCCCATCAACTCGGCCGCATCGCGTTTGGACGGGCCTTCCACCAAAATGCGCTGTACCGTGCCCAGGCGGCTTTCGCTGATACGTTTGATGCTGTCGTTGATGACTGATTGCAGATGTTGCAGGCGGCGCAGTTTGACCTCATGCGGCGTGTCGTCATGCAGATTCGCGGCCGGGGTGCCGGGGCGCGGGCTGAATATGAAGCTGAAACTGTTGTCAAACCCGACATCGTCAATCAGCTTCATCATCTTGTTGAAGTCGTCTTCGGTCTCGCCGGGGAAACCGACGATGAAATCGCTGCTCATGGCCATGTCGGGCCGAATCGCGCGCAGCTTGCGCACGGTCGATTTGTATTCCATGGCGGTGTAGCCGCGCTTCATCGCCATCAAAATGCGGTCGGAGCCGTGCTGCACCGGCAAGTGCAGGTGGCTCACCAGCTTCGGGATTTTCTCGTAGGCCGCAATCAGGGCCGGGGTGAACTCGTTCGGGTGGCTTGTCATGTAGCGAATGCGCTCAATGCCTGGAATGTCTGCCACGTACTCCAGCAGGGTAGCAAAGTCGGCCATCTCAGCGGACGGCGATGCGGCGTCGCTGACCATTCTGGCGCGGTAGGCATTGACGTTCTGCCCCAGCAGCGTGACTTCTTTCACGCCCTGGTCCGCCAGCCCTGCGACCTCCACCAGCACATCCTCAAACGGTCGCGAAACCTCTTCGCCCCGGGTGTAGGGCACCACGCAGTAACTGCAGTATTTGGAGCAGCCTTCCATGATGCTGACAAAGGCGGTGGCGCCTTCCACCCGCGCCGGCGGCAGGTAGTCAAACTTCTCGATTTCGGGAAAGCTGATGTCCACTTGCGAGCGGTTCTGCAGCGCACGTTGCGCCAGCATCTGGGGCAGACGGTGCAGGGTTTGCGGGCCAAACACCACATCCACATAGGGTGCGCGTGCAATGATGGCGGCACCTTCCTGGCTGGCCACACAACCGCCCACGCCAATCAAAACCCCTTTTCCCTTGAGGTGTTTGATGCGTCCCAGATCGGAAAAAACTTTCTCCTGGGCCTTCTCCCGCACCGAGCAGGTGTTGAACAAAATCAGGTCGGCTTCGTCCACGTTGTCGGTCGGCTCGTAGCCTTGCGCGGCATTCAGCAGGTCGGCCATCTTGCCCGAGTCGTACTCGTTCATCTGGCAGCCAAAGGTTTTGATAAAGACTTTTTTAGACATGGGAAAATTCAATTTAATTGCTACTATTTAAATAGCTGTCCACGCTTGATGGACGGGGGCTGTAGCCTATTCAGACGTATAAAGCCGACGCGCAGCGGCGATGCCGTCACCGTTGGGAGCTATTGCCGGGGATACCGGGGCAGCTGGTCGAACGGGGTTTTCCCGTCATCGGTTTTGGGCTTGTTGGCGTCAGAGCTGAAAATGAAATTCGTCATGACCTCCATGCCGCTGCGCTCTTCCTGTGCTTCTTCCGCGCTCAGAATCCACACCTCATGAATCAGGCCTTGCGCATTGCGCACATAGTTGACCAGCACGCTGCTACCCACCAGCGTGCCTGACATCACCGTCATGTTGTTGACGCCCTTGATGCGGGCGCCGGGCGAGAGCCGCTCGGAAGTGCCGTTGATCAGCACCGCGGGGGGCGCCGTCACCGTCAGCATGCCGCGCTTGGCGGCCGGCGGAAACTGACGCAGCATGGTTTGCGCCAATCCGGGGTTTGGGGTGTAGATTGAGGTCCAGACAATGCCAAGAATCAGCATCATCAAAAAACGGACGGTCGGCATGTGCAGGCAGCGGTTCATGGTGTTCATCCAGAGGCTGTGGGTCATAGGGCGAATCTAGCCCAAAAACAAAAAAACCGCGAAAGCAAGTGCTGATGCGGGTTTCGGATAACTTGGTGGTGATAGGTGGATTTGAACCACCGACATCAGCATTATGAATGCTGCGCTCTAACCAACTGAGCTATATCACCAACAGGGCGAAATTATAGCAACTTGTAAAGTCCGCTCATCAGAGGTGCTTGAAATCAGCTTTGCGTTTATTCACAAAAGCGTCCATGCCTTCCTTCTGGTCGGCGGTGGCAAACAAGGCATGGAACAGGCGGCGCTCAAAAATGATGCCATCGCTCAGGGTGCCCTCAAATGCCCGGTTGACGGATTCCTTGGCGGCCATGCTGGCAATTTGTGAGTACTCGCTGATCATCAAGGCGGCTCCCAGGGCTTCTTCCAGCAGTTTGTCCAGCGGCACCACGCGGCTGACCAGTCCGGCGCGCTCGGCCTCAAGGGCGTCCATCATGCGGCCGGTCAGTGCCAGGTCCATCGCTTTCGCCTTGCCCACTGCGCGCGGCAGCCGCTGGGTGCCACCGGCGCCGGGGATGATGCCCAGCTTGATTTCGGGTTGACCGAATTTGGCGTTATCCGCCGCGATGATGAAGTCGCACATCATCGCCAGCTCACAGCCGCCGCCCAGGGCGAAGCCGCTGACGGCCGCAATGACCGGTTTGCGGATTGAGCGAATCTGTTCCCAGTTGCGCGTGATGAAGTCGCCTTTGTACGCATCGGCAAAGGTCAAGCTGGCCATGGCGCCAATGTCGGCCCCGGCCGCAAAAGCCTTCTCACTGCCGGTAATGATCATGCAGCCAATGGCCGGGTCGGCATCAAAGGCTTTGAGGGCGGCACCCAACTCACTCATCAACTGATCGTTCAGCGCATTGAGTTGTTTGGGGCGGTTCAGGGTGACGATGCCTACCTTGTCAGCTTCCGTGCGGACGTTGATCAGTTCGTAATTCATCTGGCTCTCCGGATTTTTGCTAAAGAGTGACTATACCCAAGGGAAAACATGGGGCGCAGCAGGGCGCTAGCGGTGCTAAATTTCAGCGTTAACCGAGGATTATCTGAATGTCTGAACCTGCTGTTTTATATGCCGAGCAAGGCGCTGTGGCGCTGCTTACCTTGAATCGGCCACACGCCTTGAACAGCTTCACCCGCCAGATGCACCATGATTTATGGGCGGCACTGGATCAGGCGCAGGCCAATCCGGCCATTCGTGCGCTGGTCATCACGGGCGCCGGGCGCGGCTTTTGCGCCGGTGCCGATTTGGCCGAGTTCGATTTTGAACCCGGTCCCGATCTGGTTGCCCGCGCCGACCCCGGTCCCGTGATTGACCAGGCGTTCAACCCGACGGTGCGCCGCCTGCAAAACCTGCGCATGCCGACCATCGCTGCCGTCAACGGGGTGGCCGCAGGTGCTGGTGCTTCGCTGGCCATGACCTGCGACATGGCCATCGCGGCGCCCACTGCCAGTTTCATCCAGGCCTTCAGCAAGATTGGCCTGATTCCCGATGCCGGTGGCAGCTGGTTTTTGACGCAACGGCTCGGTTTGGCGCGTGCCATGGCGCTGGCCCTGACCGGCGACAAATTGAGTGCGGCCCAAGCCAGGGAGTGGGGCCTGATCTGGGACGTGGCCGACGACTGTCTGGCCGCTGCCACGGCGCTGGCCGAGCGCCTGGCCACGATGCCGACCCAGGCCCTGGTTGCCACGCGTCACCTCCTGCGTGACAGCAGCACACGCAGCCTCAACCAACAGCTCGATGCCGAACGCGATACCCAGTCCGCGCTGGGAAAAACAGCGGATTACATGGAAGGCGTGATGGCGTTTCGCGAGAAACGCGCTCCCCAGTTCAAGGGGCGCTAAGCCACTGACCCACGAGTTTGCTGTCACGCGCTACCAGCCGCCAGGTGGTGACGGACTTGGGTAGTGTCAGCGACAGTTTTAGCAGGCGTTTGTCGCGTGCCACCAGGGCCCCGATTTTTATGGCCGTTCCGGTGTAAAGCAGCAAGTCATCCAGCTGGGTGAGGCGCCAACTGGCGGCCGACTTGCCGGACCCTGTCTCAAGGCCCAGCCATTCGTCCCCCGCTGCGAAACCGGCGCGCTCGGCCGCCCCGCCGCGTAAAACTATTTTGATCTGAATTCCGGCGCTCTCGGTCACGCGCAAACCCAGGCGCTGGGCGATCTGGGCTGGTTCTTCCAGTACGGCGATGCCTTGCCCCTCCAGCAGGGTCTTGAGTGGCAGGTCGGTGGTGCCGTGAACCCAGCGTTTAATCTCTTTGTCAAAAGACCGTCCTGAGAGTTCCGCCAGCACGCTGGACAAGTCATCTTCAGTCATCGGCCCGCCGTGGCAACGCAGCCACAAGGCCCGCATCACCGCATCAAGGGTGGTTTTTCCTTCGTGGCGTAGCGTCAGGTCAAGACCCAGCGCCACTAACGCGCCCTTGGTGTAATAGCTGACCGTGGCGTTGGACGTGTTTTCGTCCGGCCGGTAGTACTTCACCCAGGCGTCGAAGCTGGCTTGCGCGACGCTTTGCACCTCACGCCCGGGCGTCTGCAGCACCTGGTTGATGGTTTTGGTGAGCAGTTTCAGGTAGGTGGCGTCGTCAATCAGTCCGGCCCGCAGCAGCAGCAGATCGTCGTAATAGCTGGTAAAGCCTTCAAAAAACCAGAGCAGCTGGGTGTAGTTTTCTTGTGTGTAGTCGTAACGGGCGAATTCCGCCGGGCGCAAGCGCTTGACGTTCCAGGTATGAAAATACTCATGGCTGATGAGGCCCAGCAGGGTGGTGTAGCCCTCGGTTTGCCGGGGTTTCGCATCAAGCGGCTGGGTGGCGTCGGGCACGAGTGCCGGGTTGTTCAGTCGTGGCAGGTCTTTGCGCTTGCAAATCAGCGCCGTCGAGTTACGGTGTTCCAGGCCGCCATAGCCGTCGTCCACGGCGTTGAGCAGGAAGAGGTAGGTCTTGTGCGGTGGTTTGCTGTTGGCGCGGGTACCGGCCTTGGCGCCATGCCAAAAACGGATTTCAGTTTCGCAAACTGCCTGGGCGTCGGCCAGCAGCCGGGCGCCGTCAAAACTGGGTGGCGCGCCAGCCACCACAAAACGGTGTGGGATGCCACCCGCCACAAAAGAGCCACTCCAGAACTCGCCCATCTCCACCGGGCAGTCCACCAGTTCGTCATAGCTGGCAGCGAGGTAAGTGCCGAAGCCGGCCTTGGTGATCTTCTGGGGTGTCAGTCCGGTCGCGACCTGCCAGCCGGGCAAGGCCTTGTCCGCCAGCAGCGCCAGCGCATGGGGCGCGTTTTCCTGTCCGTCCACCTGCAGGAACAGGCTGGTGCCGTTGAAGAAACCACGCGCTGGGTCCAGCCAGGCCGTGCGCACCGAGTTGTCAAAGGCGTAAATTTCGTAGCTCAGTACCAGTGACTGGTCTGCTGCGCATGGGGCTTGCCAACTGCATTTGTCGAGTTGCGTCAATTCAACTAGTTTGCTGCCCTGGCGCGCCTGCAGCCGTTGCAAACTCCTGGAAAACTCGCGCACCAGGTAGCTGCCCGGAATCCAGGCCGGCAGACTCACCCGCTGCAACGCGGCGGGCTGCGCGATGGTCAACGTGACCTGAAACAGATGGGCATGCAGGTCATGTACCCGCACGGTGTAGCTGACAGCAGCGGTCGGCATCAGTTCTTGGCTGCAGTCAGGTGTTTTTCAACTTCTGCCGCGCCAATGGCACCAGGCACTCTGGTGCCGTCTGCGAAGACCAGTGTCGGGGTGCCGGTAATCTTGTACTTGCGACCGAGTTCGACGTTGCGCTCGATGGCAGCGGTGTCACAGCTTGCCACTGCGGGCGGCTTGTCACGCACCATCCAGTCTTGCCAGGCTTTGCCTTTGTCCTTGGCGCACCAGATGTGCTTGGATTTCTCGCTTGAATCGGCGCTGAGAATCGGGTACAGGAACATGTGGATCGTCACGTTATCCACTTTTTGCAGGTCGCGCTCGAAGCGCTTGCAGTAGCCACAGTTGGGGTCTTCAAAGACGGCCAGCCGGCGTTTGCCATTGCCCCGCACGATGGTGAAGGCGTCTTTGAATGGCAGCGAGTCAAAACTGATGGCCGTTAATTTGTCCATGCGTTCTTCGGTCAGGTTGCGGCGCTGTTTGGTATCAATCAGATTGCCCTGAACCAAATAGTTGCCCTCGGCATCGGTGTAAAAAATCTCGGTGTCGTTGACACGAATTTCATACAGACCCGGTATCGGGCTTTTCGTAATTTCGTCGATTTTCTTCAGTTGTGGAATCCGCTCGCCCAGATTCTTGCGGATCGTGGCTTCTTGGGCGGCGACGCCAAAAGTAACTGCCAGGGTGGCGGCGATCAACGCGGTTTTCATCAGTTTCATCATCATCCAATCCATTAATTAAACCCCATGGCCTGTCGTGCGACCCATTGCTTGAACAGGCCGCTGCGCTCAAACCCGTTCATACCCCAGTTGCGAGCGGCTTGCCAAGAGGCACCGTCCCGGGAAAACAACTGCTGCAGGCCGTCCATCGTGGCGCCCATGGTCAGCATCTCCGCCTTGCGCGATCGCTCGTAGCGGCGCAGCAACTTTTCATCACTCAGCGGGCGCCAGTACTCACGCTCGCGCAGTGTCGACGCCAGCGCGGCTACGTCGGACAGCCCCAAATTCAGTCCTTGCCCTGCCAGTGGATGCATGCTGTGGGCAGCGTCGCCGGCCAAGGCCCACGTTTTACCCGCGTGAACGCCAGCCCAGCGCTCGGCTTGTGCCTTTTGCAGCGGCCAGGCGCCGCGCTCACTGATCAGGGTGAGTTTGCCAAGGCAGCCTTCACTGGCAACTTGCAGCTGTTGGCAGAACTCGGCAGGGCTGGTCTCCAGCAGGGCCTGAACTCTGTCCCTAAGAACAGACCAGACAATCGCAACAGAGTTCCCCTGCGGTCCGTCTAGCGGCAAAAAAGCCAGAATTTCGCCTTGAGAAAACCACTGATGAGCGGTTTGAGCGTGGGGTATTTCGCAACTCAGTCGCGCGGCGATCGCCGTTTGGGAATAAGGCGTGACATCAAACTCAATGCCGAACTCGGCGCGCGTGCTGCTGGTCTTGCCTTCGCAGATGACGGTCAGTGCGGCGGGCTGGGGCGCATCGAGCAACTCGATTTGCGGCTGAAACCGCACCGCCTCGGCGAGCTGGGCTTCGAGCACCGGTACATCCACAATCCAGGTCAGTCCGGGCACCTTGAGCTCAGTGGCGGAGAAGTTCACCTCGCCACCCTCGTCGCCTTTGACCTGCATCGCCAGTACTTCAGTCGCGTGCTGGGCGTCGGGCCAGCAGCGCAGCGATTCAAGCAGGGTCCGGGATTTTGCGTTCAAGGCATAGGCCCGCACGTCGCCAGCCTCGGGCGAAGCGCTTTTGGGTGCGGGTGGGGTCCGCGACACCAGTCCCACGCGCAGCCGTTCGCGTGCCAACAACAGTGCCAGCGTGCGACCCACAATGCCGTCGCCACGGATGCAAATATCAAAGGGTTGAGTCATATTTGGGATTGTAGAAGGCGGGGCGAAATCCGGGCCCGCCCAGCCAAATGTGCGCATCGCATACACTCGAAAGCTTGATTTTCTGAGGTATTTTTCATGAAGTGTGGCATTGTTGGCTTGCCCAACGTCGGTAAATCGACTCTGTTTAACGCCCTGACCAAGGCTGGCATCGCGGCTGAAAACTATCCCTTTTGCACCATCGAGCCCAATGTGGGCATCGTGGAAGTGCCGGACGCACGGCTGGATGCGCTCTCGCTGATCGTCAAGCCGCAAAAAGTGCAGCGCGCGATCGTCGAGTTTGTGGACATTGCCGGTCTGGTGGCCGGTGCCAGCACGGGTGAGGGCCTGGGCAACAAGTTTCTGGCGCACATCCGCGAAACCGACGCCATCATCAATGTGGTGCGCTGTTTTGAAGACGACAACGTGATTCACGTGGCCGGCAAGGTGGACCCGATCTCGGATATCGAAGTGATCCAGACCGAGCTGTGCCTGGCGGACATGACGGCGGTTGAAAAAGCGCTGCACCGTGTCACCAAGACCGCGCGCTCGGGCGACAAGGAGTCCATCAAGCTGGTGGCCATTCTGGAAAAATGCCAGGCCGCGCTGAATGAAGCCAAACCAGTGCGCACGCTGGACTTCAGCAAGGAAGAGCTGCCGCTGTTGACCCAGTTTTTCCTGATCACCGCCAAGCCCGCCATGTTCGTGGCCAACGTGGCCGAAGATGGTTTTGAGAACAACCCGTTCCTCGACCGTTTGACGGCCTATGCCGCCTCGCAAAACGCGCCGGTGGTGGCGATCTGCGCCAAGATGGAAGCCGAAATGGCCGACATGGAGGAAGAGGACAAGAAGATGTTCCTGAGCGAGATCGGTCAAAGCGAGCCGGGCCTGAACCGCCTGGTCATTGCGGCTTACAAGCTGCTGGGCCTGCAAACTTACTTTACCGCCGGTGTGAAAGAGGTGCGTGCCTGGACCATCCATGTTGGCGATACCGGCCCGCAAGCCGCGGGTGTGATCCACACCGATTTCGAAAAGGGCTACATCCGGGCCCAGACCATCGCCTTTGAGGATTTCATTACCTTTAAGGGTGAGCAGGGTGCCAAAGACGCCGGAAAGATGCGCAGCGAAGGCAAGGAATACGTCGTCAAGGATGGCGATGTGATGAACTTCCTGTTCAGCTCATAATTTATAAGAAATAGGGCTGTAGCCCCCGTTGCATATGCGTAAGCAGCTATTTTATTGATAGCGGTTTCGGGTGTGTTTTTGCTTCGGATCGGCGGGGACGGGGCCGCGCCCCCAAGCGCTGCCCCGTCCCCTCCTGACGTTGTGCGATTTGCAGATGGTCGAGCGGGTCTGCCTGCTTGCCGACATTGGGTGCTGCGGTTTCCCAGGTGATGCGACAGGCCTTATGTCAAGCCAGAGTCTTGGGCGACTGGCAAATAAACGATTCTTTGTTGAACACAAAACCTGCTTCGCCTTTGCAGCGGAAGCCGGTATTGGCCAGTGTCGGCTTCCTGGCAAGTCAATTCCATGAGTTGGGCTGCCAGTTAGCCGATGTGCGTGAAAGTGAACAACGTGTCCATTGCGGTCAGTCGGCCACATGAAAAGCAGCAATTCCAACGCTCACCATAATCGGACGAGATCCATCGGCAACACCAAGCCAACCGGCGAAGTTGCCACTGCCGTGATCATTCTTGCCCAGCGGTGAGTCAGGTTAAAAACGCAAACCGTTTTTCCGCGAAAAGCCGGATGCAGGCATCGACTACCGCCGCGTCATAGACCGTACCTCGGCCGCGTTCTATGTCCTTCAATGCGAGGTCGATCCCCAGTGCCGCCCGGTAGGGTCGATGCGATGCCATCGCCTCGACCACGTCCGCCACCGCCAGGATCCGGGACTCCAGCAGGATTTGCTCACCCTTGAGCCCTTGCGGATAACCCGAGCCGTCCTGTCTTTCGTGATGCTGCAACACCATGGTGGCAATCGGCCAAGGGAATTTGATGTCTTTGAGAATGTCAAAGCCAGCCTGTGCGTGATTCTTGATGAGCATGAATTCGATGGCCGTCAGCTTTATGGGCTTGGCGAGAATTTCCGCCGGAATGCTTATTTTCCCTAGGTCGTGGATGGTGGCGCCGAGGCGCAAGCCTTCGAGGCGATCCTCCGAAAAATTCAGTTCCTGACCGATGCTCACGCACAACTCCGCCACGCGCTGCTGGTGGCCCGCGGTGTATGGATCGCGCTTCTCCACCGTGAGTGCCACGGCCCCGATTGTCCCAATCAGGGCGTTTTTCAGGCGCACGACGCCGAGCAATTGTTCCTGTTGCAGGTGGTCGCGTTCGGTGAGGGTGCGGCGCGAGGTGATGCCGTAGCCGATGTCTTCCGCGAGTTCCTCGAACAGATCGACCTCAGGCCGATTGAACGCATCCACCTCGCGGCTATAAATGGTCAAGACCCCCATGACCGTACCGTTGACGTGAAACGGCAAGGAGATGGAACTAGCGAGGCCATAAGTACGCGCTCGCTCGATCCATGGCAAGTACGCGGCGCTCTCGGCCAAATTGTTGGCCACCTGCGTCGCGCCGGTGCGGATCGCCGTGCCCGTCGGCCCGCTGCCCTGCGGCGTGTCGCCCGATGACACCTCGAAGTCTTGCATGTACTTGACCTCCTTGCCGGCGGCCGCGGCAACTTCGATTGAACGCGCCGGGTCGTCGATGGTGCGGCCGATCCAGGCGAGCGGATAGACCTCGGTGCCCGCGATGGCGTCACAGCACGCCTGGAACAGTTCCTGCTCGGTTCCGGCGTGCACCAGCGCGGAGTTGCTCAGGCTGAGCGCGCGCAACGCCCAGTTCAACCGCCTGATGTCCTGCCCGGCCCGTTTGCGCTCGCTGATGTCGCGCACCGTGGCTTGCAGCACCGGCTGGCCGTCCAGTTCGATGGCGGTCAACACGACCTCGGCAGCAAAGGTCTCACCGTTCAAGCGCCGGTGTTCCCATTCAAAAAAGTGGGAACCTTCGCGCACAGCGGTCGCGATCATCTCCAATGACTTCTCGGCCGAAGGGTGTCCGTCCGGCTGCCGTTCCGGTGAAACGTCCCATGGCGCGAGCGCGGCGAAATTATCCTTGCTGGCGGCTCCGAACAGTTGAAGCGTTGCATGGTTCGCATCGGTGAAGCGCCACGACGGCGCCATCAGCAGCATCAGGGCATCGCGCGAGTTCTCGAACAACTGCCGATATTTTTCCTCGCTCTGGTGCAGCGCGCTCAGCGTTCTTACCTCGTCAATGGCGCGTATCAGGGTTGGGCCGAGCTGTTGCAGTTGATGCTTATAGACATAGTCGGTCGCCCCCTGGCGCAGCACTTCGATGGCGGAAGCCTCCGAAATGGTGCCGGAAACGAAAATGAAGGGCACCTCGGGGCAGCGTTCGCGGGCGATCTCAAGCGCCCCTCGACCACTGAAGTGCGGCAGGGTCCAGTCGGCCAGGATGGTGTCGGGTAGCCGTTCGTCGAGGGCGGCGCGGAAGGCTGCCTCGTCTTCTACCCGCCGCGCAGCCACCGCCAGCCCGGCCTCCCGCAGGGCGTCGACCACCAGTTCGGCATCGACGGCCGAGTCCTCGACCACAATCAGGTCGATGGGGCGTCGTTGCGCCGTGCCCTGATTCGTCAAGGTGTTTCCCCCGGCACCTTGTTGAGCCGCATCCAGTAGAGGCCCAGTTCTTTCACCGTTTTAATAAAGGCCTCGGATTCGACCGGCTTGACAAGATAGCTGTTGATGCCCAGGTCATAGGTGCGCACGATGTCGATCTCGTCGTGCGACGAGGTCAGCACGACCACCGGCAGCGTGCGCGTGCGCGCGTCGGCGCGCAGGGCGCGTAGCACTTCAAAGCCGTCCACCTTCGGTATTCGCAGATCAAGCAGCACCAGCCTCAGTCGGCGGCTGTCCGCAGCAGTGGTCGGGGCCGAAGCATCGCCGTGGCCAAAAAGAACTTCAAGGGCTTCTTCTCCGTCCTTGACCCACTGCACCTGGTTGATCAGCCCGGCCTCCCGCAATGCATCCATTATCAGTTCGGCATCGGACGGATTGTCCTCCACCAACAAAATCTGCAATTCCTGAAAATGCGCGTTCATGATGTTTGTTCTCCTGAAATGTCGTCTGTTGCGGGCAGGGGCAAGGCGAACGAAAAGGTGGCGCCCGCGTCCGGTTTACCCTCTCCCCAGATGCGGCCGTTGTGCCGGTGCAGGATGCGCTGGGAGATCGCCAGGCCGACGCCGTTCCCTTCGAATTCATCCGAGCTGTGCAGGCGCTGGAACACGCCGAACAGCTTGTCGGCATACCGCATGTCGAAGCCGGCGCCATCGTCCTTCACCCAGTAGAGAACTTCGTCGCCTTCTGTGCGGCCGCCGACCTCAATGTGTGCGACCTCGCGTTTGCGCGAGAACTTGACGGCATTGCTGAGCAGGTTCACCCAGACCTGCCGCAGCATGGCGGCGTCCCCCCAGGCTCTAGGCAACGGCAAGAGGGTGAACTCGATGGCGCGCTGCGGCTCGGCCGCGCGCAGATCGTCGGCCACGCCTCTGACCATCGCGTCCACATCGATCGGCTGCAAAGCCATCTCGCGGCGGCCCATGCGCGAGAAACCAAGCAGGTCGTCGATGAGTTTGCCCATGCGCTGGGCGTTGTCGCGTACCACCTGGAGCTGGCGGCGGCCTTCGTCGTCGAGCTTGTCGGTATAGTTGACGACCACCTTGCGCGAGAAGCCGTCGATGGCGCGCAAGTTAGCGCGCAGGTCGTGGGAAACCGAGTAGGCGAAGGCATCCAACTCCTTATTGGCTGCTTCGAGTTCGGCGTTCTTTTCCTGCAGTTCCTGATCCAGGCGTCTGCGTTCCGTGACGTCGCGCGCAGCGGCGAACACGCCCTGCAACTTCCGGTCGCGATCGTAGAAGGTAGTCGCGTTGTAGGACACCACCGTTTCCTTGCCGTCCCTGGCGCGCACAGTGAGCTCGTAGTTGGTGACCTTCTTTTCGCTCAGGACCCGCTTGATGGCAGCGTCAGCCCGCTCCGGATCGGTGAAATAATTCTTAAACGGCGCACCAATCAATTCGTCGCGCGAGCAACCGGTGAGCACTTCCATCGGCTTGTTGACGTCGGTGATGACGCCGAACGGATCGGTGGTCATCAGCGCGTCGATGTTGGCTTCGAACAGGGAGCGCGTGTAGAACTGATGATCGTGCAGGCGCTGCATAAACTGGGTTTTGTCTGCCTCAATCTGCTTGCGCGCCGTGTTGTCGGTGCCGATCAGCAGGTAGCCGATGATCGTATCCTGCGCATCGCGCAGCGCCGTGACCGACACCACGGCCGGGAAGCGGCTGCCGTCCTTGCGGATATAGGTCAGCTCGTAGATGTCCTCAATGCCACGCGAGGCCTTGAACACCAGGGCCTCGAAGCCCGGCGCAATCGTGGTTTCGAGCTCGACGCTCAAGGCCTTGGCCCGCTCGATCACTTCCTGCGGATCGGAGATATCGGCCGGGGTGATCTTGTTCATCACCTCCAGGGCGGTGTAGCCCAGCATGCGCTCGGCGCCGACGTTGAAAATCTGGATGACGCCCTTGGCGTCGGTGGCAATACTGGAGAAGTTGGCGCTGTCGAAAATCGCTTTCTGCAAAGCACCGGCCTTGAGCAACGCTTCTTCCGCCTGTTTGCGCGCGGTGTTGTCGGTGCCGATCAGCAGGTAGCCGATGATGATGTTTCTAGCATCGCGCAGCGCGGTGACTGATACCACGGCCGGAAAGCGACTGCCGTCCTTGCGGATATAGGTCAACTCGTAGATGTCCTCGATGCCGCGCGCCGCCTTGAACACCAGCGCCTCAAAGCCCGGTGTGATCGGCGTGCCGAGTTCAATGGTGAGGGCCTTGGCCCGCTCGATCACTTCCTGCGGATCGGAGATGTCGGCTGGCGTGATCTTGTTCATCACCTCCAAGGCGGTGTAGCCCAGCATGCGCTCGGCTCCGACGTTGAAAATCTGGATCACGCCCTTGGCGTCAGTGGCAATGCTGGAGAAATTGGCGCTGTTGAAAATCGCTTTCTGCAGGGCCTCCTGGCGTCGGACTTCGATGATGCCTTCCGCCGTGCCATCGGCGGGGTTGGGAATGGCGGGATCACGTATTTGCTTGGGCATGGCCGACCTCAAGCATCACTTCCTTGGAGCCGGGCAGCGGCCCGGTGCCCGGCGGGACCACTTCCCAGTAGGGCTTGCCCAGCGCTTGGGCCTCGGTTACACCGGCTACGCGGCAATAGGCGCGGTTGGCCAGCAACACACGGAAATGCATATCGTGGAGAAACGCCGGGTCCTCAATGGCGTCAAAAATATAGCGCCAGATTTCGGGGTTCATTGCCGGGTTTCCCGGTTGGGCACTGTTACACTCCCCCCCCCCCCCCCCCCCCCCACCCCCCCTGTCGTGTTTTTTTTTTTTTTTTCCTGCCGCCATGTTTTCTCCATTTATATGTTTGGGATTTTATTCAGACCTTTTGCCGGACAATATTGAAAAAATCTTCGGCTTTCCATAATGAAAATTCTTGAACATTACAAATAATCAGAATATATTCAATGAAATCTTTAAAAAATATTTGTTTTTAAGCGTGGCAAAGCAGGAAATTAAGGGAGAAATAATGAGATTCTTCAACAGACTGGTTTTGGCGGCCATCCTGGGATTTGCAATTTTATCGGCGTTGAACACTCAGGCAGACAGTGATCCTTTTCGTAAATTAGGGCGTGGCATATGCAACTTTGCTTGTGGCG